>Ga0207691_10003730_pt1 | contig 14782 bp, 15 predicted proteins | sample KBSM13metaG_FD_184327 | JGI IMG/M metagenome (GOLD analysis project Ga0207691, IMG submission 184327) | Miscanthus rhizosphere microbial communities from Kellogg Biological Station, Michigan, USA - KBS M1-3 metaG (SPAdes) (version 2) | ecosystem: Host-associated > Plants > Roots > Rhizosphere >... | reverse complement strand
GGCGGCGGCGGCTCAGGCCCCGCGCTGATGGACGATGTATGGAGCTACGGCGGCGACGCGACCTCCATTTTCGAGACGATCTCGAAGGGGCGGCCAAATGGCATGCCTGCTTTTGGCAACCGAATACCGAAGGATCAGATCTGGGCGCTCGCCGCCTACGTGCGGTCGATGGCCGGCCTCGCCCCGCAGGACGCTGCCCCCAACCGTGACGACGCATTCCTCACGCGTACGCCCGAGTCGTTCATGGACTCGCAAAAACCGGAGACCCAAAAGCCCTCGTCGGCCAGCGGTCGGCCCCAATGAACGGGATCCACGACGTTCGCACCCCGGCGGGCCCGCAAGCGGCCGCGCTGTTCGATTTGTGGAACGTGATGCTCGTCACCTGCACCCTTGTGTTCGTGGCCGTCATCGTCGTGCTGGCGGTTGCCGTGTGGCGTGCGCCGCGCGGCACCGAGCAAACGTCGCCCGACGCCACCGATCACCCGCGCAAGGACACGATCCTGCGGCGATCGGTCGGCACTGCGCTCGCCGTATCTTCCGTGCTCCTTTTCGTGCTGCTGTTCGCGAGCCTTATCGCCGATCGCGCAATTGCCACGCTGCCGCTCACCGACGCGGTCCGCATCGATCTCATCGGGCATCAATTCTGGTGGGAGGCGCGCTACGACCCACGGGATCCCGCGCTAACCTTCGCGACAGCCAATGAACTCCACGTGCCGGTCGGGCGACCGGTGTTGATGAGTTTGCGTGCCGACGACGTCATCCACAGCTTCTGGGTACCTAACCTGGCCGGCAAGAAGGATCTGATCCCCGGACGGGAGTCGACGATCGCGTTTCGCGCCGATCTGCCAGGCGTCTACCGGGGCCAATGCGCGGAATTCTGCGGCTATCAGCACGCGCACATGGCACTGATCGTCGTCGCGGATGCGCCTGCCGACTTCGAGCGCTGGCTCGCCGTTCAGCGTCAGCCTGCAACTGAGCCGTCGACTGCGCAGCAGCAGCGGGGCCGCGATCTCGTCGAGCACGGAAGCTGCGCGATGTGCCACACGATCGCGGGGACCGGCGCCAAGGGTCGCCGCGCACCGGATCTGACGCATGTCGGAAGCCGATCGTGGCTCGGCGCCGGCACCCTGGAGAACACCGCCGCCTCGCGCGCGCACTGGATCGCGGATCCGCAGCGTTACAAGCCGGGCGTCGACATGCCACCGCTGGCCGCCGCGCCGGCGGACCTGGTCGCGCTCTCCGCTTATCTCGGGTCGCTGCAATGACTACCGCGAGTGGATCGGTCCCGTCCACGCCGGGCTCGCGAAGACGTGCAAGCAACAAAGACCCGTCAAAAACAGCCGCACGCCGATTTTTGCGGGATGGTGCGGGTCCCGGGTCAGCGGCCGCCGCCGAGCTCGAGCGCACGTGGACCGACAAGGAGGGCATCATCGGCTTCCTGAAGGCCAACGGACACAAGACGATCGGGCTACGCTTCGTCGTCACGGCGCTATGCTTCTTCGGAGCGGCTGGCGTGATGGGCGGGCTGATGCGCCATCAGCTCGCAACGGCGGACAGCCATCTGCTCGGCCCCGACTTCTACAACCAGCTTTTCACCGTGCACGGCACGACGATGATGTTCCTGTTCGCCGTGCCGGTGATGCAGGGCTTCGCGCTTTACATCGTGCCGCTGATGATCGGCACGCGGAACACGGCCTTCCCGCGCATGACAGCCTGCGCCTACTGGCTGTACGTCATCGGCGGCCTGTTGTTGTTCGGGGGGTTCCTGACCAACACAGGCCCGGACGCGGGCTGGTTCGCCTATGTGCCGCTCGCCGGGCCCGAACACGGCATCGGCAAGCGCGTAGACGTGTGGAACATGCTCGTCACGTACAGCGAGGCGATGGGCCTGATGGTCGCGGTCGATATCACGACCACGATCCTGAAGCTTCGCGCACCGGGAATGACGCTGCGGCACATGCCGCTGTTCGTCTGGGCGTCACTCGTCACGTCGGTGATGATCATCTTCGCGATGCCGATGGTCATGCTTGCCGCCAACCTCGTGCAATTCGATCGCATGCTCGGGACGCATTTCTTCAATCCGGCCGAAGGAGGCGATCCGCTTCTATGGCAACACCTGTTCTGGTTCTTCGGGCATCCGGAGGTCTACTTTATCTTCGTTCCTGCGCTCGGATTTATTTCCGCCGTAATCCCGACGTTCGCGCGCCGTCCGATGTTCGGACACGACGCGATCGTGCTGTCGCTGATCGCCACTGGCTTCCTGTCGTTTGGGCTGTGGGTGCATCACATGTTCGCGACCAACGTGCCGGAGCTCGGCAAGAGCTTCTTTACGGCAATGAGCTTCATGATCGCGATTCCAACCGCACTGCAAATCTTCTGCTGGATTGCGACGATCGGGTCCGGCCGGCTGGTGATGCGGACGCCGTTTCTCTTCGTGCTCGGCTTCTTCTTCATTCTGCTGATCGGCGGTCTGACCGGCATCATGCTCGGCTCGGTGCCGCTCGATCTCCAGGTCCATGACACCTATTTCGTCGTCGCGCACCTGCACTACGTGCTGATCGGTGGCGCCGTCTTCCCACTCTTCGCGGCCATCTACTACTGGTTTCCGAAGATCACCGGGCGAATGCTGAGCGACCGGCTCGGGAAATGGCAATTCTGGATCTTCTTCATCGGCGTCAATCTGACGTTCTTTCCGCTGCACATTCTCGGCCTCGAGGGGATGCCCAGGCGCATCTATACCTACGGCCCCGAGACCGGCTGGGGCTTTCTGAGCTTCCTTTCGGCGGCAGGCCAGGTGATCAACGACTTCAGCATGCTCTTGTTCGTGTTCAACGTCGCACGCAGTCTTATCAAGGGTGAGCGGGCAACCGCCGACCCTTGGGGCGGAGGCACGCTCGAATGGTCGGTGAGCTCGCCCCCACCCGCCTGCAACTTCTTCGCGTTGCCCGTCGTTTCGTCGCGCGAGCCGCTTTGGATGCCCTCTGGGGACGTGACGCACGTGAGCGGATTGTCAGCGGAGATTCGCGAGGGCCTGACGACGACTGTAATCGACGCGGTGCCGGATACACGATATGCCTATCCAGGGCCGGAGATCTGGCCCTTCGTCGCGGCGCTGGCGGTGACGCTCTGGCTTGTCTGGTCGATCTGGTCGGTGCCTGGATTTGCGTGGGGATTGATCCCGCCAGCGATGGCGTTCATCGCTTGGTATTGGCCCAATAAGAAGGAGGCTATCGAGGAAGTGACCTGGGAGAAGGAGCCGTGACGCGGCGCGAATTCATTCCCGCCAGCGTGCCGGTAATACGCCGGGGCGATGCGCTCGACGTGGGCGGACTGCCGAGCTACGGCTTCGCTCACCGAAGCCTCATGTGGTGGGGCAACGCCGGGATGATGGCGATCGAAGGCGTCGCCTTCGGCTTCATGATCGTCATCTACTTCTATTTGCGCAGTCTCTCCAATGCGTGGCCGGACGGTGGCCACTCACCGGACCTCCTGTTCGGCACGATCAACCTTGCCGTCATCCTCGTCAGCGCAGTGCCCAACCGGCTCGCGCAGCGGGCCGCGGCCGACAGGAATATCCGCAGCGTCAGGCTGTGGCTGTACTTCTCTTCCGCCTTTGGCGTCGCGTTGTGCGTCGTGCGCTGGTTCGAGTTCACCGTGCTCAACGTACGCTGGGATGACGGCGCTTATGGGTCAACGGTCTGGGTGTTGATGGGACTGCATACGTTCAACCTCGTGACCGACGTGGCCGACACGTTCGTGTTGACGGCGGTGACGTACGCCAAGCCGCTCGAAGGCAAGCGATTCGTCGACATCGCCGAGAATTGCGGTTACTGGTATTTCGTCGTGCTGACGTGGCTGCCCATTTACGCGGTGATCTACTTTGGGGCGAGGTTCTGACGTGCGCATCTGGGTCGCGCTCATCGTGGCGCCCGTGCTCGCACTGACCGATCAGATCATCGCGTTCGCACTGGTGCATTGGGCGTGTGCGAACCAGAATACATGGATCGTCCATCTTTCACATGCTGCCTTTTTGTTGATCTTGGCGGTTTTGGCAGTGAGCGCTTGGCTACGCTGGCGCGAGACCGCGATGTCCGCGAGTGCAGCCGAGGCGCCGGTACAGTTTCATTTTCTTGCCGGTATCGCAACGACGATCACCGTGCTGTCGGCGGTTGCGATTACAGCGATGTGGATTCCGACCTGGATGATCTCGTCGTGTATCGCATAGCTTCCTTGCTCCTAGCGCTGCTTGCGCCGTGCCCGGCGCTCGCGCATGCCAGCGAAGTCGCGCGTGGCGGAGTCGAGCAGGGATTCCGCGTTGTGCTAATCGGCGCGATCGTGGTCGGCGCCTTGCTGTACGCCAAGGGAATTATTGCGCTCTGGCGGAAGGCAGGGGTCGGTCGCGGCATTCGACGGGGCCAATCGGTGAACTTCGCTCTGGGTTGGGCCGCTCTCGCCGCCAGTCTGTTGTCGCCAATCGACGCGTTGGCGGACCGATCCTTCGCCATTCACATGGTCCAGCACGAGGTGCTGATGGTGGTCGCGGCGCCTTTGATCGTCCTTGGGCGGCCGGTAGAAGCGTGGACGTGGGCATTAACCCGACCCGCGCGCCGATTCTTCGCCGTGGCGGCGAAGATGACGATGTTTCGGGCGATCGGCTACTTGACGACGCTTTCGCTCGGTGCATGGATGCTGCACGCACTAGCGGTTTGGCTATGGCATCTGCCGCTCCTTTTTCGAGCAGCGCTGCTGAATCCCGTCGTGCATATCCTGCAGCACGGCTGCTTCTTCGGCTCCGCGCTTGCCTACTGGTACACGGTTGTCGCCGGGCGCGCGCGCAATCCGACGGGATCCTCCATCGCGTCGCTCTTCACGACCATGCTCCACACCAGCGCGTTGGGTGCGCTCCTGACGTTCGCGCCTTCGCCTTGGTACGTCATCGACGGAACGCGTCCGTTCGGGCTCTCCGCATTGGAGGATCAGCAGCTCGGAGGGCTGATCATGTGGGTGCCGGGCGGCATGGCTTATATGATCGTCGGACTGATCATTGTGGGCCGGTGGCTCGCACCCCCGCGCATACCTGCGAAGACGTGACGAGACCATGCGCCTTGCGTAATTTCACTTCACGCGAGTGCGGCTTCGGACGCGTTCTGATGGATCGTATATGCGATCGGACGCCGCGATTTCCGTGCGCGGCATTGCCCTTCCGACGCGAGTGAGGAAATTGAATTTCGTCGCCTACCCAAGGCATCTCCATGCCAACCGGGGCCTCGAAATGAAGCGGCGGCTGTGCCTGGACTGGCAATTAAGACGCGGCGAGCTTGTTCAATAAGCTCAATTTGCCAGATCGGGGTCGCTGTTCGTGAGGTGTTCTTTCGCCACCCAATTCGCGCAACCGCCTCTAGCTCTTCTTTTTCGGCACCTTGGCGCCCTCCTTACGTGCCTCGGACAGACCGATTGCGATTGCCTGCTTCCGACTCGTTACTTTCTTTCCCGATTTCCCGCTACGGAGCGTACCTGCCTTACGCTCGTGCATGACCTCCTTCACCTTCTTCTGCGCGATCGTCTTGGCCGACGCCTTCTTCGCAGCGCCCTTCGCAGCACTCTTCTTCGCAGCACTCTTCTTCGCAGCACTCTTCTTTGGCGCAGTCTTGCGGGCGCTCGTCCCGCTTCTCTTCGTAGTCTTATCAGTTGTCATTGCGACTCCTTTACGTTGCTCGGGGCGAGCTGATTGACTTCGTTTCGCAGATGTACGAGCGAACGTAGTACGCACGGCATGTCTTTGCTGTAGGCAATTGGCTGAATCACAAGTCGGCGCCAACTGACAACGGGGCCGCCGTTCGCCGCCGCAAGGTCGTTGTCGAAGATGCGCCGTTTGGGCGAGCTCACGCAGTCACAGTATGTCAAGAGTCTCGGATTTGATCGCCATCGTGGGAAAGCAATCGGTCTATGGTGGCCAAGAGCGCTTCAATTCGAAAGGGTTTGCGCAGAAATGCGGAGAGAAGCGACGCATGGGTTTCCAAGGCCGATTCCGATACGCCACTGGTCATCAGGATGGGCACGTCAGCGTACCCCGGAGTCGCGCGGATACTCCTTGCCATCTCGATCCCATCCATGACGGGCATCATGTAGTCGGTGATAATCAATTCGGGGCGCACTTGCGCAAGCATTTCAATTGCACGTTTTCCGTTGGGAGCACGGGTCACGTCGAAGCCGTCAAGTTCGAGCAACGCCGCCAGCGCGTCGGCTGCGGCTTCCTCGTCTTCGACAATCAGTAAGCGCGCCATCAGGGACTATGTTTCGCCACGCCGATTGTCGAGCGACGCTCCAACCCGCAGACCGGCAGTCGTCAGTTCCAACTCGTGGGAAGTCGGGTCATGTCGACTCGCCTGCACCTTCGAGATGGAGACCGACCGAACGACGTTAGCCCCGCGCTGCCTCACATCCACCCGCAGGCTGTTGTCGGCCAGCGGCGCAACCTCGCGCCCGGGGGGAAGCGCCGTTCCGTCGGGGGTCGCCCGAACGGAGAACAAGGTGGTTACACCGAGTCGACGCAATTCCCGGAACACTTGACGGCCTCGCGTCGGTTGTGGCGATGCCCGCCTTTGAAGAGCGCTGCGCAGCCTTTTTCGCCGCATTGGCCGCTAATGGCTGTCACGCTCCCCGCTGGATATCCTCCGCCTCCCAACATTTCGTCCAGCCCGGGTACTCCGCTGCCGACCCGTCCCCTCGATATCCCCGGCGCCAGCGGTTCTACAGGGAGTGCTCCCAACTGCGGGAAAATTTCGATGCCGTCGTCACCTGAAATCCAACTCGGAGGCAGTCCTTCATGGCGTTCGACGCTCGGCGATCAGCCGTAGCGTTTTGTTCTCTAGCTTTCTCCAACCTCAGTAACACTGTCTACCTCTGACCAAACGGGAGCCAGTGACGCCACCATGGCGCTCGGCGCAAAGGATTAGGTCGCTCCATCCTTTGGGCCATATGCTCAAATGCCCACTCAAACGCCGCGGCTGCGGCAATCATTATCCCGGCGCTAAGCACCTGCGCTTTCAATGATGGTCGCTTCAGTATGGCGGACGGTGTCAGCACCGACTCGTACGGCGTTGCTTCACCGTTGGCGGCGGCCGCGTCGCTCTTCGTGGGAATAGCGCGATGTTCCACGGCAACGGTATCGGCTTTTGTCTCGCCGCGGCGGGATCCATGCCGGAACGCGTACACCCAGGTGAACTCCGCGCCGAGCAAAAAGATCTGGGCGGAGTAATAAACCCACACCAGCACGACGACGAGCGAGCCTGCTGCACCGAAGCCGGAGGCAACACTGCTCTTTCCGATGTATAGACCGATCAGAAATTTTCCAAGGGTGAAGAGCAGTGCCGTCGCACCCGCACCGATCCACACGTCGTGCCATCCGATTTTCGTGCGCGGCAGGAACTTGTAGATCAGCGCGAACAAGGCGGTTATCACGACCAGGCTGACGACGAAGTTCACGGCCTGGAGCAGAATCTCCCAACCGCCAAACATCGGACCCCACCAGGAACCAAGTGCCGACAGTCCTGCACTTACTATAAGCGAGACCAGCAGCAAAAATCCTATCGCGAGGATCATGCCGAACGACAGCACGCGTGATCGCAGCAGATTCCAGATCCCTTCCTGCTTCTCAGCAGCAGGGCTTTCCCAGATGCGATCGAGGGCTGATTGAAGCTCGCTGAAAACGGTCGTGGCTCCAATGACCAAGGTCACCACGCCAATCGTCGTTGCGATAAAACTTTTTCCGGATAGGCTGGCACTCTCGACCATGCCCTGGACTGCCGTCGCGCCGTCTTCGCCGAGTAATCCCCGCAGCTGCGCGAAGATTTGCCCTGACGCGGCTTCCTGGCCGAGGACCAAGCCAGCGACCGAGATGACGATCAGGAGCAGCGGCGCAATGGAGAAGACCGTGTAATACGAAATCGCCGCACCCATGCTGGGCGCAAAGTCGTCGATCCAGGCAGAGACCGAGTCTCTCAGCAATTGCCACAGTTGCTTCGGATCCTTTAACACGTCGCGCACGCCGAAACTGCTGCGCGCCATCACCGTCCCGCTCGTCGTATCCATCTGCCCCTCCCGCGCGGTCACGAAAACGCTTTAGCGTGGAATTTCCGCCCGGCTCGTACGTGAGTAAGTCGGCCGCGTCTGGTACTGAAGTAGGACACTGACCAATCCCTTAGCGTGGAATACCACTTAGGCTCGATCCGCTCTTCGCTCCGGCGACGCGCTCAAGTTGAAGGAGGGCGGCGCGAGTTCGCGCCTGCGAACCCGACGCCACGCAGTCTCGGGGAATCCACACATCGAATTTCCGCATGTGGGCATCGGCGGCTGTCATCGTGATGCACGAGTCCGTCATGACTCCCGTCAAAACGAGCGAGCGTGCACCGAGCTCATCGAGCATGAACTCCAACGGTGTCCCATAGAACGCTGAATGGCGCGGTTTGAGGAGCGACCAATCGGCGGGTCTGGGCGCAAGCATGTCGGCAATCTGCCCGGCTTCTCCTGAGAGGCCTTTGCAAATCGCGACTAGCATCGAGAAATTGGATTGCCATTGACCGAAGTTATCGTTGGCATAGATCACCGGCACGCGCGCTCGACGCAGGCGAACTTTCAGCGCAGCCGTCCGTCGCGCCGCCACCAGTGCGGGGCCGGCAAGCCTGGGGGTCTCAGAGAAACCGTTCGGATTGAAAAAATCGATGATTATGAGGACGCGATTGCTCATGGCGGACAAGAGTCATCGGACACCATAATCAGTACGTTCAGACCCTGTAGGGCAACCGTAGCGAAATCAAAGTCACCTCGCGTCGTCGATGGGGCTACGACGCCGCCTGAACTCCGGGCCACGCAGGCCACCTCGGCGCGACGTGTCCATCTCGTGAGTATCTTTCACCGCCCCTTACTTCGTCTTGCGCCTTACCGGGCGGCGCCATTTTTCGGTACTGCTGCCGCACCTGCCTGCAACAGTTACCGGCGAGTTGCAATTTCGATGAGGCAGCTTGGACGCCTTACGCGAAGATCTGTTTGATCGACGCCCGTACCACTCGCACGGCATCGCTATCACCCTTCGCAAGGGCCACCAGGTAGTTTCGAATCTGCTTGGCCGATACGTGCGGCGGCAACGGTGGAACGTTTGGATCACAGATGACCTCGAGCACGTATGGTCGGTCGGCCGCGAGCGCGTCCTCGATCGCGACCACGATGCGGTCCGAATCGTCGAGGCGGAACCCACCGAGTCCAATTGACTGGGCATATGCGGCGTAAGGAAAATCGGGCAGTTCCTGCGATGCTTCGAACTTACGGTCGCCCGCAAGAATCCGCTGCTCCCAAGTCACCATATTGAGGTCGCGATTGTTCATCACGAACACGACAAAGCGTGGATCGCGCCAGCGCTTCCAATAGCGCGCCACCGTAATGAGCTCGTTGATGCCGTTCATCTGCATCGCGCCATCGCCGACGAAGCACAGCGCTGGCAATTCGGGATGCGCGAATTTCGCGGCGACTGCATACGGTATGGCAGCACCCATCGACGCCAGCGTGCCCGAGTGCGCCGCGCGCATGCCAGTACGTATCTTGAGATTGCGCGAATACCAGTGCACGGTCGTCCCCGTGTCACACGCGAGCATCGCATCGTTGGGCAGGCGCGGCGACAATTCGGCGAACACGCGCTGCGGATTGATGGGCGTCGCGTCCTGGGCCGCGCGCTTGGCGAGAGTCTCCTCCCACTTTGCGATGTTGCGCTCGATATCGTCACGGAAACTGCGGTCCTTCTTATGCTCCAGCAGCGGGAGGAGCGCGGTGAGCGTCGTTGCGCTGTCGCCGACCAGATTCACTTCCATCGGGTAGCGCAGGCTCAGCATGCGCGGGTCAATATCGATCTGCACGCCACGCGCCTTGCCTTCCTCGGGCAGGAACTCGGTGTAAGGGAACCCGGACCCGACCATGAGCAGGGTGTCGCAATCCTCAATCATTTTGTACGAGGGCTGGGTGCCGAGGAGTCCAATGCCGCCCGTGACGAACGGAAGATCGTCGGGAAGCACGGGTTTCCCGAGGAGTGCCTTGGCTACACCCGCGCCAAGCTTGTCGGCTACGCTCACCACCTCTTCGGCAGCGTTGGCAGCACCCGCCCCGATCAGGATTGCCACGCGCTTGCCGGCGTTCAGAACGTCGGCAGCGCGCTGCAGGTCGGCAGCATGCGGCACTACGCGGGGTGGGCTGTAGCCAGGACCCGAATGGGTCATGCCGTGCTCATGTCGCGGTTTAGCGTCCGCTGCCTCCTGGATATCCTGCGGCAGCACGATGCATGTTGGCGTCCGACGGGAACGTGCGATGCGAAACGCGCGATCGACGACGTGGCGCATCTGCACTGGCGTGGTCACCATCTGCACGTACTCGTGCGCGACGTCCTTGAACAGAGAGACGAGGTCGATTTCCTGCTGAAAGTCCGCACCCAGCGACACACGGCTCTTCTGGCCCACAATTGCGACCACGGGCTGATGATCTCCCTTGGCGTCGTACAGACCGGCCAACAGGTGCACGGCTCCCGGGCCGGATGTCGCGAGGCAGACGCCGACCTCGCCACTGAACTTGGCGTGGCCGCAGGCCATGAACGCCGCCGCTTCCTCGTGCCGCGGCTCGACGAACTCGATCTTGTCGGCAGCGCGGTCGAGCGCGCCGATAACGCCGTTGATGCCGTCACCCGGGTAGCCGTAAATACGGCGCACGCCCCAAGCCGCAAGGCGAGCGATCAGAGCATCGGATACGGTGTCGGCCATCGTTTGCGGCGATAGGCGCCAGAGCGCGGGTATGCGGGGTACGGGAGCTACTTCGACTTCGCGATGGTTTGCGCCATCAGCAAATGTTGCTCGAGCGTAGGCAGTGTCTCCGAAGCGAACTGCTTGACGTCGGAGTTCTTCGCTGACTTCGCGGTGGAGCGGAAGAGGCTCACGTCTTTCTTGTGGTCCGATAACATGTGTTTCATGTACTCCTTGTCGAATTGCTCGCCCGAGAGTTTGTTGAGCTTGTCCTCTTCGCGTTTGGCATTCGAAGGCGGATCGGTCGGGAGCGTGAGGTTCTTGCTGGTCGCGACCTGCTTCAGCTTGTCGTTCGCCTTGCCGTGATCATCGACCATGCGCTGCGCGAATTGCTTCACCTGCGGATCCGTGGCCTTTTGCGCCGCGATCCGCCCCAGCTCAACCTCCGCCAACCCGCCCTGCACTGCCTTCGTCATGAAGGTGCGGTCACTGCGCGTCAGATCGTCATTCTTGGAAGCCTTGCTCGTCGGGGAGGCCGACGCAGACTCTCGCGTCGATGGCGGGGGGGATTTGACATTCGTAGCAGCGCCACTGCCTGTCGTTTGTCCGTATGCGCTGACCATGAACACCAGGGCGAGCGACGCCGCAAGCCGAGCAGCAGACTCGACGTGGTTAGCGTTCGACATTGTGGAAGCTCCTTGCGGTCGTTAAAGTGAGCGGGCGCAGCATTACATCGCGCACCGTCCCGCAGATCTGCGAGCAGATTCCATACCACGCGCGACCGAGCGTCGCTCACCTTCGCGAAGCTCGCCCGCGGTAGCGTGCGCGCTCTCGATGCTGTCGAGCGCGGCAACAATTACCTGAGTCGGTCGACTTCGCCGGCAAGATTTGCTTTGCCGCGGATCCCCATGCGTACGTCTCGCATGGCTGTTGAGGTCAACTGCGGCAACGCCACCTGTCTCGACGCTCGGCAATCGTCCTACAACGATTAGCTGGGTACACCGATTTATCCCACCGCGGGGCTGGTCAATATTCACCGATTCGAGTAGGAGTCCTCGATGAAGCATAAAGCTCTTCGGTTCGGCAAGGGCTTCAACGTCGTTTTGGGAAATCGCCGATCGCAAGCGGCCCAGATGGTGTTGACGCCTGGAGAATCGGAAGGCAGCAGCCAGAACCGCCATCGCGGCTCCGATCAGTGGCTCTTGGTGATTCGAGGTACCGGAATCGCTATCGTTAACGGGCGCCGCTATCGTCTCGCCCCGGCTGCGCTGTTTCTCATCGAGCACGGGGACCGTCACGAAATTCGTAACGACGGCGACCAGAACCTGGTGACGCTCAACTTCTACGTTCCACCCGGCTATTCGAGTGACGGCAATGAGCTGCCGGCGGGGAAACCCGCCGAGGGCTAGCCCCGTTGCCACGCGGTGGTCAGGCCAAGTCGTAAAGCTTCCCGACATCCACATGTAATTTCTCCAAGAAGCAATGGGTGCAGACGCTGATGCCCCGGATTTCCTTGCAGTTATCGCAGCGGCATGCTGCGTGCTTTTCCTTCGCACTGCTGGTTAACAGGCGGGCCAACCGCAATCGACAACCTACCTTGCAAAGGATTCGTCATGATTTGGGCAATACTGATCGGCTTCATCGTCGGACTGGTCGCGAAGTTCCTGACTCCGGGAAGAGATCCGAGTGGATTCTTCATCACTGCGGCGATAGGAATCGTAGGCTCGCTGCTCGCCACTTATGGTGGTCAGGCATTGGGCCTGTACAACGCGGGTGAACCGGCCGGTTTCATCGGGTCGGTGGTCGGCGCAGTCATTGTTCTTGCCATCTATCACTTGGTCACCCGCAAGTCGGGGACTACCGCCTGATCCCTGCCGCAATTGAGGCGTAGTCCGGCCATCATCAATCTTGAGGATTTCACCATGCCAAAGACCGGTCCCAAATCATCCGACAAGTCATCTTCGACGACCACGAATCAAGACGCTTTTGCGCTCCTTACCGCGGACCATAAACGCGTCAAGTCGCTTTTCAAGGAATTCGAGTCGCTCAAGGACGAGGGGGAAGACGACCAGAAGGCAACGTTGGTCGAGACCATCTGCAATGAGCTAACCATCCACGCGCAAATCGAAGAGGAGATCTTTTATCCAGCCTTGCGCGACGCCATCGACGACGAGGACTTGATGGACGAGGCGGATGTCGAACACGCGAGCGCCAAGCAATTGATTGCGCAACTCGAGCAGCTGGAAGTGGGCGGCGATCACTACGACGCTACGGTTACGGTGCTCGGCGAGTACATCGACCACCACGTCAAGGAGGAAGAAGGTGAGATGTTCTCCAAGGCGCGAAAAGCCGACATCGACAGCGCGTCACTTGGGGAGGAGCTGGCCATTCGTAAAGCAGAATTGAAAGAGGAGCTCGGCATCCTCGACGACGACGACTCTGCTCCCGACGAGGCCGTAACGTCGCAGCACAAACCCAAGGGGTCATCTGCAAGAAAGTAGACAAACTCCGGCTACGCGCAGGTACTGACGGCATTTTCGCCGCGCAAACGAGCTGCTCGCTTGTGGCCTGGCCATGAGGCTGCTCACTACCTGCGCGTTTCAACGCTCGTTCGAGGCCTCGGATAACTGAACCCAAGTGGGCGCGTGATCGCTTGGTTTCTCCCTGCCACGGTAGGCGGCGTCGACGCCGGAGGCAATCAACCTGGACGTCGCTTCGGTACTGAGCAGCAAGAAGTCCATGCGAAACCCCTTGTCGCGACTGAACGCGTGCGCATTTACCCAATACGTGTAGATCCTTTCGTCGGGATACAGGCGGCGAGTGGCATCCGTCCAGCCCTGCGCCAGTAGCTGGCTGTACGCGTCCCGACTCTCCGGCTGCATCACCGCGTCCCAGCGCCACAACCATGGGTTGTAGATATCGCGGTCGGTCGGGACGACGTTGAAGTCCCCCGCCAGCACCGTTGGCGCGCCTGCAGCGTAGAGGACTCGCGCGTGCGCGATGAGGCGCTCGAACCACGCGAGCTTGTAATCGAACTTGGGCCCCGGTTGGGGGTTGCCATTCGGTAGGTAGACCGACGACACGACCAGGCCCCGGACTGTAGCTTCCAGATACCGGGTCTGCGCATCTGCGGGATCACCCGGCAGACCGCGCCGAACTTCGCGCGGCGTCTCATCTCGCGCGAGGATCGCCACCCCGTGGTGCGCACGCTGTCCGTGCCACACGGCGCCGTATCCCGCGTCGGCGAGGGCACGCGCCGGAAATTTGGAGTCGTCGGTCTTGAGCTCCTGCAGGCAGACCACATCCGGGCGCGTTTCTGCAAGCCATTCGAGCAGGCGAGGCAGGCGGCCGTTGATCCCGTTAACGTTGTAAGTGGCGATTCGCACGTCGGGTCGATGCTGGGAGTCGTGGAGGCGAATGGCGTATGCGAGAAACCGCCCAGCAGGGCTTGCGTTGATAAATGCGCCGCGAGACGCGGGTGCCCTCCTAGGTCCAACCGCCGTCGACGATGAAGTCCTGGGCCGCGCACATCCTGCTATCGTCGGCCGCGAGGAATAGCGCCATCCGTGCCACATCCGCCGGTTCCAGCCGCCCCGGCAGGCATTGATTCTCTTCGATTCGCCGGACACCCCCTTCGTCAACCCACAGGCGGAGCTGTTTTTCGGTCATCACCCAGCCCGGGACCAGCGTGTTTACTCGGATGCCATGCGGACCGAGCGCTCGCGCGAGGCTGCGCGTCAATCCCTGAATGGCTGCTTTGGAAGTCGTGTAGACCGGCATGGCGCCCTCCTTGATCATCCAGCTGATCGAGCCGAGATTGATGATCGAACCCCCGCCAAGGGCGCGCATGTCCGGTGCAACAGCCTGCGCGGCGAAGAATTGATGACGCAGGTTGACGGCGATACCCCTGTCGAAGCTCTCAACCGAGACCGCTGCCTGGTCATGGCGCCGATCGTTGGCGGCGTTGTTGACAAGCACGCTTGCCGGGCCGAAGTGCAACCGGACTC
>Ga0207691_10003729_pt1 | contig 14787 bp, 11 predicted proteins | sample KBSM13metaG_FD_184327 | JGI IMG/M metagenome (GOLD analysis project Ga0207691, IMG submission 184327) | Miscanthus rhizosphere microbial communities from Kellogg Biological Station, Michigan, USA - KBS M1-3 metaG (SPAdes) (version 2) | ecosystem: Host-associated > Plants > Roots > Rhizosphere >... | reverse complement strand
AATTGAGTAAGCCCGCAACTGGCCGGCTTCGATAAGTGGCTTAATAGAATCAACCAGATAAAAACGTTCGTATTCGAGATAGTCAGCTGCCGCGGTTGGAAACATTAAGAGCGGTGGCCCGGCATGACCGTAAGCCACGAGCGGCATTTGTGTACTTAAGTTGGGACTAAACCAGGATGTAGTGCGACGTTCCATTGAAACTTCCCTCAATTGTGAATTTGGATGCGAGATATTCTCTCAAAGTGGTTGATGGTGGCAAGCAGACTATTGATGGACCATTCCTGATTCTAGAAACAATGTCTGAATCAAAGACATTTTTGTTCAGCTTGAATGCTGTACAGCACTTTTGTTGAGCATTCTCAGTATGATTGGTCCATGAACAGGCGGCATCAAGTTTGCTGCACGTAACTGCCTTTCCAAATCAGACTCTTCAGAACTAACAAAAATCCATCTCCCTGGAGGCCAAGTGAAAAGATTAATCATCGTCACGGTCTTTGCGACCATTCTCTTTGTCGGAGTGCCCAGTTCCTTTGCATCACCACTCACTTTCTACACTACCCTGAGTGGTCCAAATGAGGAACCGCCGAACGGTTCACCGGCCACGGGTTACGCACTGGTAACGATAGACTCCGTCCTTCACACAATGCGAGTCCAAGTTACCTTTCAGGATCTCTTAGGGCCCAATATCGCTGCGCATATCCATGGTCCAACCGCCGTACCGTTTTCAGGGACAGCAGCAGTTGCGACCACTACACCAACCTTCACCGGGTTTCCGAGCGGGACAACGAGTGGGTTCTTTGATAGCACTTTCGACATGACCCAAGCTTCAAGCTATCGCGCTGGCTTCCTCGCGGGCTTCGGTGGTTCGACTGCTGCTGCCGAGGCCGCGCTCTTTTCCTCGATCATTGATGGTCGAGCATACCTGAATGTCCATTCAACTGTTTTTACAGGCGGCGAAATTCGTGGGTTCCTGGTTCAAACCCCTGAGCCGGCTACCATGATGCTCCTCGGAACCGGGTTGGCGGGAGTCGCTCTTAAGTTCAAACGCCGACGAAAACCCCAGTAGGAAGGCGCAAATCTGTTCATCAATCCGAGGCTCACTCAAAAGCCACGTTCATTCGTGGCTTTCGTGTTTTGCGCTGACAGCATGGCTTCTTGACGCTAATCAAACCCATTTGCTATAAAAACCGTTCGCGTCTTTGACGAAGTTGATTGCCTATTCAAGGCCCGCTTATTCCGCAGTAGCTCAATGGCAGAGCATTCGGCTGTTAACCGAAGGGTTGTAGGTTCGAGTCCTACCTGCGGAGCCAATATTACAGACAAAGGTCGCCAGAAATTAATTCTGGCGGCCTTTTTCTCTTCCAAGGGGTATTCGTAACGGCAAGAATATCAAAAGGCGCGCGGAACGTAGCGGTCAGAGTTCGATCTTTCCAAGTCGAGTTCGAACACGCGAAATCTTCTTCGAGGTTTTCGACCGTCAATTCCAGCAGGATTCCTTCGATGTAACCTTTCGAGTGTTCGCCCGTAACCTGTGTGGGTGCAATCAAGATGACGGACATCGAGAACCTCTACGAACACTATGCCGGCGATGTCCGCCGATTTGCGCTTTATTTGTGCGGCGATGTGGTGATGGCGGAGGAGATCACCTCGGACACGTTTATGCGCGCTTGGATGGCGGCTGGCCGCATTCGACAGCCAACGGTGAAAAGTTATCTCTTCACCATTGCACGCAACGCGTATATCGATTTGTTGCGACGGGCCGCGCGCCACACACAGCTTGACGAGAATATGCCCGCTGGGCAGATCAGCGCGCAGACGCAAATGGAGCAGAGCGCGGAAGTGCGCGAAGTTCTTGCGGCGTTGCAGCAACTGCCAGAGATGGACCGCGCGGTGCTGCTGATGCGCGCGCTCGACGAAATGCCATACGAGGAAATCGCAGAGACGCTGGGAATACCGGTGGTCAGAGCAAGAGTGAAGGTTCATCGCGCAAGATTGAAGCTGATGCAAAGCAGGCAAGCATGGCGGGAGGTCGTTCCCGCCTCAGGAGAAAACACATGAACGTCACACGGGAAGTGGTCACGGATTTGTTGCCGATTTATTTCTCGGGCGAGGCCAGCGGGGATACGAAGGTGCTGGTCGAGGATTATTTTCGTCAGGATCCCGACTTCGAACGTATCGCGCGCAGCGCGGCGACGCCGCTCGAAACTTTGCGGGCCGCCGCGCCCATCGCGGCCAGCTCAGAAAAGGAGAAACGCGACCTGGAGAGCGTCCGTTGGGAATTGCGGCGGCGTCAGTGGTTGTTCGCCGGCAGCTTGTTCCTCACGCTCTTCCCGCTGTCATACTATTTCACCTTCACCCATGGCCAACTCGTCTCGCTGACGGTTCGCGACGCCCTTTGGAACGCGGCGTTTCACTGGTGCTTGGCGGTGGTCTTCTGGTTTCTCTATTTCGCGCGCCTGCGACGGCGCACAGTCTCCTTGGCGGTTGCGATCTCTTTTACGCTGATCCCCATTCCCTTCGTCCTGCACTCTGTCTTCGCCGGCGAGCCAGTGGTATGGTTTGCGGTCTTCTGGGTTTGGGCGGCAGTCGCCTGGATAGGGCATTTCAGGCAGCGCCATTGTTAGGACTGTCGCGCACGCCTATCCGGCCTCGGCATCGCAGCGCGACGCGTCGCACTGATTCAACGCTCAGCGACGCTTGAATTGCTCGACGGGAATTGTCGTGGGATATTGCAGCCTGCTGGCAGTAAGGACACTGAAAGTCAGAGAACTCGGTGATGGTAACTTTTTCGGAGGCTGCTTGTTGCTTGCCCGAGAAAACCATGAGAAGTGGGGCACCGATGAGGAGCATTAGGCACAGGAACCTGCAGTAGTGAAGTGACGCTTATCTCTTTTCATTCCAACCTCCTCGGAATCGTCTGAGAAGAGCAACAACGAGCTCACTCTCCAGCTCATCAGAAATAGGTGAATTTCCATAGCATAGTCGAGAAGATGTACAAGGGAACGCCTGTCTTGAATTGAAGAGCACGCTTAACGGAATCAACTAAAGGTGTCGGGCTGTTGCTGGCGAAGGATCGTCGCGATTGCTGCGGCTAATGCGTCGGGATGGTCAGGTAGTCCAAATCTATTCCATTCAAATGTGGTGACCGCGGTAAGCCAGGCTCGAATTCCTACTGTGAGTACTCCGCCCTCGACAAGTGCTCGGAGTGAGTCGGCGCAAGCGGCATTAGCGTTCTGGGCCGAGACGATGAGGTCACCCAGTCCAGGCGACTGCTCCGACAGCTCTTCGAAGTTTGGAAGCGTTTCTGTGGTTTCGATCGCGTTCTCGCCCACAGCTGCATACAAGCGCTGCCAAACGTCCCAGATCTCGGCCTCATCAGCGAGCGCGCGCTGAAGGAGATCGCTTGTGTTTGCCAACGAGAAACTAAGGCGTTCAGAGGCTGTCGTTTCCGCTCTCGCCTCATAGTGAAGAAATAGTTTTGCTGAACTGTTGAAGTGTGAGTGCGTGAGTGCCATACCCGCATCTCCGCCAAACCGGTGAACCTCCGGCTCATAGACTGTAAAACGGAAACCGCGAATCGCGTTAGATCGCTCAGCAGCATGAAGCCATTCCGCAAGTGACGCCTGTACGTGCGCATTGATGTCAGGACCGCCAAACCGCAGCTTCAGACCGGGCATCTTTCGTACGAACCAAAACCACTGATAGAGATCGTCAGCTCTCCATTCCTCTACAGCTTCCTGTAGCGATTTCCACGGTAGAAACGGAGTACCGTCGAGTTGGGGAAACAATGAACATTCCGCCTGCAACCATTCGAGCTTTTCCATCAGCGCCGCACCTCTTTCCAGTGCTCAGGATCAGCCCAGGTTATCGCCAGCTCACACAAGAAATGATTACCGCTGTCATCCTTGATCGGCCAATGTCGTGGGTCCGGCACTCTTGTCAGAACAAGGCTTTCGCAATTTTCATCATGAACTTCGAGTACAACCGACAACAGTAGCGGGCTATCGGCTCGGGTCAAAAGTCGAGGTGCATCCGGTCTTGTGGCTGGGCCAACCCACACCCACTCACCAAGGCCCGCTTGCTCTATCGCGTTCCGCCACATGGAATACTGTTCGAGATTATTCTTTGCCCGCAGCTCGCGAACAAAGTCTGCCGGCAAAACCCAATGTTGCGCGCCCAGCACACCGTCGCCTTCGTTTACACAGATAGGTCCAGCTCCTTCGACATCGGCCATTACGGCTGCGAAAGGAACACCAAATGAGATGAACTCCCAACCATGGGCCATGGCAAACCTAACAAGGAATCTGCCAGCCGGATCGTTTAAGCCTATCCCCGCGGGCGCTGAATAAGTGGGCACGAAAGCCTCATTACTTTCAGGAAATCTCAACCACGGGCGGGCGTTACCGTCAACTTCAATTTGAATCCTCGAAAAGGCCGCCGTCGCGGCGGCGTGACGCCCAACCTCGAAGTCCTTTCGGTCCGCCAGTCGTATCGTAGCGTTTGGATTGGCAGCATCGACACCAACAACCTCGACCGGTCGAACGCCTGCACCATGCAGCTGCGTCATGAACAACAGATCCTGAGTAGTTCGATCAAGGAGTTCGTATGCGCGACAACTGGCAAAGTCAGGCGCACTGCGCCCCCAGGTGAAGTACGGCGTGATCGGATCTCCACCAAGAATGAACATGAGCGTGCCATAAGGTCCCGGCATCCCATCGACAGGACTCTCTTGCCTATTCTGTCTCACCGTCCATTCTTTGAAGCATGCCAATGCAGCTCTTGTTGCGCCGCCCTCCAGATCCGGTTGAGTTCTGACGAGATGGGCCAGCGTGGTACTACAACCACGCAGTTGGTTCAGCAATTCACGACGAAACACTTCGGCCGCGCCCACTTCGGCATGAAACTCGAGCACGTCGACAACTGCTTTTCGCATCTGTTCCATCAATTGCGGGGACCAACGAATCTCAAACGGGACCGCAAGATCGAGTTTGATGATTTGCGCAGGCAGAGTTGTTTGGAATCCGACTTGCCGACACAACTCTACAACTGCAAGTCGTACCTCTTCATGAAACTGAAGAACTGAAGTTGTAGGCAATCGCTCATATCCCTTAGCAAGTCCGGCGCACGCAGTCTGGCAGCGCTCGACCGCGTGCAACCAGGCAAACCTCTCGGGCTCCAGTAATTGTGGCGTGACCGATTCAAGCGCATCCCAGGCTGAAGTCGGAGCAGCGGGAAATTCAAGCGATGAACGAAGTATGCCCGCGTCGATGAGCATTTCTAACGAGTGCACCAGCTCCTCTTTCTGATGCGCCACACTTAGTAACTCAATCAATTCGGCGCCCGTGGGTTGGCCACCACCGAGGAAGACAATCGTAATCGCTTCGATCGTAGGATTGTTTGGTAGTTGGACCCACTCCCCTTCAACGTCGATTCCCCACCACGAACCATCTTCCAGATGAGCGGCAGGATCGAGTCGCAAAGGGCAGTCTTCCAAATAACGAACAGAGCCGGCGAGGAACTCGACAATCTCTCGAAACGGTCGCAGATCAGGTGCTGCGACACAGTGCGTAAGACCTGCGGAAACTTCCAAATCAAGTCGAGACTGCTCGAGGCGAATTCTCGCGACGCCAGCCCAACCGTCGCTTGGCGTCGGTCGTCCAACAGCTCTCAGAAGGTAATGCAGCACCGCACGCTCTAAATGTCTAACGCGCTTAGTGCGTGGCGCTTCATCGGTTGTTTGTTCCCAGCGCATTGCCAACGCCGGATTAGCTAAAGTCAACGCTCGTGCAAAGCGCACATCGCGCGTCGTGTTGCGTAGCGCCGAGCACTGCCGGCGCAATTCCAAGTCGTACTCATCGGCAAAATCTCTTCTCAGCGCAATCAGTCTCAGCCGTTGCTCGTTTTCAAGCTCAAGCTGCCGCGCTAAATCCGCGCCCAGTAACTTCTGTTGGCGCTCATTTGGTAGTTCCCAAGGCTGCACTCCGTTGTAGACCGTTCTTTTAACTTCCAGCAGCCATGATCGCGTGCTCTTATCAACAGCCTGCGATACAGCTCTGAATAACACTTCGAGGAGCGCCGGCGATGTTGCACGAATGTCGGTCTCGACGCGCCTAATTTCGCTTGCCATTGTCGCGAGCTTCGGAGCAGCGAAGGCGTCCAACATCTCAATGGGAAAAGCCGCAATGCGACCGACGGCTTCATCAGCAATTTGAATTCGATCAGCCAAGGACACCCGAACGGCAGCGGAAGCCGCGAGGTCGACTGATTCATTGTTAACTTTTGGTACTGGTGTGGTCACAGCATGTGGAGTGAAGTGCTAACTAAACCGGAATTGCTGGCAGACACAGCAGATTTATTCGAACATTGAGTACAAGAAAAATAATATACTAGTGCCAGTTTTTAGGATATATTCAGCGCCCCCGGAACGTTGGTCCGTTCACCTCAGAGGTGCTTCCCCCTACCGACACTGGGCCTAACTAACATTCAAACGAATAACCTTGGACGAACGACTCCTCAAAGGGTCCACCGGTTATGCATATTGCTCTCCTTTTTCCACCTTCTGTCGATCCACGCGCACCTCATTTGGCGATACCGTCGCTCGCTGCTTTCTTAAGAGCGAATGGCGTGCGCGTCACTGTCCGCGATCTGAATTTGGAGGGATTCGTCTGGGCGACCAAGTATGCTCAGCTGGTCGAGGCCGAACGAACTGCACGCGCTCGACTCGACACGGCATCGGAGAGTGAAAGACCAAAGGTTCGTCAGGTTCTGGCTCGCGCTCCGTTTGTAGTCAATGCGGCAGAAGAAGCCATCGCAACGTTGCGCGACGACGAAGACTTTTATGACCCTGATCGCTACAACGAAGCGCGGAACACTTTGCGTTCAGCTCTTGCTCTGATGTCGGCGGCATCGGGTCGTGTCAATTACGCGTTCAGCAATGCTGTCTATGAAGTCGAAGGGTGCAACTCATGGCGGCTAACGGATCTGGATCAAGCTACTGCCGATTCTGGAACGAATGTCTTTTTGCCGTTTTGGGAAGAACAGGTTTTTCCCTCACTCGCGGCTGACCGTCCCGACTTTGTCGGCATTTCCATCCTTAATGGGCAGCAGATTCTTCCCGGGCTCACGCTTGCGCGACGGTTGCGCGAACGCGGTCACACGGTCCTGATCGGCGGCACCGTGTACTCCAAGTTCGTTCCCCAACTGATGAAGCAACCGGATTTTTTCCGTTTGTTCTGCGATGGATTAGTTCCCTACGAAGGTGAGCCAGCGTTGCGCGCAATTGCCTTAGGCGCTTGGGAAGGCGAGCCGGCCGGCATTCCAAACTTAATGCGACTCGATGCTAAAGGAAATCCGGTGATTGGACCCGCTTGCGTCGAGACTGTCGATGATCTACCTGTTCCGGACTTCTCCGATCTTCATCTCAGTGATTATCTCGCGCCGAAACCAGTGTTGCCGATTCTGACCGGCAAGGGTTGTTACTTTAATCGCTGCAAGTTCTGCGATATCCCGCACATCAACTCAATCTCAACTAAGAACTATCGCGTTCGACGACCCGACACAGTAGCCGCCGACATCGCGGCTCTTTATAAGAATCACGGTGCTCGTCACTTTGTGATTACTGACGAGACATTGTCGCCCGGCCTTCTCCTCGCGATTGCTGATGCGATGGACGCTCGCGACGATCTAAAGGACGTGGAGCCTCGCTTCGTCGGCTACGGCCGTTTCGAAAGAGGCTTTACTGAAGACGCATGCCGGCGACTTTATCGATCGGGCGTGAGGAAACTCTTCTTCGGCCTCGAGTCCGCTTCGCAAGCCACACTCAATCACATGGACAAGGGCATTACTCTTGATGTCGCCCGGGGCGTGCTGCATAACTGCATCAACTCCGGCATGGCGGTTCATATCTTCTCCATGATTGGCTTCCCGCAAGAGAAGGAACCGTCGGCGCGCAAGACGCTTCAGTTCTTTCTCGATCATGCGTCGCTACTGCGGCATCCTCGTCACAGTTTTGATATTCATCGCTTTGGACTCGATCTGCGTACGGATTATTTCGACAACGCTGCGAACTACGGCGCATTGATCGATTATGAAGCTCTACAGCAACACGACTTTCCACTCAGCGTGTTGAAGTGGACAAATCGCGACGGACTCAGCGATGCGGACGTGGACCGATTACTCGAAGAATTCGAGAGCGCGCTATACGACGAATTCATCGGCACCAGGCTCTATCCGGATCAGCACTGGCCCGGCTTTGAAGAGTACGCAGTGCTCTACGGCGACCATTATGAGGACGGCCATTTCCAACATCGCACCGCTTTGCCGGCAAAACGTGATTCGCAGCCGTTTCATTTGGAATGGGCACACAGCGCAAGGTTCGGCAACTCAGCGGAAGATGTACGAACCGCGTGGGGCGTCGCCGGTGAAGCGACTTTGGCTAGCGCTGCCTTTGCTGCGTTAACACCACTTCCCGGCGATATGACCGTGAACGAGTTGCTCGGCACACTCAGTCAACGTATCGAACACCTGCCTGAGCAGCGCCCGGACTTGGAGTCAGAACTTCGAGAGGTCGTGGATAAGCTGCTCGCGGAACGACTGCTATGGTTCAGAGCACCCAAATCAACCAACGGCCATTCCCATAAAGCGAACAAGTCCATACCGAATGCGAAGGTGCGTCCAGTAGATAGACCATTGCGTCTTTGTCGCGACGTCGAAATAAGAGTCACTTACGAAGACAACACTCGGTTTGGCAGCCCGGTAAGTTTGAAGCCGATCAAGAGCTGTCGTCATGTTTTTTCCACTTTGTTGGACTATGCGCAAACCCACGGCGTCCACTCCACAATTCTGAACGGATCGAAACTCTTGCGCGAAGTGATGACGTCTGCCGAGTTCCAAAGCCTGATGGATGGATCCAACCGGCTGCACTCAGAAGTTCTCTACCCCGATGTGTCTGCAGCGAAGCCCGCCGGTATATCGCTAATCCGCGGCACTGGCGAGGAGATGTTCTTTGAAGTGAAGCCTGACGACTGGGGCACCTGGGCCAGGCTAATTGCCAGCTCGTCAAACGGAATGTTTCGGCCAGGAGTATCAGACTCCCAACTCGTGGAAGAACTGCTGCGGCGAGGCTTGCTTGAACAGGCGAGCGCCCAATCGACTTCGCTCAGTTTGGATTTGAGTGAAGTAACGTTCATCGGTCACAACAGCGTTCTGCTGCGATCCGAAGGTACTTCCGTAGTCGTCGATCCATTCTTCGTGCCTGCAATGGATTTGAATGATTCCTATCGACCTCTTGGACGTGAGCAATTGGGACACGTTGATGCAGTTCTCGTCACACACTCTCACCCGGATCATTTCGATCCCGGTTCCCTGCTTCAGTTTGGGCTCGAAACACTGCTAATCGTTCCTCGTGTCGAACGCGAATCGCTGTTGTCGGTCGAGATGGCCCGGCGCTGCCGCGAGCTGGGATTCAAGAATGTAGTAGACCTCGGTTGGAATGAATCGCATCGCGTCGGGAGTTTTGAAATCGTAGCGCTGCCATTCTACGGAGAGCAGCCAACCAGCGGCGCTGTGCTGTTTCCTGAAATTCGCAACCAGGGAAACACTTACCTGGCGAAGACGTCGTCGCTGGCAGTGGCACTCGTTGCGGATGCGGGTCGCGATCACTCGGGCGATATCAAAGATGTGGCTAAGACTTGTCGTGCTCGAAACGGATCGATCGATATTTTGTTTGCGGGCTATCGCGGCTGGACCACGTATCCGGTTCAACTCGCATTTTCTTCTGTTCCGCAATACCTGCTGTTCGTGCCCGAGGAGGAGTGGGAAGTTCGTCAGCAACTAATGAACGATGTTAATGACGCGTTGGATCTTGCAGAAGCATGGGGAGCAAAAATGATTGTGCCGTACGGTGCGGGCGGTGCTCCTTGGTACTGGGAACGCGGCCTCGGTCCGCGTCTGGACGGAGGTGGAGTGGAAGATCCGAGCTTCGATCCATTTCCAGAAAGAGTAGTCGAGGCGGCAGGCAAGCGACTCTGGTTAGACGGCAAGTGGATGAGTTCTCCAGTTGTGCCTTGTCTTATGCGCCCAGGTGACGGACTGCGCGATGTTCGGAACCGGCAAGAGTTAGTTCGATTCCCAGGTCACGCGTGGCCATGGTGAAAGGCAATCAGGACGTGAGCGAAATTACTTTTACCAGTCACTCTTCCCACAACTCGAACGGTGCGTTCGATCCGGTAGTCTCATTCTGCGGTCCGGCAACGGCAAAACATCATCTCCGTGGCACGCACAGAGCATGTGAGCCGGCGGAAACCTGGAAACGAATCGCTCCGCGCCTTATGGATTTTGGTATTACCCGCGTCGGCGATATTACGGGTCTGGATCGCATCGGCATTCCCATCTGGATTGCCGTCAGGCCAAATTCCCGCAGTCTCTCAGTTAGCCAGGGAAAGGGTCTCGACCACCACGCCGCGAAAGTCTCAGCGGCAATGGAGGCTATTGAAATCGCGCATGCAGAGCAGTCGACCCGTCAGTTACGTTTTGAGAGCTACGAAACATTAAAGGATGTCGCGTCGGTAGTGGACGTACGCACTTTGCCCGAAGCACGAAACTCCCTGTTTACCCCTGACCGAAAGCTGCTTTGGATTGAAGCTTACGATTTGCTCAGTGGTGCTGCCGTTTGGGTTCCTTATGAGATGGTTCATGCTGATGCGACAGTTCCATGGATGCCAGGCAGCGGCGCGTTCATCGCCAGCACAAATGGACTCGCGTCCGGTAACAACCTTGCAGAGGCCGTGCTGCACGGACTATGCGAGGTCATCGAACGAGACGCACAGGCGCTCTGGGAGTTTTCGGGAGGAGAAACTCAGGACGCCACTCGAATCGATCTTTCAACTTCGTCGGATCCAATAATCGTCGATGTGCTGGACAAGTACTCTCGAGCAAAGATCGAAGTGATGACCTGGAACCTGACTGGTGACATAAAAATCCCGGTCGTTCAATGCGTTATTTTCGATGCACTCGAAGACACTCTATTCAAACCAATCCCTGCCGCCTTTGGTGCGGGCTGTCATCCAAGCAGTGAAGTAGCGTTGTCGCGAGCGATGACGGAAGCGGCTCAGAGTCGATTGACCGTGATTGCAGGTTCGCGTGACGACTTTGGCCGGGCACGTTACCGCACGACCCAGGCGCCCGAGGCGTTTGCTTACAATCGTCAACTCGTCACGAATCAGAGTGCCGTGCTTCCGATAGATAAGCTGCCGACATGGACCTCCGATACTGTTGATGACGACCTGCGGCGAGTGCTCGATCTGTTAAAGACTGTGGGTGTCACGCAAGTTCTCGCTGTGAACCTCAGTTTGGATGACATGCCGATCTCCGTGGCGCGCGTAATCGTACCTGGTCTTGAGGGTCCTACAGAATCACCTGCCTACTTACCCGGACCACGCGTCCGCGCACTCGCCGAGCGTGGGAGACTGTCATGAGCGTCTACGTTTTTCTGGGACCTAGTCTTTCGGCTGCGCGCGCGCGGGAATTATTCGCGGCCGAGTTGCTCCCACCCGTCCAGCAGGGAGATGTCTTGCGTCTGCTCTCGAAGCGACCTAAAGCGATCGGGATTGTTGACGGTTACTTCGAAATCATACCCGCGGTATGGCACAAGGAAATTCTGCTGGCGCTGGCTGAAGGCGTGCACGTTTTTGGAGCATCAAGCATGGGCGCACTGCGTGCTGCGGAACTGCACGCTTTTGGCATGGTCGGCGTGGGGAAAGTCTTCGAATGGTTTCGCGACCAGGTTCTGACTGGAGATGATGAGGTCGCAGTAGCGCACGCTTCGGAAGAATTCGGCTATCGCAGTTTGAGCGATGCGATGGTGGATATCCGTGATGCATGCGAGGCTGCGGTCGAGGTTGGCGTTTTGTCTCAAGAGTTGGCTGATCAGCTAACGCGGATTTCCAAAGACATGTATTTCGCCGAGCGCTCCTGCCAGGCGGCTGCACAGCAAGCTGAGGCCAATGGTGTTGACAGAGAAGGTCTCGGTGCCTGGCTCGACTTTGTCAGGCGACGTGGGCCAGGTCTAAAAGAACGCGACGCCGAGTTAATGCTACTGCACATGCGTGATTTTCTGGCGACAGAGCCCGGGCCATTCTGTGCAAACTTCACGCTCCAGCGCACTGAGTTTCTCGAGCGCTTTCATAACGAAGTTGAATTATCCCGCGTGACTCAACTCGACCGGCAACCAGCCGAGGAGCATGAGTTGCTACGCGGCGGCGCGACCGTAGCCGAGCTACGCGAGAAACAACTGTTACGTATTCTGGCAAGGCGCGAGGCGGAGAGAATGGGATGGCAACTCACCGAAGAAGAGGTGCAGGAGAAAGCCGAGCTGTTCCGTTCACATCACGGTCTCGAGTCACCCGCTAATATGGCAAACTGGATGGAATCCGAAGGACTGAGTGAGACGATGTTCTGGCAGTTCATAAATGATGCCTGTCTGATTGATCGTCTGCGAAGGCTTTACGGTCACGCTATTGAGAGTGGTCTGCCCGACCAACTGCGAATCGCAACGGCAAGCTTGTACGGAGAGCGTGAAGAAGAATTGGTGGAAGAGGCTGCCTCAGGTGATTAGTGGGATACCGTTTTAGACTTCCGTCTCAGTCGAGCAGTTGCTACACCGATCTGCTCCGGCAAATTCCTAGTTACTTCGTCCTGAAGTTGAAGATAAAGTTTGTCAGCCAATACGCTATCGCGCATCACGCGACAGAGTGATTCATACGTTATCTTCGCATCACCCAACCATTCCTGTGTTTCTTCAACATCATAAAGATCGCAGCTAGCGCGAAATTCATCGACCGCCGCTTCAACTTCATCATCTGAAGCGATCAGTCCGTACCGTTCTGCCGCCTCTTTTACGAGTAGCCGTAACAAAACTTTTTTTCGATGCACAGCCAATGATTCACCAGTGAGACGGAGCACTTCGACTTCGTCAGTTTCGTCTTCGAAAGAGTCTTCAAAACCAGCTTGTACGCGAAGGGTCTCGGGTAAACCGTTGGCCATTAGATCTTCGAAGTTGCGCCAGTAGATCGCGTCACGCACGTTATTCGGAAAGGATTCCAGTGCCTCATCAAACATTGAGAGTGGAGTCTCGCCCCCTTCGTCATGTGGATAATCCGTTCCGAACATGTAGAGCTCTGGGCCAGTCTCATGGATTAGCCACTCAATGTCCTCAAACGGGAATGGAGTAACACGAATCTGGCGCACGAAGTATTCGCTGGGACTCAATGAAAGCGAAGCGCGTTGACGTGGCCGTCCAAACTCTTCAAGCGCCGCATCGAGTCGCCGCAGAAAGCCTGGCACCCATATCGCGCCTTGCTCGATCACTCCGCATCGAAGTCCTGGAAAGCGTTCGAAGACCCCGTCGAGAATCAGGGCGGCGAGCGCCATCTCGAGGGGCGCCGGAATGCCCATATAAGTTAGCGAAGGAATCAAAGTTTCCCGATCATGATGAACCTGCTCAGGGACGCGTCCAGTAGCAGCAAACGTCGGATGAACTAACCGACCGCCGCCTCCGACGTGGAACAGTAGCGGGCGGCCGCGCTCTTGCAGCATTGCGTAGAGCGGATCGAGCGCAGTATGAGTCAGGCTGTAATCACCGCACGGTAAACTCGGTAATTCGATGCCGGCGCATCCTAGATCCAGGGCGCGCTGCGTAGCTGCAATGGCTCGCTCGGGAAGATGAGGCGCGACAAATCCCACCGGGAGCAACCGCTGATCAGCCGCACAGAAATCAACGACTCCGCGATTGTGACCTTCGACGATTTCATACAAAACGTCCGGATCGAGTGTCGCTGCTCCACCATGATCGATCATGCCCAGGTGGCTATAGGTCGAGAAGACGAGTTGTGACTTGAACCCGAGTAGGTTTAGCGCTTGTGAGCGCTCTGCGGTATCGAAGGCACCGAGCGCAGCCCAATTCTTGTGCGTCATTAACTCAGCGGCATCTTCAATAATTGGTCGTGTGCCGGCTCGATGTTCTGCCAACGCCTGGGTCGCCTCGGCTTCGAGTCCATGTAAGTCAAGCGATGGTACCTGTTGACGCACCGCTGAGCTTAGGTATGGCTTCAACCAATCAGGATGTTCCAGGAGATGGGAGTCTGCATCGTGGATGTCTCGACCCTGAACGTAATTCATGGCGAAGTGAGTTAGTCGTTGTAAAAGTGCCCCGACTGAGGAAAAGCCGGGGCACGAGAATCACGATCGTTCTGTGATTAATGAAGTGTGGATGTCCAGCTCGAGTTAACAGAACCAGGGGCACATAATCGTGCTCGCCCTGGCCGTTACTCTTGCTGACTTTGCCCTGGCGGTTGTGTTGCGCGGATCTTGACGAAGCAACGATCCTTTGACGTAGCCAATGGGCTTAATGCTTCCGGCGTCCTTTGCACCACCCTTGGCACCTTTCAACTGTTCGTCTAATCGTTCAAGGCCTTCCCCTTCGACCCTAAGCGCGTCCAACATCTCGTCGCGCACGAAGTAGAGCGAACCGTCGGATCCTTTGAATATGGTTCCCCCATCTGAAGAAGTTTTCTTTGCCGTAGCCATATGAGATTACCTCCTTTAGAACATGTGAGAAGTTTGAGTTGAGACACTTAGCGTAACGGCTCAGCAGTTTCGCTAATTCTGTCCTTAAGACGTGGAGGCTAGCGAGAAATGAAAGTTCGCTAGCGTGATTTTTAGCCGACGCGAGGAGTCACATGGGGGAACCAGCGCGCAAACGCCTATGGCTTCCTTTCTACCTTGTCCATC
>Ga0207691_10003725_pt1 | contig 14795 bp, 10 predicted proteins | sample KBSM13metaG_FD_184327 | JGI IMG/M metagenome (GOLD analysis project Ga0207691, IMG submission 184327) | Miscanthus rhizosphere microbial communities from Kellogg Biological Station, Michigan, USA - KBS M1-3 metaG (SPAdes) (version 2) | ecosystem: Host-associated > Plants > Roots > Rhizosphere >... | reverse complement strand
GCTGCTGCCAGTTCGTCGAGATTCTCGAGTCCGGTCTCCTGCATGAACCGGGTCAGCCTGTCTGAAGCGACGGCGCATGAAGCCATCATGGCATGAATGTCGCCGATGACCTGATCGGGAACGCGCACGTTTGCGCGAATGATGTTGAAGACATCCTTATTGGGTTCACCGCGCCGCATGAGCTTGCAAATCGGCAGCTGCAAGCCTTCCTCGTAAATCTCGCGGTTCTCCGCCGTCCACCTGCCGCCCATATCAGGCGGGTGCGCAACAACGCCGCTGAATGCGACGAGCCGCCCCGCACGGCTGAATATCGGCGCGACCATGCTGATATCTTGCAGGTGTCCGCTGCCAATCCACGGATCGTTGGTAATGACAACGTCGCCCGGATGCCAGCCTTCATCTTTCATCGCCGCCTGAAAATGGCGGATCGTCTTGGGCAGCGTGCCGATGAATGAGGGTGCGCTCGTGGTCGACTGCGCGAGTGAATTGCCGTAGCCGTCGAACAGCACGACCGCGTAATCCTCTGCTTCTCGAATGATCGGCGAAAACGCAGTGCGCACAAGCGCTGCGGCCGCTTCGTCCACGAAGGAGATAATGCGGCTCCATGAAATCTCCATGAAGACGGGATCGTCAACCTTGCGCATTCACGTACCTCATAAATCTGCCAGGTTCTGCACTGCCGCGACTTGCGGCAACGGCACTCTAGAAATCAATGATGAGATTCCGGTAGTCATCGACCGAGCATGTCTGGCCCGGACCGATCAGCGCGGAAAATTCACCCGACTGCACCACCGCTGGACCAGCGAATCGCGCCCCGGCTGAGAGATCGTCGTGCAGATAGATTGACGTTTCTACATAGCTGTGACTATCGGGTGAGTATGCGGCGCGAACCTTAGCGGGCTTTGCGCTTCCATTTATCTGCGCTTTGCTCAATTGGAGATGTGCATTAGCCGTTCCCGCGCGCACCCGGAAGCTGACAAACTGCACGGGCGGTCCTTCAAGATGTCGGCCGTACAGTTCGTCGTATGCCGAGTAGAAAGCGCCTCGCACTTCATCGCGTCGCTCTGCGGTGAACTTGCCTGCCGGCAAAGTGACCGCGCATTCACTGCCCTGTCCGCGGTAGCGCATGTCCACAGTGCGTGCGATGGTAATTCCGGACGCCGGCACATCGGCCAGATGCGAGCAGGCCTCCGCAGCCATGTCATCGAGCAGTCGATTGATCCTGTTCCAATCGGCAGTCGCGAGATCGCCCATATGGCTGCGCACGACGTCAAACGAGCGCGGTGCGGCGAGCAAACCAAGCGCAGACATAACACCGGCATTGCGCGGAATGATAAGTTTCTTTACCCCGAGTTTTTTCGCGACACCCTGCGCGTGCAGCGGACCGGCGCCGCCGAATGCGACAAACGTAAACGCCGCCGGATCTTTGCCGCGTTCGACGAGGTGAATGCGAGCTGCGGTCGCCATGTTCTCATTCGCAATTTCGTGGACGCCCCACGCAACCTCAATTGCCGAGATAGCAAGCTCGGCCGCAAGCGCCTCGGCAGCGCGGCGCGCGCTCTGCATATCAAGTGTCATTTCCTTACCGGCAAAGTCGTCGGGATCAAGGTAGCCCAGCACGAGGTTCGCGTCGGTCACCGTCAGCTGCCTGCCGCCGCGGCGGTAGCATACCGGGCCCGGATCAGCGCCCGCGCTGTCGGGACCGACCTTGAGCAGTCCGTGCTGATCGATGCGTGCGATGCTGCCGCCGCCCGCGCCGATCTCGATCAACTCGACAGTCGGCGATTTGACGATGAGTCCGCTGCCTTTCTTGAAGCGGTGCAGCCGTGCGACTTCGAGTTGGGACGAAAGCGTCGGCGCACCATGCGCGATCAACCCTATCTTCGCGGTCGTGCCGCCCATGTCGAACGAGACGAGCGTGTCGATGCCGATACACGAGCCAAGAAAGCGCGCGGCTTCAACACCCGCCGCGGGACCGGATTCGAGTATCTTGATCGGCATCGCCGACGCCACATCGGCATCGGTCAGGCCGCCACTCGACAGCATGACGTGGAACTGACCGGCAAAACCTTCGCTCGCCAGTCCGCGTGTGAGCCGGCAAAGGTACTCGCGGGTGATCGGTTGTGCATATGCGTTCGCCGCCGTGGTCGACGCGCGCTCGTATTCCCGAATCTCCGGTTGCACTTCAGACGACAAAGAAACGGCGATATGCGGAAACTCTGTGCGTACCAGCTCCGCGACGGCACGTTCGTGCAGTGGATTCACATACGCATGCAGGAAGCACACGGCGATCGCGGTCACGCCGCCGTCAGCAAGCTCGGTCACTATGCGACGGGCGCCATCGACATCGAGCGGCGTGACGATCAGTCCCGCGGCGTCGATGCGTTCGGCAACTTCCCGCCGCAACTCGCGTGGAACCAGCGGTGGCGGCAAATCGATGCCGAGATCGTAGATGTCGTAACGTGTTTCGGTGCCCATCTCGATGATGTCGCGAAATCCGCCAGTCATGACGAGGCCCGTGCGCGCGCCTTTTCGCTCGATGATTGTGTTGGTGACGAGCGTGGTCGCGTGCATGAAATATGCGATATCTGAAAGCAGCTTGCCGCGCTTCTTTAAGAGCCGCAGCGTTCCTTCCAGGATTGCGATACTTGGATCAGCAGGTGTCGTGAGAAGCTTGCCGGTAGAAATCTCTCCGCTGGTTGCGTCATGCATCACGAGATCGGTAAAGGTTCCGCCTACGTCGGCGGCAAGCCTCAATTCATTTTTCGCCAAAAGACGTACCTTTGAAATTCGTTCGCCGTTGGGAGCGGCGTCCAATCATCACGGTGACTGCGGTCCACGTTCGAACCGTGCACCTCTGTTGCGCACGGCGGTATCATACCGCGTGCCGGATTCATCGCGCTGCGCGCTTCGCAGCTGGTCAATGAAAACATCGTACCCATTTATTGTTCTCGTCGTCGCGCTGATTTCTATGGACGCGTGCGCGGCGGGCGATGATTACCCGTCGCGACCGGTGCGCATGATTGTGCCGTACGCGCCTGGCGGCGGATCTGATATTACGGCGCGTGCTGTTGCCCAGAAGCTTGGCGCAGCGCTGGGTCAGACCTTCGTGATCGACAATCGCCCCGGCGCTTCGAGCATCATCGGAACGGAACTCGTTGCTAGAGCAACTCCCGACGGTTACACGATGATCGTCGCCGACCCTGCGATCACGATCAATACAGTTGCGTACGCAAAGCCGCGCTTCGATGCGCAGAAGGATTTCGCGCCAGTCGGATTGTTCGCGATGTCGCCGCAGGTGTTGTGCGCGAATCCATCGTTTAGTCCGGACATAAAGCAATTACTCGGGATGCCCAAAGCGCAGAGCGAGAAGGTCACGCTAGGCACGACCGGACAGGGTCCATACATGACTTACGAGTGGCTGCGCACGAAGACCGGACTCACCCTGAACGAGGTACCTTATAAAGGCGCTGCGCCTGCATTGACCGATATGATGGCAGGGCAGATTGCACTATTGATGAATCCTTTGGCGGCGGTCCTGACCCAACTCAAGGCCGGCAAGATCAAGGGACTCGCAATTGCGACCGCAGGACGACACGCTCGAGCGCCGGAAATTCCGACTTTCCAGGAGTCCGGTGTCAAAGACTTCGTGGTGACGCACTGGTATGGAGTGCTTGCGCCGGCAGGCACGCCGCGTGAGATTACGAATAAGCTGAATCGTGAAATCGTAGCAGCGCTCGCTGCCGCCGACGTGCGTGAACGCTTTTCGGCGCTTGCGCTCGATATCAATCCCGCAACGGTCGATGAATTCCGTGCGCTCATCGACGCCGAAATGCGCCGCTGGAAAGAAGTCGTGGCGCAGACCCATATCCGGCTCGAACAATAGGACACGCATGCACTACATCGATTCCTCAACGGGCAAGACCTATCCGCTTGATACAGCGCGCTGGTGCGGTGATGGCGGCGCGCACCTCAACCTCGGCGATGCCCCCGGCCTGACGCGCAGAGACATCAATACGTCGAGACGCTCGGTCTGGCGTTACGCCAAAGCGCTGCTCGTCGATGAGAAGGACGCCGTGACGCTTGGGGAAGGATGGACGCCGCTCGTCTGCGGCAAAATCGATGGCATTGCAGTAACGATGAAGCTCGAGTTCATGGCGCCGACCGGTTCATTCAAAGACCGCGGCATGACGACACTCATCAGTTATCTGCAGAGCCGCGGCATCTCAAGTGTGCTCGAGGATTCGTCGGGCAACGCGGGCGCCTCGCTCGCTGCATATTCCGCTGCGGCCGGTATGCGCAGCCGCATTCTCGTGCCGGAAACGGCTTCCTATCCAAAGATCGCGCAGATGGCGGCGACCGGCGCGGACGTCGTAACCATCAAAGGCTCGCGTCAGGACGTGGCGGACGCCGCGTTGCGTTACGCCAAACAAATATTTTATGCGAGCCACAACTGGCAGCCGTTTTTTCTGGAAGGCACGAAGACCCTCGCGTATGAATTGTGGGAGCAACTCGGATTCAAGGCGCCCGATAACGTCGTTTTTCCAGTGGGCTATGGCAGCAATGCGTGCGGCTGCGAGCGCGGATTTTCGGAGCTGATACGGCAGGGTGAAATTAATCGGATGCCGCGCTTGTTCGGCGTGCAGGCTGCAAACTGCGCGCCTTACTATGAGGCCTTCAGGAGAGGCGTCGAGACGCTTGTGCCAACCGAGATTACGAACACCATCGCGGAAGGTATCGCGTCATCCAAGCCGACGCGTGTAAAAGAAGTGCTGCATGCGGTGAGAGACTCGGGCGGCAGCATACTCGCCGTTAGCGAAGATGAGATTGTTTCCGCCTTGGGCGCACTCGCGAAAAGCGGCTTGTATATTGAGCCGACCAGCGCCGCCGCGGCCGCGGGCCTGCGCCAGCTTTTCCAAAGCGGGGCGATCGATCCTGCGCAAACGACAGTATTGGTCTTAACGGGCAGCGGACTCAAAGCGTCAGAGAAGATCGGGCAATTGCTCAAAGTGGATGCGCGCACGGAATAGCGGCTATTCAAGCTTGAGATTGGCAGCCTTCACGACCTTCGCCCACTTCGCGATTTCCGTCTTGAGCCAGTTGCCGAGTTGTTCCGGCGTCATGGGATAAACCTCCGCCCCCTGCTTGGTGAGGTTCTCTTTCATGTCAGCGGTGCTGAAGGCCTTGATGATTTCCGCATTGAGCCGAGTGACTATCTCTTTCGGCGTTCCACCTGCCGCGACGACGCCCTGCCACGTTCCTGTCTCGAAATCCTTGAGTCCTGATTCCGCCACCGTCGGCACTTCGGGAATCGCAGCCACCCGCTTGGCGCTCGATACCGCGATCAGTTTGAGTTTTCCCGAACGCACGTGCGGATAGGTTGCGAGCATGCCGTTGAAAATGGCATCGGCCTGACCTGAAGCGAGGCCAATGATGGCATCGGACCCGCCCTTGTATGGTATGTATGTCCACTTGATGCCTGTCTGCTCCTCGAAGGCAACGCCGGCGAGATGAGGCGCGCCGCCGATCGAGGACACTGCAAAGTTGAGGCGGCCCGGTTTTGATTTCGCGAGAGCGATAAGCTCCTTCACCGTTTTAACAGGCACTGACGGATGCACCGCCAGCAGGTGCGGCGAATAGGCGACCATTGTGACCGGCGCGAGATCTTTGAGCGCATCAAACGGCAATTTGTAGATGCTCGGGCTGATCGATAAGGCGCCGAGATCGGCGAGGAGCAGCGTATAGCCGTCGGGCGTCGATTTCGCTACGAGATCTGCACCGATGTTGCCATTTGCGCCGGGACGATTGTCGACGACGATTGGTTGACCGAAGACCTCATTCAACTTCGGACTCAGCAGTCGTGAAAGTATGTCGGAGGTTCCGCCGGCCGGATACGGCACGATGATGCGCACAGCTTTCGCTGGATAGGTTTGCGCTGAAACCACACCTACAGACAGCACCGATACGACTGCAGCTACTATCTTCATCGGACCTCCATTAACCAGCGAGCTTGTAGTTATGAATGTAGCGAGCAGAGTGTGCTCAGCAACCGAAGCCGGGTCGGTTGGGTTTCCGGAAATTAATTTTCTTCAGTTGTGCAAACGTAGTATGTGAGGTAAATACGGCATTCGCAAGCGCTCGAGCACTACATAGGACGAGCAGTCTCATGTAGACGGCATGAGCCTCAATGGAGGAATCGAAGTGAAGATAACAGCAGTCAAGCCGTACGCAGTGCATCCCGGATGGCGCAAGAACCTGATGTTCGTCAAGGTTGAAACTGACGCGGGTATTCACGGTTGGGGGGAGGCGTACTCACAATACGATCGTGATACCGCCGTCATGGCGCAGCTTACCGCGCTTGGCAAATACGCCGTCGGACGCGATCCATTCAACATCAAGCACTTCACGCAGATGGCATTTGATGATTATGCCGCCCGCCGCGGCTCGCTCGAACTGTATTGCGCTATTAGCGGCATCGAGCAGGCGATGTGGGACATTGCCGGCAAGGCGACGAAACAGCCGGTCTATAACCTGCTCGGCGGTCGCTATCGCGACAAGATACGGGTGTATGCGAACGGCTGGAGTTATCAGCTGAAGCAACCGGCCGATTACGCACGCGCGGCGGAAAAAGTCGTCGCACAGGGCTTCACTGCGATGAAGCTTGATCCGCTGCCCTCACCATGGCGGAGCTGGATTCCCAAAGAACACGAAGCACGCGCGGTGGCGGTGATCAAAGCCGTGCGCGATGCAGTTGGACCTGACGTCGACATCCTGATCGATCAGCATCGCCGCCTTGCGCCGATGCATGCGATTCCGCTCGACAGGAGGCTGGCCGAGTTCAATCTGTATTGGATGGAAGAGCCGTGCATCGCAGAAAATGCCGACGCGCTCGCTGAAATCCGGCGCGGCACCGGTCTGCCGATCGTGATTGGCGAAGCGACTTATCTGAAGCAGGGTTTTCGCCCGCTACTTGAAGCGCGCGCAGCCGATATTCTCAATCCCGATGTGGCGTGCTGTGGCGGGATACTCGAACTCAAAGAAATCGCAGCGATGGCCGAGCCGTATATGGTCGCGATGTCGCCACACAATTACAACTCCACCGCAGTCGGGTTGTCATCGACGGTCCATGCGTCCGCCGGCATGCCCAACTTCATCATCACGGAGTATTTCCTGCCGTTCGTCGAGTTCTGCGACAAGATTTCGCACAACCAGTTGAAGCCGAAGAATGGCTACATTGATCTGCCTACGGCGCCCGGACTCGGCATCGATATCGATGAAGAGGCGCTGAAGCAGCATCCGGCCAAAGTGTATCCAGCGCGCAATCTCAGGCACCCGTCGGACGAAGGCCCGTGACCGCGGTTGCGCGTCATCTAGTCTGTGGTGTCATTGCCGTCTCGGGCGCAGCGTTTTCGCATACGTCTTCCGCCCAGGGCTATCCCAACCATTCGATTCGTCTCGTGCTGCCGTTCGCGCCAGGTGGATCGACCGATACTTTAGGACGCATCATTGGTCAGCGCCTGTCAGAAAGCGTCGGCCAACCCGTGATCATCGATAATCGGCCGTCGGCCGGTGGTACTACGGGAACGGATCTCGTCGCGAAGGCGGCGCCCGATGGCTATACGCTGGTCATTGGATCGATAGCAACCATGGCGATGGCGACGGCGATGTACAAGAACCTGCCATATGATCCGTTGCGGGATTTTGAGCACATCGGTTTGTGGGTCACATTTCCGCTGGCGCTGGTCGCGCCCATCTCATCGCCGATAACGAATTTGAAGGTGCTGATCGAACAGGCAAAGGCTAAACCCGGAATGCTGCGCTATGGCTCGCAGGGCATCGGAACGTCCGCTCATATTTTCGCCGAATACATGAACAGCCTGGCCGGCATCAAAGTGATTAGCGTGCCGTATAACGGCGGCGGCCCCGCGCTAACGGGCGTGCTGGTAGGCGACGTCGATTACGCCATGATTGCGGTATCGACCGCGCTCGCGCAGGTGAACGCAGGCAAGCTAAAAGCGCTTGGGGTGACGAGTGCGCAGCCCGCAGCAAGCCTGCCGAACGTTCCGTCGATCGCAAGTGTCGTTCCGAGGTATGAGGGACTCAACTTCCACGGCTTGCACGCGCCTGCAAAGACCCCGCAAGCAATCGTTGCAAAGCTGCACGATGAAACGACGCGGATTCTTCAGCGGCCCGACGTGAAGGAGCGTCTCAACAATCTAGCGATGGATGTGGCAGGAGGCACTCCGCAGCAATATCGCGCGTTTATCGAGGCTCAGATAAAGCAATGGGCGCCAGTCGTCAAGTCCTCAGGCGCACGCGCCGACTGATTGCTACGCTGGCGCTTCAGCTCAGCGCGATCGACACCTGATCGCCTTCCACTTTCAGCTTCGAGCCAAATTTCGCGCTGCGCGCCGTGATGTCCTCGAGCGTTGCCTGCTCATTTGTCAGCGCGCACAGCACCGATTCATTCGCGTCGTTGTGGCGCACAAACTGAAACGTCGCATGCTTGATGGTTTTGCCGTCGACTCTCACGCGCGCCATCATGCCGACCCAATCCCCATGCTTTCGGCCGCCGTGACCGGTGTGGAAGGAAAAGCTGCCGAGTCCGTAATAGATCGGCTTGCCTTTGTACGCTTCGACCGGAAGCGAATAGTGGGGTCCGTGGCCGATCACGATGTCAGCTCCGGCATCAATGGCGGCATGGGCGATTTCAGGCATGTAGTCGAGCACGTCCTGATGCAGGCCCCAATGACACGATGCGACGAGGATGTCGCATTGTGAGCGCAACGCGGTGACGTCTTCTTTGTATTGCTGCAGATATTTTGCATCCGCCCAGGTGATTATGACCGGCGGGAGGCCGGGCCGGTTGGCGGGCGGAATCTCAGGCCGTGTCTTGTGCAGCGGCAGCTGATATGCGGTATGCCCGCGAATAACGGCAACGCCGGGCGCGTTTTCGGCGGCCTCATGATTGGTCGGCCAATAGACCGAAGTGCGTTGTAAAAAACCGTAGCGCACGCCGTTGCGGTTGAGAACGACCGGCGCTCGCGCCGCTGCGCGGTTTGCGCCCGCGCCCGTGTGCGGGATGTCCAGTTCGTCGAGACGCGCGATGGATGAACGGATCGCCGCTTCACCGTAATTGACGTTGTTGGCAATGCCGACCGCGTGGATGCCGGCCCGTTTCAAGGTGTCACCGCCGGCTAGTGGATCCGCGAAAAAACCTTCGGTGTCGACTGAATGGCCGCCGGGAGGATGATACAGACAGCACTCGAGGTTGCTGAAGACGACGTCTGTCGTACGGAACTCATCTGCCACGCGCTTGAATGGCACATCGGGGTCAGTGACGTTCATGAGGTTCACGTCACCGGTAAGTATCATCGTTGCAGGCATTGCTTGCGGCCGGTAGTTGATCGAGCGGCGATTATAGCGACGATGATTTGCGCCCACTCGCCGAGTGCGGCGGCCCGTTGGCACAGCCGAGCGATCACACCCGCGCAGTTGTTTCTTTAGCCCAAGGTAGGTGAGCGCTGTCTGCCGGCCCAAAGGCCAGTGATGATTGCTTAAGTCCCTGTTCAGAAAGGTAATCCAGACGGATGGGACGATCCGCGGGATTTATATTGCATAGCAGCAGAAACTGCTTGCAAAGGGCTTCCCGGCGGCCCATAATGGCTTTGCGTTGGGCATCTTTACAGGTGTCGGCGCACATCCTCCAAATCCTCCTCCTTTGGTGGAATCTTAGACGCAGCCCCCATGGGGTTGCGTTTTTTTTTGCCTTCATCGCTTCGTGCGGTGGTTGTAGAAAACAATGCGTACCCACGCCCGCGAACTAGTTTGCTGCGTCGCAAGGTTCGTCAACTTAAACGAACGGTATTCGGGCGCGCATCTTTGAACGGCGAAAGACGAGACAGTCGCATTTGATGCTGATCGTCCAGTGTCAGTCACGCGACTAAGAGGATGGTTAGCTGGAACGGTCAATCCGCTATAATTACCTGGATTTATCGCGCAACTCCATCGTCTTCCCGAGTCGCAGGATTGCGCAGCCACGCATCGCAGGAAAACGACCCAAAGCCCTGTTGCGAAATGCCTCTATAGGCGGTTGTTTCGCTGCGTTCGGCGGTTGTCAGCGTCATGTGCGCGCTATGAGAAAAGGTAGTTAATGAAAATTCACGAATACCAGGCAAAAGAGATCCTGCGTAAATATGGCGTCGTAACGCCGCGCGCGGTGCCATGTTTCACCGTTGATGATGCGGTGGCCGCAGCGCAAAAGCTCGGCGGTAAGGTATGGGTCGTCAAGGCGCAAATCCACGCGGGCGGTCGAGGCAAGGGCGGTGGCGTGAAAGTCGCAAAATCGATCGAAGAAGTGAAGAAGCATGCCGGCGACATTCTCGGCATGATGCTCAAAACGCATCAAACCGGGCCGGGAGGACAGAAAGTCCGCAGGCTGCTGGTCGAAGAAGGCGCCGATATCAATAAGGAGCTTTACGTCGGCATGGTCGTCGATCGTGGAACTCAGCGCGTGTGCTTGATGGCGAGTTCAGAAGGCGGGATGGATATCGAGGAAGTGGCCGCGAAGACTCCCGAAAAAATCGTGAAGGTGTTTATCGACCCGATCACCGGGCTCAAAGACGCGGAAGCTGATGACGTCGCTCGAAAGATCGGCATTCCTGAAGCATCCGTTGCCAAGGCGAGGCCGGCGCTCAAGGGTTTATATAAAGCGTTTGATGAGACCGACGGATCCCTGGCGGAAATCAACCCGCTCATCCTGACCAACTCAGGCGATGTTGTCGCCCTCGATGCCAAGATGAACTTCGACGACAACGCGCTTTTCCGTCATCCCGACATTGTGGCGATGCGCGATCTCGATGAGGAAGATCCGGCGGAGATCGAAGCATCGAAGTACGATCTTTCGTATATCTCGCTCGATGGAAACATCGGATGCCTGGTGAACGGCGCCGGTCTCGCCATGGCAACCATGGACATTACGAAGCTTTATGGCGGAAGTCCGGCGAACTTCCTCGATGTTGGCGGCGGCGCCTCGACCGAGAAAGTCACCGAAGCATTCAAGATCATGCTCAAAAATCCGACGGTGAAAGCGATCCTCGTCAACATTTTCGGCGGCATCATGAAATGCGATGTGATCGCCGAAGGCGTTGTCGCGGCGGCTCGCCAAGTTCAATTAAAGGTCCCGCTCGTGGTGCGACTGGAAGGCACCAATGTCGAGCTTGGAAAAAAAATTCTTGCCGAATCGGGACTGCCGATCATATCGGGCAACAACATGGCTGACGCTGCGGCCAAAGTCGTGAAAGCGGTAAAGGAAGCAGGAGCGGCGGCATGAGCATATTGATCGACAAAAATACGCGCGTGATGACGCAGGGGATCACCGGCAAGACCGGCCAGTTTCATACCAGGATGGGTAAGGAATACGCGAATGGCGCGACTTGCTATGTCGCGGGTGTAAATCCGAAAAAGCCCGGTGAGTCGTACGAGGGCATCCCGATATTCGCAACGGTCAAGGAGGCCAAGCAGAAGACAGGCGCGAACGTATCAGTGATTTATGTGCCGCCACCGTTTGCAGCCGCTGCGATAGATGAAGCGATCGATGCCGATCTCGACCTCGTTATCTGCATAACCGAGGGCATTCCGGTTCGGGACATGATTCGGACGAGGTATAAAATGCAGGGCAAGCGTACCAAACTCATCGGTCCGAATTGCCCGGGCGTAATCACACCCGATCAGATCAAGATCGGAATCATGCCGGGACATATCCACAAGGCAGGCCCGGTCGGCGTAGTTTCACGTTCCGGAACGTTAACGTACGAAGCGGTCGGTCAACTGATGGAGCAGGGCCTCGGGCAATCGTCGTGCGTGGGTATCGGCGGAGATCCGGTCAACGGGCTCAAGCACATCGACATCATGAAAATGTTCAACGACGACGCGCAGACAGAGGCGGTCATCATGGTCGGCGAAATCGGCGGCGACGACGAGGAAACTTGCGCGCGGTGGATCAAGACTAACATGAAGAAACCGGTAGTCGGGTTCATCGCCGGCGTTACCGCGCCGCCAGGCAAGCGCATGGGTCATGCCGGCGCGATCATCTCGGGCGGCAAGGGTACTGCTGCCGAAAAGCTCGCGGTGATGGAAGAGTGCGGCATAAAGGTCACCCGCAATCCGGCAGATATGGGAAAGCTGCTCAAATCAGTTCTTAAGTAGCCTGTACCCATCCTTATTGGCGCCCAACGGCGGGGCGCTGCGTAGCGTTGAATGCCGTGCATCGCCGCAACTCGTCGGCGAGCAGAGGAGCAGTAGTGGACACAGCATTAAACAGGAAAAAGCGCGGAACGCCCAAGGGCCGCGCGGTCGACGCCACAGCGCTTGCCGAGGTACAGGCGCTGCTCGGCAACGAATCGCGGCAGCGCCATTTGCTCATCGAGCACCTGCATAAAATTCAGGATCGCTATGGACACATCTCCAGCGAGCATGTAGTCGCGCTCGCGCGCGAGATGAACCTCGCATCCGTGGAAGTGTACGAAGTTGCCTCGTTCTATCATCATTTCGACATCGTCAAAGATCGCGATCACGTTCCACCGGCGCTGACCGTGCGAGTATGTGATTCGCTGTCGTGCGAGCTCGCCGGCGCGCAAGGGCTGCTGGAAAAACTGAAGACGACGCTGGGAGCGGACGTGCGTGTCATTCCCGCGCCTTGCATCGGGCGTTGCGAACAGGCGCCCGCTGCGGTCGTGGGTCAAAATCCGATTCCGCAGGCGACCGTCGAAAAAGTCCAGACACAGGTTGCCGCTAAAAATGTGCGCTGCGCTGTCGCTAAATACATCGACTACGACGAGTACCGCGCGCAAGGCGGCTATGAGCTGGCGCTTGAATGTCTCGCCGGCAAACGCGATGCCGAGGACATACTGAAGACGATGGAAGCATCGGCACTGCGCGGTCTCGGCGGCGCCGGCTTCACGACCGGCCGCAAGTGGCGAATTCTGCGCGGCGAGACGACACCGCGATTGATGGCGATCAACATCGATGAAGGCGAGCCGGGTACTTTCAAAGACCGGTATTTTCTCGAGCGCGATCCGCACCGTTTTCTGGAAGGCATGCTCATCGCTGCCTGGACAACGCAGATGTCGGAGGTCTATATCTATCTGCGTGACGAGTATGCGGGCTGTCGTGAGATTCTCCAGCGCGAGATCGCGGCGCTCCAGAAAAATTTTCCGTGCCCGCTATTGCCGATCTACCTGCGGCGCGGCGCAGGCGCTTATATCTGCGGCGAAGAATCCGCGATGATCGAGTCGATCGAAGGCAAGCGCGGCATGCCGCGGCTGCGGCCGCCGTATGTCGCGCAGGTCGGGCTCTTCGGTCTGCCGACGCTCGAACACAACATGGAAACGCTGTACTGGGTGCGCGACATCATCGACAAGGGCCCGGAATGGTTCGCCGGCCAGGGGCGCAATGGGCGTAAAGGTTTGCGCTCGTTTTCGGTTTCGGGGCGGGTGGCGAAGCCGGGCGTGCACATTGCGCCGGCGGGGATTACCGTCAACGAATTAATTGCCGAGTATTGCGGCGGAATGCAGGCCGGGCACACTTTCTATGCATACCTGCCCGGGGGCGCATCAGGCGGGATACTGCCGGCGAGCATGGGCGACATCCCGCTCGACTTCGACACGCTGCAACCACATGGCTGCTTCATCGGTTCAGCGGGTGTAATCATCCTTTCCGACCGCGATAAGGCCAGCGCAGCGGCGCGCAACCTGATGAAATTTTTTGCCGACGAATCGTGCGGTAAATGCACGCCGTGCCGCGTTGGCACAGGCAAGGCGGTGAGACTCATGGAGTCGCCCAAGTGGGACAAGCCGTTGTTGCAGGAACTTTCCAGTGCGATGGCGGACGCATCCATATGCGGGCTGGGCCAGGCGGCACCAAACCCCGTTCTGTGCGTGATGAAGCACTTTGCGCACGAGATTGAGTAGTCGACAACAAGGGACAGTTGTGCTCAGACGTCCAGCGAGCAGGTTGTCCGGAGATTTAATATGACAGCAATAAGCACAGACGAGCTGGCAGCACTGCCCGTCGAATTCAAACTGAATGGCAAAGACGTCGTCGGCTATGGCAATGAGACCATTATCCAGACCGCACAGCGCCTCGGCGTCGAAATTCCGCGTCTTTGCTACAAAGAGGGCATGCGACCGGACGGCAATTGCCGCTCTTGCATGGTTGAAATCAAAGGCGAGCGCGTGCTTGCGCCGTCATGCTGCCGCTACCCGACTTCGGGCATGGAAGTGACATCGAACAGCGCGCGTGCGGTGGCATCGCAGAAAATGGTACTCGAGCTCTTGCTGTCCGATATGCCGCCTGAGCGGCACACGCTCGACTCCGAACTCGATGAGTGGGCGAGCAAACTGGCGGTGCGCAAGCCGCGATTCGAACCGCGCGATCAACCAAAGGCTGATCTGTCGCACTTTGCAATGTCCGTCAACCTCGACTCGTGCATCCAGTGCACGCGCTGCGTGCGCGCGTGCCGCGAGGAACAGGTCAATGATGTAATCGGTTACGCGTTTCGCAGCGATCATTCCAAAATCGTCTTCGATCTCGACGATCCGATGGGCAACTCGACGTGCGTCGCTTGCGGCGAATGCGTTCAAGCTTGTCCCACCGGGGCGCTCATGCCCGCTGGGGGCGTCGGCCTGATCAAGCCAGATAAGCAAGTGAATTCAGTGTGTCCGTATTGCGGCGTCGGCTGCCAGCTCACCTATAACATCAAGGACAACAAGATTCTGTCCGTCGATGGACAGGAT
>Ga0207691_10003723_pt1 | contig 14796 bp, 11 predicted proteins | sample KBSM13metaG_FD_184327 | JGI IMG/M metagenome (GOLD analysis project Ga0207691, IMG submission 184327) | Miscanthus rhizosphere microbial communities from Kellogg Biological Station, Michigan, USA - KBS M1-3 metaG (SPAdes) (version 2) | ecosystem: Host-associated > Plants > Roots > Rhizosphere >... | reverse complement strand
CTTCCTCATGGACAAGGTCTTCGAGACGTTGAAGCCCGACCGCGGTCTGGTGCTCCTGAAGTCTCGGGCGACGGGAGAGCTGGCGCCGGCCGTCGTGCGCGTGGCCGAGGGCATCTCGGCCGAGGACATCCGCCTGTCGAAGACGCTCGTCGCCGCCGTCGTCGAGAAGCGCAACGGACTCCTCCTCATGGACACGACGACCGGCTCGGGAGTCTCGCTCGCCGATTCGATCCGTCTCTCGGGCATCAAGTCCGTGCTGGCCGCGCCTCTCGAGAACGAGGGCGAGGTCGTGGGCCTCATCTACGTCGACTGCCGCGTCGGCCACCGTTCCTTCGAGGAAGCGGACCTGCGCCTGCTGACGTCGCTCGCGAACGTCGCGGCGGCCAAGATCCAGAACGCGCGCCTCATGGCCGAGAACGCCGAGAAGCGGCAGATGGACCGGGAGTTCGCGCTGGCCCGCGAGATCCAGCAGCGCCTCCTGCCCGAGGAGCCGCCGCCGCTGCCGGGGTACGAGCTCCACGGCTCGAACGTCGCCTCGAGACAGGTTTCCGGCGACTACTTCGATTTCCGGCCGCGCCCCGACGGCAAGATCTACGCGACGATCGCCGACGTCTGCGGCAAGGGCGTCGGGCCGGCGCTGCTCATGGCGTCCCTTCAGGCGTCCTTCCACGCCTGGGCGGACGAGGGCGTCCCGGTCGCAGAGATGACGGCGCGACTCTCGGACGCGATCTCGCGGCGAACCGGGCCCGACCGGTTCATCACGTTCTTCCTGCTGATCCTGGAGCCCTCGACGGGGGAGGTCGAATACACGAACGCCGGCCACAACCCCGGGCTCCTCCTGCACACGGACGGCTCGATGGTGGAGCTCGGATCGCACGGACTGCCCCTGGCCCTCTTTCCCGGCAAGCCGTACGGCTCTTCGAAGCTCACGCTCCAGCCGGGAGAGCTGCTCTGCCTCTACACCGACGGCGTGACGGAGGCCAACAATCCGGCCGGCGAAGAGTTCGGCATGCCCAGGCTCAAGGAGTGTCTTGCGGCGCAGGTCGGCCGGACGCCCACGGAGGTCGAGGCCGAGCTCGCCAGAGTCCTCGAGGAGCACGCCCAGGGCGAGCCCTTCGCGGACGACCGGACGCTGGTGATGGTGAGGCGGCTGCCCTAGGAAAAAGTTGAAGGTCGAAGGTTGAATCGGGAATCCCCACTTTCAACCTTCAACTCATTCCCGGATCTCCAGCCTCTTGATGATCTCGTGGAGCGTAGTCGGCTTGATTTTCAGCATCTCCGCGGCCCGCTTCTGAACGCCGCCCGTCCGGCGCAATGCCGTGCGGATCAGACGCCTCTCATACTCCTCGACCATCTGCTTGTAGGTGGCGCCGTTCTCGGGAAGGCGGATCGGGAGCTCGCCGCGGTCGGGGGATAGGACCGACTCGGGCAGCAGGCCCAGGCCGATCTTCCCGCCGGGCGGGCAGAGCACCACGGCCCTCTCGATCGCGTTCTCGAGCTCACGGACGTTGCCCGGCCAGTCGTGGTCGAGCAGCGCGCGGTAGGCCTCGGGGTCGAGCCCGCCGATGGGCTTCTGGTTCTCGGACGCATAGACCCGCATGAAGTGCTCGGCGAGAAGCGGGATGTCCTCCCTGCGGTCGCGCAGAGGCGGGATCTGGATCGTGATGACGCAGAGGCGGTAGTAGAGGTCGTCGCGGAACCGGCCCTCGGCGACCCATTTCTTGAGGTCGACGTTGGTCGCGGCGATGACGCGCGTGTCGACCTTCTGCGTGTCGACCGAGCCGACCCGCATGAACTCCTTTTCCTGCAGAACCCGCAGCAGCTTCGCCTGCGTCTCCATCGAGATCGTCCCGATCTCGTCGAAGAAGATCGAGCCGGTGTCGGCGACCTCGAAGAGCCCCTTCTTGTTGGCGATCGCTCCGGTGAAGGCGCCCTTGATGTGCCCGAAGAGGTTGGACTCGAGCAGGTCGGTGGGCATCGAGCCCGAGTTCACGGTCACGAACGGGGCGCCGGCGCGCGGCGAGTGCGTGTGGATCGCTCGCGCCACGAGCTCCTTGCCCGTGCCGCTCTCGCCCTCGACGAGGATGGTGGAGCGCGAGGGCCCGGCCAGGCGGACGAGCTCGAAGACCTTCCGCATGCTCTCCGACTTGCCCACGATGCGGCCGAGGCCGTAGCGCTGGGAGAGCTCCTCGCGCAGCCGCCGGTTCTCCTCGGTGAGGCGGCGCGCCTCGGTGCCCTTGCGGACCGTGAGGAGGACTTCCTCGTTCTGGAATGGCTTGGGGATGTAGTGGAACGCGCCCTCGCGCATGGCGTCGATGGCACCCTCGATCGAGGAGTAGGCCGTGACGATCACCACGACGGCATCGGGGTCCCGCCGGCGGATGTCCCGGAGGACTTCGAGCCCGGACCGGTCGGGGAGCATGAGGTCGAGGAGCACGATGTCGTGCGGATCGGACTCGAAGAGAGACACGGCCTCGCCCGCGGTCGCCGCGGCCGTCACCTCGTAGCCTTCGCGTGTGAGGAGCGTGCCGAGAACGTCGCGGATGACCTCCTCGTCGTCGACGACGAGGACTCTCATGAAGGCGATCCCTCGGGGACGCGCGGGAGGTCGACGCGGGCCTCGGTGCCCCCGCCGTCCCGCGGCACGAGCGCGATCTCGCCCCCATGGCGGCGGGCGATGTCGCGCGAGATGGCGAGCCCGAGGCCGGTGCCCCCGGATTTCTTGGTCGTGTAGAACGGCTGGAAGATCTTCTCGGCGCCGGCGGGGACGCCCGCACCGCGGTCGGCGACGGTGACCCGCACCGACTCGCCCGCCGTCTCCAGCCGGCAGACGACCTCGCCGCCTTCGGGCGACGCGTCGCGGGCGTTCGTCAGCAGATTCACGAAGATCTGCTCGAGCTCGCGGGGGTCGCCGATGACGAGCGCCGGCGCTCCGTGGACGTCGACCTCGAGGGTCAGAGTCCGTCCGGCGAAGGTCGTCTCGACGGATTCCGCGGCGTTCGCGAGGACGGCTTTCAAGTCCGTCTTCAGAGGAGTGCGGGGACGGGGGCGCGCGAACTCCAGCAGGTTGTTGACGAGGTGGGCGGCGCGGAAGGTTTGCCGCTCCATCTTCTTGAGGATCGTGTAGCGAGGATCGCCGGGGGACGTTTCCGAGAGGAGCATCTGGGCGTACGAGGAGAGGCCGGCGATCGGCGTGTTGACCTCGTGCGCGACACCCGCCGCGAGGACGCCGAGGGAAGCCAGCCGTTCGCGCTCCGCGAGGGCCCGTTCGGCGCGGATGCGGTCGGTCATGTCCTCGACGACGAGGACCCGCCGGTCGGGCGAGCCGCGGAACGCCGACACCGAGAGCTGGAGATCCCGCTCGTCGCCGTCCGGCGTGGCGAGCCGTGTCTCGAAGCGCCACTCGTCCCCGTTCTCGGGAGCCGGGCCGACCGACACGCCGTGAAGGACGTCGGCGAGAGGCAGCCCGCGCAGCTCGTCCTCGCTCCGGCCGGTCAGCAGCGCGAACGCCGGGTTCGCCGTGTGGATCCGATCGTCGGGATCCAGCACGACGATGCCCGAGGAGGAGGACCGGATGACGCTCTCCTGGTATTCCTGGAGCGTCCGGATCTCCTCGAGCCGCTCGGCGAGCGCGCCGTACAGACGGGCGTTTTCGTAAGCCAGGCTCGCCTGAGCGAGCACGGCCGTCATGAGGGCCTCGTCCTCGGAGGAGAGGGGGATTCGCCCGTCCTTGTAGCCCACGCCCAGGGCGCCGACGAGCTCGCCGCCGCAACGCATCGCGAAGAAGGCGCGATAGCCGAGCGCGTGGAGGCGCAGAAGCGCCGCCGGAGGCGCCTGACCGAATGCGGTTCCGAGGCTCGCGCCGCGCAGGCGGAGCCGGTCCTCGTTCGAGAGCGCCTCGGCGAGAGCCGCGGCGTCCGGGTCCCGGCCCGGCCCCTCGAACAGGAAGAGAGAGCACGGCACCACGCGGAGGGCTTCTTCGACGCGCTGGATGATCGCGCGAACGACCTCCTCGCGGGGCCGCGGCACGCCGAAGTCCCGTGCGATGTCGAGGAGCGCCCGGCGCGCGCGGTAGGTGTCGTGGTACTGGATCCGCTCGAGGACGTCGGTGATCCGCTTCTTCACGGGCACGAGCAACGAGGCGAGGACCAGCCCCGAGGCGAACGCGATGACGTTCTTCCCGGCGGAGGCCATTTCGCCGAGGGTCCGGTCGAGCAACGAGTTGAGGAGCACGAACGTCATGCCCCCGAGGAGCACGGCGCCGGTGGTTCCGATGGCCTCGCGGACGAAGATCTCGACGTCCCAGAGGCGCCACTTGAGGATGGCGTACGCGAACGCCAGCGGGATCAACACCAGCGGCACGACGGCCACCGTCGAGAGCAGCGGCGACTCGAGGCCGAAGGCCCGCGGCAGGGCGGAGAGGATCAGGAACGGCGCGAGGCCGACGATGACGCCGAGGCCGATCCAGCGCACCTGCTTCTCGGCCTCGGCATCCTGCCGATGCCGGCGCAGGACGTCGACGAGCCGCGTGATCACGGCTGCGGCGTAGGCCGCGAAGTAGACGTACCAGAACCGCGTGGCGCCTTCGAGGAACCGCGCCGCGGCGGGGGAGGGCGTCATCGAGAGGAGGGTGATCTCGGCGGCCGTGTACGCGAGTGCCGGCAGGTAGAGGAGCGGCAGGACGCGGCGGTCGCGGATCGGGCGGGGGAAGATCAGGAAGAAGTGGAGCAGGAGCGCCGGGAGAAGTGCCCGGTAGACGTCCTCGGCCACCCAGGCGAGCTTCCAGAGCGTGTCGCGCGGCCCGGCCGGCGTCATGACGTAAACCGCGAAGGAGGCGAGGCACAGGCCCCAGAACACGGCCGCCGGCGTCGAGCGCTCGCGAGCGATCGTGAACAGGCCGATGATCAGGTACAGGAAGCCGACGAAGGCCAGGAAGAGGTAGCTGACGTCGAGGCGCACCGACGGTTCGCCGATCGATACGCCCCGAACCTCGCCTGCGGTGATGACGACGAGGCGATGCGGGAAGGGCTTGCGGGCGAGCGTCTTCTCGGGATTCGAAAGCGAGGCCGCGGTCTGGCCGTCCGCCAGGACGATGCGGTCGCCGGGCTTCAGGCCCGCCTTTGCGGCCGCGCTGCCGGTCTCCACGGAGCGGAGGAGGAGAGCGCCGGCTTCGCGGTCGAACGCAAAGCCCGCGTTCGAGAAGCTGTCGACCTTCCGAGCGAACGAAACGAAGGCGATCCCGACGGTGGCCAGCGTAATGGCGGCCAACGTGGCGAGCACGATCCTCTTCGCCAGGCGATTCACGCTATGCGATTCAGCAATCCGAATGCCACGTAACCGACATTTGGATGGCCTCGTAAGTCACTGACCCATAAGGCTTCCACGAGAGCCCACGGGTTCGCCCGTGATTCCGCACCAAGATTTTGAATATAGTCCAAAAAAAATTGGACGCGCCGGTTCGCGCCTGCCGCGGAGCCGAACAGACGGGGGCGACAAGACTTGCTTACCGGCGGGTCGAGTCCGGGATCCCTCGCTGCGCTCGGGATGACCGGCGAAGGCGCTGCGCGCGTCCTCGGTCAGAACGCGACGGCGACGCCGCCGAGCAGCCGGTTCGCGGTCGCGGTCTCATCCGTCGGCTCCGACACTGCCGTGCCGTGGGCCCGCTCGAACGCGACGAGCAGCTTCCAGTCGGCGCCGAAGGGCGTGAGGCCAACGATCGAGAGATCCTGCGCGACCGAAAGGGCGAGCTTGTCGGAGTCATTCGCGAGGACGGACGCCGGAGTCTGGAGATCCTGGCGGAGGCTCCGCACGAGAACCGCGAAACCCGTCTGCGTCGGGAGGATTTCCACTGAGGCGCGTGCCGAGTAGAAGTAGCCCGAGTTCCCCGTGATCCCGTAGTAGACGCTGGACGGCGACGAGACCTCGCCGTCGATCGAGCCGTAGCGGACCGTGACACTCCCCGCGACCGTGTCGGAGATCCGCTTCTGGACCGTCGCCTTGTACTGGCGGATCGTGTTGCCGTCCAGGAGATACAGACTGTCGAAATCCGTCAGGAAGTCGCCTTCGAAGAACGCGCGCACCAGCTCGCCCATGCGCTGCTCGGAGACCTCGAGCTGCAGCATCGAATCGGGCCCCGTGCGCTGCGAGAGGCCGATCGCGTAAGACTGCGTGGCCGCGGGCTCGAGGCTGTCTTCGATCGAGCCGACGCGCGGCATGACCGTCGGGTTAGCGGTGGATCCAACCACGCGATAGAGGCCGCGCACCCAGAGCGTCGCCGGGCCGAAGTCGTAGCTCGCGGTCGCGGCGGGAGCGATGCCGTAGGCGGACGTGCCGGTGCCCATGTAGCGGGCCACGACGCCGCCCTCGAGCTGCATCCGGTCGGTGACTTTCACGGAGCTCGACGCCGCGAGATCCGCATCCGGGGCCGCCTCGAAGAAGGTTCCGTCGACACCGACTCCGGAGGCGCCGACGCTCGCTTCACGGTGGCGGTACGTCATGGCCACCGCGACGCCGGGGTTGTCGCCCGCGGCCTTGCCGTAGCGGGCGTTGACTTCCCAGGTCTTCGAGGCCAGCGGGAACAGAGTCGTGCCGAGCGCGGTCGCCCGGTAGAGGTTGGCTTCTTCGATGTAGCGCGCGCCGACCGACTCGACGCGGCCCTCTTCGTTCCCGCCGCGGCTCCAGGTGACGGCGTGCGACTGGAGAGTCGCCGGGGCGTCGCCGAAGGAAAGCGTGTTGCGCCGTGTCGAGAGGCGCAGCTTCTCGGCCGCCGACGGCGCGACGTCGAGGGCCAGGCCCGCCGCGTTGCCTGTGGTTTCGCCGGCGTCGGTCGTGTTGCCGAGATCGGCGCCGAGCGCGGCGTAGTCGCCGCTGATGCCGTACTGCCAGCCGTTGGGCAGGCCGCCGTGCAGGCCGACCGCGGCGCGCGAGAGCGCCTGCGAGCCTGTCGTGGCAGACGCCACGTCCGTCATCGTGCTCACTTCGCCCGCGACGTAACGGCTGATCGGAACCGCGGCGGCCACCGCCGGGGCCGCGGCCGCGACGGGAGTGACTCCGTCCAGCGGCGAGTCGGGATTCGACGCCGTCGGCGTATCGGGGTTGGGGTCGATTCCGAGCTCGCGGAGCACGTCGCTCGGCAGCCGGTCGCGCAGCTCCCACATCGTCACGGGAGTCTCCGGGGGCGGCGCGTCGCCGCCTTTGCGTGTCAGCGTGAGGGAGACTGCGGACACCTGGTCCGATGCGGACTGATGCCAGAGCCGCTGCATCGCCGGCTCGAACCCGCTCTTGTAGGCGATCAGCTCGTAGACGCCGGCGGGCGCCGACGCGAGGACGAACGTGCCGTCGGTCGCCGTCTTCATCCGGGTCAGCGAAGAATCACCGAGGTTGTACGCGATGACCAGAGCGCCGGCGACAGGAGCCTGTTTGGCGCCGTGACGCACGACACCGGAAATCGGGGGGGCGGTGGGGGCGGCGAGCGCAATGCCCGCGGCCGCGGTGAGCAGCAGTCCGAGAAACGCGGTCGAGGTACGGCGTGGCGTCATGAGCCGGACCCTAAGGTCCAATTGCGGAGTATAGATTTCCTCGCCGTCAATTGCCACCGCCTTGGCGACTCATGGAAATCTCAACTCGACTCCCCAAGCCCCTATTCCTCAAAGGCTTCCGGAGGCCGGGTCCTCGTCCCGCAAAACGGTGGCCTCGTCCTCACGGGGGTCATCACGGGCGCTTTTCGCGGTGAAAAAGCCCCGCCAGGACGTGCCCTGCGATCGAGGGGTTCTCCTTGAGCCGCCGGACCGAATACGCGTACCACGCTTCGCCGTACGGCACGTAGACGCGGAGGCGGTGGCCCTCGGCGACGAGGCGCCGCCGGAGGGCCCCGGCCACGCCCAGCAGCATCTGGAACTCATAGGCCTCCCGGGGAAGCTTGCGTCGCGCCACCGAGGCCCGGGCTCGATCGACGAGAACGGGGTCGTGGGTCGCGATCCCGACGTAGCAGTTCGCGTCGAGCAGGAGATCGACGAGCTCCATGTACGCCTCGCGGACACGCTCGCGGTCCTGATGCGCGATCTCCGGCGGTTCGACGTAGATGCCCTTGCAGACGCGCACGTTCCCGTGGACCTTCGAAATCCGGCGCGCGTCGTCGGGGCTCCGGTGCAGGTACGCCTGGAGCACGATGCCGACGCGCGGGTACTTTTCGAGAAACTCCAGATAGATGCGAATCGTCTCCTCGGTGACGGAGGAATCCTCCATGTCGATCCGGACGAAGTTGTTCGTGGCCCGCGCCGCGGCGACGATGCGTGCGAACTGCTCGCGGCAGCGTTTCGGATCGAGCTTCAACCCCAGCGCGGTCAGCTTGACCGAGATGTTCGAGTCGAGGCCCCGGACGGCGATCTGCTCGATGGCCTTCGCATAAGCCTGCACGGTCTGCTCGCTCTCGTCGTGCCCGGTGACGTCTTCTCCGAGAACGTCGAGAGTGGCCATGCAGCCCTCGGCGTTGAGCGCGGCCACGACGGCCAGCGCTTCCTCGAGCGTCTCGCCCGCGACGTAGCGCGAGGCGATCCGGCGCACGATCGCCTTCGGGACGAACGGCAGCGTGCGGACGATCACCGCATTGAGGGCCTTCATGCGGACTCCGGCTCCGGCGGTTCCGGGAGATCGGCGCGGGACACGCGCGCGAAGCACCACACGGTGACGACGCGGGCTCCGGCGCCGATCAGGCGGCGGGAGCACTCCCGCGCCGTCGCTCCGGAGGTCGCGACGTCGTCGACCAGGAGCACTCGCCCGGCGGGCCGGCCCGCGGCCCGAAAAGCGCCGCGCACGTTGACGGCCCGGCGCGCGAGCGGCAGGCCGCTCTGGACCTCGGTCTCGCGGCGCTTGACGAGGCGGCGGCGGACAAACGGGATCTCCAGGCGGGCCGAGAGGGCCGCGGCCAGCGACTCGGCCGGGTGATAGCCCCGGACGCGCCTCGCGCGAAACGTCGCAGGCACGCAGGCGATCTCGTCGGCGGGGGGAGGGCCCAGTCTCCGGGCCATCGCCGCGGCGAGACGGGCCGCGAGATAGTCCGCACCGCGAAACTTGAACGCCCGGAGGATCGCGCGGGCCGAGCCCGCGTAGGGCGCGGCGGCGCCCAGAGATGCGAACTCGGGTGGATCGAGCAGGCAGCGCCCGCAGATCGCGGAGGCGTCCGGCGATCCCGCCAGCGTCTCGTCGCAGCGCGCGCAGCGCGACTCGCCGCGCGGCGGCAGGCTGTCCCAGCAGGCGCCGCAGACCCCGCCCTCGAGGAAGCGATCGACGCGCCGCGTGCGGCACGCGAGGCAATCCGTCGGCAGGACGAAGTGCGCCGCGGCTTTCGCCGTCATGCCGAGCAAAGCGAGCCGACCTCCAAAGGCGAAGGCAGACATTCAGCAGCAGGCGACGCCGACAGGTCGGCAACGATCCCGGACGATCAAGTTCCGGGTTCCTTCTTCCGCTTCGCTCCTCAGGGCCGCGACGCTCCTCGGGATGACGGCACCTCTCTGCCCTCAGCGATTCCGGAACGACATCCGTAGAATCGAAGCGGCGGGATTGTAGCCTTTCTCGCGGCGGATCCGTCGGATCCGATAGAGTCGAAGCCAGAGGAGGAGCCATTGAAGATCGTGCGGAGAACGCTATTGCTGTGCGCCGTCGCCGCAAGCCTCGCGGGGACGGCCGGCGCACAGAACTTCGGATTCGGCGGAGCCGCCGGGATCGTCAACGACGTCGGCGGCGACGTCGAGTTCTCAGGCTTCAAGTGGGGTGACGCGAACGGGTGGTTCGAATACAAGATGGAGAAGTCGACCGTCTTTCGGCTGACGTACGGCTCGATGTGGACCCAGCAGTCGAAGTCGGAATCGGTCGTCACGACGCCGGACGGTTCCGTGTCGGTTCCCCAGCTCGACGAGAACGTGAACTACGGCATCGTCAGCGTCTCCTACCTTTTCTGGGAAGGCTTCTTCACGTCGGGCCTCTTCGCCGGGATCGGCGGCTACGGCATGCGACCACACGAGGTGCCGGTCGGCTTCGAGCCGTTCGCCGATGAGAAGGAAACGGTCTTCGGGTGGCACGCGGGCGTCGACGGCGAATTCCAGGTTTCCCGGCAGGTCGGCGTCGTGATGCGCTTCACGTACCACAACGTCTCGGCGCATCCGCACCGTCAATTCGTGACGGCGGACGGGGGAGCGGTGTTTCGGTTTTGAGGGACCCGGGCCGGATTTGAGGAGTTCGAAAGGTCGAAGCGTCTAAGTGTCGAATCGGCTTCGACGTTTAGACACTTAGACACTTCAACTTTTCGGCTCTTTCTCGAGCTTGTCCGGAATCAACGGCAACAGCGTCGATTCCTTCTTGGAGGACAGCGAGATCTGGGCCTGGACCCGCGCGACGCCCTTGATCGAGAGGATCCGGCGCTGGAGGAAGTCGGCGAGGCCCGCCGGATCCGCGGCCTTGACCTTCAGCCGGTAGGCGTAGTCGCCCGCGAGGTAGTGGCACTCCTGGACGCCGAGAAGCTTCTCGAGCTCGTCGACGAATCCTTTCTCGAATCGGGGATGCTCGAGCGCGACGTCCACGTAGGCCGTCAGAGGCAATCCCATCTTTTCGTGATCGAGCAGCGCGACGAAGCCGCGGATCATGCCGTGGCGCTCCATCTTCTTGATGCGCTCGTTGACCGACGGCGTGGTGAGGCCGACGGCTCCGGCGATCCGCGCCTGGGAGAGTTTCCCGTTGCGCTGGAGCATGTCCAGGATTCGCAGGTCGATTTCGTCGATGCTCATCTGCGAAATTGCTCTAAAATTCGCCTTATAAGATTAGATACTTAGAAGAATAAGTCTAATAATATTAGTCTCCCTGCGGGTGTCAATGGCCTAATTTCGCCGTAGCTATAATGGCCACAAGGGCATGGCCAAACGCGACTACTACGAGGTTTTGGGCCTGTCCCGGGGTGCTTCGGAAGCCGAAATCAAAAAGGCGTATCGCCGCCTGGCCCGAAAACTCCATCCGGACGTCAATCCCGGCGATAAAGCCGCCCAGAAACGGTTCCAGGAGGTCCAGGAGGCCTACGACGTCCTCAAGGACGAGGAGAAGCGCCGGGCCTACGATCGGTTCGGCCACGCCGGCCCGGGGGGCGGTTTCGACCCCCGGACGGCGGGCGGGGCCGGTTTTCCGCCCGGAGGGTTCCCGGGGGCCGGGGGCCGCGGATCGCCCTTCGAGGGGATTCACTTCGAGTCCGGCGACTTCGGCGACCTCTTCGGCAACATCTTCGGGGGGCGTCGATCCAGCGGGCCCGAGCCGGGCGAGGACCTGCGCGGGCAGATCGAGGTGCCGTTTCGCGATGCCGTCCTGGGCGGCACCGCGACGCTGACGCTGCGCCGCGAGAAGCCCTGTCCGACCTGCGGCGGCACGGGACGCACCGGCAAGACGGTGTGCGCGACCTGCCGCGGCGAGGGCGTCGTCGCTTCGTCAGAACGTCTTCCCGTCCGAATCCCGGAAGGCATCGAGAACGGAGGGACGTTCCGGGTTCGGGGCAAGGGCGGGCCCGGTGTCCATGGCGGACCGGTCGGCGATCTCTACGTGACCGTGAGCGTCTTGCCGCACGCCTACTTCGAGCGCCACGGCAACGACATCCACGGCATCGTGCCGATCACGGTCAAGGAGGCGTACACGGGGGCCGAGATCCCGGTGCCGACGATCCGTGGCGTTGTCACCGCGAAGATTCCCGCGGGCACGCAGAGCCGTCAGCGGTTCCGGCTTCGCGGAAAAGGCGTCAAGGCTCCCGGCGCGAGCAGTACGGGGGATCACATCTACATCGTTCGGATCATGATCCCGAAGGCGTTGACGGACGCCGGCAAGGACGCGGCCACGCTCCTGGATTCGCTCTACGAGGGCGATGTGCGCGCGGAGTTGCCGAAGGGCCTGTAGAAGAGGTTGGAGTTCAGCGTTGAGAGTTGAGCGTGGCGCCCCCGCTCCAACACTCAACGCTCAACGTCCCTTCGCCATCTCTCCCGCCAGTGTCATGCACGTGCTCGACGCCCTCGCCACCAGGCTTCCCTTCTCGTCGACGACGTCGCACTCCGTCATGCCGACGGTCTTGCCGCGCTTGACGATCCGGGCGTCGGCACGGAGCCTGGCGTTCCAGACGGGCTTGAAGAAGTTGATCTTCAGCTCGAGCGTCGTGAAGGTCTCGCCCTCGCCGAGCGTCGACGCGTAGGCGATTCCCATCGCGGCGTCGGCGAGGTCGCAGAGGATGCCGCCGTGGAGCGTGCCCATGGGGTTCGCATGCTGCGGTCCCGTCTCCATCTCGAAGACGGCGCGCCCGGGCTCGACTTCGAGGATGCGGAAGCCGACGAGGCCGGCGACCGGAGCGGGAGCCACCTCGCCGCGGATCATTCCGCGGACGCGCTCGAGGAGCGTCACTCCGACTTCGCGTCGACGGCGGCCAGGATCTCCTCGGCGTGGCCCTCGGGCTTGACTTTGGGCCAGACGGCGGCGACCTTGCCCTTTTCGTCGATCAGGTACGTCACCCGGTTCGTGCCCATGTACTTGCGGCCGTACATGCTCTTCTCGCCCCAGGTTCCGTAGGACTCGACGATCGATTTGTCCGTGTCGGCGAGGAGCGTGAAAGGCAGCGAGAACTTGTCGGCGAACTTGCGGTGCGATTTCTCGTCGTCGACCGAGACGCCGAGGACCGCGACCTTGCGCCGCTTCAGTTGCGCCCACGCGTCGCGGAACGAGCAGGCCTCCTTGGTGCAGCCGGGAGTGTCGTCCTTCGGATAAAAGTACAGGACGACTTTCCGGCCCTTGTAGTCCGAGAGCTTGACGGTCTTCCCGTCCTGGTCCTTCGTCGCGAACGCGGGGGCCTTGTCACCCACCGAAAGCAGCGCCATCAGCGCACCTCCCTAGAGGGGGCGGATTCTAGCGAAGGTGAGGCGTGAAGGCGGTGGGCTGGTCGAGTTCGGGATCCGTCGGCCTTCGGCCTCGGGATGACGAGCTGAGCGCGAAGCGCCTCAGCGCGTCAGTTCCGGCTGCCCATGCCGACGACCAGGGCGAGAGCCTTCTCGTAGGTCATGGACTCGTTGACCGGGACGCTGCGGACGGGCTCCCACTCGCTGGCGCCGAGGCGCGTGTACTTGAGGGAGCCCTCGTCGAGCCAGTACATGGTGGGCCTGTAGCCGGCGCCGATCGAGGTGCCGACGGCGTCCTTCGGCTTGGCGTGCGGAGGCAGATTCGGCGTCATGTCGGCCAGGGGGCCTTCCGACGAGATGCCCACGATCGGCGTGTGGCGGCGCTTCCAGTCCATGCTCGTGTCGTCCGAGGGCTTGCCCTGGAAGTCCGGGAAGCGGATCTGCAGCACGCGGTGGCGGGCGTCGTGCAGATCGGCATAGCTCGCGAGGACGGCGCCGGAAAGGCCGTCGGCCTGGAGCGTCGGGTAGAGATATGCGCCGGAGGGCACGTCGTCGTTGTAGTCGGACGCCCCCACCCCGCCGATCAGCGCGGGAATGTCGTAGACCGACAGGTTGGACGGGTCGAACGCCGTCTCGTCGAGGAAGAGGGCCGCGAAACGGGCCTGGAGCAACGTGGCTTCTTCCCACCACACGACCGAGACGATCGAGCTGGTCTTGGCGACCACCGCGTCGTTCTCGTCCAGATAGGTGACCCGCTGGTGGGTGACGCGCATCTCCGGGTTGTAGGCGCGCGAGATGCCCTGCGACGGCAGCAGCGCGGAGTTGGTCCACGCTCCGGCGTGGAACACGCCGACCCGGATGTGCGAGTAGGCCGAGATGTCCTCGGTCCAGAGCAGGAGCAGCGTGTGCGTCTCTTCGTCGTAGCCGAGCTGGAGGCCGCGCTTGTCCTGGTAGGACTCGGATCCGGGCAGGATGGCGACCGTCTCGGTGCCGTCCTGCGCGAGGCTCGCGTGCTCGATGACGATGCTTTCGGGCGGCGCTTCCGCCAGCCCGAGATCGATCGCCTTGCCGGCGCGCAGCACGTGGAGCGTGCCGTCGGGCGTCAGCAGCGACTGCTCCTCGAGCGCGAACACCAGCGTCGGCGCGATCGCCAGGGCCGCGGCGGCGAGCAAGGCGCGGAGGAAGCCGGCGCGCCGCATCAGGCCCTCAGGTTGATCATGCCGACGAGGCTGATCTGGTGGAGGTAGTTCTTGAGCGCCGGGAAGTTCGGGTAGTAGTTCGCGAGCGCTTCGTAGTGCTCGTCCGCTTCCTGCTCGCGCCCGGTCTCGACCGCGATCTCGGCCAGGAGGTAGTGCGAGTTCTTGATCACGTCCTCGCGTCGGAACTCGTTGCCGAGCTCGAGCGCCTGGAAGCCCCAGCGCTCGGCCGCGTCGAGCTCGCCGGTGCGGAGGTGCGCGAAGCAGAGATCGAGAGAGGGGTAGTCCAGCGCCTGGCGGGCGCCCTGCTCCTCGAAGATCTCGACGGACCGCTTTACGAGCGGCATGCCGACGGGGATCCGTTCGAGCGCGATGTGGCAGTAGCCGAGGTTGTCCATGTACTGCGCCGCGAGCACCGAGTCCGTCTCGCCGCGGCGCTCGAGGTGCTGGAGCGCGTCCTGGAAATTCTCCTGGGCCGCTTCGAACTGGCTCTCGTGGAGCTCGAGGTTGCCGAGGATGTTGTACGAGCTGGCGGTGAGCTCGTGGAACCCGAGCTCCCGGCTCTTCTGAAGAGCGCTCTTCGCGTAGAAGAGGGCGCGGCCATACTCCTTGCGCACTTCATGAGCGTGCGCGCAGGTATGCGCGGCGAGGACGCCGTTGTAGCTCGACGGGTTGCGCAGGACGATCTCTTTCAG
>Ga0207691_10003718_pt1 | contig 14805 bp, 11 predicted proteins | sample KBSM13metaG_FD_184327 | JGI IMG/M metagenome (GOLD analysis project Ga0207691, IMG submission 184327) | Miscanthus rhizosphere microbial communities from Kellogg Biological Station, Michigan, USA - KBS M1-3 metaG (SPAdes) (version 2) | ecosystem: Host-associated > Plants > Roots > Rhizosphere >... | reverse complement strand
TCTCCGGACTCATGCGGATGAAACCCTGCTCGCGCAGGATCCCGGCGAGCAGGTGATGCGCGTGGATGTGCAGGTCCGGATACGACTGGCCTGCACGCACCTTGTCGGCGAGCTGGCGCTGGGCGACATCGACCGCGTCGACGAGCGCCTGGAATTCCCCGCCGCCGTTGCCGGCGTACGTGCGCGTGATGTCGCTCGCGTAGCCGTGGAAGCTCGCGCCGGCGTCGATCAGGAACGAGTGCGCGTGCGCGGGCGGCGCGCGGTTCAGGTCGGTGTAGTGCAGCACCGCGCCGTGATGATTCAACGCGATGATGTTGCTGTACGGCAATTCGTTTTCGGTTTCGTGCACGGCGCCGAGGTAGGCCATGTGGATGCCGTACTCGGACTGGCCGGCGCGGAACGCGGCCTCCGCGGCGCGGTGCGCGCGCGCGCCGAGCTTGCTCGCGACGCGCATCATGGCAAGTTCGTAGTCGGTCTTCGCGGCGCGCTCGTAGTGCAGGTAGTCGAGCACGGCGGCGGGATTGTTCGGCGTCACGCCGCCGACCGCCGCGTTGGCCTCGCCGACAATCGCGCAGCGCGCGGCGTCGGACGGCAAATGCTCGCGCACCTGCTTCGGCTCGCGGATGATGACGATTTCGAAATGGTCGACCCAGTAGCCGGCCGGGGCATCCGGTACGACATGCCAATAGTCGCGCGGCTGCAGGTAGATCAGCTTGGGCTTGTTTCCCGGCGTAATGACCAGCCACGATCCTGGCGCATTCGTCACCGGCAGCCAGTGCTTGAAATGCGGATTGACGGCGAACGGATAGGGCCTGTCGTCGAGGAACTGATAGTGAGCCGCGCCGGCCGCAACGACCAGATGGTCGAACCCGCCACGCTCGAGTGCGATCGCGCTTCGCGCCAGCAGTGTCTTCAGGTGATCGGGATACAGGCGGGCGAGCAGATCGGACATGGACATTCCCAGCGCGCGGATCGGAATAGCCCGGATGCAGGTTCCATCGCCGAGCGGCGATGCCGAGCCGCGCTATTGTGCCCGATTTGCCCGTCACGGCGCGTTGCGGTGCGACGCAACGGCGGCGCCGTGTATCGGGCGACCTTGCCGGCCGCAGAAACGGCCACCATCGAGCGCAAGGCGATCCCTCGTCGACTACGACCGGCAAGAGCCGTCGCGTGGACAGAACTTCGCGAGGCTAGATGTCCGCTTCGTGGCGCTCGACCCAGGCCGCCAGCGCGACGCGATCGTCGGGGGCGATGTCGATGATGCGGAAACCCGCCCAGAACTGGCCGGGCGTGCTCGCGGGTTCGGCCCATTGTTCGTGCACGCCGATCTCGAGCGTGCGCAAGGCGACGCCGGGATCCTGGCCGGGCAGGTCGAAGCGCAACTGGAACAACGCGTCGTCGGCCATCTCGCGATTCGCGATCAACAGCATGCCGTCGACCGACAGGTTGCCGACCTGGCCGATGACTTCCTCGGTCAGCGCATTGGTGACCTCGATGCCCGATTGCGTGCTTTTGCGCCGCGAACGGCGATTCTCGATCACGACGTTCTCCAGTGGCAGGCCGCGCGCGCCGGCGCGCAGGTGCATGGGGTGGCCTGACGTTTCATGCGGTCGGCAACTTCTCGAGCGGTTCCACGACCGCCTTCCAGCAGCGATCGACCACCGGCTCGCGATCACCCGCGGCGAAGCGAACCTTGCCGGCGACGATGTCGCGCGCCAGTTGTTCGAGTCCGCGCTCGTCGACGCGGGCCCCGCGCTGACTCGTGAGCAGGCAGCGGCCGGTCAGCTGCGAGAACCAGCTGAGGCGGATGCGGCCTGGATCCGCGCCGGGTTTTGCGTAGAGGTCGAATGCGGTGCCGAACGGCGCCGCTTTCAGGCGCTCGAGCATCTGCGTTTCATCGGCATTCAATGCCAGGCGCGGCTGCCGGTCGGGATTCGCGGACGGCTGTGCTTCCTCGCTCGCCACGTCGCCGAGCCGCATCTTGCTCTTGAGCCGCATCGCGAGGTCGGTCTGCGAGATCGCGTGGTCGTCGTCAGGCGCGGGCTGTGATGCGAACAGCCGCCCGACGACGGCCAGGACCTCGTCGGCGTGATAGCCGACCTGGCTCAGGCCCGATTCGATCTCCTCGCGCCACTCGGCCGCGATCGGCTGCGCGGCGAGGTCCTGCAGCTTGCCGCCCGCGGCGATCAGCTGGTCGGCGACGGCCAGTTGCTTGCGGAATGCGTCGCTCTTTTCGCCCTGGCGCAGGATCGTCAAGGCAAGCACGTCGGTCCATGCCTGCTCGAGCAACGTGCGCACGAGGCGCGTCGGCTTCGCCGTCGCGAGACGGATGATGATTGCCCGGCTGGCCGCTTCGCGCGCGAGCGCGAGCTTCTCCCGACCGCGGCACGCTTCGATCAGCCGGCGCTCGGACACCTCGGTCTTGCGGGTAAGCGACTGCACGTAGCTCTGCAACTCTTCGTTGATGCGGTCGAACACGCGGATGTCGGTGTCGTATTCGGCGTTGACCCCGTCGATCGCGCGCTGCATGCGCTCGATCAGGGTCGGGTCCGCGTCGGCGATGCCATCGTCGAGCCACTGCGTGCCGGCTTCGGCGACCGTATTGAGCAGCTGGCGCGCCGCATGGTCCGGGCTGAAAAAGAACCTCTTGTCGCGCAGTGCCGCGCGCAGGATCGGCACCTGCAGGCGCGTCAGCAGCGATTGCGTCCGGCCATTGGCGCGCGTCGCGAGCATCAGCTGGTCGAACAGCATGCCGGCCAGATCGATCGTGTCCGCGTCCTCGTCGCTGAGCCGGGGCATCTGGCCGGGCGGCGTGACGTGGCGCAGCTGGTTGAGCAAGTCCTGGCGCAGCTGCGCAACGGTGCGCTGCACGATCTTGCCGCCGAGCATGATCGTCGGCGGCGACCGCACCTGCAGAACACTCAACGCGCTCTGCAATTCGCGCGGACCAGGCTCGAACGAATCGGCGCCGTGCGGAGTCGCCGGCACTCCCTGGTGGCGACGCCGCACGTCCAGCATTCCGCGCAGCACGGAGAACCGTTCGGATTCCGGAGAATCGTTCAACACGCGCTGAGCGCGCACTTCGCGTGGAGGCGCCACTGAGCCGTGTTGAGGCGCCGATGGGCGAGCGGGTGACGAAGACGCGACCTCGAACATCGCCAGGCCGAAACCGCCGACATCGACTTCCTGCTTGGCGGCGGGACGGCGCGGCGCCGTGTAATTGTCACGCGCGGTGGTCGCCGTGGATCGCGCCTCGGCCGGATTCGGCGCCGAACGGTTTTTCTCCATCGTCGGCAGTTGCAGGTGGCGCAGGATGCGTTGCTCGGCCAGATACGTATTGGCAGCAACGTACAGCGCCCCGGCACCGCTCATCGAGAAGCGATCGAAGGTCTGATAGAACAGGACCCGGTGGTCGAGCGGGAGATCCAGGCCGGCGACCGCGTAGCGCAGTGCAGCGACGATCCGGCCGGGGCCGAGAGGCAACGCCTCGACATCGAACGCCGCACGCCCGGCCAGCACGCCGAAGCGATAACCCAGCTCGTACAGCGGAACCGAATGGCGCGCCTCCACCTTCGTCGCGATTTCCCGCAGCGTCAGCGATTCGTCGAGTTCGTTCGAGCCGACCAGCGACATCTCGAGCCACGCAGGCGCCGCTGCCACTTTCTTCTCGACGGGCGGCGCGGCCGGTCGCCGGTCGAAACCGGCCAGGTCGTGTTCGAGCGACAACATGAAACGCGGCACGAGGTCGCCGCGCACCGGTTTTATCCGCCGCACCGAATCGAGACAGCGGCCGCCCGCTTCGCCGACCCGCGGCTTGTTCGCCTGCTGGATCAGGTTGCGCTCGAATTCGTCGAGCGCCGTCGTCAGCGAGCGTTCGAAATTGCGCCAGAACAGTCCGAGCACACCGTCGAGCAACTGGCGCACGCGTCCGGGCAGGTCTTGTCGACTCGCCAGGCTCGTCATTGCCAGAACGTCGCCGGATCCCGAATGCTGGGTTTCCGTGCTCCCCGCTGTCATCGCTGTCTGCCTTCGCCTGCTCCCAAGCCACCGCCCCCCCTTCGGCGGTGATCGGATTCTATGCTCCGAGCAACGCTACAGCCATATGATCAGGAATTGGCAGGGAGTTGCAAGAGGGATGCCAGCGATTCCGCATGATCAATGCGGCTCCCAGGCGAGCGTGACATAACCCGAGCGTCCGGGCGTGTTGTAGCCGTGCACGAGCCCATACTTGCGGTCGAACAGGTTTTCGAGGCGCAGTCCGAGCCGCCAGCTGGGGTTCACCGCGTAACCTGCGCGCAGGTTGGCCAGCGCGTATCCGCCGAGCGGCGTGCCTCCGACATCCTTCGCCCGGGCACTGACGAGCAATTCGATGCCCGCGCTCGCACGATCGCTGAGTTCGACGCTGGCCAGGCCGGACAGTTTCTGCTTCGGCCGGCGCAGCAGCTGCTCGCCGCTGTCGCTGTTGCGCGGATCCTGCAGTGTCAGCGCGGAGTCCAGGCTCCAGATGCCACGGCGCCAGTGCCCGATCAGTTCGCCGCCGTCGATCGCGGCATGGGCAACGTTGATCGCCTGGAACGTATCGCCGCCGGAAAAATCGATCAGGTCGCGCACGCGCGTCGAGAACGCTCGCGCTTCGATGCGGTCTCCGCCGTCGCCGTGCCACTCGAGCCCGGCCTCCGCGCTGCGCGAGCGCTCGGCGTCGAGCTGCGGGTTGCCGGCGAAATAGCCGCCGTAGCCGGGCGAGTACAGCTCGTTGAGGTTCGGTGCGCGAAATGCCGTGCCGTAGCTGAGCGTCAGGCGCAGGCGGTCGGCGAGCTTCCAGCCGACTGCGCCGGAGCCGGAAAACGAGCCGCCGAAATCGCTGTTGTCGTCGTAGCGCACTGACAACTCCGCATCCAGCGCGGATTCGGCCAGATGCCAGCCGCCGAAGACGCCGCTGTTGTTGCGCGACACGTCGTAGGGCGCCCCGAAACCGGTGCTGTCGAGCGTGATGCCGCGGTCATGGAGCAGGTCGATGCCGGCGGTGACATGCTGCGTTGTGGAAAATGCGACATCGTTTGTCCAGGCCAGCTGCTCGCGCGTCGAGCGATAGGCGCTGCCGAACGCCGGCGTGTCCAGGTCCTCGCGCGACGTGCCTAGCGACAGTCGCTGGTTCCAGTCCGGCGTGAGCGGTCCCTCGAGATTCACGCCGAACGCCTGATCGAGAGTGCTCGAGTAGCCGGCGCCAAAACTACCGTTGTCGAAACTGACGCCGCCCTCGTTGCGGAACAGCGTGGCCGACAGCGTCTGCGCACCGATCCTGTAGGCGCCCTGCGCGACCAGGTCGTGGTTGTGATAGCCGTTATCGTCCGGGTTGTAGATGCAGTACGGATCGTCCGGGCCGTTGCAGATGCCGGGATTCGTCGCCGAGAAGCCGCCGACATGGCGCGCTCCGAACTGCACGCTGAAGCCGCCGGTCTCGGACCAGTGGCCCATGCCCGCGCTCCCATCGGCGCTGCGGTAGCTGCCGTAGCTCGCGGCGATGTGCGGCGCGTCGAGCTTGCGCGTGAAGATCTGGATCACGCCGCCGATCGCATCGGAGCCCCAGTAGCTTGCGCGCGGGCCGCGCACGACCTCGATGCGTTCGACGGCGTCGAGCGGCAGGTTCTCGAACGCGAACGCGCCGGTGTTCGACGACGCGACACGCACGCCGTCGATCAGGACCAGAACGTGATTGGAATTCGTGCCGCGCACGAACACCGCCGTCTGCTCGCCGGCGCCGCCGCCGCGCGCGACATCGACGCCGGCCTGCAGGCGCAGCAGCTCGAGCAGGTCGGGGGCGTTGCTCGCGTCGATGTCGCGACGCGTGATGACGTCGACGTCGGCCAGGCTCGCGTCGACGGTTTCGGCGACACGCGTCGCGGTCACCTCGATCGTCGGCTGCACCTGGGCATCCTGCGCCTGGGCGCTCGCTGCAACAAGAACAACGGGAAACAGAAAAACGGCAAAGTCGTGCATGAACAAACTCCTGCGCTCACCCGCGATTGATGGCAAGGCGTGCGGAGGAGGGAGGTCAGCGGCAGCGGAATGGTCGCGGCGCGCCCGACCGTTGCCCGCCGCAACGCCTTGAGCCACGGTCCGCATCGCGCGGACCGTTGTGCCGCAGGCCGGTCTCCGGACTCGCAAGCGGCATCGGTCGATGCCGGTCGGATCGCCTTCCCGCGCTGCTGCGCAGTGGCACTTTGATCGGACTTCGCTTGCTTACCGTTGCGGGGGCAGCGCCGGAATCGCACCGGCTTCCCGTTTCACCCCACCTCTTGAACGTTCACGTTTGTCGGAGCGTTCAAGAGGTGGGGCACCTGCGACGCCGCGCAGTCTAGGTTCAGGGTCAGCGACGCGCAAGTGCAGGCTGATCGCGCGCCGATCCGACGGGCTGATCCAATCGTGCTGATCCAATCGTGCTGATCCAATCAGGCTGATCCAACCAGGCTGATCCAATCAGGCTCCGTCAGTCGCGATCGGTCCCGGTGCCGACGTCGAGCAGTTCGCCATCGTCGCCGACGCGCAGCGAGATCTCGATCGGGCGGCAGCAGACGGCGCAATCCTCGACGTACTGCTGCGACCCGGCGGAAAGATCGACGACGGTTTCAAAACTCTCGCCGCAGTAGGGGCAGTGAATCGCGATCGTCTCAATCATGGGGAGGACCTCCGTGGATAACGCGCACCTTCGGTTTTTCCGGCAGGAACGCCGCGATCACGTCATTGAGAAAGCGCCGCCCGAATTCGGTCGTGCGCACCTGATCGCCGTCGCGCTCGAGCCAGCCGCGCGCATACGCCGCGTCGAGCCGGGGCGCGATCGCGGCCGTTTCTAGGCCGGTCGTCGCGACGAACCTGGCAAGCGAGAAGCCTTGGTTCAGTCGTAGCGCATTGAGCATGAACTCGAACGGAATTTGTGCCGCGGCGATAGGGTCGTCGCCGCCGAGACGGCGCCCGGATCCCGCATGCTCGAGATAGCCGCGAGGAGCGCGCACCTTCCAGCGGCGGCGGATGTCGAACGTGGTGGAGCGCGCGAGAAGGGCTCGTGATTGCGGCTCTTCGCCTGTCGATGAGGTCCGTTCGCGCGGCGCGGTCACTTTGCCGTGCGCGCCGGCGCCGATGCCGAGGTAGTCGCCGAAATTCCAGTAGTTGAGGTTGTGCGCGCATTCGCGACCCGGTCGCGCGTACGCCGACACTTCGTACTGCGCGAGACCCGCGGCGGCGATGCGCGCCTGACAGGCTTCCTGCATGTCCCAAGCCGCGTCGTCATCCGGCAGCGGCGGCGGATTCGCCGCAAACGCCGTATTCGGCTCGAGAGTCAACTGATAATGCGACAAATGCGGCGTTTGCAACAAAAGCGCCTTGTCCACATCGGCCAGAGCGCCGGCAATGGTCTGTTGCGGCAGCGCGTACATCAGGTCCAGATTGATGTTGTCGATGCCCGCATCCTGCGCGCTCCTGATCGCCGCCTCCGCCTGGGCGCCATCGTGGATACGGCCGATGCGCCGGAGTGCGTCGTCGTCGAAACTCTGCACGCCGAAGCTGATGCGATTGACGCCGGCCCGCCGGTAGTCGGCGAACGGGCCATGCTCAACCGTGCCGGGATTGGTTTCCAGCGTGATCTCCACGTCGCGCGCCAGTTCGAGCCGTGCGGCGACGCCGTCGAGAATGCGCGCGATCCGGTCGGGCGCAAACAGGCTCGGCGTGCCGCCGCCGAAGAAGATGCTGCCGATACTGCGGCCCTGCGCGAGGTCCACGTCCAGGTCGAGATCGGCCAGCAGTGCAGTCACGTATTCGTCTTGCGGCAGAACCTGCGGCGCGTTGTGCGAATTGAAGTCGCAATACGGGCACTTGCGCACGCACCACGGGATGTGGATGTAGAGCGACAGCGGCGGGAGGCAAAGCGCTCGTGAAACCGGGGTCACGGCAGATGATTCATGTTTTCGACGAGCAACTCGCGCAGGCGCGCCAACGCCTGGCCGCGATGGCTGATGCGGTTCTTGACCGTCGCGTCGAGTTCCGCGGCGCCGACACCGAGCGCGGGATCGAAGAACACCGGGTCGTAGCCAAAACCCAGCGTGCCGCGCGGCGCATCGAGGATGCGCCCGTCCCAGCGGCCTTGCGCGATCAGCGGCGCCGGATCGTCGGCGTTGCGCAGCAGCGCGATCACGCAGTAGAAGTGCGCGGTGCGGGCCGCCTCCGGGACATCGCGCATCGTGGCCAGCAGTTTCGCGATGTTCGCGGCCGCGTCGCCGTGGCGGCCCGAATACCGGGCCGAATACAGTCCCGGACCTCCGCCGAGCGCGTCTACGCAGATGCCGGAATCGTCGCCGAGCGCGGGCAATCCGGAAATGCGCGCCGCATGCCGCGCCTTGAGCAGCGCATTTTCGACGAATGTCGTGGCCGTCTCGTCCGCATCGGTGATCCCGAGCTCCGTCTGGGCGATCCACGCGATGTCGATGCCGGCCAGCACCTCGCGCATTTCGACGAGCTTGCCATGATTGCTGCTGGCGAGGACGACCCGGCTCACGGCAGTCAACTCACATCTATCCGGCGAGCGCCTCGCGCTGCAGAGCCAGCAACTCCCCGATGCCTTTCTGCGCGAGCTGCAACAAATCGTCGAGCTCGTTGCGCCGGAACGCGTGGCCTTCCGCGGTGCCCTGCAGCTCGATGAACCCGCCGCCATCGTTCATGACGACATTCATGTCGGTGTCGCAGCCCGAATCTTCCGGGTAGTCCAGATCCAGTACCGGAACGCCGCGGTAGACGCCGACCGAGATTGCCGCGACCGCGCCGACCAAGGGACTTTTCTTGATCGCGTTGCGGCGTTGCAGCGATGCGACCGCGTCGACCAGCGCGACATACGCGCCGGTGATCGCCGCCGTGCGCGTGCCACCGTCGGCCTGCAGCACGTCGCAGTCGAGCGTGACCGTGCGCTCGCCGAGCGAGCCACGATCCACGCACGCGCGCAACGCGCGACCGATCAGGCGCTGGATTTCCATCGTGCGGCCGCCCTGGCCGCCGCGGGTCGCTTCGCGCTGCGTGCGCTCCTTCGTGGCCCGCGGGAGCATGCCGTATTCGGCCGTGACCCAGCCTTCGCCCTTGCCGCGCAGGAACGGCGGGACTTTGTCCTCGACGCTCGCCGTACACAACACGCGCGTGTCGCCGAACGCGATCAACACGGAGCCTTCGGCATGACGCGTATAGCTGCGCTCGATGCTGACGGCGCGCAGTTGATCCGGTGCACGGCCGGAGGGGCGGGAGAAGGTAGTCATTGCGTGATTCCAGTGCTTGGTACAGAAGTTTAGCAGGCAGCATGTCCGACAAGTCCAAGCGCGATCAGTCGACTACATCCACGGCTTACAATGGCATACTCCCGAACCGTACTCTGGGGGCAAGTCACCATGATCCGCAGCATGACCGCGTTCGCGAGCGCGGAAACCGACACGCGCTGGGGAGCGCTCGCATTCGAGCTGCGCTCGGTCAATCACCGCTACCTCGAACTCAATCCGCGCCTGCCCGAGGAGTTGCGCGCGATCGAGCCGGCGCTGCGCGAGCGTGCCGCGGCGAAACTGACGCGCGGCAAGGTCGACGTCAACCTGCGCTTCCGCCCGCTCGATGCGGGTGCGGGCGAAATCCGCATCAACGATGCCGTGCTCGACCAGCTCGAGCGAGCCGCCGGCCGCATCGGCGCGCGCTTCAGCGGCCTGGGCATCGACTTCACCGGCTTGCTGGCCTGGCCGGGGCTGCTGCTGCGCGAGGAAGTCGATCAGGAAGGCCTGCGCCAGGCAGCGCTCGACCTGCTCGAACGCGCGCTCGACGACATGCTGGCCACGCGCCAGCGCGAAGGCGAACGGCTCGGCGCGTTCCTGCGCGAGCGCCTCGATGCCGTCGCGCGTATCGTCGCGGACATTCGCGGCTGGCTGCCGGAAATCCGCAGCGCGTCGCGCCTGCGTCTCGAATCGAAGCTCGGCGAGCTGCGCCAGGCCGCCGACCCCGGCCGCCTCGAACAGGAACTGGTTCTGCAGCTGTCGCGACTGGATGTCGACGAGGAACTCGATCGGCTGAGCGCGCATATCGCCGAGGCACGGCGCGTTCTCGCGCTGCCCGACGCGGTCGGGCGGCGGCTGGATTTCCTGATGCAGGAATTCAACCGCGAGGCGAACACGCTTGGTTCGAAATCGGTCGACCAGCGCACGACCCAGGCGGCGGTCGAACTGAAAGTGCTGATCGAACAGATCCGCGAACAGGTGCAGAACATCGAGTGATGCGCGTGCATCCGGGTTGAACTCCGCCATGGCCAGTGCAGGCTCCGCTCAAGGCGCAAGCGCAAAGCTCCCCGGGCATGCCGTCGCGGCATGGCAGGGCAGTTATCGCAGCGGCAACCTCCGCGAGTGCGAAACGCTCGCACGCAGTCTGGTCAGTGAATGTCCGAAATCGGGCAAGGCCTGGCAGCTGCTCGGCGCCACGTTGCTCGCGCAAGGGCGCGCCGCCGAGGCATTGCCGGCGTTGCGGACCGCGAGCGCGCTCGCGCCGCGGGACTGGTCGATCTGGGACAACCTCGGCGTCGCATTGCAGCGCCGCGGCGACTTTGGTGGCGCCGCGGAGACATTCCGCACGGGAATCGAGCATGCGCCGGACGAAGCGCGATTGTGGTCGAACGCTTCGGCCAATGCGCTCGAGTCCGGCGACAGCGACGAGGCGCTGCGCCTCGCGCGCGAGGCGATCCGGCGCGCGCCGAACCTGGCGGTCGCGCATCTGAATGCCGGCAACGCGTTGAGTGCGTCGGGCCTCGCCGCGGAAGCCGAGTCGGCATTCCGCCGTGCACTTGCGCTGCAGCCGGACTACCCGCAGGCGCTGCTGAGCCTCGGCGTCGTCCTCGGCCAGAGCGCCCGGTACGCGCCGGCGATCGAAGCAACCCGGCGCGCGCTCGCGATCGAGCCCGGCTACGCCGAAGCGCACGTCAACGTCGCGAACTATTGCAACGCGCTCGGCGACATCGAGTCGGCGGTCGCGCACTACCAGCGCGCGCTCGCACTCAAGCCCGACATGCTTTCGGCCGGCAGCGGCGCGTTGTTCTGCATGTTGCACGACGATCGCCAGACAGCGCAGCAGATCGCCGCGGCGCACGCGAAATTCGGCGCCGACGTCGAGGCGCCGCACCGGGCCGGCTGGGCGCGCCACGCGAATGGCGCGGACCCGAACCGGCGCCTGCGTCTCGGGTTCGTCTCCGGCGATCTGCGCGATCATCCGGTCGCGCGCTTTCTAGAACCGGTCTGGCGCGCGATCGACCGGCGCGAGTTCGAGTTGTTCGTCTACGACACGCAGCCGACGCGTGACGCCGTCGCCGCGCGGCTGCGCGAACGCGGCGACCAATGGACGATAGCGGCGGCGATGCCCGACACGGCGCTCGATGCCCGCATCCGCGGCGACGGCATCGATATCCTGTTCGACCTTGCCGGACACACAGCGCGCAATCGCATCGGCGTGTTCGCGCGCCGGCCCGCGCCGGTGCAGGTTTCCTGGATCGGCTATCCGGGCACGACCGGGCTGACCGCGATCGACTACCGCCTGACCGATGCCACGGCGACGCCGCCAGGACGCTTCGATGACCTGTTCACGGAGCGGCTCGCGTATCTGCCTTTCATGTCGGTGTTCGATCGGCCCGCGGACCTCGGCGCCGTCGGGCCGCCGCCGCATCTGGCGAACGGCTGCCTGACGTTCGGCAGCTTCAACCGCATGAACAAGCTCGGCGAGCGCAGCATCGCGTTGTGGAGCCGCGTGCTTCGGGCCGTGCCGGACTCGCGCTTCCTGGTCGGCGCGCTGCCGAATGAAGCCGTCGCCGCCGAGTTGCGCCGGCGCCTCGTTGCGTCCGGCGTCGACGAATCGCGCGTGCAGCTGCAACCGCGCGTGAGCCTGCCGGAGTATCTCGCGTTGCACGCGCAGGTCGACATCCTGCTCGATGCGCTGCCGTTCTCGAGTGGCACGACGGCGAACTTCGCATTGTGGATGGGCGTGCCGACGTTGACCGTTGCCGGCGCGTCGATGGCCGAGCGCCTCGGCGCGGCGCGCATGCGTGCCGCGGGCCTCGACGATTTCATCAGCGAGTCGGAGGACGGGTTCGTCGATCTCGCCGTCGCGTGGTCGCAGCGACGCGATGAGCTGTCGAGCTTGCGCGCTGGACTGCGCGAACGCATGGAGCAACTGGCGGTGTCGCAGCCGGTCCAGCTGACACGCGCGCTCGAAGCGCGCCTGCGCGAAATGTGGAAACGCTGGTGCGATGCATTGCCGGCGGAGCGTCTGGCATGAGCGCAGTGACTGCGGAGCTGGCGCCTTGATCACGCTGATGTACAGCAATTTCGTTCCGAGCGCGGAGCACTGCGCGCGTCTCGAGGCACTCGCCGGCCGCGGCAATGTCGCCGTCGCGGACAGCGAGGCGGCGGCGCAGGCGAGCGCCGCGACGACCCAGATCGCATTCGGTCATCGCTACCTGCGCCAGTTGCTTCCCGGAGCTGCAAACCTGCGCTGGGTCCAGACGACGGCAGGCGGTTTCGATCAGCTGCCGTGGCAGGAACTGGCCGCGCGCGCCATCACGCTGACGCGCAATCCGCTGAACTCGCCGTCGATCGCGCAGCACGCGATTGCGCTGGCCTGGGCGTTGCTGCGCCGACTGCCGCAGGCATTTGCGGCGCAGTCCGAGGGCCGCTGGGCGGCGCCGTTCGCGATGTTGCCGTTGCCGCGCACGGCGCTCGTGCTCGGTCTCGGCGCGATCGGCGTCGAGATCGCGACGCGGATGCGCGGACTCGGGCTGCATGTTCGCGGAGTGGCCCGATCCGGCTCGATCTGGCAACGTCAGGCGTGCTCCGAATTCCTCGATGTCGCGCACTGGCGCGACGCGCTCGGCGACACCGACGTGCTGATCCTCGCGTTGCCGCTCGACGCTGCGACGCGAGGCTGTGTCGGCATCGCGGAACTGGCGGCGCTTCCGGCGCATGCCGTCGTCGTCAACGTCGCGCGCGACGCGATCCTCGATCGGCCCGCTCTGGTCGCGGCGCTGCGTGACGGCCGCCTCGGCGGCGCGGCGCTCGACGTACTCGATCCGGTCCCATCGCCGGACGATCCGCTCTGGTCGGTGCCGAACCTGCTGATCACGCCGAAGGTCGCCGCTTACTACCCCGGCATGCAGCCGGCGTTCGAAGCCTTTGCGGAGGCGCAGTTGCAACGCCACCTTGCGGGCGCACCGCTCGAGGCGCTGGTTGACTGGCATCGCGTCGGGGCGGAGCGATGAGTTCTCGCCATGAGTACGTACCGATGAGTTCAGTCACGTGAGTTCATATTGATGAGTTCGTACACATGAGTTATGGCAGCGAGTTCGCGCTGACATTGTTCACGAACGATCCGGCGCTCGCGGCGGCCGCCGACGCGGCGGGCGTCGACCGCATCGGCGTCGACATGGAACAGATCGGCAAGGCCGACCGGCAAGGCCATCTGGCGACCTGGATTTCGGACCACGCCGAATCCGACCTCGCGACGATCAGGCCGGCACTGAAACACGCGCAGCTGTTTGCGCGCTGCAATCCGGTCCACGACGATTCGCGCGCCGAGATCGACCGCCTGATCGGCGTCGGCGTGCGCGTCATCATGCTGCCGTACTTCAAGACCGTGACGCAGGCGGACCGCTTCATCCGCCTTGTCGACGGACGCGCGCGCGCCGTGCTGCTGGTCGAAACGGCCGAGGCGGGGCGCGCGATCGCCGATCTGTGCCGCATCCCGGGCGTCAAGGAAATACACGTCGGCTTGAACGACATGCGCCTGTCGCTCGGCTGGCCGAGCCATTTCCATGTGCTCGTTTCCGAATTCCTCGAAAGCATCTGCGCGACCGTGCTCGACGCCGGATTGCGCCTCGGTGTCGGCGGCATCGGACGCGCGGGCGACAACGACTTGCCGGTGCCAGCCGACCTCGTTTCGGCGCAGATGGCGCGACTGCGCGCAACGGCGTCACTCGTGTCGCGCTCGTTCTTCCGCGAACCCGCGCCGGCCGATCTCGCCGCGGAATTCGCCCGGCTGCGCGCCTGGCTCGATGCGTGCGCGGATCAGACGCCGGAATGGCACGCGGAACAGCGCGAACAGTTACGGACGTGCATTGCGCGAATCTTTGCCTAGCGGCATCAGTCGCAGCAACTTGCCGTCGTCGTTGCCGATGTACACCTGTCCCTGCGGTCCCTGCGCGACGAGCCGCACGCGGCCCGCCTGCGCACTCATCAGGCGCTCTTCGAGCACGACGTGTCCGTCGCGCAGCACGAGGCGATCGAGGCAGCGCTGCGCCATCGAGCCGAGCAGCAGGTTGCCGCGCCAGGCGGGGAATGCGGCGCCGGTGTAGACGATCATGCCGCTCGGCGCGATCGACGGCGTCCATACCCAGACCGGTTGCTGCATGCCCTCCTGCACAGTGATTCCCATGCCGATCGGCCCACCGGAGTATTGCCACCCGAACGAGATGACCGGCCAGCCGTAGTTCGCGCCCGCGCGGATCTCGTTGAGTTCGTCGCCGTGACGCGGTCCGTGCTCGTGCGACCACAACGCAACGCCCGCGTCCGGTCCGTTCGCAATCGATGCGCCGCCAGGAATCGCGACAAGACCCTGCGGGTTGCGGTGCCCGTAGCTCCAGATTTCCGGCGCCGCGTCGTGGCGACTGGCGAACGGGTTGTCGGGCGCCGCACTGCCGTCGTCCATCAGGCGCAGGATCTTGCCGGCGTGATTGTCCAGCTCCTGCGCGCGATCCTGGTGATG
>Ga0207691_10003714_pt1 | contig 14811 bp, 13 predicted proteins | sample KBSM13metaG_FD_184327 | JGI IMG/M metagenome (GOLD analysis project Ga0207691, IMG submission 184327) | Miscanthus rhizosphere microbial communities from Kellogg Biological Station, Michigan, USA - KBS M1-3 metaG (SPAdes) (version 2) | ecosystem: Host-associated > Plants > Roots > Rhizosphere >... | reverse complement strand
AAATCATAAACATAACTCAGGCGAGCTCCTCTTCGCTAGTGCCTTCCAACTTTCGGCGACGAATGCGCGACATGTGCATCGGTTGCGCTACTTGTTCATCGCGCTCTTCAGTCTGGTGCTCAGCGCGTTGCTCGTCCATCCGCGCTTCTGTCTTCGTCGTTCCGATTCGAGACGGAGGACGCGTCGGAATAAGACAACTCGAGCTTTGTCGAGCGCGTGGTCGCGTGAGCCGCTTGCGAGTTTCGGCGGCGAAATGGCGCTTTTGCGCGGCGTTTCAGGCTGGCCTCGCGCTTGCACTAAGCCCCTGCCGTGAAAGCTCTCGAACTCGATCCGCACTCGCTCATGGAACGCATTACCAACGTGCTCGGCGATTGCCTGGCAGTTGGTTCACTGAACCGTAGGACCGGCGCCCTGGGCGCGTATCTACCGCGCAGCACGCCGTGGAAAGAGCAGCTCGCTCGAGCTGCCGTGGGTGCAAACGCAGTTTTTCCCGGTGTGCGTCTGGGTGCGATTGCCGCGTTGCTCAGTGAAATATCGGCAGGTCGGCGCAACACGGCGCAGTTCGAGAATGTGTCGATCACTGCCGAAGAAGGTTCGACGGTCGTTTTTCAACGTTGTCCGTGGGACGAGCACGAAGTGCTGTTCGTCGTGCTACCGGACGACGGCGGAGGCGCGACCAACCTCGCCTTGCTGCGCGTGGTGCTCGAGTCCGTGCGGCGAGACGTCGCCATCGTGCGCGCGCCGCGCGTGGAAGAGCGCTGCTGGAACTAGCTGTCGCTCAAACCGTACGTAGCGGATCCCGATCCCGCTCCGAAACCAACACCTCGAGCTGCTCTCCCGCCAAGCTCTGTAGTCGTCGAGCGAATTCGGGCAAGTAGCCGCGTTCGGTGTGCGTGTGCTCCGACAGGATCACGCTCGAGCCGGCACGTAGTTTGGCAAGCACGTCGTGGTGACGCATCTCTCCGGTCACGAATAGATCCGCGGCCTGCACCTTTTCGAACAGGCTGCCGCCCGCGCCCGCGCACACGGCAATGCGCGTGAGCGGCGTGCCCGCGACATGCCTTTCGGCGCTCGCGACACGCACGCTGTCGAGTCCGAGGTGCAGCTTCAGGCGCGTCACGGCTTCGCTGAGTGAGATCGGAGCATCGAGCTCGAGCAGGCGCCCCGCACCGACGTTCGCGCGCGGCGGCGCGAGCAGCGGGTACAGGTCCCACGCCGGCTCCTCGTACGGGTGGTGTGCCGCGATCACGCGCGCCAGCTGTGGCAGCGCGGACCTCGGGCAACGCATCTCGAGCCGTGTTTCGGCCACGAATTCCAGCTTGCCGCGCTCACCCACGCTGGGCAGAGCGGCTTCGTTGCCGAAGAACGAGCCGCGCCCCGCAAGCTCGTAGCTGCATTCGGAGTAGTTGCCGATGCTGCCCGCACCGAGCTCACGCGACAGCGCGTTGCGTAATTCGGCGACGTGGGATTCGGGGACGAACACCACCAGTTTGAGCTCCGGCGTGGCCGTGGCCGCGATCAGCGGCGCACAGCTACCTGCTCCGAACGCGCGCGCGAGCCAGTCGTTCACGCCGCCCTGCACGGCGTCGAGCGCGGTGTGCGGCGAGTACACGGCAAGCCCCGCAGCCAACGCTCGCAGCAGCACGCGCTCCTCGGGCGAGCGTGCGCGTAAGCGCTTGAGCCCGCGAAAGAGCGGCGGATGATAGGCGACCAGCAAATCTGCCCCGCGCTCGATCGCTTCCTCGAGCACGATTTCACTCAGATCGATGCATAGGAACGCGCGCTCGATCGGGCGCGTGGCCGCGCCCAGCGGTTCCAAGAGCAGACCGGTATTGTCCCAATCCTCACTCAGATCCAGGGGTGCCAGGCGCTCGAGTAGCGCGCTCACTTCAGCCAGCGTTCGGCTCATGCGCGGCAGCATAGCGCCGGGAGCCGGCGCCAGGCTCGCCGTCAATCGCCGAAGCGGATATTGGCCGAGGAGGATTGGGTGAGGCGTTGCCGCGTGCTGGAGGCCGGATACTCCCGCAGCAGGCCCTCGCTCGGCACACCGAGCAGAATACGTTCCAGCTCTCTGGCCGACGCGGGCCGCTCGGCGGCGCGCTTCTTCAAGCACAGCATCACTGCGTCGTCCAAAGCGTCGGGGATCTGAAGATCCGGACGCGCGACCCGCAGTGGGCGTGGGATCTCGCGTTGATGCAGCTCGAGCAGCTCACGCCGGTTACGACCGCGGATGGGCAATTCACCGGTCAGGGCTTCGTACATCAGCACGCCGAAGGCATACAGATCCGTGCGCGGATCGACCGGAGCTCCGATGCATTGTTCGGGAGCCATGTATTCGGGCGTGCCCAGCGTGTAGCCGTCTTGGGTGAGCGATTCGGACTCGCCCAGCTTGCTCATGCCGAAGTCGAGCACCTTGATGCTGCCATCTTCATTGATGAAGATGTTCCCCGGCTTCAAGTCTCGGTGCACGATGCCGAGTTGATGGGCCGCGCTGAGCGCGTGACAGACCTGAATGAACATCGGGATGCCGTAGCCGGGCGCGAGCGGCCCCTGTGCCTTCAGGCGTTGAGCCAGGCTCATGCCGTGCAGCAGCTCCATCACCACGTAAATGGACCCGTCCGGCATCTGATCGAGGTCCAGCGTCTTGACGACGTTGGCTTGTTCGATCGAGCCTTGCACGCGCGCTTCACGACGCAGGCGCGCGATCTCGGAGGCGTCCACCGCTGCGGCGCCGCGCAAGACCTTGATCGCCACCTTGGCGCCGATCCCGACGTGCTCGGCCGCGTACACGGCGCCGATGCCGCCGGAGCCAATGCGGTGCAAAATTCGGTATTTTCCGCCCAAAGTCTCGCCGGCCAAATCGCCCGCGGCGTCGCGAAAGTGGCCGCGCGCCTCCAGCCCCCGCTCCAGGGCGGCGATGCGATTTTTCTCGAACACGCGTGAGGCGCGCTCTTCTTCGACCCGCTCGGTGAGTCGGCCGATGGCCGCGCCCGCGACGGTGCCAATCAAGGTAGCGATGGCCGCGCCCAGGTGACTGCCAGAGGCCAACACTGCGGCGCCGCAGCTCAGCCCGCCGGCGGTTCCACCAAGTAGCACGCGGTGCCGGCGTGGCGCGACCCAGCGAACGCGGTAGCGGCACTCGCTGCCACCCTTGGCCAGACATACGTCGTGCTCGATCGTGGCCTCAGCCAGACCCCAAATGCGCGGCATGGAGCCGAGCTCCGCGCGCCGAGTCATACACAGCAGAGGGTCACTTTGGTCCGCTTCCAGCTCGGGGCGGGGGCGATACACGAGCTCGGCCTTGCCGCGCTCGAGCTGCACCAGTTCGTACGCGCCCACGCGCGTCGACTCGGCCGAGTTTGCGGCGAGGTAGCGATACGCATCTTCCGGTACGGAAGCGACGCGCAAGAGTCGCACGTAGGCGCCCAAGGTTTCCGGATGGGTGGTCCAGCTGCCGCGGCTCGCGAGTGCGTCGTCGCCCAGCGCGGTGGCGAGGGCGGCGAGCGTGCGCCGCGTGGCTGCCAGCGACAGCCAAGCCGAGTCGTCGTCGACCAGCGTGGGCGGAACGCCCACGGTCGCGAGCAGAGCCCGTACCGCGCTATCGCCGCGCTCGTCGCGCAAGCGGAGGAGGTAGGGCTTGAGCATCGTGATGCGCAGCTCTTCGCGCCCGGCGCCAGAAGGCGGGAGGACGCGCTCCATACGAGCGGCCCGAGACGAGTTGTTCACGCTCGTTCCTCGGACGATATCTTTGGCACGCGCCGCATGCTGGTGAGCGATCTTAACACCCTGTCCTCGGAGCCGCTGTTGGGTCAGCCCTCGGGGTTACAAACGGCAGCATAGCTGCCAGAAGTAGCCCTGGGCCTTGAACGAAACCGCTTTTTTCTTGCTTCGGCGCTGTTGCGCTCTGGAGCGCGACGGCCGAGGGGCCAAAGCTCGCACCCTCGGTTTCGCTATTTTGCTGAACGGGCGCGGAGCTTTACGAGCGCCGGGACTTGGCACAATCTTCCGCCACGGCCGCAGCTGTCGGGGCTCGCGCGTCTAGGAAGAGAAGATCATGCAGCTCGGAATGGTAGGTCTTGGTCGGATGGGTGGGAACATGGTCCGGCGTTTGATGGACAACGGCCATCAATGCGTCGTGTTCGACGTGTTCGCGGACAGTGTGGCAAAGCTTGCCGCCGAGGGCGCCACCGGGGGCACCACCCTGGCGGATTTCGTGCACAAGCTGAACAAGCCCCGCGCGGTCTGGTTGATGGTGCCCGCCGCCCACGTCGACTCCACGATTCATCAGCTGCTGGAATTGCTCGAGCCGGGAGACATCATCATCGATGGCGGCAATTCGCACTACCAGGATGACATTCGCCGCGGGCAGGAGATAGCACCCAAGGGTCTCCACTATGTGGACGTCGGCACGAGCGGCGGCGTGTGGGGGCGTGAGCGCGGCTACTGCATGATGATCGGCGGCGAAGGCGAGGTCGTGCAGCGGCTCGACCCGATCTTCCGCACCTTGGCGCCCAGCATCGACAGTGCGCCGCGCACCGCGGGCCGCCCCGAAGGCAAGGGCACCGCCGAACACGGCTACTTGCACTGCGGACCCGTGGGCGCCGGCCACTTCGTGAAGATGGTTCACAACGGTATCGAGTACGGGATCATGGCGGCGTACGCCGAGGGACTCAATATTTTGCACCACGCCAACGCCGGCAAGGGCGTACGTGCCAATGACGCCGAGACCAGTCCGCTCAAGCACCCCGAGCACTACCAATACGACATGGATCTGGGGGAGATCACCGAACTTTGGCGGCGCGGCAGCGTGATCAGCTCCTGGCTGCTCGATCTCACCGCTGCGGCCTTCGCCAAGAGCCCGGGGCTGGCCGAGTACTCGGGCCGTGTTGCCGACTCGGGCGAGGGCCGTTGGACGATCCAGGCGGCCGTCGATGAATCGGTGCCCGCACACGTGCTCACGGCGGCGGTGTACGATCGCTTCGCCTCTCGCGGCGAGGCTGATTTCTCGAACAAGGTGCTGTCGGCCATGCGCTTTGGCTTCGGCGGGCACGTCGAAAAGAAGGGCTGAACATGAGCGACGTAAACAGCGACGCGTTCGTGCTCTTCGGCGCCACGGGCGATCTCGCGTTCAAGAAGATTTTCCCGGCGTTGCACTCGATGATCAAGCGCGGCAACTCGCCGGGCACGATCATCGGCGTATCCCGCGGCGGCTCGAGCTTGGAAAAGCTGCGTGAGCGCGTGCGCGAGAGCATCAAAGAGTTCGGCGGGGGCGTAGACGAAACCGCGTTCCAAACCTTGTGTCAAAACCTGCGCTACGTGGACGGTGATTACCGCACGCCGGAGCTGTTCAGCAAAATCCGTGAAGCGCTGGGTGAAGCCAAGCGCCCGCTGTTTTACCTGTCGATCCCGCCCAGCGTGTTCCCGGAAGTGGTGGAGCTGCTCGGCTCCACCGGCTTTTCCAAGGTCTCGCGCGTGGTCGTCGAAAAGCCCTTCGGACGCGATCTGGCCTCTGCCAAGGTGCTGAACAAGACCCTGCAAAGCGTGTTCAAGGAGTCGTCGATTTTCCGCATCGACCACTTCCTGGGCAAAGAGCCGGTGCAAAACTTGCTCTATTTCCGCTTCGCCAACTCGCTGTTCGAGCCGATTTGGAATCGCAACTACGTGGCCAGCGTACAGGTCACGATGGCCGAGTCGTTCGGCGTCTCGGGCCGCGGCCGCTTCTACGAAGAAGCCGGCGCGATCCGCGACGTCGTGCAGAATCATTTGCTCGAGGTGGTCGCGTTCCTGTCCATGGAGCCGCCGCCCGCTGGCGACCGCGAGGCGCTGCGCGACGAGAAGACCAAAATCTTCAAAGCCATTCGTCCGCTCACGCCCGATCACATCGTGCGTGGTCAATTTCGCGGCTATCGCAACGAAGAAGGCGTGGCCCGCGACTCCACGGTCGAGACGTTCGCGGCGCTGCGCCTGCACATCGACTCTTGGCGCTGGTCGGGCGTACCGTTTTACGTCAGAACCGGTAAGAATTTGCCGGTCACCGCCACGGAGGTGCTGGTCGAATTTCATCGTCCGCCGCACCAAGTGTTCTCCGAACCGCTCGCCGAACGAGCCAACTACGTCCGTTTCCGGCTCGGCCCGGACTTCGCCATCGCTATCGGCGCTCGCGCCAAGCACCCGGGCGAAGCCATGGCTGGCGACAACGTCGAGCTCTACCTCTCCAACCAAACCGCCACCGAGATGGGCGCGTACGAACGGTTGATCGGTGACGCCATCAAGGGTGACGCGAACTTGTTCGCCCGTGAAGACGGCGTGATCGCGGCCTGGCGCATCGTCGAGCCCATCCTCGGTAACGCAGCGCCCATTTACGAGTACGAGAAGGGCACTTGGGGTCCTGGCGACGCCAATCGCCTGCTCGCTCCGGGCAGCCGCTGGCACGACCCCGTGAAGACGCCCAAGCCGTAGTCCGGTCAGAGCCCGCTTCGTTCGCACTCAGTTGTGGACGAAGTGGGTTCGACGGGTGAGCTGTGCGCGGTCCGTCATGCGCTGAAGCACGCATATTGGATCCCTGAATCTCGATTGCGACAGTCCATGATCGGAGCGCCAGAGGTTTCAGTGCACGCCTCGCACAAACCTCGGCGATTCGCGCACGATCCCGCCCGAAATCGTGGAAAACGGCTGCCTGGCATGCGCGATGCAGTTGAGCTGGGTCGAGGCGTTACGGAGCGTTCTCCCCTCACGCTCCGTAGACGCTTCCCTTATTTGCTTACTGACGCCTCACTTCTAATGCGGCCGCGAGCTCTTCCGCTCGCGGCCGCCCTTCTTTTGTGCGAGCGAGTTGCGGTGGGACCTTCGCCGTGACTGATCGCTTTCAGCGGTCCGAGCGTTTGTAGTGCGCGGACCTACCCTGACTGAAGGGTCGCGCTGTGCGGCACGGCCCTGGCACAGCTAGTAAGGAAAGTCCGCGATTTTTGGCGGGTGGTGCGCATGCGGCCGCCTGGCACGTGGCGTGCTTTCTGAGGGACGGACACAACCTTCGGAGGCTAGATCAATGCGCGCTCACTTCACCTTTGCTTCGCTCCTGGCCTTCGCTCTCTGTGGCTTGGCGTCACGCCCTGCACACGCCCAGAGCACCTGCAGCGCGGACTCCGATTGCGTCAAGGGTTGGACGTGCCAGGTCAGTGGCAGTTCCGGGTGTACGTCCCCTGCGTGCGCGCCCGGCGAAAAATGCGACCCGCTACCGAGCGACTGCACGAGCGTGGAATACAAGTCGTGCCAGCCAGGCGCGTGTCACGTCGACAGTGACTGCGCGGTCGGCATGGTCTGTTACACGCACACCGAGAGCGACTGTGCGCCGAATGCTTGCGCCTCCGGCCAAGCCTGCCCGCCACCGTCTTGTGAAACCAGGACCGAGAGTGCGTGCGTGCCGCGCTACGTCCTGCCGTGTACCACCGCGAGCGACTGCGGCGCTGGCTTCTCTTGCGAATCTGCCGGCGAGCAATGTGCTTGCAGCGGCAGCGCGGGCAGCGCGGGCGGGAGTGAGGCTCCGAGCGACGGCAGGACGCCGCTGCCGGATCCCGTGCCGACGCCCGCGGAAGAGTGCGTGTGCGAGCCGTCGAAGGAGCTGCGCTGCCATGCTGTGAGCGTGGATTGCGGAAGTGACGGGGATTGCCCGCGCGATTGGAGCTGTGCGGCGGTCGGCGCCACTACCGACTGCGCGAGCACACCGACGCCGGAGCCGACTCCCGGCGGGAACGCCCAAGGTGGCAGCGCTTCAGGCGACGGCACCCCGCCGCCGGATTGTCGCCCTTCGCAGGTCATCAAGCAGTGCGTGCCGCCGTACTACGCCTTGGTCGAAGGCGCCCATGGCGTCGAGCGCGACGACGCGGGCGGCCCCCAGGCGGGCGGGGACGTAGCCTCCGGCTCGGGCAATCCTGCTATCCCGCCCAGCGCCGAGAGCGGCGATGGCGATGCGACGTCGAGCGCCGGTTGCTCGGTCGCGTACGGCTCGCAGACCGGCTCCACGCTGGCGGTGCTCGGCATGCTGGGTCTGTTCGGCGCGCTGCGCCGTCGGCGCGCTCGCTGAGCGGTGAGGCGAGCGTCTCGTGCTCGCACGCGTTGCACGACTGCCGCCTGAGCGGACAGCCGTGCATCTGCGCGCACGCTGAGCCCGAAGATGCACGGCGAGCAGTCTCGGGAAATGCCATGCCGCCATAAGTTCCCGTCCTGGCCACCTGCCCGGACGATCGGGCCGTTGCTGCGACGTCGCTCCGCCTGCGCAGACAGCCATGCACCGAAACGTCGAAAGACGATTCAATGAGTCTCGATTGCTACACCTGTGATCGGCCTGCCAGGCCTCTCGCTTGACGGTAACTGTGCAACCCTCGGGTTTCGAGCTGATCCCTCGCAAAAATAGGGTGCGCGGAGAGCTGGCACGCGCAATGCAATAGCTGAGGGCGAGGCGCCGCGGCACGTTCCCTCCCCATCACCTCTGCCCGTGAGTGCCTCACTAACTACACAGCGGCCGCGAGCTCCCCTCTCGCGGCCGCGTTCCTTTTGTACGTCCGAGCCGCTCGTTGCAAGTGTGCGCGCCGGCGAACGGGCGAGCGAGCTCAGCGCGAGGCGACTAACCGGGTGTCTCGCGCTTGGTGCCCGTTTTCTTCGCGACTCGAGGGCGCTTCTTCTTCGTGACTCGAGCGCGCTTCGCCCGGCGTTCTGCCAACAGCGCGACCGTCTCTTGGGCGCGGACTTTGGCGATGGCAGCGATCAGCTTCGTGGGAACGGGCTCTGAGAGCGGGAAGCGAATCGTGCCCTTGCGCAGCTCGTATCCAGCGAGCTCCCGTTCGAAGGTCGAGATCACCTGTTTGGTCGCGGGGTAGAGCGAATAGTGCTCTTTCCAACCAGCGAAGTAGATGACTGCGCTGCCCTCGAGCTTCAACGTGGGGATCTGATAGCTGATGGCTTCCTCGCCATCGGGTACCGCCTTGCGGATCGCGCTACGAACGCGCTGCAGCGTCGTTCTCGTGGCCTTGGGCAAGGTCGCGAGATACTCCGCGACGGATTTGAAGTCGGTGTTGGCCATGGCCATCAACTCATTGTCGTCTCATTCGACGAGCATCGTCACTTGAACGGCGCGGGCGTACAGCCGCGGCCGCGACAGCCCTCGACGTCGACACCGAACGCGTGGGCCTCGCGCTTGGCCCAACAACCGCGGGCCGTCGTGTCCTCTTCGTAGTCGAACACGTGCGCTCCAGGGGTCTCGTTGTAGAAGACTCGGGTTTGCAGGATATGCTCGGAGTCGATCTTGATGCGCGCGTGAAAGCGGTAGTGATTCCGTGACGCGGTTTCGCTCTCGTAGGCTTCGGCGGGCGCGTCGAAGAACACGCGGGCTTTGAGTGTGCAACCCTCACCGGTGAGCAGGACGCGCGAAAACTCGTGCTTGTGCACCCGGGCGGCAAATTGCTGTTCTTGCTTCCAGGCAAAAGCCAGCGCGGGCACGAGCAGCGCGGCGCTGACGATGATTGATCGGGCAAAACACCGGTGCATGCTCGCGCGAGCGTGCACCCTGACCCGACCCGGCGCAACCGAGTTCTAGCTGCTTTCGACTCGCGGGCGCCGTGCTATGCGCTCGAGCCGCATGGAACGTAGGCTTCTAGGGAACCCGCTGTTGATCGGCTTGCTGGTAGTGGCGTGTGGCAATGCTCAGCAACGCGGCGCAAGCAAGAACGAGCAGACCGGCGGCCTGGGCGGTGCTGGTCTCGCTGGCGGCGCGAGCTCGGCGGGAGCGATGGCGTCTGCCGGTACGCTGAACGGCGGCGCTGCGAACGGCGGCATTGCGAACGGCGGCGCTGCGAATGGAGGCGAGTCCGGCTTGCAAGCTAGCGCTGGCACACCGAACGGCGGCAACGGCAACGGAGGCTCGACGGCGGAGCAAGCACCGGCCGGCGCGAGCGGCTCAGACCCGACCGCTGGCGCCGCCGGCGGAGACGACCCCGCATGCCAGAACGGTTGCCCAACCCGAAACATCGTCCAGCTGACCACGGGCGACGCACACACGTGCGCGCTTTTGGCGGACCATTCCCTCAAGTGTTGGGGGAATGCCAGCTTCGGCGCGCTCGGCTACGGCCCGGGCACCTGGGAGGAGCGGCGCTTACCGAACACGGTCGGAACGGTGCCCGTCTCGAGCGATCCTCAGGTGTACCCCACACAAATCGCGGCTGGTGCGCCTCAGACCTGCGCGCGCCTTTCCGATGGTTCGGAGCAGCCGGTGGGCCGGCTCTACTCCGACCGGGTACGCGCGATAGCGGGCCGCTAAGCGAGCAGATCCCGCCGCGCGACCTCGCGCGGCGGTTCTACCCCCGATTCACCTGCGAGCAGTGATAAGCAGCGAGGCGCCGCTGCTGATGATGACCGAGCCGCGCCGTGCCGCACCAACCGCTGCTTCGAACGCAGGCTGAGCCGAGGCCACTGCATCACTCACGCAGACCCGGCGGCCGATACCGTTGACCAGCTCGTAACGAAACGAGCTCCCGCACAGTGACTGCGCCGTGCCCTTGATCCTGTACCTAAGGGACTCCACATCCCCCGCCTGGGAGAGGTTGAGATCTGCGTAGGACACGCTGGCAGTAACGAGTTCTGCACCGTCGAGCGTACTCGCGAGCGATGCGGTGGGAACGAGCAGCACCGAAGCAACTGCGATCGCTCCGAGGGCCGAGATAGCCTTAAGCATTGCGAATCTCCCTTTTCTGCGGCGCGGAACGCTGGGGAAGCTGAGGGGATGGCCCCGCGCCGCAGGATCGAGATGCGCCCACCCGGACTCAAAGTCGCGCCCGCCTCGACGGGCTCAACGGCGGTTTGTCGGCTGGGGGACGAACGCGGCTCATGCATCGGCCAACCGACGAACGGTGGTCAGCGGGCGTTCACAAACGTTAACGGGCGTCGGAGTCGCGGGGGTCGGTGGAGCCGTCGACCACCGCTGTGACGGACACATCCATCGCGACATTCCCGACCGTCCTGAAGATGTCCGGGATCATTTCGACCGCGACCAGCAGGCCGAGCGGTCCGATGGGAACACCCAGTGCCAGTGCGATCGGCGCGATCGAGCTGATGAAGCTCACCTCACCGGGCAGGCTGACCGCGCCGTAGCTCATCACCGCGCCGACGGCGGTGGCGGCGATCATCTGCCCGATCGTGGGCTCCAGTCCCAGCCAGTGTGCGACGTAGAAGGCGACCGCAACATTCATGGCTGGGCCAGTCGCGCGGAACAGAGCGACGGAGATCGGCAGCGTCACGTCCGCGACCTGATCCGAAACGCCGACCTGCCGCGCCGCCGTCAGCATCGCGGGCAAGGATGCGAGCGACGATCTCGTCGAGAATGCCACGGCGATTGGCGCGATCATCGCACGACTGAAGCGCGCCAGGCCGATCCGCCCGCCAATGACCGCCAACGGCCAGGCGAAGAGAGCGACGAGGATGCCGACAAGGGAGATCAACACGACATAATGACCGAGGCCGGCGAACGCAGAGCCGCCCGCGGCGGACCCAACGGTAAAGGCCAGCGCCAGCACGCCGATCGGAGCGATCCAGAGGACCCAGCCGACGATGACGAGCAGCGCTTCGGAAATGGCCGCAAACAGGCTGACGACCGTCTCGCGCGCCGAGGGGCTGATCGCGCCGAGCGCGAGGGCGAACAGCAGGGAGAAAACCACGAGCGGGAGCACGTCGCCGTTGCTCGCCGCCGCGATCACATTGTCCGGGATCACGCCTTTGAAGAAATCGATGACCCCCGGAAGAGGGCCGGAGCCTTTCTGCTCTACCGCTGCGAGCCCGCCCTGCAGGGCATCGGCCGTCCCCCGCGGCAACGGCGCAATCCGCGTGAGGAACACGGTCATTACCGCGCCCAACACCGCTGAGAGCGTGCAGATGACGACGATCCACAGGACCGAACGGGCTGCGATCCGCCCGCCCATGGCTGCCTCCCGGCTCCTCGCGATGCCGACGACAAGCAGCGCCACGACGAGCGGAATAACGGTCATTTTGAGCGCGTTCAGCCACAAACTGCCGACGAAGCCGGCAGACGCGAGCGCGGTAGTATGGAGGCCGGCGGGCAGTCCTTCGGCAACTGCCCCGAGGCCGAGGCCGATGACGAGCGCCGCAAGGGCCCAATAGGCGCGGAATCCTGTGGAGCCTTCCTTGCGCGCCGCAGGCGCTCGTGCGGGACTCAACTCGGCTTCTTGAACTTGAGGATGAAGCGGTCCGTCTTGCCGCGAATGGCAGGATCGAAGACGAGCAGGCTATGATCGTCGGCCGCGTTGCGCAGGATGTCGCTGCTGGCCTCCAGCTTGAAGCCGGCCTTGGCGAAATCCCGTTTCACGACTTCCGGGTCGATCCGGTGAAGCTTGTCGACCACCGCCCGGACGTCTCCGCCCGGCGAGGCGACGTGATCGACGACGCCGACCACTGCGCCCGGCTTCATCGCTGCATAAAGAACCTTCAGCCAGGCGTCGGGATCCATGCGCACGATCTTCCGCTCCGCATCTTCCCAATAGACGTCGTGGTAATCGAGATTCATGATCGCGAAATCGAAGCTGTTCGCAGGAAGGTTTGGCGCTTCGAACGGGCTTGAGATCAGATTCACATTCTTCTGCCGCGCCGCGAATTTCTCGAAGCCCTGACGCCGTTCATCCTTCAGGAACTGCGTGGGCTGCCATACTGTCACATGACCCGTCGGCCCGACCGCTGGGGCCATGATTTCCGACCAATATTGATTGGCGCCGAACAGATCGAGCACCTTCATACCGGACTTGAGGCCGAAGAACTGCAACAGCTGGAGCGGCTTGCGCCCTTCGTCGAGCTTCACATTGTCCGGCGTACGATCGATCGCAGCGATAGCCCCGGCAACGCCTGAGGGCGGCGCCGAAGCCGATGGCTTCGCCGCAAGCGGTGCCGATACGAGCGCCATGGCAAGTGCAATCGAAGCTGAAGCGCGCATGAGCCTTCCCCTACTTTTCGGCGATGCTTCTATTGTGGCCGAAGCGCTGGCGCCAGCGCCATGGGAAAGTCGTTGATCCGACTCTTCTTTTCGATCAGTGTCGAGCCTCCATCGGCCATTTGCTTCGGGGGTAGAAATGGCAACGATTGCGGCCCCGCCGCCGGCGGATCGCAAGGCGACAGAGCGCAAATTCTATTCGCGCATGGCCTTGTTCCTCGTTTTCCTGGTCATTCTGGGCTTCGGGCCGAGCTTCTACCTGCGCGGCTACATGCCGTCGCCGCGCCCGAACCCCACACTACCGGCCTCGGTGCTGTTGCACGGCGGCGTCTTCACCTTGTGGATGCTCGCCATCGTTGCGCAGACGCAGCTGATCTCCGCGCGCAAGCACGCCGTCCACATGCAGCTCGGCAAGCTGACCGTGCTTCTCGCCATGCTGATGGTGCCGATCATGTATCTTGCCGCAGTCTGGCAGGTTCAGCGCGCCAATCAGCCGCCGTTCACCGATCCACTCACTTGGACGATCGTGCCTCTGGCCGTCATCATCCCCTTCGCGATCATGGTCTGGAACGGCTGGTCGAAGCGTCGCGATGTCGCATGGCACAAACGGTCGATGCTGAGCGCCGCGATCCTAGTCGTCTTGGGGCCGGCCATCGGCCGCCTGCCGATCGCACCGCCGACGACCGTGGGATTCACATTCCTGTTCCTGCTCGGGTTGACGCTGTTCGTGCCCATGTTCGTCCACGACCGAAAGCTGCTGGGCGAAGTCCATCCAGCCACGAAGCTCGGCTTCTCCATGGCTGTCGTCAGCATCGCGATCCCGCTCGCGGTCTTCTGGTTCAATCTGCCGTGGGCAGACGTGGCAGCACATCTTCCGGGAGTGGGCTCCTAAGCCACTTTCTCGCGGGCCATGGCGTGAACGAGCTGGAGGGCGTCGTGCGCGGACATCGCTGCGCCTTCCTGCCAGGTCGGCTGATAACTTAGGTGCTCGCCGGCGAAGACGATGGGTCCTTCGGGCTTGAGCAGCTCGGCATATCCGGGACCGCGCCCGCCGCCCGCAGCGCCCGGCCGCGGATCGAAGTCGCGCCAGAGGGCACCGACCCCTTCCGAATAAGGCACGAGCCCCCACGCGACCGAGACAGGCTTGCCGAGGAGGTGCGATCGTCCGGGATGCAGAGCCTCGATCGAATCCCGGCTGATGCGAGTGCGCTCCTCGTGTGAGAGTCTCGCGAAGGCGTCAGGATTATCCTGGTTGGTCCAGCCGGCGCAATAAGCGCCCACGATAACTCCGCGTTCAGCGCCGTAACGGTCGGACGGATAGATCACGTTCTCGTTCTTGCGGTCCGTCCAGGCGAGGCCGCCGAAGATGAAATCGTCCGTTTCCCAAAAGCGTGGCGACTCGAAAGCGAGCTTCACGCTCCGGAGATAATCGGGGCTCGAGCTAATCGCCGTTTTCTTCGCCGGCGAAAAATCGCTTGGGATCTTCTTGAGGATCGGAAGCGGCAGCGTGCAGATGCAAAAGTCGGCGTCGGTCGCTTGCTCGCCAGGGCCATGCTCGATCCGCACGCGCGCACCGTCGCGACGGATGGCTCTCACCGGCGTATTCAGCCGAACCGTGGGCTTCACCTGATCGTACATGGCGTGCGCAATGCGATCCATGCCGCCGACAGGCTGCAGCATGGTCGCCTGCATGTCCCAGATATGCTCGAACAGGTATGGCAACATGATCGCCGGCGAAGGCGCTAGCTCCTTGAAGCCAAGCGCCGCCAGGGGAACGGGCGCCTGGTTATAGCCGCCTCCGTCGACGGAATATCCGGACGAGCCGCCAG
>Ga0207691_10003712_pt1 | contig 14813 bp, 9 predicted proteins | sample KBSM13metaG_FD_184327 | JGI IMG/M metagenome (GOLD analysis project Ga0207691, IMG submission 184327) | Miscanthus rhizosphere microbial communities from Kellogg Biological Station, Michigan, USA - KBS M1-3 metaG (SPAdes) (version 2) | ecosystem: Host-associated > Plants > Roots > Rhizosphere >... | reverse complement strand
TCAACATTATTGGCGAGTTTCGCGGCGCACTGCAGCTCTTGCCGAAGACCGGCTTCCGAGATGTCGGTGAAACGCCATTCGATGAGTACTATAGCGTCACCCGGTGGAGCGCGCTTAAAGCGGAGATGAAAGATTTTTGGTTCGGTGATCGCGTCGCCGCCGTGCCCAGTGACGCGGCGCTCAGTCAAGGTAAATGGCTTTGGGATCGGGATGGGTTGGCGACACCGTCGCTCCCGGAACTTCATGCGGAAAAGACGATTTACGTACACGGGTCCGCGCCGCTCACCGCCTGCGGTATTCAAAAAGTCGATGATCGGTGGAAGATGATCGGCACGAATGAAGGTGATGGCACGGTCACCTGGAAATCGGGCGCGATCAGCGGCATCGCACGGCGCTACTATATGCCGGCGGTACACGGCGATCTCGCTGCCACACCCGAGTATTTTGCCGGTATCGCCGAGTTGCTTCAGAGCGGCGCCACGAATCAATTGCAGGATCGGGCGCCTGAAGTGCGCGACGCGGAGGCGGCCAAGCCCAAGCCGTATGAGCCTGGGCCGCCGCGCTATGCCATGCCGGAGGAAGCAGCACACGCGCTCATGGGCGCACCGAAGCGGAAAAGACTCAAAGCGCGGCCGGTGTCCACATTAAAAGTGATCGTCAAGGCGATGGATCTGCGCTTCGTTACCCAGCCGATCATGGTCGGCCACTACGAGCAGGATGCGATCTCCGGCGCGGAAGCGATCATCGACCGCGAGCTCGTCGAGCACGCATTGAGCGAACGATACAATCTCGGCCTCTACGCTGGGCCGATCGGCACCGCGGTCGTGGTGTTTCGCTTGCCCAATGAGGCAGAGCGCACGCGCGGCACCTTGAACGGCGCCGTGGTGACGGGATTGGGAACCTATGACGGCACGCTCTCAGCGAACCAACTCGCCGAGGCGGTGCGCGCCGGAGCACTGCGGTATCTGCTGCAGTATCTCGATTGCAGCGCGGAAGCCTCGGGAGATATCGGGCTCTGCACGCTTTTGCTGGGTTATAATTCGACGGCGAGTCTGACGATTCAAGCTTCCGTCGAATCTTTGGTGCAGGGCGTGCTCGAGGCGAATCAAAAATTTGCCGAGGCCACCCGCCGGCCGCTGCGCATCGGCTCTCTGGAGATCGTTGAATTGTATCTCGATACCGCGATCTCAGCGATGCGCTACCTGCGCCAATTTGCTCTCAAGGTAAACAGCGAATCCAAGGCGCTGGGCATGCGTTTACAGGTCCCCGACGAGCTGCAGCAGGACCGCGGCGTTCGACAGCGGCTCGACGACAGCCGCACGGTCGGTTATTGGCCGCGAATGATGATCACCGACGCTGATCGAGACGATGAGGTATGTCCGCCGGAATGTTTCGAATCCCACGCGATCCCCGAAGGCGACGATCTATCCGTCACTCCAGTCGAAGCAACACTCTACGGAGCCATGGCAAAACGGCGCGCGTACCCCGTTTCCCGTGTGGCGTTGGCGGGGCGATTGAAGTTCGTGCATGTCGGCCAAAGGGCGCGCGCCGAGACGATTGTGCAGCAGCGCCAACCCGGCTTGGTGGAAAATCTGGTTGCCGGACAGATACAGGAAAAATCGTATCAGCCCGATTTTTGCCGGACCCTGTTTCAACTGCTGGTGCCGCATGACTTCAAGGACGCGGCCCGCCATCTCGAACGGATCGTGCTCGTGGTCGACGGGTATACCGCGAACTTCCCTTGGGAGCTGATGCTCGCCGAAGATGTGCCGATTGCGGTGCGCGTGCCGCTGGTGCGCCAGCTGTCGTCGAGCAAGTTTCGCCGGCAGGTGCGCCAGTCGGTGGAGCCATTGGCCTACGTGGTGGGCAATCCATCGACAAAATCCTTTTTCAAGAACTTTCCCGCTCCCGGTAAAAATTCCGACGATGGTTTGATTTCTCTCGAGGGCGCCGAGCGCGAAGCCGAACTGGTGGTCGAAGCGTTACGCCGCTATGGCTACGGCGTCGAGCAAGCGATCGGTGAAAGCTTCAGCGCGTTGAAGGTGATCAATCCGCTTTATCAGAAGCCCTATCGGATTATTCACATCGCCGCTCACGGGCTTTTCGACGTGCGCGCGGCTGACGGCCAGGCGCGCAGCGGCATGGTGCTGTCCGATGGGCTGCTCTTGACCGCCGCGGAAATCGGCCAGATGGAAATCGTGCCGGATTTGGTCTTTCTCAACTGCTGTCATCTCGCCAAGATGGATGCTCGGCCGGTCGCCTATAACCGGCTCGCTTACAGTATCTCCCGCGAGCTGATCGAGATCGGCGTGCGCTGCGTGGTGTGCGCCGGTTGGGCCGTGGACGACGATGCGGCATACACGTTTGCGGAACTTTTTTATCAGGCTCTGCTGCACGACAACCTAGAATTCGGCCAAGCCATCTTCGATGCGCGCCGGGAAACCTATCGCAAGCATGCTATGAGCATTACCTGGGGCGCTTATCAGGCTTACGGCGATCCCGGGTGGCGGCTCAATCCGCGTAACGGGTCGGTCGGAGCGAGCAAGAGCGTCGACAAATTCGTTTCGCCTGAAGAATTGCTTGATGCCGTCAATAGTTTTCGAGTCAGCATTGGCAAACAACGCGAAGCGCTGAACCAGATCGAAGCGAAGCGCAAGGCGGCGGAATTGCAAGCCCTACTTGGTCGCTGTCCGAAGGATTGGACCGATAAGCCGTTCGTCAGTTTTGCTCTCGCGACAGCATTCGCGGATCTGGGAAATGATTATTTCGACAAAGCATGCGGACTCTATAGCAGCGCCATCGCGGAGGAAGACAAAGCGGGACGAGTGCCGATCACCGCGATTGAGCAGTTGGCGAATCTCGAATCTCGTCTGGGCGAGCAGCAGGGGTATCCAAACCTCGTCGACCGCGCTATCGAGCGCTTGCGCCAGCTCGACGACCTTGCGGCTACGAAAATAGATTATCAGACCGGTGGCCCTCAAGGCGCCACGCGCACGAGAGCGAACGCGGAACGGCAGTCGCTCATCGGCGCCGCCTACAAACGCAAAGTCGCTATTTATGCAGGCCGCATGGTCAAAGGCGATGCGAGTGCAGAGAAGGATTTCGATCAGGCGATTCGGGCGAGCATCGCGGCCTATCAGCAGAGCGCGAAGCCAGTCTCGAGTGACGACTTTCATCCCTATGCGTTGCTAAACCAGATTGCGCTGCAAGCGCTGCTCGGCCAAGTGGAAGGTGCTCTTGAGCTTTGCCGGAGGTGCAGCGTAAAAGCTAATGCCAATTTCATGGAATCGGCGAGTTTTTGGGATGCGATCATGGTTCCGGAAGCCTTCTTGATTGAAGCGCTCTGTTCAGAGATTTTGGCTGATCCCGGGGAATCTGGAGACCGAGCCTTGGAAAAAATTATCGAGCACTATGAAGCATCGCTGCGGAGCATTCAGGTCTTGCCCAAGGAAATGGATTCGGTCACGCAACAATTGAATCTGCTGGCGCTGTTTTTCGAGGCGAAAAAGCAGTCGCACATTGCCCGGCGACTCCGCCATCTGGCGGAGCGGCTGAATTCGCAATCGTCAATGTTGCAGTGAGGACGCGACGTAAAAGATTGGATTGGTCATGGCGGAAAAGCTCAGGCAGATTATTCCCATCGGTGGAGGCGGGTTTTATCGCGACCCGGAAAATCTCGAGCTGGAAAAATATATCATCCGGCAGAGCGGCGCGGCGAGTGCGCGGGTTGCGTTCATGCCGACAGCGAGCGGCGAGCCCGATCACTACGTCGCGAGTTTCTATGCGGCGTTTTTAAAGCTCGGTTGTCGGCCGTCGGTGCTGACTTTTTTCAAACGCACACCGGAATTGCGCTCTTTTCTGCTCAATCAGGACGTGATCTATGTCGGCGGAGGCAACACGAAAAGCTTGCTCGCGGTGTGGCGCGATTGGGGCGTGGCGGAGATTCTGCACGAAGCGTGGCAGTCCGGTATTGTTCTCACCGGCGTGAGCGCCGGCGCGATCTGCTGGTTCGAGCAGGGATTAACAGATTCGTTTTCCGACGGCCTTCGTCCGCTCGCGTGTCTGGGCTTCTTGCCCGGAAGTTGTTGTCCCCATTATGACGGTGAAGCCGAACGTCGACCCACATTGCACCGGCTGCTAGCCGCCGAGCAAATTTCGCCCGGCATCGCCATCGAGGACTGGACCGGAGTGCATTTTCGCGAAAAGGAAATCTACAAAGCCATTACCGCAAAACGAGGAGCGTGCGCCTACACGGTACGGGCCGTCTATGGTTCGGTGCAGGAGGTGCCGATGCCGACGGAATATCTGAAAAGCTCCGGCTAGCGGAGCTAAGCTGCTCTTTGCTGTTTATGATTTCGAAGCGACGCTCGTTCGCATAAAGCGCGAGGTGCTTCATGTGAGCTCGCTTTCGAAGAAAATTCTCCTAAACTCATTCCTATGAACATTCTGGTACTCAACTGCGGCAGCTCCTCGATCAAGTTTCAGTTGATCGAAACGGCAGGAGATTTGGCCGCTATTGCGCAAGATCGAAAACTGATCGTGGGTCTGCTCGACCGGCTTGGCGAGCACGCCATTTTCAAGCTCAAGGCTGGCGGCGAGCTCACTCCTCTGGAGGAGAAAATCGCCGCGCCCGATCATGAGATCGGGGTGCGTGAAATCATTCAACGTCTCGATCTGACAATGCCGGGAAGCTCCGGCGTACACCGGATCGATGCCGTCGCGCATCGCGTAGTCCACGGCGGTGATCTCTTTACCGGGGCGACGGTCATCGATGAAAAGACGCTCGCGCGCATCGAGTCCTTGGACGATCTCGCACCTCTGCACAATCCTGCGGCGGTGAGCGGCATCCACGCGGCGCGGAAGATTTTCGGAAGCACAGTACCGATGGCCGCTGTATTCGATACAGCTTTTCACCACACCATACCCGAGACTGCGGCCATGTATGCAATTCCCTATGATCTTGCTGCCAAGCACCGTATCCGCCGTTACGGTTTCCACGGCATGGCGCACCAATATTCGATGCTGCGCTACGCAGCCCTGACCGGCGCTTCACCGGATCAAGTCAAGCTCGTGACCTTACATTTGGGCAACGGTGCTTCGGCTTGTGCGATTCGCGACGGTCGGTCGATCGACACATCGATGGGGTTTACACCGCTCGAAGGGTTGATGATGGGAACTCGCTCGGGTGATCTTGATCCGGCACTGGTTAGTTTTCTCGCGCGCAAGGAAAACGTCGATGCCGCCGAAGTCGAGCGCTGGCTCAATCAGCGCTCCGGCTTGCTCGGCTTGTCCGGTCAATCGAACGATATGCGCGAGCTGCTCTCCCGATATGAAAACGATCAACGCGCGCGACTGGCGATCGACGTTTTCTGTTATCGCGCACGCAAGTATTTGGGAGCTTATCTGGCAGTGCTCGGCGGCGCAGAGGCCGTCGTCTTCAGCGGCGGCATCGGCGAGAACGCGCCCGCGATCAGGGAAAGTATCTGCCGGGGAATGGTATGGTGCGGTTTGCAATTGGACAAGAAAAAAAATAATGCGGCCATCGGGGTCGCAGCTGCCATTGCTGCGCCGGATGCGCGCATCGATGCCTACGTCATCCCTAGCGACGAGGAAGCGGTCATCGCAGCTGAAGCCGCCTGTTTGCTTTCAAAATAAAAGCGCGTCCCCGTGACGCTCTTGACATCCGCACCCAACGCGGGACAAGTCTGCAGTTAATCACGGTGCATGGGAGGAGATGATGCGCGGAACATCGCAGCTAAAAAAACGACGCAGGATGCCGGTCGTCGGCCTCGTCATGACATCTTTTCCTTACTTTATCGAGGTCGACGACGATGCGAATCGAATGGAAAGCATGATGGATGAGCATGGCATCCGTCATCTGCCGGTGCAGGAAAATGGCAAAGTCGTGGGCATTATATCCGAGCGCGACTTGCATCATCACGTCAAACGCGAGGCTCCGTCTGCCGAGAAAAATACTATTTTGGCGCGCCACATCATGGTAGCCGATCCTTACATCGTTTCCTTTCGCGCACCGCTCAGTGAGGTCGTTTTGGAGATGGCGCGCCGGCGCATCGGCTCGGTCATTGTCCAGCGCCAAGGAAAACTTGCGGGCATCTTGTCAGCCATCGATGTGTGCAGGATCCTCGGTGAATACCTGGAGTCGATGTTTCCAACGGGCCGCAGAGGCGGAGGCGCCGCGGCATAATACGAATCGAACAGCGAGACTGTCGGCAACCCTAGTTTGCTGATGTTGGGGCTTGGTCTCAAACTGAGGGGGAACGAAAGTCCCCGAAAAACCCGATTTAAAGGTCGTAAACAGGAGTGTGAATCGCGACGTGCTCGCCACGCGCAATGGCGCTCACGATATCAGCCCGGCTAACAATACCGACGAGCTGATCACCGCGCATGACGGGAACACGCTTGACATGATGGGTCATCATCAAATGCGCGATTTGTTCCACCGGGGTTTCTTCATCGATGCTGACAATTTTTTTGCTCATGATCGATTTTACGTCTTTGCCTTTTTTGGCAACGATATCGGCCTCGGAAACAATGCCGATGATTTTGCCCTTCTTATTGTTGACGGGCGCGCCGCTAACCTGGTTTTTAATCAACGCGTTCGCCAATTGCTTGATGGTCATGCTCGGCATCACCGTAATCACATCCCTGGTCATGATATCCCTGGCAAGCATTGGTTTCCTCCTGGAATCGCCGATTAGTTGATCCCGGTGTCATCGCCAGTCCAAGTCGCGGCGCAGAAAGCTGGTGACTTATCTTTGCACCGGGCTGTGAATACACGAAAAACCGATGAAAGCCAAGGACCATACAGCTCTTTCGAGGTCAGTGGCCCAAGCATTTTTACACGAGCGACGGCATGCACGCCCGCCGTCGCGTTAAATACAACCCTTGAGATCGGCCGTCAAATATTGATACCGATCACGAAACTCATCCATGCCGCAAGGCCGGTTTGTCGATGATGCCGTTTCGGCGAGCAGTCTCAATTTATTCTCGTCGGAAAAATCTTCCTTTTCGAGCCGAATCATATACTCGCGAGCGACTTTGTAGGACGGCGCATCAATTTCCACGGCGCGCACTCGAGTCTTGCCGGTCTTGGAATCTTGCAGCGCAGCGAAATCCAAATATTCGAGCTTGCCGTCGATAAGCGCAACCAACGCGCCCGAAAGTCTGCTGGCCTTCTCGGCCGGGTTCAATAGAAACTCGACCGCGCCGTAGCCCAGAGTACGAACATATTCGCAGTCGAACGCGACGGGTGCGGCCGATCGCAGCTCATAGCCGATATTCTTGTGTACGATCGCAATCGACGAGGAGCGTCCGGCGAAGCGGTGTTCGACTAGATTCTTTAAAATGTACGCAAGATCCACCTCGGCAAGACGGAGATGGCCGTAATTGTCGTGGGTAATACGCACACCTTCGATTCCCTCGAGCTCTTCCACCGGCATGTGCTCGAGCAAACCCTCGGCGATAATCGCGACGCCATCCGGACGATTCCAGAGCGCTCGCCGTTTGAGAATCGCGCCTTCGAGGATGTCGCAGACCGTAGCCATTCGAATGGGGCCGGGAAATTCCTCCGGCACGAGCGTGAGCGTCGCACCGGTCGCTTTGCCGATACCCAGAGCGAGATGGCCGGCGGTGCGTCCCATAACCACGACGAAGTACCAGCGCCCGGTCGTTCGAGAATCTTCCATAATGTTTTGCACCAGCTCGCTCCCCAGTTGTCGGGCCGTTTCGAAACCGAAGGTTGGTATTTCGCCAGGCAGCGGCAAATCATTGTCGATGGTTTTGGGCACATGACAGACGCGAATGCGGCCGTTCGCCTGCTTTGCTACTTGACTCGCGGCGAACATCGTATCGTCGCCGCCAATGCTCGCTAAATAACCAACGCCGAGCTGGTCGAGGGTGGCGACCACGCGCTCCAGGTCCTCGGCTTTTTTTGTCGGATTGGCCCTGGAGGTATTGAGGATCGAGCCGCCCTGGAAGTGAACTCTGGAGACGTCATCATGATCGAGTTCTTTGGTATGGGTCGAATCGCCCCGCATCAGCCACTGAAAACCATCAAAAATGCCGATGACTTTTCGCGCCCGAGTGCGGGCCTCCAGCGTGATCGCGCTGATAACGCCGTTGATCCCCGGCGCCGGTCCGCCGCCGACCAAAATCCCGACATGATTAGAGTCGCTGTGAGCTACCATTGTTATGCTACTCCGTGTCTATGAGGACGATGCGCGAGCAGAGTTGCGAGGTTCGTGCCGAAAACTGTTCTGTCCAAGTGTAATCCGCGTTGATTCGCTTCTCAAATGCTCGGCAGTCAATCCCAACCCTGATGCGATAGGGCGAACGCGATAACCAGAAGGACTGTTCAGCGTTGGACTGGCATCTCTCTTGCGTTTTGGAGACGGTATGGCGGAAAAATCAGAAAAATCTGCAAACGCTTCTTCTTCAGAAGCGCTCGTGGCCGCGATGATGGAGCCCGGCTTTTACCCTAAGCCGTCGCGAACTGTAATGCACCGTGAAACACATATTTCTCATTTATTTCTTGCCGGCGACCTCGTTTACAAGATCAAGAAACCGGTTCAGTTTTCTTTTCTCGATTTTTCCACGCTGGCGAAGAGACGCTACTATCTTGAGCAGGAATTCGAGCTCAATCGGCGTCTTGCACCGTCGGTTTACCTCCGAATAGTGCCAATCGGCTTCGACGGAACGCGTTGGGAACTCGACGGTTCTTCGAAGCCCGCCGAATACGCTCTGGTAATGCGCCGTTTGCCGGAGAAACGTTTTTTGAAATTTCTATTGGAGACCCAACAAGTCACTCCCGAAATGATCGAAGAACTGGCAAAGCTCATCGCGGAATTCCATGCGAGCGCCAAGATCGCCGACGATCTCAGCCCAACGGATCATCTCAAGATTGTCGAGAAGTATTGGAACGAGAATTTCATCGACCTCGAGCGGTTTGTGCCTGCGGTGGAGCGTGATCGAATGAACGAGCTCAGAGCTTTCGGCGCTGATTTTCTCACAAGCAACCGTGAATTGCTGGCCCAGCGAATGTCCCAGGGGCGGGTCCGCGATGTGCACGGTGACCTCCATACCGAGCACATCTGCTTTGCGCCGGAAGGCATCGAGATTTTCGATTGCATTGAATTTAGCCCGGAACTGCGCCGCTGTGATGTCGCTTCGGAGGTCGCCTTTCTAGGGATGGATTTAGCCGTCCGCGGTGGACGAGAGCTCATGGAAAAATTTGTCGCTGAATATCTTGAACGGGCGAACGATTCGGATTTGCGAAAACTGCTACCCTTCTATAGTTGCTATCGGGCGCTCGTACGGGCCAAGGTCCATGCGCTCCGGTTGGGACGCTGGAATGATGAGACGGCACGGTATTTTTGCTTTGCGGGGCAAATGATAGGGGAGCCGGTCACGCCATTCATCGTTATTGTTTGCGGGCTGACCGGCAGCGGTAAATCGAGCGTTTCCCGAGAACTCGCTCGCAGATTAGATGTACCCGTGGTCAATTCTGATGTTGTCCGCAAACGGATCGCCGCGAAAGCGGGACGGCAAATCGTTCCATTTAACGAAGGAATTTACAGCCCGGCAATGACGGAAAGAACGTATGCAACAATGGCGTCTGAAGCCGAACAAGAGCTTGCTAAAGGCCACGGGGTGATTCTCGATGCCACGTTCAGCCGGCGCGCGCAAAGAAAGGCCATCATCGATCTTGCTAAGCGATATGGCGCGCCGGTTGCGGTTATTCACTGCGCGGCGGCCGACGCAACGATCGAACGAAGATTGAAAGAGCGTGCCGCGGCAGGATCCGATGTTTCCGACGGTAGGTGGGAGATCTACCTGGCCCAGAAGGCTGCGGCCGAGCCGCTTGACGATGTTCCGCCGAGTCTGCAGCTGGAGCTCCAAACTGATGCTTCCGTCGAAGAGCTGGCGAGTGTGTGCGCGGAGTTTCTGCGGTCGCGCTTGGCTCGCTCGCACAAGTAAAATAGAGTCTTGCAATCGACTTTCTCGCCTAGCCCGATTTATTGTCTGTGGGTTAACGTAGGATCATGAACCTTCCAGTGGCTCACCCGTCAATTACTATTAATGTCTAATTATCATCCGCATCAGATCGGACGGCGCTCCGCAGCGCTTTGGTTTCTCCGCGGCGGCGCTTTTCCTCGAGAAGCCGCAGTTTAGAGCGGCGCGAGCGGCGGCGTTTCTGCCGGCGAATTTTCGCGATGCGCTGCTGCGCTTCGACGGCAGCACCTCGGCGCAACGATTCAATCTTTTCTAGGAGAATCCTTCGTGCCAGGAAACGATTCAAGCCTTGGGATCGCTCCTTCTGACATCGCACCCGAATACCGCTGGGACGATGGTGCAGTAGGACACAGCTTGACACCTTGTTGACATTCTGCCCGCCGGCGCCGGACGAGCGCACGAACTGCTCCTCGATGTCTTCTTCGCGTACATCGAGAGCCGCCATGCGCTCGATCAATTGGCGTTCTTTTTCAGCGGAAACTGGAAAACGAGCCATTGAAAGTTCAACCTGCACTTTTGATTTTAAATTTGTCCGCGGTCAGCGCCGAATAGATGCGCTCGATATGCTCCGGGCCGGCGGTTTCCAGGATCAATTCGACCTCGGTCTCTCCGATCGCCATTTGCCCGAAGCTGCGGCTGTGGGTGATCTGTAAGATATTCGCACCCAAATCGGCGACCCGCTGCGCAAGCCGCGCCAAACTTCCCGGCCGGTCCGAAATGACAATGGCAAATCTGCTCAACCGGCCGTCTTGAACCAGACCGGTCTCGATAATTCGTGAAATTAGATTCATGTCGATGTTGCCACCCGATACAACCAGTCCGATGTTTTTGCCGGTGACGGGAATTTTCTTATTGACCAGCGCCGCCAGTGGCACGGCCGCCGCGCCTTCGGCTACGGTCTTCTCAATCTCGAGCAGCAGCAGTACAGCGTTGGCGATCTCGCGCTCGTTCACGGTGACGATCTCGTCGACGTACCGTTGGGCCAATTCGAAGGGCAGCGTGCCCACGGCGCGGACTGCGATGCCATCGGCGATGGTCGTTGCGGGCGCGAGTTCCGCGGGACCCCCGCGTTCGAGGGCAGCTTTCATCGACGGCACAGCTTCAGCCTGTACACCGATGATGCGGATTTTTGGCAGCAGAGTTTTCAGCGCCAGCGCGATGCCCGCGATCAAGCCGCCGCCGCCGACGGGCACGACGGCGACTTCCAGGTCAGGATTTTGCTCATAAAGCTCGATCCCAATCGTACCCTGGCCGGCGATGACCCATGGATCGTCGAATGCCGAAATGAAACATGGCCCCGAGGCGCGGCTCAAACGCACTGCTTCAGCATAAGCGGCATCATAATCATTCCCGTGCAGCAGTGTTTCGGCACCATACTGTCGCACGCGGGTGACTTTGATCAACGGCGCCGAGATCGGCATCACGATTTTTGCATTGAGATGGAGGCGCCGACTATGGTACGCGACCGCCATGCCGTGATTTCCAGCGCTAGCCGCGATCACGCCTTTACGGGTTTCTTCACCCGTCAGCATGAGCAAGCGATTGAGCGCGCCGCGCTCTTTGAAAGAGCCTGTGATTTGTAAGTTTTCGAGCTTAAAGAAAATTCGATTTCCGGTCATCTGGCTGATGGTCTCGGAACTCGGAAAAGGCGAGAGATAGATTTGCTCCCGGATGCGCTCGCGCGCCTCTTCGATATCGACAAACGAAATCATGCTACCAACCTAGAATGAAAGGAGACGCGCGCGCAACCAAGCGCGAGATTGGCACACGCTGCATCGAAACCACTCGGCTTGCTTACGCGACGGTGAATTTTCTATAGTAAAGCAATCATGATTCGAGCCGGAGTGGGTCAGTCTCAAGAACAGGCTACGCGCCGCGCGGTCGCGGACGCTACGGCGCAGGCGCTGTCGAAGGCCGGGATCTCGCGGGCGGATTTCGCGATGATGTTCTTCACTGCGGATCACGCAGCACATTCCAGCGAACTGGTTACCGCGCTGAGCCAAGCTGCCGGGACGGATTGCGTCGTGGGTTCCAGCGGCGCTGGCGTGTTGACCGACGAAGGTGAGATCGAAGGCGGGCCCGGAGTCGTTGTTTGTGTCATGGCATCGGATACGCTGATTGCGCGACCGTTTATATTCGAACCGTTGCGTGGCAACGAAACGAACTTGGGTGTCAGCTTTGGTGATTTTCTCGCGAAGAGCGAAGAGAAAAATTCATTGATGATTTTGCTGCCTGACTCGTACCAGGGCAATCCACAACCCTTGCTCGCCGGAATGGCCCGCCGCGCCGGTTTTCATCCGGTGATTGGCGCCGGATCGAGTGAGAACGGCATTGCCGGTGCGACTTATCAGCTTTGTGGCGATAAGCTCGCCACAAACTCCGTGGCTGGAGCTTATCTCTGCGGCGATTTCACCCTGCGAGTCGATATTACCCAAGGCTGTCAGCCGATTACGGAACCGATGGTAATTACCAAGGCCGAACGAAATCTCATTTACGAGATTAACGGGCGACCGGCGCTCGAAATTTTTGCTCGCCTACTGAAGGGCCCGCTCGCCGAGGACGTCAGACGCGCGGTGAGCGTCATCTTTGTCGGGCTCCCCGCCAATCGCCAGGAAAACAGCGTCGCCGACGGACAGTACGTCGTCCGGAACATCATCGGCATGGATGCCGAGAAAGGTATTATCGGCGTGGCAGACGAAGTGACTGAGGGTGACGCTATGATTTTTACCATGCGCGACGGTCAGCGGGCGCGCGAAGATCTCGGGCAAATGCTGCGACGCCAACGCGAAGCGCTCGGTCATACGAAACCAGCGTTCGGGATGTATTTTAATTGCTGTGCGCGCGGCAACTCTCTTTACGGCATTCCGGGAATCGATTCGGCCTATATTCGCCAGGCGCTCGGCGAAGTTCCGCTGATCGGGATGTTCGGCGGCTACGAGCTTGCGCCGCTCGGACGTGCAAATCATTTATTTGCGTACACGGGGGTGTTGGCGTTGATTAGTGAAAACGAATAAAAACCTATTTTCGATTTTCGATTGCCGATTTTCGATTATAGAAATTCGAATGTGCCCGGTGTCGCGTTCGGCAATCTAAAATCGAAAATGTAAAATCTAAAATGGTGCGGTCGAGCGGTGGGGTGGCGTTAGCGCCCGATGCGCTTGCGCTTGTTGTTCAGATAGTCGACAACGATGTAGTTGCCCATCTGGTCGGGCGTGGTGTAAAAAACGCGCCCGGTGTTAAGCCGCGACAGTTGATCAATGAACCCCTGCCGGTAGAAATCCGCGCCGAGCATGAACGTGTTAATCTTGATGCCGCTCTGGGTGCAGCGTTTCACTTCCTTCAGGGTCTCATGAACAATGCGACCGTGCAGCAGCGCCGAGCCCCAGCCGCTGTGCAGCCGGCCGCCGCGATCGAGCGTTGCGGCCGTCGGTTCGCCGTCGGTAATCAGAATGATCTGGCGATTGGCGCTGCGGTTCGAGCCGAGTAACTGGCGGGCGTAGCGCAGCGCCTCTTTGATGTCGGTGCCGTGCTCCATGAAATAAGTCAGTGAAACAATCGAAGGAAGATCCTCGGCATGGATCAGCTTGGCATTGGAGCGAAACGCGACCAAGTGAAGCGTGTCCTGAGGATATTTCGTCTGGATCAAACGATGCAACGCGAGCGCAACTTTTTTGCCGGCGTGCAGCGCATCGTTCATCAACATCGAATAACTCACGTCGATCAACAGCGCGGTCTCGCTGACGGTCGAGTACTCGACCCGGTGCACGGAAAAGTCTTCGGGCGCGATGCGGAGCGGTTCGCCTCTCTTGCGTTTCTCCAGCGCGTTGAGCAGCGTTTCGCCAATGTTGACATGGAGCGGATCGCCGTATTCGTATTCCTTGGTCTCCTCCATGCGATCGCCCTGAGAACCGCGCGACGATGTCGCGTGATTGCCCCAACGGCTCTTGTTGAGCATTTGAAAAATTTCGCGGAGCGCTTTGTCGCCGATTTTGCGCATGCCTTTGGGCGTCAAGCGCAGGCCATGGTTGGTGCGCACGATGTAACCTTCATCCTCCAGCGCCTGCTCCACGCCTTTTAAATACTTGAGGTGCTCATACGCTTCTTCGCCCAGGATTTCTCTCAGTTCGTCGAGGTTCAGCTCGGAGGGATCTCCCATGCCGCGTTGTCCCCAGCGAAGAAAGCGCTCCAGTCCGCGCAGCTGACCGAGAATTTGACCCGCTTCTCCCATTCCCATGCGCTGCGAGCCCTGAAAGCCAAACTGATTCATGAGCTGCTCGAGCTGCTGCATTTGATTCATCATGTCGCTCAGTTGTTGCAGCTGCTCCTGAGTCATGGAGTCGAGATTCTCCAGCATATTTTCCAGATTGTTGACCGCGGCGTCCATCATGCTGGGAAGATTTTTAAGAAAATTCTCATCTTCCAGGAGCTTTTGCATGCGGTCCAACATATCCATGAGCGACTGCGGGTCCTGTCCGCTCATGTTGGACTGTTTCTGCATGCCCCGCTCGGTGATCTGATTTTGCAGCCGCTTGCGCAGCTCTTGATAGCGCTGGTAGGCCTCCTGCATTTTCTCGCTGAGCTCATCCATGCGGTCGGCGAACTTGCCCGACATGCGCTCCATGAAATTGCGCATTTGCTCGTGATACTTTTCCAGCTTTTCCGCCAGACTGTTGAGCTTCTCACTGAGGGATTTCTGCTCTTCAGGCGTGAGCTTGAAAGAATCGGGAGAATACTTGTTGAGCAACTCGCGGCGCTTCTCGTCGGCTTCTCGCAAAAAATCC
>Ga0207691_10003709_pt1 | contig 14815 bp, 13 predicted proteins | sample KBSM13metaG_FD_184327 | JGI IMG/M metagenome (GOLD analysis project Ga0207691, IMG submission 184327) | Miscanthus rhizosphere microbial communities from Kellogg Biological Station, Michigan, USA - KBS M1-3 metaG (SPAdes) (version 2) | ecosystem: Host-associated > Plants > Roots > Rhizosphere >... | reverse complement strand
AATGAGCCCGCCGTTGGCCCCGAAAGAAGTTGCATACCCTTCAGGCACGCAACTATCATCCGGTGTCGCGGGTGGGCTCTTTTTCGAGGCCGACTTCTGCTCCGCTTTCTCAGCATCTCGCTCATCTTTCTCCAACTCCTTCACCAGACGCGCCTGTTCTTTCGCAGCCCGCTCGGGGGAAAGGGGAACGCCGTTCTCGCTCACAAGCCGGCGAAGGACGAACTTACCATTGACCCTGTTCGGGAATACCTCGTAGACCTGTACGGGGTAAGTCTTAACCTTACCCCCTTTCTCCACGACGCGGTAACTCCGCGTGTCTGTCCACGCGTACTGGAATATTCGCCGACTCATCGCGGTGCCGTTGCGATAGGCGTCTCGGATCAGTTGAGGGATATTCAGATTCGGATCAACCGTCTGCCCGGACGAAAGGATGGTTGATAAAGCGAGCACGCCACCCACTCTCATCATTAGAAGAAGAATGTTTCGGTGACTCATATACTTTTTCTCTTGGTTCCCAAGGAAGGGGAGATGTCTAACGCTGCGTTTGAGTGGCTCGCCTAAGCAACTGCGAATAAAGGCCGGCGACTCCGCTCCAAGCGCTTGTTCGGTACGCCGGCGGAAAATCACACCCGATCCAGTAAGCGCTTGCCGTGAACTATCGCCGCAACTGTCACGGCCTCATTTTCAATCCGATAGATAACACGGTAACTGTAGGCGAACCACTCACGAATGTTTTCATCGCCTAACTCTGGAACAACACGACCTGAAAATGGAAATCGTGAGAAACTGCTTGCGGTATTGAGAATTGTTTTTATCACTGCCGCCGCATACGAAGCAGAGTCCGCGGCAATGTATTCAGCGATCGCCTCAAGGTCTTCCACTGCTCGCGGCGACCACTCTACTCGGTAATCCATTTGCCAAGCCGCCGCTCTACTTCTTCGTGACTTACTGCCCCTTGAGAATCAGCTACCTCGAGACCCTTGCGAACCTTTTCAATGACATACAGGTGATACTGAATGTCCTCTATCGAGCAATCGTCTGGCAACTTGCTTAATAGAGCTTCGACTTCTTCTTTTGCAGTACCCATTCTAGTGAAGAATCTACCACAGATTAGATTCACGAAGCACCGAACGCTGCGTTTGAGTGGCTCGCCCACGCAACTTAACAAAGAAGCCGCGAGTCCGCTCCATGCGCGTGTTGGGCGGCGTCGTTGTCAAGCCACGCGTTTCGAAGCAGCCTGACGAATATCCACGACTCATTGGTTGACCTGCCTTACCGGATAGAGCCACACGACGAAGCTCAACTTTTGGCCCTTGAAATCGCCCGTAATTTCCCAGCAGCCGGGAGCAGGGACAATAACGCCGGTCAGCATGGCGGCATGAGGGAGAAAAAGCGCGTTCGTCACCTTGTCCACCACAAGGGGCGGAGCGTCCCCATCGAGCCGTCGTCCTGTGACCTTTAGGCTATAGTCCTCTCTTTTGTGGTAATCAAAATCGACGCTTCCCCAGAAAATCTTTGCAGTCAAATCGTGCTCGTGGCCCGGTGCATTCGGCCCCCAACCCCAGACTTCTCCTGATTTCGGAAGGGCCCTCCACAGCTTTTCTGTACCAAGCCAAAAGCTGTTATCGTCGGGGCCCATCTTATGCTCGCCGGGAGGCGTGAATGGAACTGCTGGCGGGCGGGTAACTGGACAGGAAGGCGGCGCTACAGGACGCTGTTCAGGAGAATTTCGCTGCCCCACCGCCGTAAACGCCACCACCGAAATCAAAAGAGACAGTCGCAAAACATTCATTGCAGATCCTCCGCTTGATCCCTAACTTAGTAGTTATTCAATAGCCGCGCAACGCCTGCGCTTGAGGGCTCGCCCAAGTTACTTCGAATAAAGGTCGCTCAACGGCGAGTCCGCTCCAAGCGTTTGTTCGACAGCGCGTCACGATGAACGCTCGCGCTGCCAAACAATCTTTCCATCTTCAAAGCTCCCGAGCAGAACTCCGTCTCGCCCATCAGAATAGCTTAGGGTGAATCGCTGCGGATGACCCATAACCATCTTCGCAAACCTGGGGCTTTCGCTAATGAGATAGTTGAGAACATTTTCGGCCCTCTCTAAATCAGCTGACGCTCTCAGCTCATTCGTGTTCTCGATCGCCCAACTTGACTCGACATCTACATTGAAAGCGCCATCGGTGCTGAACCAGAAAGTCACTCTCTCAAACTTGAGCGGACGTCCTTCTTCAAGGAGTCGAAGGCCCACCTCGAAGCGTTGAGTGTTTATCTCATCGACTTTCATACACCACTGAAAGCTGGCGAACGCTGCACTTGAGCGGCTCGCCCACGCAACTTAACAAAGAGGCCTGTTCATGGCGAGTCAGATCCAAGCGTTTGTTAGCCTTACTGTGTATCTAATACCGATCGAAAAAATGCTTTTTCCTTTTTGCCAAAGCAGACCTTGAGAAACAAAAGCAAAATTAGTAACGCTATTATGCACTGCAACGAAACATCCAAGACTACCAACCCATTGTATGAAGTCGCTGCCAGAAAACGGCGTAACGTGAGCCCGACCGTATAGACGTTTTTCAGATTAACGGCAGCGAGAAACAATAGACCCAGCCAGTAACCATATATTTTTCGTTTCCACAGACCTCCAAAACCATATATCAAAAAGGTTGTGATTAGCGGGAGCGAGATGATGACAAAGAGAAGCGCACGCACCGTTAACAGACTGGTGGGATCCATTATTAGTGTTCGCAACAAGAAAAATACAAAACCCAAACCTAACGGCACTAACGAAAAGGCCATCAGAATCTGAGTGATAATGATTGCGATCGGACGCGATTGTTTCATGCAACGATAAGAAGCGGTAAAGGCCAACGTTGCGCTTGAGCGGCTCGCCCACGCAACTAGGAATAGAGGCCAACAGGCGAGTCCGCTCCAAGCGCTTGTTCTGCGCGGCGCCTTCGAGAGATTTCCACGGTTAGTGAAACCAAACAAGCACGGCTGCCAAAAGAAGTGCCACGCATATAGTCGTTAGCCCAAGGACACGAGTTACCGTAACGTACGTCGCTGACTTTACATAGCTAAGAAATGGAACCCATTTAGCATCATCTGGGTTTCGTTCGTAATACCGAACCGCATAGTTCTGAAGCTGTTTTGCTCGAAATAGACAAAATACTCCCACGCCAAAAAAGACAATTATTGAACTGATATTAAGAATAAGTTCCTTCACTTCTTGCTCCGAGCTGATAAGTGCCGAACGCTGCACTTGAGCTGCTCGCCCACGTAACTTCGACTAAAGGTACCGTTATGACGCGTCCGCTCCAAGCGCGTGTTCGATGGCGGCGCAAGAGTTGAGGAAAGGGCTAGCGCTCTTTCCTTTCAACTGGTCCGACGTCCATTCCATCATAACTCTCAAGCTTGAACTCCTTCGCAAAACGATAGAGCTCTTGGTTGCGAGCATTCAGGCTGTCCACCGTGTGTTGCTCCTCCATTTCGACATGAAGAAAGTGCAAGTCTTGGTCATCGTCTTGTGCTGTAGGCTCGAGGAACCTGACTACGCGATACCCCAGGTTCTCCAAAGCTGGAGCAGCGGCCACGAGCTTTTGCCGATCGTGATCTGTGAAGAAGTATCCCCATAGGCAAACATCATCGATACTCCATTTCACGTTCGTGTTAGCACGAGTGGAGTCAAACATATCTTGTAGCTGATCGCGAGTAATCATAGGACTTCAAGCCATCGAACGTTGCGCTTGAGCGGCTCGCCCACGCAACTCCAAATAAAAGCTACTCACCGGCGAGTCCGCTCCAAGCGCTTGTTCGGCATCGGCGTGGGACAAAAAAGCGGCTAACTAATCAATTCCAAGACCCGCAACTTTCATCTTATCGCCCTCTTCCACCATGTAGAAATAGAATATGCCTCGATTAACTATATAAACTTTCGTCTGCTCAGGCACACAAAATGTCGAATCCCCATTCAAAATGCCGTTGTGGTCCATCCCGGTTCTACTGATCAGATATTTCTCATTTGCTCGCCAGGTGGCTGACTTCATCGTCTGCTTAGACAAATGCTCACGATACAACCGTGCCAATTGGTCTAAGGTGTCGATCAGTTCGCTGATCTCCTCGGGGTTCTGAGGCTTGCGGTCATCGTTTTGAAAGAACTTCGATTTTTTCTCAACTGCCTCTATGTTTCTTGGAGCAGGAGGTTCCTTAGAAGTCGATTGTGAATCTATGCGCGCCACGCTGAGATCATAAACAGCATTGAGATAATAGAGATTCATTGTAGCTATATACAGTTTCTCGATGATCTCGCTACTCAGCCTCAACCTCTCATAATCGCTTTCATTCAGAATGCCGTTGGCTCGATGGGTGCAAGATGGATCCGACAAACGAAACGCTTTCCAGGCAATCCCAAAATCCAATGTCTGTCGAAACCGCTCAACGAAGCGATCGGCAACCTGTCCGGCTCGCTCATTCTCAGCGACCTCGGTTGAGTGTTTTTGGCCTAAGGTGACGAAAGGAGTGACGGTAAGAGAAATGAATAAACCGGTGGCAACGAACTTTCGCATATCAAGAGACGGAGCAAGCAAGATGCCGAACTAGTACTTTCTCTTGCGCATAGTACATCTTAATCCGGGCTAAGTGTGATTATGCGCGGCGCCTAACAACCTCACGAAGGGAATGGTTCCTTAGCCATGTCGTCACAGTAACGTTTGGACCAGCTAGTACTGTTGCTCGCCTAAAACATTCAGCTTCGCACCGAAAAAGCTTATCGCTACCAAATCAAGCGTTTCATTCTCTTCCACAAACTCCGCCACCCCAGGAAATGGCGGAAGACGAAATGCCTGTCTATCGGATCTACGGCTCAGCGTCGAAATTCTTATCGCCGTTAAGCGACACGATCACTTCCTTCACCGTTGCGAACTGCTTCAGTGTTAGCTCGACTGCTTTCTTGAATCTCACGGGCCCCAGGTCACCCGGCCATCCATGCCAGTTGGGAGTAGAAACGAAATTGACCACCGCGGTTCCGTCCTCGATCGTCAGTGAACCAACACGAAAATCACTCGCGCTGACCAATGAACCAAAACCGCGTTTCTCTTCCGGCGGGGTTGGCCCATTCAGGATCCCCTCCACGGCGGCGCGTGCGGGAGCCACAGCATTCACGAGTCGAGTGACGGGCGATAGATCAATGTACTCACCGGGATCATGATAGAAGTAGACTTTCACTTTCGTCCGCACCGGTGCTGTTTTAGATTGCGCCTTGCCCTGCGCAATTGCTGATGACATGGACACGTCCAACAGCCCAAACAACGTGGCGCAAACTGCAAGTACTGTCAGCTTATTGAATGAGGCGTTTGCGAACATCGATCTCAATCCTATGTTCCTGCGGCGATGAGGTCAGTACCACAGCGCGGTAGCGTGTGGCTCGAGACTGAGTACAACTCCAGCAGCCACACGCTACCGCGCTGCGGTACCGACTTCATATGCCTGGACCGCTACCAGGGTTCCATTGAACGCTGCCGTCCCGCTGAGTTCGTCAATGGTTAGATCATCCGTTATATCGTTTATGCTCTGGCCGGGGTGCTGTTGGGCCACCGCTAATTGATTTCCAGATCGATCGTGGCCCCAGCCATGAGGAATACTCACGACACCAGGCATCATCTCTTCGGATATCTCGATCGGCACAACTATCGCCCCTACTCTCGATCGCACCTCCACCTTTTGGCCCGACGAAAGGTGGCGTTGAGCAGCGTCTGTCGGATGCATGAGAATTGTGCAAGCGATCTTGCCCTTCACTAACCTTTCGCTGTTATGCATCCACGAGTTATTGCTGCGCAATTGGCGTCTCCCAATCAACAATAAATGGCCATTTAGATCGGGTGAACCACCATCAAAGAATTTCGCCTTAACTCGCTCGATATCTTTCACCAAAACATCCGGAGCTAGCTTGATCCGTTTGTCGACAGTTCTCAGACGTCCAGGTAAGCAGGGGATCAAAGGACCGAGATCAATACCATGAACCGCCTCTCGAAGTTTTCTCAACGTCAAACCCTTTGCGAACGGATTCAATCCGCCGCCGTAAGGTCCAAAACGCAGACCCAAATCTAAGATTCTTTCCGGACTGAAGAAGCGACGGGCGACTTTCCGTTTCACACGACCACTCAACCCACTCTCGATTCGTGTCTGTAGTTCGAGCAGTATCTCCCAATCGTGTCGCGCATCCTCACTTCGTTGAAACAGCGCTGGTGAAAATTTTGCTGTGTTTCGAACCGCCAGCAAATGAAACGCAAGATCGTAGTGTCCACGCTCGAGAGGTGACGTTGGTGGCAAAATAATATTCGCGTGTTGAGTAGTTTCGTTGATGTAGAAATCGATGGCCGCCATGAATTCAAGACTCGCAAGCGCTCGGTCCAACTCGCGGCCGTTAGGAGTCGACAGCACTGGATTACCGGCAGAAGTAACGAACGCTTTTACCTGGCCTGCACCTTCTGTCAAAATTTCTTCGGCAAGTGTGACGACGGGAAACTCTCCGGCAAACTCGGGCAGCTTGCGAACACGACTGTGCCAGCGTGCAAAGCTTCCCTTCTGTGCTAACGATTCAGGCGCGGTGATTGGATCAAACGCCGGAAGAGTAAACATTGCTCCACCCGGTCGATCCAGGTTGCCGGTCACAGTATTCAAGACATTAATTAACCACTGGCATGCGGCCCCAAACTCCTGGGTACTCACCCCGATTCTTCCATAACAGACAGCAGATTCGGCTGAAGCAAATTCCTTTGCCAGTGTGCGGATTTGCTCGGCGCCGATACCGGTGATCGAAGCAACTTTTTCCGGTGTAAAGTCAGCGACTAGTTTATGCACAGTCTCCACACCGTCCGTGAACGAACTCAACTCGCCTGGTCTTGCCAGGCCTTCTTCAAACACCACATGTAAGAGAGCCAACAGCAAAAGAACATCTGTTCCGGGTCGAATAAAAAGATGACGATCAGCCAGCCGCGCTGTTTCGTTGGAACGCGGATCGATCAGGATTACTTTGCCGCCGCGCGCACGAAGTTCCTGCAACCTCCGATTCATACCCGGAGCTGTCATCATGCTTCCGTTTGAAACCGCCGGATTCGCACCGAGAATCAGGAAGAACTTTGTGCGATCAATATCTGGCACGGGAAGCAGGAGTTGATGCCCAAACATCAGGAAAGCAGTTAGGTGGTGAGCCAGCTGATCAACAGACGTTGCGGAAAATTTATTCCTTGTGTGAAGACTTCGTAGGAAGCCCGGCGCGAATAGCAGCGAACCATAGTTATGAACGGTGGGATTCCCGAGATAAGTCGCGATGGAATTCCTACCGTAAGTGTTATTGATTCGCTTGAGGTTGTCGGCTACTTCGTTAAAAGCTTCGTCCCAGCCGATGGGTTGCCAACCTTGCGACGTACGGCGCACGGGTTGTCGGAGCCGGTCTTTGTCGTAGTGAATATCTTGCAACCCAACCGCTTTGGGGCAGATGTATCCACGGCTGAATGGATCTTCGTCGTCGCCACGAATGTCCAGTTGTTGATCTGATCGAACAGCGATTGAGATACCGCAAATTGCTTCGCACAGATTGCAGTTACGAAAATGGAGGCCTGCGTTGCCGTTAGTGCTCATCAGCAGCTGATACTCTTTGTCGAACTTTAGTTCTTTAGTTCTACGAGTTCGAGCCGGATCGTGGTGTTGCCAATGTTCTCTGCCCAGTGCGTTACAGCTTCACGATACAAGACGTCGCCCGTTTTGAACTCAGCTTCGGTTACAGTGCCGTCAGTCCCATGCGTACGGGCCTTGCCACCCTCAATTACGTAGATTACATAAGCCGGATGTGAGTGAAGTTTTTCCTGATCGCCGGGTTTGAGTGTCGCCTCAAGAACACGCACGCGAGCGTTTTCGAGTTTGAGTGCGATGGTGCGTGAGTTAACAACGAGCGGATCTTGTTCACGTGCAACGTACGCATCACCACGGACAAGCCCTGTAACAAACAGAACAATTATCAAGGTGAAAATTCGCTTCATAGATTCGTCTCCCAAGTAACGACAACGAGATGTTAGGAAGGAGCGAAAACCGTTTTATGCCTTCACGCCTCTTGAACTTTAAATCGGTCCGCTAACGAGGTTTCGCAGCGTGCTCGATTGCCTGGGCAGCAACCTTTGTAGCGACATCTGTCAGGTGTCTTTCGTCGCCGTTTGGAGTGCGAGGCTCACGGTAATACATCGCAAAAGAGCCAAGCACCTTGCCCTTGCTGGACATTATTGGAGTCGACCAACAAGCGGCCACGCCAATAGCCCAGGCAAAGTTGCGATATTCATCCCACAGCGGATCGGTAGCGATGTCGGTAACGATTACGGGTTGACCACGAAACATTGCCGTGCCGCATGAGCCGTGCTTTGGCCCAATCGGACTCCCGTCGATCACCTTGACGTAATTCTCAGGAAGACTCGGCGCGACCGCGTGGCGAACGTGATTGCCATCGCTACTGAGCAGCAGTATCGAGCAGATCATCTCCGGCGATTGTCCTTCGATCATTAATACCAGCTTCGAGAGAATCTCGCTCAGCGGTGCGTCAGAAGCAATCATTTGTTGGATGCGCTTTTGTTCAGCGCGAAATTGTTCTTCGTGCTGCTCACTTTGTGGGACGAAGGCAGGGAGTTTTTGAGTCTTCGCGGTAGTACTGTCGGGTGTCTTCTGATTGTCCATTTGTTTGACGCTCCTCGGGCGCTGATTCTACGCCTGTGACGAAATGAAAGCCACGTTATTGGCAAACGACATCAAAGGTGATGCCTTTGCCTCAAGAGTTGAATAGAGCGTTCGGTGCAGTAGCCCGACTGTAAAGGAGGGCTCCGATTCCCCGCCAAAAACTGATGAGCCCTCCTTTACAGTCGGGCTACTGCACCGAACGCCCTGGTCACCTTCGAGGCAAAGCCCTGGCGTTTAGTTATTGAATTGACTTTATCCTGCGCGCTTGAAAGGAAGGATCAAGTTGAATCGCGCGCTGGAAATGTTTCTCGGCCAGTTGAATCATTCCCAAATTCGATAATCTCAGCCCGATCATCCAATGATAAAACGGATTGTCTGGCGTGTAGCGATCCGCCTGTTCTTCATGTGCGATTGCTTCTCTGGATCTACTCAATGAAGAAAGAGCGCCGGCAAGTTGATTGTTTGCAAGAACGAGTTGCGGATTTCGTTGCACGGCTTCGCTCCAAACTGAAATGGCCTCACTCTTACGTCCCAATTGCCACAGTGATTCACCTTTTTCCTCGCGAGCTAGAATTAGATCCGGCCGCTCAGCCAAGGCCGTATCAAGACTCGACACCGCTTGTTCGTAACGACCCATCCGATTCAGGATCGCGCCGCGATAATAAAGGCTCAGGGCTTTGGCCTGTCCATGTTGTCGTGGCGCGGTCTGCGCGAGTAACCGCACAGATTTCTCAGCGTCACCGGCGAGATATTCAAACCACGCTAGCTTCGGCAGAGCTTCGTCGTTCGTAAACAAACCAAGGTCCGACGCAGCCTGCAAATGTTGCCTTCCCGCAACGATGTTTTCGCGATCGATCCTGGTGAGCCAGGCGTCCGGGTGCAGTTGTGCTAGCGCTAACTCGTCGGCGATTTCAAGGCCTTGAAAAGCAAGGCTGCCTTTGTATTCGTGATACCGCACCCAGCCACTGTGAACATTCAAGCCAACCCAAACGATTGCGAAAGCGGTAAAGACCAATCCTCCGAACTGAATTCTTCCCGCCGATTTCAAACTAAACCGATAGAACGACAAGTCTCGGCTGCGAAACAATCGCCAGGTTCGAAGAACTAGAAACGTTGTGATGGTCGCGCAGCCAAGTGCCATCAACATGGGCACAAGCTGGTAGACGTCCCAAACGGCGATGAAGCTCGCAAGAAATATAGCGACGGCGACGATTTCTTCCGGCCACGTCAGCGAGTAGCTCTTCTTTTTTTCCTTGGTTTTGGAAATCGCCGGCGGAAGTTTTCCAAAACCAAAATACAGAGCGTCATTCGGGCAAACGCTGATGCAGTCCATACACTTCATACATCCCGGATCGACAACCATTCCATACTGCTTTACTTCCGCATGAACGAGCACGTTTGATGTACAGGTCGCAGTGCAATGGCCACATTCATTACAAGCGTCGGTGACCCGAATTCTTCCGGGTGCGAGTTTGTCCGCGATGCTAAAGAAACCGCCGTATGGGCAGGCGTACGTACAAAACCCTTTTGAGCCTAAAAAGTAAACCGTCATGAAGCCGCAGATGAAGAGAAATGGAATAGCCACGCCGACAGTGGGAAACGTCTCCCAAAAGTTCGTCGTAACCAGATGATTGGTGAAGGCGGGAATCAGTGGTTCGTCTGCCGGCTTTGAAATGGCCCGCAGAAGTGTGGGCCAAACAAACATATACAGTGCGGCTAAGAGTGGCATATAGACGAGGAGCCTCGATCGAAAAGGTCGCGGAACTAGACCAACCTTTCGCAACAGCCACGCGCAAAAATCCTGTAAGGCGACAATGTGACAGCCCCAGCCACAAACAAAACGTCCAAAGATCAGCGTCGCCAGAATCGCCAGAGAAAAAAAGACCATACCAGCGTTAAGCGCTCCTCGCTGGATCGTGTACATCGTTTCGGAAGGCTCGATGGGTGAAATCGTGCTGCCTGTGATCTGCCACTGAACGACATGGGCAATCATCAGTAGAGTCAGAGTGACTAAGGCAATCGCACGCCAACGGCTGATTCTGGATTTCGCGATGCCGCTGTCTCGAGTTGAGTTATTTGGCAGAACGGGAAGCTGAATCGACTTCCTTGTCTTCGTCTCCGCTTTTGAGCAGCCGGTTTTCATGGATGTGTGGACAGGCATTCTACACGGAGATCGAAGTGACGACTCTGCGTCTTCGTGTTGATTCGCGGCTTTGCCGCCTCCCGTGCGGAAAGCCTCTGGCTTTCCGTTCGCCCCTTATGATTAAGAAGAGACTTCAACTCGGGCGGCGTAGCCGCAAAAAGAATCGGCGCAGTGACGGAAAGCCTGAGGCTTTCCGCAGGGGAAGCGGCAAAGCCGCATAACCATCCCCAATAGCTTCACCTAATTCGACGGTGAATGAGTTGAGAGATCAGGCGCCCTCAAATAAGGACAAAAGCGTTAGAACTTGTTTGTTGCTTTGTATGCCGCCGAATGTCTAAACTGCACTTCCTCGTTCAATATACGTCTCAGGGTTCGAACGCGTGGGAGATCCTAGGTTAATGTTGAAGACTATCCTCGTCACTCTAGTTTCACTATATCTCTTTAGTAACACTTCCGACTCATTACTCGTCCCACAGCAACAAGACGCATCTGAAACCGGCATTCTCGAAAAACTGATCGTGGCGAATGGAAAAGTCACGATGGACGTCGATCTCAACCGCCTTGGTGCAAAGAGGTCCAAACCTGGGATGAAGACTTTACGTTTCAACGTCGCACCAAATTCCTTCTTCCCAATCCTCGTCTTCAACAGAGAGTTCCGCGGGATCGAGCCTGGTTCAATGATGCTTGTCCCGCAGAGCCTTGCAAACGTTCCGGACCTCTTGAAGGCATCGTTCAGTCAACTTGTGATTGAAAGCACCACGTGGGGGCAGCAATTTGAACTCGTAGTTCGTGACGAGAAGACCGGTTTTGTTTTCTTCAACATTGAAGCGCAAGAATACGAATACGCGGCAAACGAACGTCTGCTAAACCTCAATCAAGGAAAACTGCAACTCTCAAAAGAATTTGCCAGTGCGCTGGGACGCCCGTCCGAAACCGGAGCTGTAGTTGGGACGCTTGCGATCAGCGTTGTGATGCGTCCAATCGAAATCACGCAGGTAGTCAATGGCGAAGCGAAGTCGTCCGTGATGCCTTCGGTCCGTGGTTTGGATGCTCCCTTTGTAGCAGGTCCCGATGTCATCGTCGGGGATCTTTCAGGCCTCGCGCAGTTTGGCAGTAGTAGTGGAACACAGGTTGGCCTCGCTGTGGGAACCGATTCCTGCAACGCCGGCGCAGTTCCGCTGAACTGGTTTGCATTGCCCAATAACGACCATCCGGTAATTCCCCAAAACCTGTATCGAATGAGCGGTGGTACCACTAATGATGATCGCTTTGAACAGGTAGGTCAGTCGGCGGTAAAGCACGCATTCACAGCGTTACAACAAGACATTTGCGGCTTTGGCTGCTCGGCGACTCCCAGCACGACCTTAGGATCCGGATGTTCAGATCCTTACACCGCGAGTCTAAACTCCGGCGGTAGCACCAACAGTCTCGGCTCACGAGCGTGGATCAATCCATTCACCGGGGCTTACCCGCGCGGAGATTCGGCTACACCTCCAAACAGTCACAGTGGTCACACGCACAGCGGGCCGTCGCATCGGATCCTGGTTGAAATGAACGACCTCAACACGACTCTCAATCCAGGAGCGACTTACTTTGCCGAAGCGCAATACGTGACACCACATGAGTACGCTTGGTGCCAGGCCCATCCCGGCGAATGCAACATGGCCAACAATGCTTCTCACCGGAAGTACACCGTAACTGGAACGACTAGTTTCACATTCACCCCCGTTGGATCGACGGTGAGATCAAAACCTGCTATCTCGGCCTGGCCCGGCGCGACGAGCACCAAGATCGAACCCGATCCTGGAAACGATGGCATTGGCTTTGTTGCGTACAAAGTCACGCACCCATCGCCAACAGTCTGGCATTACGAGTACGCCGTCTATAACGAGAACCTTGATCGCGCGATTCAGTCGTTCGCTGTGCCGTTGGGCGCAGGAACGGTTTTGAGCAACATAGGATTTCACGCACCGCCTCAGCATCCAGCATGGGCTAACGATGGGACTGTAGGTAGTGCCGGTTACAGCAGCGCGCCCTGGACTCCGACGCAGAGTACCAACGCGATAACCTGGACCTCAGAAACCTTCGCGCAAAACCAAAACGCAAACGCTATCCGCTGGGGAACTTTGTATAACTTTCGCTTCGATTCGGATCGGCCTCCGCAAACCACAAATGCAACCGTAGGCTTCTACAAAACAGGCGCACCAATAGTTGTTCAAATTCAAGGTCCGGATCAGGGTCCAGTTCTTCCGACCCTTTCCATCAACGATGTGACGTTAACAGAGGGGAACGCGGGTACGACCACTGCGAATTTCACAGTCACACTTTCATCCTCAAGCCTTGATACGGTCAGCGTTCAATACGCAACTGCCAATGGTTTGGCAACTGCGGGTTCCGATTACGGAAGCGCAAGCGGAACGGTTAACTTCACGCCGGGTCAAACGACGCAACCAGTTTCCGTCACAGTTAATGGAGATGGATTGGAGGAACTGAATGAGACGTTCTTCGTTAATCTGACGAACCCGGTTAACGCCACCGTCAGCGATGCTCAAGGTGTGGGCACCATCAACAACGATGACGTGCTGGCGTCTTTGCCAACCGGTTTTGGCGAAACTCAGATCAATGGTCTTTCAAATCCGACGGCAATGGCGATTCATCCGGACGGGCGGATCTTCGTATGTGAACAAACAGGTGCGTTACGCGTAATCAAGAATGGCGCGTTGTTACCAACTCCATTTACGACCGTCACCGTCAACTCGAGCGGCGAACGAGGACTGCTGGGAATCACCTTTGATCCTAACTATGTGTCCAATCGCTTTATCTATGTCTACTACACCGCAACTACGCCCACTATTCATAACCGCGTCAGTCGCTTCACCGCAGACATCGTAAATGAAGACATTGCCCAAGTGGGTAGCGAAGTCGCGCTGCTTGATCTGGAAACTCTGGGTGCAACCAACCACGACGGTGGAGCAATTCACTTCGGGCCTGATGGGAAGCTTTACATCGCGGTAGGCGAAAACGCCGTCCCGGCAAACGCACAGTCACTTTCCAACAGACTCGGGAAAATGCTGCGCATTAATTCGGACGGAACTATTCCAGCAGACAATCCCACGTCGTTTCCGAATATCGTCGGCTCTCCAACCGGAAACAATCGCGCGATCTGGGCAGTCGGTCTGCGCAATCCATTCACGTTCAGTTTTCAACCAGGAACTGGACGTATGCATATCAACGACGTCGGACAAAACACCTGGGAAGAAGTCGATCTCGGAATTGCCGGCGCTAACTATGGATGGCCCACTTGCGAAGGCACGTGCGGCACAGCCGGAATGACGAATCCTATTTATCAGTACTCGTCTGCTGATGCTGTGAATTGCGCGATCACGGGTGGCGCGTTTTACAACCCGACAACTGCAACCTTCCCCGCTCAGTACATCGGCAAATATTTCTTTGCTGACTTCTGTGGCGGCTGGCTCAAGACGCTGGATCCACTTAGTCCTCCAGCTATTGGCACTGCTCCAGACTTTGCAACGGGCATTAATGCGCCTGTCGATATCCAGGTTGCTAACGATGGCAGCTTGTACTACCTGGCCCGCGGCAGTAACTCGGTGTTTCGTATCCAATACCTTGGCGGCCCAACGGTCGCTATCAACGACGTCTCGATTACCGAGGGCAACTCGGGGACATCGACAGCGACTTTTACGGTTCTATTATCACCAGCGAGTTCTCAAACAGTTACCGTGAATTACGCAACCGCGGACAACACCGCACTGGCTGGCTCTGACTATGTCGCGTCAAGTGGAACGGTTACTTTTTTACCTGGCCAGACATCACGACCTGTCAACGTCACAATCAACGGCGATACTAATTTAGAACCAAACGAGATTTTCAACGTCAACCTCTCGCTACCTAATAACGCAACAATAGGTGACGGTCTGGGTGTTGGCACGATCGTCA
>Ga0207691_10003707_pt1 | contig 14819 bp, 10 predicted proteins | sample KBSM13metaG_FD_184327 | JGI IMG/M metagenome (GOLD analysis project Ga0207691, IMG submission 184327) | Miscanthus rhizosphere microbial communities from Kellogg Biological Station, Michigan, USA - KBS M1-3 metaG (SPAdes) (version 2) | ecosystem: Host-associated > Plants > Roots > Rhizosphere >... | reverse complement strand
TGGGCAATCACCCCGCCAAGCGGGATCGCGAGATGGTAGGTCACGTTCAGGGCTTTCGCCGCCTCTCGCGCGAAGATCCGATGCCCCGCGGGACTGGGGTGCACGCCATCCAGGGAGATGAAGGGACCGTACGGCTCGTCCGACGTCAGGAGTGTCGTTGCACTGAACGGGGGCTTGAGATGGCGCTGCCCGTAGAGGGGATCGAGATCGAAGAATGCGAAGCCGTTCTCGGCCGCGACGTCTCTGACGTGCGCGTTCATTTCGGCGAGCTGCGCGTCCAACGCGTTGATGTCCGCCGGCGTCAGCACGTAGTCCTGCGTCCCCGGGATGTCGGCGCAGCTCAGCGTGGCGCCCGGTTGTCCCGCCCGAGCCGCCGCATACGCGCCGACGACCTTCGCCGGAACGTAGATGAGGTTCTCGCTCCCGCTTCCGCCACAATCGTCGCTCACGAGAATGCCGAAGCTGGCCAGCTCCGAGCGGTTTGCGTCGAGCTCCGCCCCACGCCGCAGGCTCGGGAAGTTCGCGGCGTCGGACAGCAAACCGACCAGGAGGACCTTCGCGCCCGCGGTCTTCACGCCGGCGATGAGTTGGTCGTACGTCGGCCGCCATGCCGCGGCCGGCACAATCGTTAGGCCCGGGGCCAGCAGTCCGGAGCGCGCCCCGAGCACCTCGTTCACCCCGAACTCGACCGAGACGACGTCCGGCTGCTGGGCGAGCATCGCCGTGAGCTGCGTCTGTCCGGCGGCGAGCACGCGACTGTAGAACGCGCCTCGCAGCGGCCAGGACGCTGGTGATAGCGACTCGGGCGTGGTCGCGAGCGCGTTGGCGGTGATCGCTTCGGAAATCGCCAGGTTCTGCGTCGGCGTGCCGATTTCCTCTACCAGTGACGCGCAGAGGCTGCTGCGGACGAACGGCGATTCGCCATTCACGCGGCGGAGCGTCGCGAGCGGTGACATCAGCGGCGGCTGGCATCCGGGTGCCTGAATGAGCGGCTGCGAGAACGGCACCCGCGCGAGTGCCGCGAGCTGCGCCGGCCAGGACTGTGCCTGATCGGCGGCGATGACGCCGTTCGACATCACCCCCATGCTCAAGCTGGTCCCCATCGCGACGTACTTCCCGACGCGAGCAGGTTCGCCGACACTGAACGTCGGCGGCGTACGCGTGGACTCCGACGTTGGGCCGGTCGCGCGGTCGGCGCAGGCGGTGACCAGCGTTAGGCAAAACAGCGGAACTGTCCGGGTCATCATCGTTTCTTCCTTTGGCAGGAGTCGTCCGCCGCGGCGGTGACTGGGATGGCCAGGCCGTGAGACGTCTCGTAGGTGTGGGCGGACGCTACGAGCCGGGCGTTATCCGCGTGTTTTTCTGCCGTTAACTGGGCAGAAGCGGCTCAGGCCAGCGACGGGATGATGGACGACCCGGCGACGCGTCTAGCGCGCCGTGCTACGCACGGACTCGTCGACGTTCTCGCGAGCACGTCGAGCGGCACGTAGCCTCCGCGCACGACGCTGTCGTTGAACCCCTGCAGGTCGACTTCGTGCCGAGCGCCCGTCGTTGCCAGATGCGCCCAGGCGCGACTCACTGGGAAGATCTACGGTTTGACTTATTCGCCTGTCACTGTTGTACTTAGTATCCTAAGCGGCTTATGTTTGTGCATGTCGAATGTCAGGGCATATCTCGCCAGGATCGGCCGCCGCGGCGGGATAAAGAGTCGCCGCACTCTCGAGCCCGACGTCGCCAGGCGCATGGTGGAGATCCGCGAGGCTCGTCGCGTTGCCCGGCGCGCCAACGCCGCCACACGTCCGGGCGGTGCTCCAGCCGACACCAGTGCCGCCGCGCTGGCCGTGCAAGACGCGCTGTTGCAGCGCGCCTCCCCAGCCGAAAAGCTGGCGCAAGTGGCACGGCTCTCCCGCATGGTGGATCAGCTCTCGATGGCCGGCCTCAGGCAGCGACACCCGACAATCGCCGATGAGATGATTCGGTACCGCCGCGCAGAATTACGGCTGGGCCGCGAGCTGGCGGCTCGGGTGTATGGCGCACAGCATGGCGTCGCCTAACGAGCTGCACGATCCGGTAGCGATCGCGCTCGACGTAGGGGCCCGGCTCGACCAGCTTCGCGTCGAGTGGCTGATCGGCGGGTCCCTGGCCAGTTCGGTGCATGGCGAGCCAAGGGCGACGCAAGACGTGGACATGGTGGTCGCGCTCCGCCCCCGCCACGTGAAGCCGCTGTGGGAGGCACTCCGTCGTGATTACTACGTCGACGTCGACGAAATGCGTGCCGCGGCAAGGGCAGCAGCGTCATTCAACGCCGTCCACTTCGCCAGCGCCATCAAAGTGGACTTCTTCGTTGCCGGCGACGATCCGTTCGAGGCGGAACGGCTCGCGCATCGTCAGCGCATAGAAACACCAGGCGGTACCCTGCACGTCGATACGGCGGAGCACACGTTGCTGAGGAAACTCGAGTGGTATCGTCGGGGTGGCGAGGCGTCCGAGCGACAATGGCGCGACGTTCAGGCCATCGCTCGCATTCAAGGCGACCGCCTGGACCGCGATCGCTTGCGTCTCTGGGCGGACCGACTGGGCGTCGTGGATTTGCTCCAGCGCATCCTGATGGAGACTGCGCGGTGACGCTCGTTGCTTCACCCACTGCGACGGCACGATCTCCGAAGCGATTCATCGTCGTGGACGACCGACACCCACCGTTCCTCACTCATCACGATCTCGAGGGTCAGTAGCCGACTGCCATCCCGTCCTTTCGCGGATCACTCGCTGCGGCGTAGCCCTTGGGCAATCGAACGATCGCCTGCGCTCCACCGAAAGCAACCGGCGGCTGATCGATGAGCACGTGCCCCATCGCCTTGAGCGAGTCGCGCACGGCATCGGCGATCGGCATCTCCAGCGCGACGCGCAGCCCGTCGTAGTGGCGGAACCTCGCCGCGTCGATCGCCGCCTGCAGGTCCATGCCGAAAACAAAGTAGTTGAGCAGGAACTGCACGTGTCCCTGCGCCTGCACGCCGCCACCCATGAGGCCAAAGCTCATGTACGCCTGCTCGCGCCCGCCGACCGTCTGCGTGACGAAGCCAGGAATCAGCGTGTGGAACGGGCGCTTGCCCGGTGCGACGGTGTTCGGAAGGCCCGGCGTAAGCGTGAACCCCGCCCCGCGGTTGTGCAGCACGAAGCCCGTGCCCGGCACCACGATGCCCGACCCGAAGTAGTCGTAGTTCGAATTGATGAACGACACCATGTTCCCCTCGGCATCGGCGACGGTGAGGTAGACGGTCTCGCTCTTCGTCCGCGCCGGCCCCGGATCGACGCGCTCCTGCGCGCGCGTCGCGTTCAGGTGACTGCGTCGCTCGGTAATGAACTCGTCGGTGAGCAGCTGCTCGGCCGGCATGTCGAGGTGGTCCGCGTCACCGACGAAGCGATCGAGGTCGGCATAGGCGAGCTTCTTGGCTTCGATCAGGTAATGCAGGTACGTCGCGGAGTTCTGCCCCATCGACTTGAGATCGTACGGCTCGAGGATGCGCAGCATCTCGAGGGCCGCGATGCCCTGGTTGTTAGGCGGCAGCTCCCACACGCGGTAACCGCGGAACGGGACCGAGATCGGCGTCACCCACGTGGGGGCGTTCTTTTTCAGATCATCGAGCGTGATGAAGCCGCCGAGCGCGGAGATTCGCGCGACGATCCGCTGGCCTAACGCGCCACCATAGAACGTGCCGATGCCCTTCTCCGAGATCTCCTGCAGCGTGCGCGCGAGGTCCGGGTTCCGGAACCATTCGCCGGCCTTCGGCGCGTGACCGCCAGGAAGGAACGTCGCTGCAGCAGCCGAGTCGCGCTGCAGGAATTTCGTCTCGTTCGCCCACTGTGCCGCGATGATCGGCGAGACCGGAAAGCCATCTCGCGCGTAGCCGATGGCGGGCTGCAGCGCCTGCGCGAGCGTTCGCTTGCCGTACGTGCGGAGGAGCTTGTCCCATCCCGCGAGCGCGCCCGGGACGGTCACTGACATGATGCCCTGCTGCGACCCGGGACGGAAACCACGTGACTGCAGCGTCTCGCGCGTCATGAGCGAGCCCGCGCGGCCACTCGCGTTGAGCGCGACGAGCTTCTGTTCTTTCGCGAGCCAGACGATGGCGAACATGTCGCCGCCGATGCCAGTCATGTGCGGCTCGGTCACGGCCAGTACGGCCGCGGCGGCGACTGCAGCATCCACCGCGTTGCCACCCTGACGCAGGACTTCCAGGCCGGCAGTAGACGCGAGCGGTTGGCTCGTCGCGACCGCGGCGTGGGGGGCGTAGACGGTCGAGCGACCGGCCAGAGTCGTAGGCCGTTGGGCCCGCAGTGTGCTTGTCGTGCTGAACGCCGTGAGCGCGGCACAGGCAACGAGTGCACAGGCGCGAGCGGGCAGACTGGGTCGGATCATTCGAGGTGCGTGATGGGGTCCTTCGAGAACTGCGGTTGCCAATGCGAGCCTACGTTCGGCGCCGCCGAGTGCGCAAGGGCGAAGCGGCCGCGGACGGACGACGGCGAACTGCCACCGCCGAACGGTGCGATGTGGAGACTTCGTCACGAAACGCGTGCGGGCGTTCGGATTCCAACGTATCGTGAGGTCGCGCGCCCGAACGAGGGATTTCATATGCTCCCGAGACTCGCGATCGTCGCTTTCCTGATCGGCCTTCCGATCGTATGCGCAACGGGCCAGCGACCGCAGCCCGCCGGTGACCTCCTTGCCGGCGATGTGAGTCGGCTCGTTCTCGAGAACGTGACCGTGGCTCGCGCGCAGTATCGCGGCCGCGACGCCGTCCGCGTCGTCGTGCAGCGCAACGCCGCCGGCTCGCCCGAAACAATGGCCGTCATCCCCGACGTCGAGTTCAGCGACGGCGTCATCGAGGTCGAGATCGCGGGCGTCCCCGCGGCGGGCGCCGACACGAGCGCCCGCGGATTCGTGGGCATCGCGTTTCGCGTCGATTCGTCGAGAACGCACTACGCGGCGTTCTATCTCCGCCCGACGAATGGGCGAGCGAGAGATCAGCTTCGCCGCAACCACTCGACGCAGTACATCGCACACCCCGAATTCCCCTGGAACCGGCTTCGCCAGGAGCAGCCAGGCGTCTACGAGTCGTACGTCGATCTCGAGCCGGGAGCGTGGACGCCGATCCGCATCGAGGTGCACGGCGGAACGGCGCAGCTGTTCGTCAATCGCTCGGCCCAGCCGGTTCTGATCGTAAACGACATGAAGAATCCGCCAGCGTCGGGGCGCATCGCGTTATGGATCGACGCCGGCACCGACGCCCATTTCTCTCGCCTGCGCGTAACGCCGGCTACCGGCCGACCCGAACGCTAAGAAGCTCACGCTCGAGACGATCGAGCTACAGTCGGGCCATCCGAAATGCAAATGTGGTGTCGGGTGACTCGTACTGTCGCACCCGACACCACACTTGGGCAGCACCTGGCCGCTTAGAGCGTCGCTATCGACTCCTCGTCATCGCCCTCGGTCTCCGAACGCTGCGCCCGGATCGCGTCATGCAGCGTCGTGCCGATGAGACACTGCGCACGCAACGCCTCGATCAGTCCCTCGGCCTGCTTCGCCTGGACCGACAGCAATCCGGACCGCTCCAACACCTGATCGATGACCGAGCGCTGCGCCGAGATCATCTCCACGGTGGAACGCACATCGCGCGTGAGCGCTTCGGCACGCGCGAGTCGGTGCTCGAGCTGCTCGATCTGTCGCTTCCGCTCTTCGAAGGCGTTCATTCCTTCCGTCGTGGTCTTGAGGCGCTCCTGCATGTCGTCGAGCAGGGCACGGGCACTCTCGATGTCGCGGCGCGCCGATTCAATGTTGCGAACGTCGGTCGCGGTGCGCTCGGCGACGCCGAACACGCGCTTGACCTGTGCCTCCACGGCATCGACGGTGGCCTGCCGCCCCACGATCTGCTCCAGTGCCTGCGTCGCCGAGGCCTGCGCCACGTCGCTCCGCCGGAGCAGCTCTTCCATGTGTGTCATGCGCCGATCCACATCGCCCAGCCCTGCAGCCCGCTCTTCGAGTTGGTGGGCAAGCTCGGCGAGGTGCTCCGAGCGGGACTCCGCCTCATCGAGATGCGTCGCCATTGCCCGGGTCAGCTCCTCGAGCTGCCGTGCCGTGTCGGCTGCCTGGCGGCGCTCATCAGACACGCGCGTTAGGTGTTCCGTGGCCTTCTCGAGCGCGCTCTGGCGCTGGTCGATGTCCTGCCCGAGCACCCGCATCCGCTCGCCGAGCGCGTCCAGCCGCTGCGCGCGATCCTCGAGTGAATCGATCGACGCTCCCGTGCGCTCCATCCGACGATCCGCGGCATCGACCGCGGCGGTCACACCCGCAATGGTCATGGTCACGCGTTCTGCCTCCTCGGCCTGGCGCCCGAGGTCCACGAACCGACCCTCGGCGGCATCCATCCGCGTGCGAAGTCCTGCGCCTCGCTCGTCGAGCTGAGCAACCGTGGTCTCCATCGCGCTGAAGCGGGTCTGCAAATCATCCAGCGAGGATGCGCGCTGGTCGATCGCCGCGATCGAAGCGTTCACCCGTTCGACGTCGCGCCGCAGCGCGTCGATGCTTGGGCGAGCGCGCTCGAGCTCGTCGACGCGTCCCCACATCGACTTCACACGGTCGTCGGCATCGCTGAGCCAGGCGGTCGTTGCCGTGTGGCTCTCGCGCAGCCGTGCCATCTCCGCGATGGCGATCTTCACCTGCTCCAGGCCGTCGCTCACCATTTCCCGCGCGCCGCTCAGCGTCGCCAGCTCGCGTGCGACCTCGTCGATCGTTGGCCGCATCGCGTCGACGCGCTCGGTCCGTTCGAGCAGCGTGCGCAGCTTCTCGTCGAGCGTTCCGACGTCGTCGCGCACCGCGCGCAGGCGCTCCGCCTGCGTGGAGATGCGAGTGATGTCCCCGGTGAGGTGCGTGACCTGCGACGCCAGCGCGTGCGAGCGCGTTTCGGTCTCTGACACGATCTGGGCAGTGCGGTCGAGCCCAGCGACCCGCGTCTCGCACTCGCCGAGGATACCGCGAAGCTCCGCGATGCGCTCGCTGGTGGCGTCGAGGCTGCGGTTCTCGAACTCGAAGCGCTCGGTGCTCGCGCGCATCTCCTCACGCAAGGTCGCGAGCTCGCGTGCGGCATCGCGCTCCGCGGCATCGAGCTGCTGCTGCTGTGCCGAGATCTCGGCGCTGCGGGCGAGCACCGTGGCGTGCAGCGCTTGAACTTCCGTCACCTTGCTCTCGATCGCGGCGAGGGCGCGCGTCTGCTCTTCCTGTCCCCGGAACGCAGCGGTCAGCTCCGCATTGAGCGAGTCGACCTCCGCGGACTGACTCAGTGCACGCTCGAGCATCTCGCGATGGGTCTCGAGCGCGGCCGTTTTCTGAAACACCTGATCGGATGTGGCCTTGAGCACACCGAGTTGGTGCTGTACGTCCGGAATTCCGCTCGACAGGCGGAGCAGCGACTCGAGCGCCTCATCGGCCGACTTCGCTCGCCGCTCGAGCACGTCCATCTTGTTGGCGGTGGTCTGATGGCGCTGATCGATGCCGTCGAGTCGAATCGTGGCGTGCTTGTGCGCACGCGTTACGTCCTCGTGTACGGTGCGCAGCCGCGCGACGTTCTCGGTCATGTCGCGGACCTGCGATCTCGCCGCGGCTGCGTCGTTATGCATCGAGGTGAGCTTTGCATTCACCTCATCGATGCGCTCCATGTGCTCGGTGAGCTGGAGGACGCGATCGATCTTGCCGGAGAGGTCACCCATGAACGCGGTAATTCGCGCTGCCTCTGCGCTCGCGGCGCTGATCTCCACGCCGGCGCGCTCCTGGGCTGCGGTCTGCTCGGCGAACCCCGAACGGACCGCGGCTAATTCCCTCGCGGCGTCCTCCGTCTGTGCCAGCTGACCCTCGAGCTCCACGATCCGCCTTTCCAGCGCGGCGAATCGCTCGGCGCGTTCGGCGGTCGCGTCGAACGACTTGAGCGCTTCGGCGGCGCGCTCGGCACGGTCGACTAGCGCTTCGAGGGCGGCGCGCGGCGCCGAGCCATTCCCGGCCGAGCCCGATTTTGCAGAGCTGTTCTGGTGCGCGTCACTGCCATTCTGCGCGTTGGGCTTCTTGAAACCAAGCATGGGGAATCTCCGGACGTCGTGGCACGATTGCGCGGGCCGGGGCGGGCCGCGCTTCCGGAGGAAGGACGGGCGCGGGCGATTACGGTCACGTTGTGACCGATGACCAAAAAAATTGTGGCAGCGTTCACTTAGTCCAGGGCGCTCGACCACGCTCAGAATACTCGTTAGGCTGGTCGTGGACCTGGCCGTCTCGTGGCGAGCGGAGATGTCAGGGCAGACGAGCGATCCGCAGCATCGGAGTGATCGCTTCCAGTACACGCCTAACGTGTCAGCCCAACGAGCCGGGTTCTTCTGGTAAGCGGCCTCGGGACGCATTGGCCTCCCGAGGCCGACACCCTTTAGTCGCTCCGCAGGGACTCAATCGGATTCACGCTGCTCGCGCGCCGCGCCGGCACGTAGCTCGCGAGCCCGCCGATCGCGATCATCATGACCGACATCGCGGCGAACACGATCGGGTCCACCGGCTTCACCCCGAAGAGCAGGCTTCCCAGAACCCGGGTGGATGCGAGCGCTACGGCGACCCCGATGATCACGCCGACCACCACGACGCGCGTACCCTGCGACACGACCATGCGCCGCACTGCGCTGGCCGTGGCACCCAACGCCATGCGCAGGCCGATCTCCCGCGTGCGCTCGGCCACCACGTACGACAGCACGCCGTACAGTCCGATTGCGCCGAGCAGCAGCGCGAGGCTGGCGACGACGCCTAACGTCAGCATGGTGAACGACAGCTGCTGCATCGATCGCCGGGCCAGGAACTCCATGGTGTACTCGCGGTACACCGGCGCTTCGGGAGCGACCTGGCGTACCAGCTCACGCACCTCGGGCTGCAGCTTGTCAGCGCGTGACGATTTCACCACGTACGCCGGTGACCCCATCGCCCACGCGGTCGGCGCGGGACCCGTGAGCGGGAAGTACACGATCGCCTCACCGGCCTCCCGCCAGTCGTCCTGCTTCACGTCCGCGACGACGCCCACCACCGTGAACGCGAGCGTGTCCTGGCCACCGAATCGCGGCCGGAGCGTATGGCCAAGCGGATTCTCACCCGGCCAGACCTTGTCGGCGGTCGACCGGCTGATGATCACGCTGTTGTTTGGCGTCACCGCTTCGCCTGTGGTGAACGTGCGGCCCTGCAGGAGCTTGATCCCCATCACGTTGAAGTAATCGCCGCCGGTGAAGTTCATGTTGAGCAGCGCGCCGTCGGCGGACGGCTTGTCGTCGGCGCGGAAGCGAATCGTGCTCGTGCCCTCGTCCAGCGGGATGTTGTTCACGATACCCACGCCGGTGACACCAGGGAGCGCGCGCAGCCGGTCCATGAACGCGAGATGCATCCGACCCCAGCTCGGCCCGTCGCGGAATGGCCGCTCGGGAGCGAATTGGAAGGTGTAGAGTCCGTCGGTGCGGTAGCCGGGGTCCACATTGCGCAGCTTGTTGAAGCTCTGGACCAACAGACCCGAGGCGATGACCAGCACGAGCGCGAGCGCCGTCTGGCCTACGACGAGCAGATCGCGTCCCCGTCGCCTCCGCCCCGTGTTCCCGCGGCCGCCTTCGCGCAATCGCGCGAAGTCTGGCGCCGACGCGCGCAGCGCGGGCACCGCGCCACAGGCGAGCGCCGCGAACAGCACGAGACCGAACGCGGCGGCCAGCGTCAGCGGGTCCAGCCTAACGCTGGCGAGTCGCGGGAGCCGCGGAGCAGCACTGATGAAGAGCGGCAGCGTCACCCTGCTCAGGAGGATGGCGAGCGCACCGGCCGCGAGTGCGACCACGACGGCTTCGGCCATCTGGAGACGCACGAGCTGCGCGCGGCTCGCGCCGATCGCGCGCCGGATCGCGAGGTCCCGCGTGCGCCCCTCGGCGCGCACCATGAACAGGTTCGCGACGTTGGCGCACGCGATGAGCAGCACGACGCCCACGGCGCCGAGCAGCACCCAGAGCGACCGGCGGGCCGTTGGACCGACGATGCGATCGAGCACGGGAGCGACGACGGCGCGGTGCTGTTCGATGAGCCGCGCGTACGTCGGCGGGCCGCCGAAGCGCGCGGGCAATTCCTTCGAGAGGCGCGTCAGCTCCGCGGCGACCTGCTCGCGCGTCACGCCCGGCTTCATCCGCGCGACCATCGTCATCCCGCCCTGGCCGGGCCGCACATCCTCGAGTCGTATCGGGGTCGCGACCCAGAGCATCGTCTGGTCGCTCGGGATCTGGAACTCCGGCGGCATCACGCCGATGATCTGCCGGATGGTGTCCGAAACGAAATACGACTTCCCGATCACCGATCGATCCCGCCCGAACCAGCTGCTCCAGAGCTGGTCGCTGATGACGACGACGCGATCCCCGTCCTCCGGGACCGGCAGCCGTCCGAGCTGGGGCCGGACGCCTAACGTGGCGTACATGTCGATCGTTGGCCACGCCATCCCGATGCGTTCGACGCGGTTCTCGGTGCGGAACGTGGACGTGCCAGCGCCGAAGCCGAAGATGCCGTCGATCAGCTTCGCGCGTTCCTTGTAGTGCAGGTAGAAGTCCGCGCCGACGGGGAACCGCTCGGGGAGGTCCGACCCGGGCGCCGTGCCCTCGATGGCCACGAGCCGATCCGAGTTCGGGAACGGCAATGACTTGAGGATGACCGAGTTGACGACGGCGAACATCCCCGTCACCGCGCCGATCGCGAGCCCGAGGGTGATGACTGACGTGACGAGGAATCCCGGCGTGCGCCGGAGCGCGCGCCAGGCGTGTCGGAGGTCGCGTCCCGAGTCCTGCACGGACGCGAAGCGCTGGGCATGGTAGAAGCGGTCCTCCACGACGCCGACGTTGCCGAAGCGGAGGCGCGCGGCCCGTTCGGCGTCGGCGGCGGAGAGTCCCTGGGCGCGGAGGCGCTCGGTTTCGAGCTCGAGGTGCGAGCGGATCTCGTCCTCGAAGTCGCGTTGGCTGCGGCGGCCGAGCATCAGACTTTCTCCGGCGTGGGGCCCGGGTCCATGACCCGGGCAATGGATTCGACCAGGCGGTTCCAGCGCCCTGCCTCGACGGCGAGCTGTTTCCGGCCGGTAGTCGTTAGGCTGTAGAAGCGCGCGCGGCGATTGTTCTCGGACGTGCCCCATGCGCCGTTGATCCAGCCACGCTGCTCGAGTCGCTGGATGGCGGGATAGAGCGAGCCGTGGTCGACGAGGAGCGTGTCGCCGGATCGGGCCTGGATGGCAACGGCGATGCCGTGGCCATGGTGTGGTCCGAGCGCGAGGATGCGGAGGACCAGGAGGTCGAGCGTTCCCTGCAAGAGGGAATCGCGGGTCGGGGCGTCGTCTTTGGTTGACATTCTACTAGAGTATTGTGCTCTTCTAGTAGAATGTCAACTAGAGCGCTTTGTCAGGGGTTGGAGCCTTGGTGGGCAAGTCAGAGCCTTATCCCTGAACGGACAATCAATACCCAGTAGCCGGGGTACCCGCGGCGAGCCCAATGAGAGCGGCAAGGGCTCCGACCGTGATGCCAAGGACCAGGAGGGTTGTGCGCCCGCCACTGAGCCGGCGCTCCTCGGCCCGCCGGACGTCGGCAATGGCGACGGCGTGGCGCGCCGACCGGCCAGACTGCCACCCGAACAGGGTGTCACCATCGACCCACGCGCCATGGAAGACGACGCGCGCGGAGGACCCGCTCGTCGACCCATCGCCAGCCGTGACGACTGAATTCGTGGTGTGCACTCTCTCGACGCGCACCTCGCCGTCCTGCCGGTAGCCGGTGTTCGGGGCCAGCTCGACTGGTCGCCAGGTGTGGCATCCAGGGAGCAATAGCAGGAAGACAAGTCGGCGCACGGTGATCCGCGGCGTAGTCATTGTCGTTCTGGTTGGGGAAGGACTGCCAACTAGCGTGCAATCCGAGGATAGGACGGATTCTCTTCTCCGGCGATACGCAACTTGACGTAGATGTCAGCGCACAAAGGAAGCGCCGGTGTGCGCCGCGGTGAACGTTAGGCGGTACTTCTTCCGCGGGCGCCGGGTCGGAGGCATCTTGCTGGCACCGGTATTCCTCCGTTTCCAGGCCAGTCGTGGAACAAGTCCTCTCCCGCCAACAAGCCGAGCTCGTCGCGCTCGAGCGCCGGCTCGTGCTCCGCGCACGTGACGCGCTCCTCCAGGTCGAAGGCGCGCGCACGGACGTCGATCGTCTCGCAAAGCTCGTGGACGAGATGGATGAGCTCTTCCTGCTCGTGATCGTCGGCGAGTACAACAGCGGCAAGAGCACGTTCATCAACGCCCTGCTTGGCGACGAAGTGTTCGCCATGGGCGATCTGCCCACCACGCGCGAGATCGCCATCCTCCGCTTCGGCGATGTCAAGCCGCCCGAAACCATTGGCGACCACAGGACGCTCTTCCACTACCCACTGGACGTGCTGCGCGACCTCGAGATCGTGGACACGCCGGGCACGAACTCCCTGGAGCGTATGGAGGAGGATCTCACGCGGAGCTTCGTGCCGCGAGCCGATCTCGTTCTCTTCGTCACCAGCCTGCTCCAGCCACTCACCGCGACCGAGCTTGGGTTCCTCACACACATCCGCGAGTGGGGGAAGAAGGTCATTTTCATCGTGAACGGCGTAGACCGACGGAACTCCGACGAGCAGATCGACCGCGTTCGTGCCTATCTCGATCGGGAGATCACGAATCGTCTGAGTGGTGAACCTCCGACGATCTACTTCATCAGCGCACTGCAGGCGTTACGAGCGAAGATGGCGGCACGTACGGTCACGGCCGGAGCGTCCTCGCTGCCTAACGCTGCCGAGTTGCCGGCGTCGCCCGTGGCGCCGGACCCGCGCAACGCCTTCCCCGCCCTCGAGCGCTACCTGCTCGAGACGCTCCGCGAGCGCGAGCGCGTGCGGCTCAAGCTTCTCTCGCCCCTCGGCGTCCTGCGCCGCGTGCTCGAGCTGAACGTCGGTACGCTCAACAAGCGGCTCGAGGTGATCCACGCCGACGGGCAAGTGTTGGGCTCCGTGCGCCGCCAGCTCGAGAGCTATGGGACGGAGATGCGTACGGATTCGGAGCGCTACGTGCTCGAGCTGCGCAACGTGCTTGCCGACGTGGAGCGGCGCGGGCGGAGTTGGCTCGAGCGGACCGTGCGCATTGGCAACATCAACTTCCTTCGGAACAAGGATGCGGTCGAGAATCGCTTCCGCGCCGAGGTCGTCGGTGATGCACCGCGGGAGATCGAGGACGTGGTCCATCGGATGGTCGATTGGACAGTCAAGCGGAACCTCAAGCTCTGGACGGCTGTGTTCCAGGAGCTCGATGCCCACACCGCGCGGCTGCGCGCGTCCGGCGCGCTCTCCGCGCACGCCAGCACTGACTTTCAGTACAACCGCGAGGAGTTGTTCGATCGTCTCCGCCAACCGGTGGAGCGACGACTGAACGAGTTCAATGCCGAAGCCGAGGCGCGCGGCATCGTGGAGTCGATGCGCGAGGCGGTGACGCATGCGTTCGGGATCAACGTGCTCGCGGTCGGGCTCGGGGCGGTGGTAGTGGCCGTGTTCACAACCGCGGCCCTCGACATCACGGGCGTGCTGACCGCGACCTTGTTCGCCATTGCCGGCTGGTTTCTCATCCCGGCGCGACGCAAGCGCCTCATCCGCGAGCTCGAGGCGAAGATCGCGAAGCTCAGCGCCGACCTCTCGGCGCTCCTGGCGGCGAAGTTCGACGAGCAGCTCCGGCGGTACGAGCGGGAGATGCTGGACGTGATTCAGCCGTACGAGCGGTTCCTCACTGCGGAGCGTGAGAAGCTGGAGCGCGGGATAACGGAGCTCGGCGGTGCGTTGCAAGAAACGACGACCCTCGAGCGACGCGTCATCGAAACGTTCCCGTCGTAGCGCGGTTACGACAACTGCGAAGCGATCGAGCGGCGCGAATGGATGCCGAGCTTCGCGAAGATGTTCTCGACATGATGCCGCACCGTGTGCGGGCTCACGTCGAGCCGTTCGGCGATCTCCCTGTTCGTCGCCCGACGCGCGAGCAAACGCGCAATCTGCGCCTCACGCCTGGTGAGCCCGAACCGTCCGAGCGTCAGCTCTTCGGGGACCTCGCGGTCGTGCGCGAGCCGCATGGTGACTCCCACCTTGAGCGCGGGGAGCAGGAGTCGGAGCAGCGCTCCCGCCGCGTGTCTCGGGCTCGCGCGACGCGAATGAACGGACGTCTCGACGTTGCTGTACGAGATGCACAGCGCAGTGTGTCCGTCGGCGACGGACCAGTCGATGTTCTCGCTGTCGCCCGTATCGACGGGGGTGAGGACCTCGCCGAGGAAAGCCGAGCGTCGCAGCGCCGCCGGTTCCCCAGCCGTCGCCCGCAAGAATGCGCGGATCCGGCTCCAAACCTCAGCGTTCGACCGCAGCCGCTCGCGCTCCGCTATCTGAAGCCACGGATCCGGCGGCAGATCCGGCATTCTGCCGAAGAGCGTCTGGATCGCACGCTGCGGCTGCGCCGCGACGTTCATGGAATGAACGTGCATCGGCATGCCGGCGCGCGGCAACCCGAACACGACGTGATCGCCGTCGAGCAGTTCCCCGACCGACGACTCGACCGCGAGACGCCAGTCGTCGCAGCGCTGGTGCGCCAGCGGTGACAGGATCGTGGTGAGCGCGCGATCGAGCCGCTCGAGATCCACCTGTCGCATCGCGAGGCCCATGACGGCACCCTCCGCGTATAGGACGATTCGTCCGATCCCAACCTATG
>Ga0207691_10003699_pt1 | contig 14833 bp, 8 predicted proteins | sample KBSM13metaG_FD_184327 | JGI IMG/M metagenome (GOLD analysis project Ga0207691, IMG submission 184327) | Miscanthus rhizosphere microbial communities from Kellogg Biological Station, Michigan, USA - KBS M1-3 metaG (SPAdes) (version 2) | ecosystem: Host-associated > Plants > Roots > Rhizosphere >... | reverse complement strand
GCATACACCGATGCCGGCGGAACCCGCTGGCTCGAGCTGGACCTTCCCGCGCTCGTTCGCGAGCAGCGGTTCCTGGAAGTTGGCGCGTAGGGAGAGAAAAAGCATGGCCAAAGCACAAGCAATCAAACCCAAATCGTCGATCGCGGACTGGTTCAAGCGCGCGCCCAAGAAGGCCGCCGCCCGGCCGGGAAGCTCGCCGCAATCCTCGACGCTCACCAACATCCCCGTGCCTTCCGGCGCGGTGGCCAAGCCGGCGAAGGACACGCGCGCCGCAGCCGCCGCGAAGCCCGACAAGGCGGACGGCGCGAGCCGCGTGGCGGCATTCCGCATCCCGTTCCTCGCGGACCGGCCGATCGGCAAGCAGCTCCAGATCCTCGGCGTGATGGCCGCCTTCCTCATGGCCGTGCTGGCATTCGTCGTGTTCCAGGACACGCGCAGCCGCACGCAGAGCGCCACGCACATCTCGGTGCTCTCGCAGATGCAGTTCCACACGCAGCGTCTCGCGAAGGCGGCGGGACTCGCGGCGCGCGGCCAGGCAACCGCTTTCCCGCAGCTCTCGGACAGCCGTGACCAGTTCGCGGAAGACTTGCAGGTGCTGCGCCAGGGCGGCACCGCCCTGGGCGTGGACGTGCCGAGCATCGCCACCAACGACGAGCTCTCGAGCCGCCTCGACGAGCTTGCCAAGCGCTGGCCCCTGGCTTCCAACGCCGCGTCGGCGATCCTCTCGGCGCAGAAGGACCTGGTCGCGCTCGCGCAGAACGTCGAGCAGGTGCGCCTGGGCTCGGAAGACATGGCCGCGCAATCGCAGGAGCTCATCGGCTTGATGTCGCAATCCGGCTCGTCCGGCGCGCAGCTTCTGAAGGCGAACAAGCTCTCCGCGCTTTCCGAGCGCCTGGGCCGCGGCGCCGCGCAGATCCTCGGCGCCGAGATCATCGATCCGGAAGTGCCCTTCCTGCTGGGCAAGGACACCAACGAAGTGCGCGCGATCCTGAACGCGCTGGAGAGCGGCAACGCGACCATGGAGATGGTGGCGCTGCGCGATGCCGAGGCGCGCACCAAGCTCGCCGAGCTGAAGAAGACGTTCGGCACGTTCGAGCAGAACGCGAGCCCCATCCTTCGCGAGCTGACGAAGCTGGTGTCGGCCCGCCAGGCCTCGGCGCAGCTCGTCGCGGGCAGCGAACAGCTCCAGTCGTCGGTGCGCAGCATCCAGGACTCGCTGCAGTCCACCGGCCGCTCGCCGCTGCCGCTCATCGCCATCATCCTGCTGGGCGGCCTGCTGGTCGGCGTGCTCGCGCTGATGGCCGTCGCCTTCGCCGCGGATTCGCGCCGCAGCGCGGCCGACGCCGAGCGCGAGAACAAGCGAAACCAGGAGGCGATCCTTCGCCTGCTGAACGAGATGGGCGACCTGGCCGACGGCGACCTCACGGTGCGCGCGCAGGTGACCGAAGACATCACGGGCGCCATCGCCGACTCGATGAACTACACCATCGACGAGCTGCGCACCCTGGTGGCGGGCGTGAACAACGCGGCCATCCAGGTGACGCAGAAGACCGCGCAGGCGCAGTCGATCTCGGCCGACCTGCTCAGCGCCGCCGAGAAGCAGTCGCACGAGATCGAGGAGACGACGGCGCAGGTGCTGCAGGTGTCGCGCTCGATCGCCGACGTGTCCTCCACCGCGGAGGAGAGCGCGCGAGTCGCGCAACGCTCGCTGGCGGCGGCTGACAAGGGCCGCGCCGCGGTGCAGAACTCGATCTCCGGCATGAACGACATCCGCGAGCAGATCCAGGAGACGTCCAAGCGGATCAAGCGCCTGGGCGAAAGCTCGCAGGAGATCGGCGAGATCGTGGAGCTCATCTCGGACATCACGGAGCAGACGAACGTGCTCGCGTTGAACGCCGCCATCCAGGCCGCATCGGCCGGTGAAGCGGGACGCGGCTTCTCGGTGGTTGCCGAAGAGGTGCAGCGACTGGCGGAACGCTCGGGCGAGGCGACCAAGCAGATCGGCGCCATCGTGAAGACCATTCAGGCGGACACCCAGGACGCCGTGGCGGCCATGGAGAAATCGACGCAGGGCGTGGTCGAGGGCGCGAAGCTCTCCGACGCGGCGGGACAGGCGCTCACGGAGATCGACTCGGTGACGAAGAACCTCGCCACGCTGATCGGCCAGATCACGCAGGCCACGCAGACGCAGGCCACGGCGACGAACAAGGTCGCGCAGAACATGCAGGACATCCTCGAGATCACGCGCCAGACGACGCGCGGCACCCAGCAGGCGGCGGGCTCGATCCGCGACCTGGCCACGGTGGCGCAGGAGCTGAAGAGCTCGGTCGCGGGCTTCAAGCTGTAGGCGCGGGGAACGCAGCTCCGAGGATGTGAAGCGAAAGCAACAGGAAGGCTAAATGGCGGCAAACCCGGCAGTCACCGATTTCGACCTGGGACCCCTCACGTGGGTCAAGACCGAGATCGACCATTCGCTCAACCAGGCGCGCGAGAACCTCGACAAGCTGGTCGCGAATCCGGCCGACCGCGCCCCCGTCAAGTACATCCTCACGCACCTGCACCAGGCCACCGGAGCGCTCGCGATGGTGGGCCTGGGTGCCGCCACGCGCTTCAACGAGGAGCTGGAGAAGCTGGTCGCGTTCCTGGAGAAGGATGACGCGTCGCAGCTGCCCGCCGCGATCGCCGTCGCCAAGAAGGGCATCTCCGCGCTTTCGACGTACCTCGATACGCTGATCGCCGGGCAACCGGACCAGCCGCTGCGCCTGCTGGCGCCGTTCATCGAGCTGAACCGCGGCCGCGGCGCTTCCGACGCCAACGAAGGCGACCTCTTCTTCCCGAACCTGGCCGCGGAGCTTCCCGCGTTGCCCGCGAAGGAGAAGCTCGACGACGCGGTGCTCGCCAAGGCGCTCGCGCACCAGCGCTCGCTCTACCAGCAGGGCCTGCTGCGCATGCTGAAGGGGCCCGACGCGGCCGAGTCGCTGCGATCCATGCACGGCGCCATCCTCGCCATCGAGTCGCTGCAGGCGGCGACGCCGAACCGGCCGTTCTGGGCCGCGGCCGCGGGATTCTTCGACGCGCTCGTGTTCGCCGGCATCGAGCACAACGGAGCGGCCAAGCCGCTCTTCGCCAAGCTCGACCAGCAGATCAAGCAGACCATCGACGGGTCGCAGAAGGTCGCCGAGCGCCTGTTCCGCGACCTGCTCCTCGCCGTGGCGCGCTCCAAGCCGGTCACGGAGCGCGTCGTGATGCTGAAGGACGCCTTCCGCCTCGAGATGCTGGTGGCGTTGCCCGACCGCGGCCTGCACCCGGCCGACGCGGACGACGAGCACCTCACCTCGATGGTCCGCGAAGTGCGCGAGATCACCGCGCAGCAGAAGGACACCTGGCTCAAGTACACCTCGGGCAACCGCGCCGCGCTCGATCCGTTCGGCAAGCAGGCCGTCGTGCTTTCCGAGCGCGCGGGCCGGCTGCCCAACCGCGACATCCACGCGGTGCTCTATGCGCTCACGGAAGTGGCGCCGAACCTTCGCGCGAAGAACATTCCGCCGTCCGAAGCGCAATCGCTGGAAGTCGCGACGGCGCTCCTCTTCATCGAATCCGCGCTGGAGAACTACTCGCGGCTGGGCGCCGACTTCGCGCGCCAGGCCGGGACGGTGCAGGCGCGGCTGAAGAGCGCCATGGCGGGCGAGGCGCTGCCGCCGATGGATGCCATCGAAGGCGGCCTCCTCGACGAGATGACGCGCCGCGCGCAGGAAAAGCTCCTCATCTTCCAGGTGGGACAGGAAGTGCAGGTGAACCTGCAGAACATCGAGCAGGCGCTGGACGCCTTCTTCCGCGACAACGCGAAGCGCGCGGAGCTCACGCCGCTGCCGGCGCAGTTCGCGCAGGTGCAGGGCGCCCTCATGATCATGGAGCTGCACGACGCCGCGTCGCTGAACGCCGCGGTGATGGCGCGCGTGCAGCAGTTCACCGAAGGCTCGGCCGACGGCGTGGGCGACGCGGCCGACCTGGTCGCCGACGGCCTTTCCGCGCTCGGCCTCTACATCACCGCGCTGCAGCAGGGATCGGCTTCCGCGAAGGAAACGCTGGTGCCCGCGCTGCTGCGCTTCGGCCTGCTGCAGCCCGAGCCCATCGGCATCGAGAGCGTCGTGCGCCGCTCGCACACCGTCTCGCCGGGTGATATCGAGCTGCAGAAGCAGAAGGTCCAGGCGCTCTACGAGGACTGGAAGGGCGCGCCCGTGGAAACCACGCGCGCGAAGCTCGAGAAGTCGCTCGACGAATTGAAGCGCGACGCTGCCGTCGTGTCCGATTCCGCCGTCTCGCAGCAGAGCGAAGCGGCGCTGCAGGCGATGCAGGAGAACACCGACCCGCAGCAGTCGGGACTCTTCCGCGCCATCACGCAGCTCGCCCCCGACAATGCGCCCGAGCAGCCCGCGGCGCAGGTCGTGCAGCTCGTCGACGCGCCCGGCGCGGAGGTGGACAAGGAGCTGCTGGACATCTTCCTCGAGGAGGCCACCGAAGTGGTCGGCACCATCGGCGAGAGCCTCGCCGCGTGCCGCGACGCGCCTCACGACCGCGAAGCCCTCACCACGATCCGCCGCGGCTTCCATACGCTCAAGGGCAGCGGCCGCATGGTGGGCCTGAACGAGCTGGGCGAGATGGCCTGGCAGTGCGAGCAGGTGCTGAACAAGTGGCTGAAGGACGAGAAGCCCGCGACCCCGACATTGCTGGGCTTCATCGAGCTCGCCCGCGATTCCTTCTCCGGCTGGGTCGCAGAGCTCAAGCAATCCGGCGCCGCGCGCATCGACGGCAGCGCGATCACGCGCCAGGCCGAGGCGTTGAAGAGCGGCGAAGCACCGGCTCCCATCGAGGCGCCGGCGGCCGTGGCCGAGGTTGCCGCGCCGGTGGTCGAGGCCGCCGCGCCGGTGGAAGCGCCGGCGCAGCCGCTCATCGAACCCGCGCCCGCAGACGAAGCACACGCGCCGGTCGAGGCCGTGCAAGTTTCCGCCGAAGCCAGCTTCGATTCGCTCGATTTCGCCGCCGCGCCGGCCGCGCCTGCCGTGGCCGAGCCGGTGCATGCCGAAGAAGCGCAGCAGCCTGCCGAGCTCTCATTCGATCTCGAACCCGCCCAGGCGGAAATCACGCAGCCTGCGCCGGAAGTCGCCGAGCTCGCGCCCCTGGAGCCGGCCTTTGAGGCACAGCCGCTCGACGACACCATCGCGGTGGGCGAGGTCACCGTTTCGCGCGCGCTCTTCTCGATCTATCTCGGCGAAGCCGAGCAGCACATCGCCTCGATGGAGCGCGAGGTGTCCGCGCTCGAAGCCGACACGCTGCTTCCGGTGTCGCCGGAGTTCATGCGGGCCGCGCACACGCTTGCGAGCACGTCACGCACCACCGGATTCACCGGCATCGCCGAGCTCGCGCATGCGCTCGAGAAATGGCTGCAGGAAGCGATCGACCTGCCGCCCGAGTTCGATGCGAACCGGCTGAGCGGCACGCGCCGCGCCGTCGATGCGCTGGCTGCCATGGTCCAGTCGGTGCGCGGCCAGGCGCTGCCGCACGACCGCAATGACGTGGTCGAGGTGATCGAGGCGTTGCGCGAAGGCCTCAGGCAGTCGCGCCGCACCGGCGAAGGCACGCACCTGCGCATGCCGGGCCTCGTCGCGGAGGAAACGCCGGTCGTTGCCGAAATGCCCGCGCCGGTCGTCGAAGCGCGCGCGCCGGTCGTCGACGCGCCCGCCCCTGTCGTCGCGCCGCCCGCAGTTGTCGTCGCAGCGCCCGCACCGGTTGCCGAGGCGCCTGCCGCGCCGCCCGTCGTGCCGGCGCCCGTTGTGCCGGCACCCGTCGTCGCGGAGCCCGCCCCGGTCGCCTCGATCGAGCCCGCGCCCGCTGCCGCCGCCCAGCCCGCCGCGCCGCAATTCGAGGCGGGCAAGGACCAACGCAAGATCAAGGACGACGTCGACCGCGACCTTCTGCCGGTCTTCCTCGAGGAAGCGCGCGAGATCATCCCGCTGGTGAGCGAAGGCGTGCGCCGCTGGAAGTCCAGTCCCGGTGAGCACGCGCCCGCCGCCGACCTGCATCGTCACCTGCACACGCTGAAGGGCAGCGCGCGCATGGCGGGCCTCATGCGCCTGGGCGAGCTCGCCCACGTGCTCGAGGCGCGCGTGATCGCGCAGGATGCCGTGGCGAAGCCCGACGCGAAGGCCTTCGAGGAGATCGAGGAACGCGTCGACCGCTTCTCGCTGTCGCTCGAGCGCCTGGCGCGGGGCGAGGACATCATCGAGGCCGAGCCGATCCAGGTACCGGTCGCCGCGGTGTTCGACCACCAGAAGGACAAGCCGGGCGCCATGGCCGTGATGGCCGCCGCCGCACAGGAAGTCGCGGGCCGCGAAGCGCTGCCGCCCGAGATGCGCGAGGCGCGCGCGGCCCTGCTGCGCGTGAACGCGGAGATGATCGACCGCTTCGTGAACGAGGCGGGCGAGCTGTCCATCGCGCGCTCCCGCATCGAGCTGGAGATGGCCACGTTCCGCCGCTCGCTGGTGGACCTCACCGACAACATCAACCGGATGCGCGCGCAGTTGCGCGAGATCGAGCTCCAGGCCGAAGGCCAGATGCAGAGCACGATCAAGATGAAGGAAGAGCGCGGCGAGCATTTCGACCCGCTCGAGCTCGACCGCTTCTCGCGCATGCAGGAGCTCACGCGCTTCCTCGCGGAGAGCCTGGGCGACGTGATCACCCTGCACCAGGGGCTGCAGAAGAACCTGGACGAGACCGAGCTCGCGATCCACGCGCAGGCGCGCCTGAACCGCGAGCTGCAGCAGGGCCTCATGGGCGTGCGCCTGGTCCCGCTGGGCAACCTGGGCGACCGCTTCTACCGCATCGTTCGCCAGACGGCCAAGGAGCTGGACAAGAAGGCCAACCTGGAATTGAAGGGCACCCGCGTGGAGCTCGACCGCTCGGTGCTCGAGAAGATCACGGGCCCCTTCGAGCACCTGCTGCGCAACGCCATCGCGCACGGCCTCGAGAAGCCCGCCGAGCGCCTCGCCGCCGGGAAGCCGGAGATCGGCGAGATCCAGATCGACGCCGTGCAGCGCGGCAACGAGGTCGTGCTCACGGTGAGCGACGACGGCTTCGGCCTGAACTTCCCCCGCATCCGCGAGAAAGCGGTCGCCTCGGGCCTCTTGCCGGCGGACGTGGAGCTTCCCGAAGCGCAGCTCGCGCAATTCATCTTCATGAGCGGCTTCAGCACCGCGACGGAAGTAAGCCAGGTCTCCGGACGCGGCGTGGGCCTCGACGTGGTGAAGAACGAGATCACCTCGCTCGGCGGGCGCGTCGAGATCACCTCGCACGCCGGACGCGGAACGACGTTCACCATCACGCTGCCCCTCACGCTCGCCGTGACGCAGGCGGTCATGGTGCGCGCGGGCCAGACGATCCATGCGATCCCGTCGGTGATGATCGAGCAGGTGCAGGAATTCAAGGCGCAGCCCTACGCGGAAGTGCTCGCCAAGGGCGAGATCGCATGGAAGGACAACCGTTATCCGCTGCGCTCGATCCTGCCGCTGCTGGGTGAAGCCGACACGCCGACGCCGGCGCGGCAGATCCCGGTGCTGCTGCTGAAGAGCGGCGTGCAGCGCGCCGCGATCCGCGTGGACGAGATCATCGGCAACCGCGAGGTGGTGGTGAAGACCATCGGGCCGCAGCTCGCGCGCCTTGCCGGCATCTCGGGCGCCACCGTGCTCGGAAACGGCCAGGTGGTGCTGATCCTGAACCCCGTTCAGCTCGTGCATCGCGACGGCGCGCCCGCGCCGCAGGTGACCGTGGCGACGGAAGCTGCGCCGCGGCCGCAGCCGGTGCCGGCGGCGCCGGTGCAGCCCGCCCGCGCGGCCACCCGCCTCGTCATGGTGGTCGACGACTCCCTCACGGTGCGCAAGATCACGAGCCGCATGCTGGCGCGCGAAGGCTACGAGTTCATCACGGCGAAGGACGGCGTCGACGCGCTGCAGCAGCTGCAGGACGTCACGCCCGACTGCATCCTGCTCGACGTGGAGATGCCGCGCATGGACGGCTTCGAGTTCACGCGCAACGTCCGGGCGGATGCGCTCACGCGCGCGATCCCGATCATCATGATCACCTCGCGCACGGCGGACAAGCACCGCAACCACGCGATCGAGCTGGGCGTGAACGAGTACATGGGCAAGCCCTACCAGGAAGACCAGCTCCTGGGGCTCATCAAGCGCTACACGTCGAAGGAAGCGGTCCCCGCCTAGGTCAGCGGAAGTACCACAGCACCACGGCTCCCAGCGCGATCCGGTACCAGGCGAACGCGTTGAAGTCGTGGTGCGCCACGTAGCGGATCAGCGCCTTCACCGCGACCAGCGCCGCGACGAAGCTCACCACGAAGCCCACCGCGAACACGCCGATGTCGTCGGCCGTGAGGAGCGCGCGGTATTTCACGAGCTGGTAGCCGGTGGCCGCGACCATGATCGGCACCGCGAGGAAGAACGAGAACTCGGTCGCCACCTGCCGCGAGAGCCCGAAGAGCATCCCGCCCATGATGGTGGCGCCGGAGCGCGACGTGCCCGGGATCAGCGAGAAGCACTGCGCGAGCCCGACCTTGAGCGCGTCCTTCCACGTCATCGAGTCCACGCTCGTCACGCGCGGCGCGCCGTGGCGCTTGTACCAGTATTCCACCGCGAAGATCACCAGCGCGCCCACGATGAGCGCGATCGCCACCGGCCTCGGATAGAACAGGAATTCCTTGATCTGCTTCTGGAACGCGAGCCCGACGATGGCCGCGGGGAGGAATGCCACGAAGAGGTTCAGGGCGAAGCGCTGCTGCACGCGGTCGCTCGCGATGCCGGCAAACGCCTTCGCGAAGCGCGCGCGATACTCCCACACGACCGCGAGGATCGCGCCCAGCTGGATCACGATGTCGAAGACCTTGCCCTTCTCGTCGTTGAGCCCGAGGAGGTCCGAGACGAGGATGAGGTGGCCGGTGGACGAGACCGGCAGGAACTCGGTGAGCCCCTCGACCACTCCAAGGATGAAGGCGTCTAACATTCGCGGATGTGAAGCGTAGTCGGGAGAGCAGTCATGGACCGGCGCAGGGCATTGGGGTTCCTCGCGGCGGCCGCGGGCGCGGCTAGCTTACCTCGCCCTGCGCTCGCAGAGGCCGCGCTCGCGCGTCCCATTCCGGCGAGCGGCGAAAAGCTCCCGCCCGTGGGCCTGGGCACGTGGCTTACCTTCGACGTGACGAGCGCGGCGGACCGCGCGGTGCGCGGCGAAGTGATGCGCGCGTTCTTCGAGGGCGGTGGCCTCATGGTGGATTCGTCGCCCATGTACGGGGCTTCCGAGGAAACCATCGGCGCGGCGCTGCCCGCCAACGGCAAGGCGATGTTCTCCGCGACCAAGGTCTGGACGGTCGGCGCGCTCGCCGGCAGGCGCCAGCTCGAGAACTCGTACCGGCTGTGGCGCCTGCAGCGCTTCGACCTGCTGCAGGTCCACAACTTCCTCGATTACGAGACGCACCTGGCGACGCTGAAGCGCATGAAGGCCGAGGGCCGCGTGCGCTACATCGGCGTCACGACCTCGCACGGCCGGCGCCACGACCTCGCGGAGAAGATCATGCGCGAGGAGCCCATCGACTTCATCCAGTTCACCTATAACCTGAATGACCGCGAGGTCGAGGAGCGGCTGCTCCCCATGGCGGCGGAGCGGAAGATCGCGACCATCATCAACCGGCCCTTCGATGGCGGAAGCCTCTTCGGCGCGAGGACCGCGAAGCCGTTGCCCGGATGGGCGAGGGAGATCGACTGCGCGTCCTGGGCCGAGGCGTTCCTCAAGTGGGTCGTCGCGCACCCCGCCGTGACGTGCGCGATCCCGGCGACCTCGAAGGTCACGCACGTCCGCGAGAACGTGCGCGCCTTGACAGGGCCGCTACCCGACGCGGCCCTGAGGAAGCGGATCGCGGACGACTACGCGCGCGCGTAGCGCCGCTTCGCGCCGCATGTACTGCTCAAGGCGACGGGCATCTGTCGGGTGTCGTCCGGTACCGATCACTGCTTGGCGTAGATCTCCGCGCCCTGCTTCACGAACTCGATGGATTTCACTTCCATCCCCTTCTTCAGCGCTTCCTGATCCGATACGCCGTGCTTCGCGGCGAACTCGCGCACGTCCTGCGTGATCTTCATCGAGCAGAAGTGAGGACCGCACATGGAGCAGAAGTGCGCGAGCTTGGCGCCCTCCTGCGGCAGCGTCTCGTCGTGGAACTGCTTCGCCTTGTCGGGATCGAGGCCCAGGTTGAACTGGTCCTCCCAGCGGAACTCGAAGCGCGCCTTCGATAGCGCGTTGTCGCGGATCTGGGCGCCGGGATGGCCCTTCGCGAGGTCGGCCGCGTGCGCGGCGATCTTGTACGTGACGATGCCTTCCTTCACGTCGTCCTTGTCGGGAAGGCCCAGGTGCTCCTTGGGCGTCACGTAGCAGAGCATCGCCGTGCCGTACCAGCCGATCTGCGCCGCGCCGATGCCGCTGGTGATGTGGTCGTAGCCGGGCGCGATGTCCGTCGTGAGCGGGCCCAGCGTGTAGAACGGCGCCTCGTGGCACTGCTCCAGCTCGAGGTCCATGTTCTCCTTGATGAGCTGCATGGGGACGTGGCCCGGACCCTCGATCATCACCTGCACGTCGTGCTTCCACGCGATGGTGGTGAGCTCGCCCAGGGTCTTCAATTCCGCGAGCTGGGCCTCGTCGTTGGCGTCGTAGATGGATCCGGGGCGCAGGCCGTCGCCCAGCGAGAACGAGACGTCGTACGCCTTCATGATTTCGCAGATCTCGTTGAATCGCTCGTACAGGAACGATTCCTTGTGGTGCGCGAGGCACCACTTCGCCATGATCGAGCCGCCGCGCGAGACGATGCCCGTCATGCGCGATGCGGTCATCGGGATGTACGGCAGCCGCACGCCCGCGTGGATCGTGAAGTAATCGACGCCCTGCTCGGCTTGTTCGATCAGCGTGTCGCGGTAGATCTCCCAGGTGAGCTCCTCGGCCTTGCCGTCCACCTTCTCCAGCGCCTGGTAGATGGGCACGGTGCCGATGGGAACGGGCGAGTTGCGGATGATCCACTCGCGCGTCTCGTGGATGTGCTTGCCGGTGGACAGGTCCATCACCGTGTCGCCGCCCCAGCGGATCGCCCACGTCATCTTGTCCACCTCCTCGGCGATCGAGGAGGTGAGCGCCGAGTTGCCGATGTTGGCGTTGATCTTCACGAGGAAATTGCGCCCGATGATCATCGGCTCGGTTTCCGGATGGTTCACGTTGGCCGGGATGATGGCGCGCCCCCGCGCCACTTCATCGCGGACGAATTCCGGCGTGACCTCCGCGGGGATCGCGGCGCCGAACGATTCGCCGCGATGCTGGCGGCCGAGGAGGTCGGCCATCTTCTTGCCCATCGGACCCGTGGCGCGCAGCTCGTCGAGGTATTCGCGCCGGCGCACGTTCTCGCGGATGGCGATGAATTCCATTTCCGGCGTGACGATGCCGCGGCGCGCGTAGTGCATCTGCGACACGTTCTTCCCGGAGCGCGCCCGGCGCGGCGCGCGCTTCAGGTCGAAGCGCAGCTCGGCGAGCTTCGCGTCGGCGAGGCGTTCCTGCCCATAACGCGACGTCGGGCCGGAAAGGACCTCGGTGTCGCCGCGCTCCTCGATCCAGCGGGAGCGCAGGGGCGCCAGGCCCGAACGGATGTCGATGCGGGCCTGCGGATCGGTGTACGGGCCGCTCGTGTCGTAGACGTAGACCGGCGGATTCTTCTCGGCGCCGAACGCGGCCGGGGTGTCGGTCTGCGAGATCTCGCGCATCGGGACGCGCACGTCCGGGCGCGAGCCTTCGACGTAGACCTTGCGCGAGCGCGGCAGCGGATGGACGGCAGCCTCGTCGACGTGGGCCGACGCGGCGATGAATTTGGGATTGGCGTTCATTGGAGCTCCTTCGAGAAGGGCGGAAGGAGGCGCGGAAGGACATTCCGCTTACGCTCCCTACGCCGGCATGACCCGGATCAGGTTCAGAGGGTGTTTCTCACCGGAAATCCCGGACCCCTGCGTTGGGAAAAGCATATCACCTCGGGTGCCTTGACATCGTAACTATACAGTCGTATAGTTACGACCCTCATGCCCCGCCCCTCGCGAAATCTCGACCACGCCCTGCTCGCCGCCGGACGCGAGCTCTTTCCCGAACGGGGCTGCGCGGCGCTCTCGGTGCGCGAGGTGGCGGATGCCGCGGGCGTGAATCTCGGCATGTTCCACTACCACTTCAAGTCGCGCGACGTGTTCCTGCGTGCGCTCATGCAGCAGGCCTACGAGGAGATGTTCACGCGCCTCACGGCGGAGCTGTCCCTGCACCGCGAGGATCCCGAGAGCCTGCGCTTCGCGGTGCGCGCCATCGGCCGCTGGGTGCGCGACAACCGCCGCTTCCTCGCGCGCGTGCTGGCCGACGCGCTGGGCGGCGAGAAATGCGCGCGCGATTTCCTGCGCGACAACCTGCCGCGGCATTTCGCCGTGCTGCAGGGGATCATCGTTGCCGGACAGGAAGAGGGGCGCATCGCCAGGCTGCCGGTCCCGCAGGTGGTCGGGATGTGCGCGGGCTCGGTGGCGATGCCGATCCTCTTCGGCGGCGCGCTCATCGACGGCGGCGAGATGCCGCCCGCCATGGCCAAGGCGCTGACGGCCGCGCTGCTGTCCGATGCCGCCATCGACCAGCGCATCGACCTGGCCCTCGCCGCCATCGCGGCGCCGGGGAAAACGAAGCGGAAGAGGGTGCGCAAATGAAGATACGCGTTGTGATCGTGGCGCTGGCCTTCGCGGCCGCCGGCTGCGGCGACAAGCCGCCCGCGGGGCTGCAGGGCTACGTCGAAGGCGAGTACGTGCGCGTGGCCGCTCCATTTGCCGGCACGCTCATCTCGCTCGACACGCAGCGCGGCGCGCAAGTGCAGGCGGGCACCGCGCTCTTCGCCCTCGAGGCCGAGAACGAGGACGCGGCGCGCCGCGAGGCCGAGGAGCGCCTTCGCAAGGCGAACGCGCAAGTCGACGACCTGAGGAAGGGCAAGCGCCCCACCGAAATCCAGTCCTCGCGCTCGCAGCTGGAGCAGGCGGAAGTGGCGGCGGGGCTCTCCGAGCGCGAATGGCGCCGCCAGCTCGATCTCGTGTCGAAGGGCTTCGTGAGCCAGAGCAAGGCCGACGAGGCGCGCAGCCAGCGCGACAGCGACCGCAAGAAGGTGGACCAGCTTCAGAGCGATCTGGCCACGGTGCAGGCGGGCGCGCGTCCCGACGAGATCCGCGCCGCCGAAGCGGAAGCGGCGGCGGCGAAGCAGTCCCTCGCGCAGGCCGACTGGAAGCTGCGCCAGAAATCCGTCGCATCCACGGTCGCGGGCAGCGTCGCCGACACGCTCTTCGTGAAGGGCGAATGGGTGCCCGCGGGCGCGCCGGTGGTGTCGATCCTGCCGCCCACCAACGTGAAGGTGCGCTTCTTCGTGCCGGAGCCGCGGCTGGGCGCGATCAAGGTCGGCCAGAAGGTCTCGCTCTCGTGCGACGGTTGCGCCAACGCGATCGACGCCGCCGTCACGTTCATCGCGCCCCAGGCGGAATTCACCCCGCCCGTCATCTACAGCAAGGAGAGCCGCGCGAAGCTGGTCTTCCTCGTGGAGGCGAAGCCTGCTCCGCAGGACGCGACGAAGCTGCATCCGGGCCAGCCGGTGGACGTGAGGCTGCCTTGAACGCGGCGCGGGAGCTGGCCATCGACGTGCAGGGCCTCACCAAGCGCTTCGGGGACAAGACCGTCGTGGACCATTTCTCCATGCAGGTCCCCAAGGGCGCGATCTACGGCTTCCTCGGGCCCAACGGCAGCGGCAAGACCACCACGATCCGCATGATCTGCGGGCTGCTCACGCCCGACGAGGGCCGGGGCACGGTGCTCGGCATGGACATCGCGACCGACGCCGATCGCATCAAGCGCGAAGTCGGCTACATGACGCAGAAGTTCAGCCTTTACGAGGATCTCTCCATCGAGGAGAACCTGGACTTCGTCGCGCGCATGTACGAGATTCCCGACCGCAAGCGCCGCGTCACCGCGGCGCTCGACAACCTCGGCCTCACCGAGCGCCGCAAGCAGCTCGCGGGCACCCTCTCCGGCGGCTGGAAGCAGCGCCTCGCGCTGGCCGCGTGCCTCATCCACGAGCCCAAGCTGCTGCTGCTGGACGAGCCCACCGCGGGCGTCGATCCGGGCGCGCGCCGCGACTTCTGGGACCACATCCACGACCTCGCGCACCAGGGCATCACGGTGCTGGTGAGCACGCATTACATGGACGAGGCCGAGCGCTGCCACGCGCTCGCGTACATCGCGTACGGCAAGCTCCTCGCGCACGGCACCATCCGCGAAGTCATCGACCAGGCGAAGCTCGCCACGTGGGAGATCGAGGGCGAGGACCTGATGGACGTGGCCTCCGAGCTGCGCGCGCTGCCCGGCGTGGAGATGGTGGCGCCTTTCGGCAACGCGCTGCACATGAGCGGCACCGACAGGGCGGCTCTCGAGCGCGCGGTCACGACCGTCGCCAAGCACGAGGGCCTCGCGGCCCGGGAGGTCGAGCCCAGCCTCGAGGATGTCTTCATCCACCTGATGCGCGACCTGGGCCAGTCGGCGAGGGCTTCGCAGTGAGCCTGCACCGCTTCCTCGCGGTGCTCATGAAGGAGTTCGTGCAGATGCGCCGCGACCGGCTCACGTTCGCGATGATGATCGGCGTGCCCATCATGCAGCTGGTGCTCTTCGGCTATGCCATCAACATGGATCC
>Ga0207691_10003698_pt1 | contig 14834 bp, 10 predicted proteins | sample KBSM13metaG_FD_184327 | JGI IMG/M metagenome (GOLD analysis project Ga0207691, IMG submission 184327) | Miscanthus rhizosphere microbial communities from Kellogg Biological Station, Michigan, USA - KBS M1-3 metaG (SPAdes) (version 2) | ecosystem: Host-associated > Plants > Roots > Rhizosphere >... | reverse complement strand
GGTGATTGCCGTGCCCACGAGCATCGGCTACGGCGCCAGCTTTGGCGGTGTTGCCGCGCTGCTGGGCATGTTGAACAGCTGCGCTTCGAATGTAACCGTCGTGAACATCGATAACGGTTTCGGGGCGGCGATGGTTGCCAGCCTGATCAACCGAATTTAACGAAGAAGTTTGCTTTATTTCCGAGCAGCGACTTTGTCGCGCGTCTGCGCCACCTGGTTCCGGTCCGCTGCTTTGGGATTGTCTCGGAGATATGCATCCAGATAATCAAGGGCCTGAGCCCACTTCTGCTGCTTGATGTAGACATTGGCCAGAACGAGCTCAGCCGTCCCCATGCCTTTTTCGAGTTGCAGTGCGTGGATCAAGTGCTGCTCCGCCTTCATGAACTGGCCACCGGTGTAATAGGTAGTTCCCAGGAAGTAGTAGGCCTTCGCGGACCCGGGATCCGCCTGAATCGCCAGATTCAATGCTCGGACCGCTTCATCAAGCGCTGCGCCAAAAGTCGCAGTGTCGCGTTTGGCCTGAGCTTGTTCGGCAATTTGAATGTACAGGCTTCCCAGATTCACGAGAGGTTCGACGGAGTGCGGTTCGAGTCGTTGGGCGGTGTTGTATTCCTTCTCCGCGTCCTGAAATCTTCCTGCCCTTTGATAAAAAGTACCCAGCGCGTTGTGCGCCTGATGGAAATCAGGATAGGCCTTCACGACGCCTTCCAGGTTTTTTATGGCAGTTGCTGCATTTCCCTTACGACCTTCCTCGAGCGCCTTCAAATAGTCGTCCACAATTTTTGCGGGATAACTGGCATACAGCAACTGGGTGTTGTCCGGCGTAACAGCGGTTTTACGAGTCATCACGAGGTTCATCGTCGCGCTGCCATCTCTGCCGAAATTTGGGATCTCGCGCAGATCATCGTATCCCTCAAGTCTCACGCTGACGACGTACTCTCCGTCCGGCAGATTGATAAATTTGAAGTGACCTTCATTGTCGCTGTATGTCCTGGAAAAAAATGCGCCGCTTTTTTCGAGGATGACTTCCATTCTTCCCTGCGCTTGAGTCGTCGGCACCAATATCTGTCCACGGATGCCGTTGGAGCCCTGGAGTGCGACTGCGAAGAGCAGAGACAGGAAAAGTTGTGGGATCATTTGTCGCGGATTATACCGAAACTCCATGAAGCGACGGAATGATGTGGAATACTCCCTGTCCAGGAACGAAAAATCATTCGGGCGAATCCCTCGCCGGAAGGGGACAGAGAGCCGCGAAGCAGCGGGTCAAGAAATGAATCCTTACGTCACCGTATCCGGCCCTTCGGGCGGCCACTCCTCCCTTCGAGGCAAGGACCAGGTGACATGAGATCGCTATGAGTCCGGACATCACGCCACCCAGGAACTATTGGGCATTTGGTCCGCTTCACGACCTGACGTTTGTTCTCCTCACACCCCTCGCTATTCTTTCAGCTTTCATCGTTTCCGGGAAAATGGGCTGGTTAGATGGCCTTGTCGTTTTTGCCCTCGCATCTGCAATGGGTCATTACCTTCCTGGTATTCTCAGAGCCTATGGGGACCGCGCACTCTTCCATCGATTCCGGACGCGGTTGATCGCAGCACCGCTGTTTCTGTTTGGATCTACTCTTCTGCTGGCCTGGTTCAACTACAACTTCGTTTTTCTGCTGGTAGGGCTCTGGGGCGCCTGGCACTGGACGATGCAGGTGTATGGATTCGCGCGTATCTACGATGCGCGATCCGGACCGAAGGGAACCACACCGCCTTTACTCGAACGCGCGGTTTGCATTCTGTGGTTTGGAACATGCGTTTTCGTTCTGAATGATGTTCTGCAGGTGTACTTCGCCGACTTCTACAGGAGTGGCGGCGAAGTTTTGACCGCAGAGTCCGTCTGGTGGTTCACACAAGCGTGGCTGTGGGCTACTGCCGCGGTTACGGCCGCTTACGCAATCCACTCGGTGATGGTTCTAAGAAACGGCGGGCGACCCAATCCGCTCAAGTTCGTTTTCATTGTCATCACCTTTTTGTATCTGAAATACACGGCTTCCCAAATCGACAGGCCGGTTGTTGGATACGCCATGTTCGAAATGTGGCACGACATTCAGTACCTTTCGATTGTCTGGGTTTTCAATCTCGCGAGGGCACGCAAGAACCCTGAAGCCGGAGGATTCATTCGATTTCTGTTCCGGCCCCGCGCCGTTCTGGCTCTGTTTTATATCGCTTTATGTCTGGGATTTGGAGCTTTGGCTCATACCTGGCACTTGTTTGAAGATGCGACCTGGATCCGGTTGGCTGCGGCAGTCGTGCCGGGAACCGCGATGCTCCACTATTATCTCGACGGGTTCATCTGGCGGATCAGAGAGCCGGAGACGCGCGCTGCCCTGGGCGTGGATGTGTCCAGTCCAACACGTCCATACGAGAACGCCCAGGTACGGGCGTTCCACATTCCTGATCCTGTCCGTCATGCGTTGCTCTGGCTTCTCCTCATTGCTCCAGGAGCATTTCTCCTGATGATGGAATCGAAGGGGAGCGAAGTCCGGCAACCGTTGTATGTCTACCAGGATCTTGTGGAGACGTTTCCAGACTCACCTCACGCCCACTTTGAACTCGGACGTGCGCTGCAGGACATGGGACGTCTGCGGGAAGCGAAGGAACATTTCGATCGTTCGCTTGCTCTGTCGCCGAACGACTACCTGACGCTCACGAGGCTGGGGACATTACTCGCGGATCAGGGAGACTTAACGGGGGCGCGTATGACCTTCGAACGGGCTCTCGGCATCGACTCCACAAACGCGGAGGTTCAGAACAATCTGGGAATTGTTCTGGACGAACTCGGTGAGCTGCCAGAGGCCAGGCTTCATCTGGAGCGTGCTCTGAAAATTGATCCGGAGTATGCGTTGGCGCATGGAAATCTCGGAATTGTCCTGGGCAGGATGGGCGATCTGGATGCCGCCGTGAATCATCTGGAAAGGTCACTGAAGATCGATCCGCTCCAGCCAGCAATGCAGAACAGTCTGGGGGAGGTTCTCCTGAAATCGGGCAGGACGAACGATGCCAGGATCCATTTCGAAGAGGCCCTTCGCCTTGCGCCAGATTTCGGAAAAGCGCAACGCAACCTTGCCGGTATTGGGGGAAAGTAGACTCACTTGGTTCACTCCGTCGTCTTCCGACTTTACTTTTTCAGCGGAATTGACTGTGCCGCGCCCGACTCCATTATCCGTTCCCCGTAAAAATTTGATTGACACCGCGTATCCCGAGTGATTTTATTCCGCCGTTAATACAAATATCGCCGCAGAAAAGGCGAAAGGGTATTTCGAGATTAGTTTCATTTGAGTTCGTTGAGCTGCGGAGAATGGATTCGTCCGAAGCTTCAATTCCCGGGGGGGAATTCCAAATGCGAATACTTCGTTTGACTGCCGTCCGCGTATTTTCCATTCGCCGCTTGTCGTTCCCTCATTTCGTACGTTCTGAATTCCGGAATCTTAAACGCACTGATCTGCACCTTTGATTTGCCATCGCTGTTCCTGGGATCAGGACTGGGGCCATTGATTAAACGTCGGTTTTGACGTTACGGAAAGAAAGGAAATAGGGGGAAAGAGATGACTAAATTCACGTTCTCAACCGCCGTGCTTCTCTGCTGTGTGTTTCTGTCGCTCAATGCGTTTGGCCAGACTACCGATGCCACGGTCGGAGGAACGGTTTCTGATCCCACCGGCGCACTGATTCCCGGAGTCACCATCACCGCCACAAATGTCGGCACAGGAATTGTCAAAACGGCGCTGAGCAATGAGTCGGGTGCTTACAACTTTCCAGCCCTGCAAACCGGTACTTACAAGATCAGCGCGGAACTCACCGGTTTCAAAACGCAGTCATTCACCGATTTCAAATTGGGCGGCTCGCAGCAGGCTCGCCTGAATTTCACGCTGCAGGTTGGCGCTGCCGCAGGAACGAGCGTCGAAGTCGCAAGCACTCTGGACAGCGCGCTGGTAACGTCGGCAAATTCGATCGGTACGGTCCTGTCGGAAAACCAGGTTCGCGATCTTCCGACAATTGCCGGGAACGTATTCAACCTCGTGCAGAACATGCCCGGAGTTCAGCGTGATGCTACGGGCACATTCGGTTATATGGCCGGCGGACGTCTTGGCGACGTGAATGCCACACGCGATGGCGTGAACGTGAACGATGGCCGCTATGAAAATGGCGCCTGGTCGACGGTATATAGCAGCCCGGACATGATCGAGGAGGTAAAGGTTGTAGTCGCTCCAGTCGACGCGGAAACGTCACGCGGCTCCGGCCAGGTGTCGATGGTCACTCGATCTGGAACCAACAAATACACAGGTAGCGTGTTCTGGAGCAATCACAACTCCGTGCTGGACGCCAACGAATGGTTCCAGAATGCCAATGGCACAGCCAAGAGCTACGACAATCGCAACCAATATGGTGCCCGCTTCAGTGGTCCCATCATCAAAAACAAAACATTTTTCTTCGCCCTCTTTGAAGGTCAACGGGATATGAAGAGAAATTCGGTCGTTGGCAGCCTCACATGGACCGATATGGCAAAGGCCGGTATCTTCCGTTACTACCCGAAAGTGGACAATCAGAACTTCAACCAGGCTGTACCGACCGTCGATATCAACGGCAACCCGGTCAAGCCTGCTGCGGCAACAGATCCGTTTGGATATGGGAATTCGCTCCCGTACGCCATTGGTCTGTTCGGCAGTTGCTCGTTTCGTGGCGCCCTCGTTCCCAATTGCAAGACGTTCAATGATCCCAATCGCCCAGGTCCTGCGACGACTGCATTCCTGCAGGAAGAGTTCAGCCGCATGCCGTCCCCGAACAATTTCAAAACCGGTGATGGTCTGAACACCGCCGGCATCAATTTCACCCGTCGCCAGATCGGGTTGGATGCCACCAATGGAAATTCAGACGAAGTCAACCGCGATCAATACAACCTGCGCATCGATCACAATTTTAATTCCAAGCACAAGCTCAGCCTTATTGGAACCAATGAACACACCTGGGGAGCCGCCACTCAGGCGGGCTTGAGGAATTGGCCGGAGTCTTATGACGGATTGGCCGTAAAGCGTCCGGTCGTCTACAGCATTCAGCTGACTTCAACGCTTTCTACCAACCTCTTGAATCAGCTTCGCCTTTCCAAGAGTGGCACGAATAACTGGCAATGGGGACCTGCAAACCGCGGGGACGAGGTGGGTGCGGAAGCCCGCAATCTGGTTTCTACGGCCAGCGGTATTCCTTATCGTGTCACCTTCGCTACGGGCATTGGCTCCTTCGACGAAGTCGGCGGATTCGGCCGGTGGCGTGAAGGCATCAATCCACGGTACTCGATCGGGGACGACCTGAGCTGGACCGTGAGCAAGCATGCATTCAAAGGTGGTTATGAGTTTCGCAAGACCAATTCAAACGGATTCAATGATCCCAATATGACTCCATCCACCACGTACGGCGGCGGGACAAATCCGGCCATTCTTGATGGCACGACGAATAATCTGTGTGGCACGAATTGCAAATTTACGGACCTCACCGCCAATGCCGCAACGTCGGCGAAAAACATCCTTTATGACCTTTCCGGCTCGGTGGCGAACGTCAATCAGGCCTTCGGTGTGCTGAGCGCGCAGGATACGGTGTTGCGATCGACACCGGTCATTCCGAACAACCGCCACTGGAATATCCAGAATGAAATGAGTGCGTACTTCAAGGATGATTGGAAGTTCAAAAAGAATCTTACACTCAACCTCGGCATTCACTGGGAATGGTATGGTTCGGCGTATGAAAAGAATGGATTGGCGGCACGTGTCGTTGGAGACACTAACTCATTTCTTAACGTGACGTGCGCCCCGGGTGTTCTCACTGCGACAGGCGCTTACGACTCGGTTAATGGCTGTACCAATCTGACGACGGTCCAGTTTGTCGGGAAGAATTCCACACATCCTGATATTCAATCCAATGTCCACGGTACGGACAATAACAACTTTGCACCATCGGCGGGATTCTCATGGAATGTGCCCTGGTTTGGCGAAGGCAAGACGGTCCTGCGTGGCGGATACGGCATCAGCTACGAAGGCGCTCTTCGCAACTTCATCACGGTGGACGGCGTTATCGGCACCGTGCCGGGAATCAACCTGATTTCCGGTGGAACCGGACTGACTTATACTCCGGCCACCTTCACGAATACCAGCACGCTGACACTGCCGATTCCGTTTCCAACGGGAACTCCAACGTCGTCACCGTTCCCTGTCCCGACGACGGCGCGGAATCTGGGCATCACAACCTATGACATGGTTTCTCCATATACGCAGAACTGGAACCTGGAGGTCCAGCGTGAATTGACGAAGAGGATGTCCGTCAGTGTTCGTTATGTTGGTACCAAGGGAACGAAGATCACGAGCAACGTGGACCTCAATACCCTCGGTTGGTACACAAATGCGAATACTGCTCCTCTGTTGGACGCATTCAACATAGTTCGTCAGGGTGGCGAATCGCCGTTGTTCGATCAGATATTCAAAGGCATCGGATTTACCGGGACTTGCGTGGTCGGGACCACAACTCCCCTGACACCCTGCCCAAATGCCAGTCCGACAAATCCAGTAAGCGGCGCGCAAGTTGCCCGTACCTTCTCGACGACCCGAGCGCAGCTGGCTAATGGGACTTTTGGGGCATTTCTGGGAACGCTGAACACAGCGAATTACACCCAGTCTCTGGTCAATGGAGTGGTGACTACGAATACCAACTCCGATTCCGGAAACATCCTTCGCCATGCCGGCCTTCCGGATAACTACCTGGTTCCGGACCCGCAGTATTCGTCCGTGAACGTCACCAGCAACACCGACAATTCGACGTATCACTCCATGAACATCCAGTTCACGCAGCGCCCGACCCGCGGCTTCACCAACACAACAACGTTCATCTGGAGTAAGGCGATGGGCGCAGGTGGGGCGATTGATCCGTTCCATCAGAATACAAAGCAGCTTCAGGCCGTGGATCACATGGGCCAACTCAGCAGTAACGGGACCTACGAACTTCCGTTCGGAGCGAACCATTACGTTGGCGGCAGCTCTCCGGGTTGGGTTCAGGGCATTATCAACAACATCCAGGTGAGCGGCATCGCGAATTACACCACGGGTGCTCCGATTTCCATCACGGGAATCAGCACCATTGCTGGCGGCAGTTCGAACCCGGTCGTCGTGGGTAGTAACTTCGATCAGAGTCTGGGCGGTGGAAAGATCTCCGAGACGGCGAATGGGGTGACCTATTTCGACGGCTGGACAACGATACCAGACCCCAACCCCCAGATCTCGTCGCTTGATGGATTGACTTCCGGCTTCAGCAACAGAGTACTTCAGGATCCTTCAGGGAACATCGTCCTGGTGAACGCACAGCCGGGACAAGCCGGGAACCTTGGAGCGATGACGGTCCGTGGACCGGGTCGCTTCGATTTCGACGCAAACATTGTCAAGCGCATTAGGATCGACGAATCGAAAACCGTGGAGATGCGGGTGGATGTGGTCAATGTCATGAACCATCCGAACTTCAGCAACCCGACCCTGTCGATCAATTCCACCGGCACCTTTGGCCGCATTACATCGCTGGCCAGCGGTCAGAACATTGGCGGTAACGGCGGCATGCGGAGCTTCATCATGAATCTTCGCTTTAACTTCTAATTCAATCACCCCCGTGAGCCCCTGCAGAGATGCAGGGGCTTTTTTTATGGCAGCTTATCAGCGACGCAGCGAAAACCAATGTTGGCAACTCTCAGCGTGGGAACAAACCAGTAACGATACGACGCTCGCGCGACGCCCGGGAAACCGCGCCATCCTCCCCCTCGCAGCGTTCGAGTCGGGACATCCCCATTCGCTCCTTTGGCTTTGTCCACAAGCGTATCGCCAATCGGTGGACCTTTCGGATCCACTGCCGGACTCCGTTCGTAGTAACGCGCCCCGTACCAGTCCGCCGTCCATTCCCACATGTTGCCCAGCATGTCGTACAGCCCGTAGGCATTGGGTTTCTTTTTGGCGACTTCATGTACGGTGTTTCCGCTGTTCGCGCTCGTCCACGCAATCGAATCCAGGTCGTCGTATCGAATACCGGAAGTTCCACCGCGCGCCGCATACTCCCATTCCGCTTCTGAAGGCAGGCGCCCGCCGGCCCATTTGCAGTAGGCGTCGGCTTCAGGCCAGATCACGCCCGTGACTGGATATTTGCTTCCCTTTTGTCCGGCCGGTGTTGCAATAGCGGCCGTGTGTGTAAAGGTCATGAAGGCGGGGACTGTTACTTCGGTCTGTCCCATCCAGAAGCCACTGGTCAGTTGAACCGTGTGAGCCGGCTTCTCGTCTTCGTAGCATTCCTTGTCGCCATCCGAGCAACCCATACGAAAAGTTCCGGGAGGTACCCATACGTATATCAGCTTGTCCTTTGGATTACGTTGAGGAGCTTCAGGACCGGCGGGGATCAGAATGAACAGCGAAAGAAGAAAAAGTCCTCGCACGAACTTTCCTTTCCTTAGAGGTCCGTCATTTTTCCGGTGCTGTCTCCCAGGACGTCCAGGGGAACGCCAGCTTTATCTAGTAATGTCAGAAGTAGATTCGTCATGGGCGTGCGATCCGGATACCGGATGTGACGGCCGCCCTTGAGTCGGCCAGCACCCTTTCCGACCAGAAGATTTGGCAGCGGGAAATGATCGTGGAGGTTGCTGTTACTCATGTTGCTTCCGAAGAGAACAATGGAATTGTCGAGCAGGGAGCCGTTGCCGTCGGGAGTGGATCGCATCTTTTCAAGAAACTGTGCAAATAGCCCGACATGGTAGATCTGGATCCTGACGTTCTTCTTAATGGCTTCCGGCAGATTCTGGTGATGCGATATCTCGTGGTGCCCATCCGGCACGCCGAGCTGCGGGTATGTTCGATTGCTGGTTTCCCGTGCGACCATATACGTCGATACGCGTGTGACATTGGCCCGATAGGCCAGCACCAGCAGGTCATACATCATCTTCACATGCTCTTCATACGAGGCCGGAATTCCCTCCGGTGGAGGAGGTTGCGCGGGATCGGTTGGCGCGGGATTCGTCCCGGCTTTCTGGATTCTCCTTTCCACTTCGCGGACGCTGTCCAGATAATCGTTGACCGTCGAACGGTCTTTAACGCCCATCTCCCGCTGGAGATCGGAAACCTGCGCCTTGACAGCATCCAAAATACTGGAATCTTCCTGCGTTCGAACGACGAACATTCGCTCAAATGCTTTGCGCGGGTTGATTTCGATCGGAAGCGGAATCGTTGGCGTGCGCCACGACATCGCGTTCATGTAGATGCATCCGTAATCGCGATCGCATGAACCGCTCATCCCGGAGCGGTCTTCAGTACCCAGCTCGAGCGAAGGTAGCAGCGTATCTTGTCCGAGCTTCTGCGCCGCAATCTGGTCTGCCGTCACGCCGGCGAGAGCATCCTCGCCTTGTGTGGCTTTCGGACGGACCCCGCTGAGCCACGTTGTCGGACTCAGCGAATGCACCGCGGACGTATCTGCGGCGGCGTGCGCAAGGCCGCTGATGATGTTGATCTGGTCGCGGAAAGGTTTGAGCGATTCAAGGATCGTCGTGAACTCAAACCCAGACCCTTCCTTCTTCGGCGTCCACTTGTCCATGATCGCGCCATGAGGAAGATAGACGAACGAAAGCCGGGGAGACACATTCGCAGCAGTCTTGCTCTGGGCGGTTAAAGCGGGGACCATGGCATCCAGGAAAGGCAGCGCGAGGGTAACGCCGGTGCCCCGTAAGAATGTCCGTCGGGAAAGGCATTTCCTGGTGATGAACACGCCGTTATCTAATCACGAATTGGAGAGATTTCAACTCGAGTTTACAAACAAATAAGAATCCAAACGTTGATCGAAAAGTCGCCGAAGTCGCGGAAAACGGCACGTTGGTTATCGCGGAAAATCCGGACTTTCGGACAAGGGTAGTTGGGAACTCCTTTCGATGCGGTAGCTTCGTATGGCCTGACGCCTGCACCTCCTCGGGCGTATGCCGATAACTGCCAGCTACGCTCCGCGACATCCCGAAGACAGCCGGCTGTACCGTGTCGTCGCCGCAAATCTGGAATCGTTCCTCGCCGGGCAGCAGGAGCGGGATCGCGCCGTACTCGCGTTTGTCGAAGCCTCGTCCATTCAACCCAGCGGTCCGCAGTCTCCGTCGGACCTCTTAAATCCGCTTTGATGGACGATCTCGTTGCGGCGAATTGTATCCTCGCCGACTCTGGTGTTCTCGACGCATTCGGACATGTCAGCGTGCGGCATGACAGGAATCCAGAACGGTTTGTGATTTCGAGTTCGCTGGCGGCGGCATTGGTTACCTCTGCGGACCTTATCGAATACGATCTCGACGGGCGGGGCATCAATGTCCGGGGACGAGGCGAGTATTCCGAAAGATTCATCCATGCGGAGATTTATCGCGCCCGCCGCGATATGAATGCCGTCGTTCACGCGCATGCGCCCTCGCTGATTCCCTTCGGAGTCAGTTCGACGCCGCTTCGCCCGATGTACCATATGGCGGGGTTCATTGGCGACGGCATACCCATATTTGACATTCGTGCGTCGGCAGGGATTACTGACATGCTCGTGAAAGATGCAGCCAAAGGGCGCGCTCTGGGACAGGCGCTTGGAAACAAAGCTGCGGTTCTGATGCGCGGCCACGGCGTCGCCGTCGTTGGCGCCATGCTGCCGATTGCAGTGGGCCGCAGTATCTATCTGGATCTCAATGCAAGAACCCACCAACAGGCTCTGGCGCTCGGCGGGAACGTCACGTACCTGGACTCCGGCGAAGCGCAGGAGATTATGAAGTCGGGTGAGAACCGCTCATACGAACGCGCATGGGAACTCTGGAAGCTAAAGGTTTCAGTGCGTTGAGCGCATCCTGGGCGTTATGAAGATTGAGGTCGCATCGGGCCGCGAGGTCCAGCAAGCCGTGGATGCCTTTTACTCCAGCAATGGAAGCGACGCGAAGGCGCGTCCGGACGATCTTTTCTTTCTTGCGATGGAAGAAGACTCTATGATCGGCTGCGTTCGCTACTGCGTGGAGAATGAAGTCCCGATGTTGAGGACCATGAGAGTCGCCCGGGCATATCAAAGGCAAGGCGTGGGGCTCGCCATGCTCACTCGGTTCGTCCACTATCTCGATGAACACCAGATTCGAAATGTCTTCTGCCTCCCGTATGCGCACCTCGATCGGTTTTACGGATTGCGCGGATTCGTCTCTCTGCCGGCCAACGAGGCGCCCGCGTTTCTCCAGGAGCGACTGCAATCCTACGATCCGGCCGGCACTCTTTATATCTGCATGAAGCGGCCCTAGCGAGATGACGCTGTTGAAACCCTTCGCAAGTGCCAGCTATCTTTCACAGGTCCGCCGCCTTCGCGACCTCGCGAACCGCGCTCTCATGCGATATCCGATCCGCGTCCGGTCCTGCACGTTGATCAGCCATTGGGAAAACACCACATTTCGAGTGATCTCAACGACGGGAAAGATGTTTCTGCTTCGAGTCCACCGTCACGCCTATCACACGAAACACGCGATTCTTGAGGAACTGCAATGGCTGGAAAAGCTATCGGCTCGAGGAACGGTGAAGGTGCCTGATCCGGTGCGTTCGAATGACGGCCACCTGGTGGAGCTCGTCGGAAGTCCGCAGGTCACAGAAAATCGTCACTGTTGTCTCTTCCGGTGGATTGACGGCCGCTTCATCGACAAATCCGTTGGTGTACAACATCTAAGTCAACTCGGAGACGTTATTGGAGAACTGCAATCGAGCACCGTGGAAGTTCCCGTCGTCCATCGACGTTATTGGGATGCGGAAGGCCTGGTCGGTACGCATCCGAAGTTTGGTTCTATCGACACACTCGAAGGAATCTCCGGCAAAACCCAGGACGTCATCAGCCGGGCACGGGAGCTTGTGTTGCGTCGGCTTCGGCGTTTCGAAAAGGCATTTCCGGAGAAACAGGGATTGATCCACGCCGATCTCCATTTCGGAAATCTCCTGATGACGCGCGACGGCATCGCCGTTATCGATTTCGACGATTGCGGTTTTGGATTTCACGTCTACGATCTTGCAGTGAATCTTGGTGTGGTGGACTTCATGGCTCGCCGTCGAAAGGAGCTCCGTTACACCCGGCTAAAGGATGCGCTGATCCAGACATACGCGAACAAGATGAGCTGGGACCGGCATGATGAAGCAATGCTGCCCTTCTTTATGACAGCGAGAAAGCTTCTGATGCTCGGCTGGCTGAACTCACGTTCCGACAACCCTCTTCTGAAAAAACGCCTCAAGTCTGCGGCGACGCGGACGGTCACATTCCTGAAGAGAGAGTACGATCTCTGATTACGGTGTTACGAAGGCTGAGGCCATCCGGCGTTATTTCGACGCTTTCCACATAACGATTCTTCGACGACTGAGCCCCGAACATTTCAAGACGGATGCTTATCCCGCTTAGCCTTAGTCCAAGGACGAGATTTTGGATCTCCAGACCCTGGATCAACCATCCTGGCTATACGATTGATGCCAGTTTGGTGTAATCTGCGAAGCACTTTCGAACCGATTTGTCCCAAAACGGGGGTGTCGCAGTGAAGCGATTTCTTGTGCTCATAGCATTAGTGGTGACGGTGGTGCCGGGCGTATCTGGCGCGCAGGAAGCGCCGGCATTCCAATCGTTCAGTAAGTTCGATTTCGTGCCTGGCGAGAAAATCGTCGCTATGGAGGACTTCACTCAGGACAGTGTCGGGGATTTTCCGGCGAAATGGAACACGAATGCGTCCGGCGAAGTGGTGACGCTGGCCGGCCAGAGCGGACGATGGTTGAAGCTGACCAAGGCAGGTGTTTTCACCCCGGACTTCATCGCGGAGTTGCCGGAGAACGTCACCGTCGAATTCGATCTGCTAGTACGGCCCGGGTTCACCGCAGGGTTCGCTTTGGAGTTGGGGCTCACGCAAATGGCGAACCGGAAAAATATCGTGGACTGGGTGGACGGCTCAAATGTCTTTACCGTGACTTCGTTTCCGGGTTCCGGAGGAGGCAACGAGTCGGAGGGCACGTCCTCGGTGACGACGCGTCAGGATGGAATGGACGCAGCACCAGGTAACACGCAGACGCGGCAGCTGGCAGCGACTGGCAAGATCATCCATGTCGCTCTGTGGCGCCAGGGGCAAAGGGCGCGCGTCTATTTCAATGAGGAGAAGGTATGGGATCTCCCTCGTGCGGTGAGTTCGTCTGCCAAGTTCAACGCACTGGTCTTCTCGATAGGCGGCGGGTGCGGGGACTGTGAGTATTTCCTGGGGAGCTTGCGTGTTGCCACCGGCGCACCCGATACTCGCAACAAACTGGTCACTGAAGGCAAGTGGGTGACGCATGGCATCCTGTTCGATAGTGGCAGCGATCGAGTAAAAGGGGAATCGTACGGAACGCTCAAGGAAATTGCGAGCGTCCTCACGGAGAATGCCGCCCTGAAAGTGCAGATCGTCGGTCACACCGATTCGGACGGCGGTGACGCCGTCAATCTGGATCTCTCAAAACGGCGCGCAGCCGCCGTGAAAGCCATCCTGGCGAGCGAGTTCAAGATCGATGCAGGCCGCATGGAAACGGACGGTAAAGGGGCCGCGCAGCCCATCGACTCGAATGCCACTCCTGCCGGAAAGGCAAATAACCGTCGCGTCGAATTCCTCAGGTTGTGACCAGTTTTAAACACGCTGGGCTCGCAAATCCCAACGATGGTCCGTCGACCTTGCATCAGATTCGCTCGAACGTATTGCATCGATCGGGCCAGGTGATTGCCCGTGGCTACTGCACCCGCGTCATTGTGCCGGTGACTCTCAGTGCACCATCGCTGAAGTTCTGCCCACAGGTGAAGCTGCCTTCGACGGCGCCGTCCTTGCTGGGGTACAGCTGCATGAAGCCGCATCCGAAATCATCCTGCGTCTTATTTAAGCTCGCCGGATCGGTCTTGAGGGCCCTGGTCATATCTTCAAGCATCCTCGTTTGGAGCGCTCCCATGCGTGCCATCAGTGCGTTCCGTTGGGTTTCGGTGGTCTTCGGATCGCTCAATTTTTTATTGATTTCTTCCAACTCTGCCTGCGGCGACGTCGTGGACTGATCGAACGATATATCGAGCCTGGCGTAAGGAGTGTGGCTCTCGAGAGGCGCGTCGTCCACGGAGAACGTCTGGTTGCCGGTCACCGTTTGGAACGGCTTCGACTCGCCTGGCTTGTAGAACTCCGCCTGGTACTTAACGAAGGCTCTCTTGTTGTCTTCAATTGTGAAAGTCTTCTCGACTGGCGCGATCTTTACCGTGTAGCCGTTGGGACTGTGGAGATCGAATCGAAAAAAGGTGTCGACGAGCGCGACGGCCGTTGGGCCCTCGATTCCGATGGGGGTAAACGCCCAGAGCCGGACGAATCCCGGAGCCTCATCCGGCGGAATGGTCACGCGGGCAGAATAGGTTGTCGTGGAAAGTGACGCGCCGGAAAGCGTGACGCCGTCCCGTTCGGACAAGATCTTTGTTCCTGCCGGGAAATTTCCCCGGACGGTAACAGTAAGGGCGCTGCCTGGGAGCACCTTCTGAATCCTGATGCCCGGATTCGCGAACGGATTGATCATCCGGTTCCCGAGGATCTCGTCTTCGGTTTGTCCTTTGAGGTTAAATGCTGCCTCCAGCCGCGCGCGCTCCGCGCGGAACTGCGTCGTGACCTGCGCCGCCAGGGCTGTGGCTCCCGCCACTGCCGCGAACAGGAAGATGAAGGCGCGCTTACGCATGGGTGCTTCTCCTTTAAAATTCACAGCCCGGGTCACGACCGGTCA
>Ga0207691_10003696_pt1 | contig 14837 bp, 17 predicted proteins | sample KBSM13metaG_FD_184327 | JGI IMG/M metagenome (GOLD analysis project Ga0207691, IMG submission 184327) | Miscanthus rhizosphere microbial communities from Kellogg Biological Station, Michigan, USA - KBS M1-3 metaG (SPAdes) (version 2) | ecosystem: Host-associated > Plants > Roots > Rhizosphere >... | reverse complement strand
GAGGAAGATCTTGTCGGGCGACAGCATCTCGAGGTCGTCGAGCGAGGACTTGGTCGCGAAGGCGTGGAACGAGTCGATCCCGATGCCGAGGTTGGGCGCATCGGCGCGGCACACGATGTCCCACGCGTCGGGGAACTCGTTGATGGTGCGCCCCCACGACAGCCCTTCGTACGCGATCCTGATGCCGAACGGAATGGCGAGCATCGCGAGCTTGCGCAGGTCGCGCGCGAGTGCGTCGCGGTCCTGTGTCGCGTGCGACGACGTCGACGAGCAGACCAGCAGCACCTTCGAGCCGATGGCGTTGCACATCTCGAGCATCGCCTTGGCGACGTCGATCTTGTATTCGTGCAGGTGTCCCGACAGGCCCTCGAAGTCGCGCAGGACCTGGAAGCCGGTGACGCGCAGGCCGCTGTCGCGCACCGCGCGCGCCGCCGCCTCGACGCCGCCGTCGTGTCCCGCGATGTCGCGCGCGGAGAGCATCACTTGCGAGAAGCCGGCGCTGCGCATCGCGGCAAGCTTTGCGGGCAGCGAGCCGGCGAGCGAGATGGTGTCCATCCCGAAATCGTCGAAATTCACGCGGGGCTGAGTCACCGCGGAGAGCTCCGCTCGTCGTGCACGAGCTCGAACATGACGCCGCCCAGCTGGGCTTGCGTGAGCGCGCCCCGCGGATCGCTGTGCACGCCTTCGGATTCGACGAACGTCACGCCGCGCTGGCGCAGCGCGGCGACCGTCGCGAGCACGTCGGGCGTGCCGAGGCCGACGCGGTGCAGCGACTCCTCCGGGTCGACGTCGAGGATGCCGGGCTTGGGCTCGATCAGCTGCAGGAAGAAGCTGCGGTCGGGGCTGCGCAGGATGCGGCCCTTCGGCAGGACGCCGTAGCGCTGCTCGTCGGGCAGCGCCACGAACCCGAAGAGCTCGCGATAGAACTCGGTCCAATCCTCCATCCGGTCGCTGCCGATGTACTGCACGACGCCGAACCAGCGCATGCCGGTCAGCGCCGGCGGATGCGGATCGACCGTCGGAATGAGGGTGAAATCGACGTCGTAGATCGAGAAGTCGCGGTAGCGGTCGACGAAGTAGATGCGGCTCGAGCCGACGCCGTGCACGGCCGGGATGTTGAGCTCCATCACCTCGACGTGCGTCGGAACGGCCCATGCACCCGCATCGACGACGTGACGATAGGCGGCTGCGGCGTCGCGCACGCGCAGCGCGATCGCGGCGATGACGGGACGGTCGACCGGCTGCACCGCGCGCGGCAGGCGCGCGATGTGCGCGTTGACGATCACGTTCATGTCGCCCTGCCGATAGAGCAGGACTTCCCGCGAGCGGTGCCGGGCGACAGGCCGGAAGCCCATCGTCTCCAGCACCTGGCCGAGCGCTTGCGGCTTGCTGGTCGCGTATTCGATGAACTCGATGCCGTCGAGGCCGATCGGATTGGTCGCGTCGGCGATGAGCTCGCGGTCGGATGTGTCGGACATGTTGGATTTTCTCCGTGAGCGGCTATTCTGGCACGACGGTCAGTTCAGGGCGTGAACACGCCCGGGAAGATCCACAGCAGCACCACCGTCATCACGACGTACCGCACGAACTTGCCGATCGCCATGTACAGCACGCACGGCCAGAACGCGAGCCGCAGCCACCCCGCGACGGCGCACAGCGGATCGCCGACGATCGGCAGCCACGACATGAGGCACGCGCGCGGGCCGAAGCGCTCGAGCCATTGCAGCGCGCGCGGATGCGCCACGGCGGGATTCTTCGTGACGACTTCGTACGCGCGCTCGGCACCGTAGCCCATCCACCACGTGATCGCGCCGCCGACGGTGTTGCCGGCGGTGGCCACGAGGATCGCCTGCCAGAAGAGATCGGGATTGAGCTTGACGAGCCCGAAGACGGCCGGCTCCGACCCCATCGGCAGCAGCGTCGCCGAGACGAGCGCGATGACGAACACCGTGGAAAGCCCGACCTTCGGCAGCGCCAGTGCAGCCAGCAACGCAGGAATCCAGGCGTCCATCGCCGGATGATACGAAACAGGGCCGGCGCGCGCGTCCGGCCCTGTTCCGGACGCGCTAGGCGAGCGCCAGCGGAAGCGCCCGCAACCGCTTGCCCGTCGCCTGCGCCAGCGCGTTGGCGACTGCCGGGGCGATCGGCGGCACGCCGGGCTCGCCCACGCCGGAGGGCTTGGCCGTGGACGGGACGATATGCACCTCGACGGCCGGCATCTCGTTGATGCGCAGGAGCGGGTAGTCGTGGAAGTTGGATTGCTCCACCGCGCCGTCCTTCACGGTGATCTTGCCGTACAGCGCGGCCGTCAGCCCGAACCCGATCCCGCCTTCCATCTGCGAGCGGACGTTGTCGGGATTCACCGCGACGCCGCAATCCACCGCGCACACGACCCGGTCGACCTTGAACTTCAAGTCCTTGTCGACCGTGACCTCGGCGACTTGCGCCACCACGGTGCCGAACGACTCGTGCAGGGCGACGCCGCGCCCGCGCTTTTCGCCCGCCTTGCCCGCGGCGAGCGGCTGCGACCAGCCCGCCTTGTCGGCCGCGAGCTCGAGTGCTGCGAGATGGCGCGGATGCTTCGCGAGCAGGTCCCGTCGCATCGCGACGGGATCCTTGCCCGCAAGCGAGGCAAGCTCGTCGAAGAACGTCTCGGTCGAGAACGCGGTGTGCGACGAGCCGACCGAGCGCCACCACAGCACCGGCACGCCGCCGTCCGTCGTGTGCAGGTCGACGCTCATGTGCGGGAAGTCGTAGGGCAGCGTGGATGCGCCCTCCACGCTCGTGAGGTCGATGCCGTCCTTCACCATCACGGACTCGAACGCGGTGCCCGCGAGGATCGACTGGCCGACGACGCGGTGCTGCCATCCCGCAACCTTGCCGTCGTTGTCGAGCGCCGCGCGCAGCGCATGCACGTACAGTGGCCGGTAATAGCCGCCGCGCATGTCGTCCTCGCGCGTCCACACGAGCTTCACCGGAATGCCGATCTTGTCGCTCTTCACGAGCTGCGCCGCGATCGCGACGGCTTCGAGCACGTAGTCGGACGCAGCACTCGCCCGGCGGCCGAAGCTTCCGCCCGCGTACATCATGTTGAGCTTGACCTGCTCGGGCTTGAGGCCCGTGTACTTCGCGATCGCGAACTGGTCGCCGGTCTGGAATTGCTCGCCGTTCCAGATCTCGCACGATTCTCGCGTGAGCTTCACGACGCAATTCATCGGTTCCATCGCAGCGTGCGCAAGGAAGGGAAATTCGTACGTCGCTTCGAGCTTCCTCGCACCGCTCGCCACCGCGGCCTCGGCGTCGCCGACTTTCTTCGCGGGCTTGCCCGGCGTGGCGGCGAGCTTCCTGTAATCGGCGATCAGCTGTTCGGAGCTCGCCTTCGATCCGGTCGACGGGTCCCACTCGACCTTGAGTGCGTCGCGGCCCTTCTTCGCCGCCCAGAACGTCGTCGCGATCACGGCGACGCCTGTGGGGATCTCGACCACGTAGCGCACGCCGGGAATGCTGTTCACGGCCGACGAGTCGACCTTGGCGACTTTCTGCCCGAAGCGCGGCGCATGCAGCACGAGCGCCGTCAGCATGTCGGGCAGCTTCACGTCCTGCGTGAAGCGCGCGGTGCCGTTCGACTTCGCGCGCGAGTCCGTGCGGCGCACGTCCTTGCCGATGTAGACGAAGTCCTTCGGGTCCTTGAGCGTGACCGACGTGGGCACCGGCTGCCTCGCGGCAGCGTCGGCGAGCTCGCCGAACGTGGCCTTGCGCGTGCCGGAGGTCAGCACGCCGTTCTTCACCTGGACGGAGCTTGCGGGCACCTTCCATTGCTCGGCGGCGGCGGCGACCAGCATCGCGCGCGCGGCAGCCCCTGCCTGGCGATATTGCTCGAACGAATTCGCGATCGCGGTGGACCCACCCGTGCCCTGCGCCTGTCCCCACAGCAGGTTGTTGTAGACCGCGGCATCGGCGCGCGCGCCTTCCGCACGCACTTGCGACCACGCGGCGTCGAGCTCCTCCGCGACGAGCGTCGGCAGGCCGGTGTACACGCCCTGGCCCATCTCGAGGTGCTTGACGATCACCGTGACGGTGTTGTCCTTGCCGATGCGCAGGAACGCGTTCGGCTCGAAGGAACCGGACGCGGCGGCACCGGCCGTCTTGCCCGGTCCCGACATCTGCGCCGTCGCGTCGTAGATGCCGAGCGTGAGCCCGGCGCCGGCCGCAACGGATTGGAGAAATACGCGACGGGACATCGTCGTGCGTGGGATCGGGCGCATGCGCATGGGGTTCATGTGTTCTTTCCTATCCGAGCGACTTCGCCGCATCCTTGATCGCAGCGCGGATGCGCACGTACGTCGCGCACCGGCATGCGTTGCCGGCCATCGCGTCGTCGATGTCCTTGTCCGTCGGGCGCTTGTTCTTGGCGAGCAGCGCCGTCGCCGACATCACCTGGCCCGACTGGCAATAACCGCATTGCGGCACGTCGAGCTTCTCCCACGCGGCTTGCACCGCCTTGCCCTCGCGCGACGCGAGGCCCTCGATGGTCGTGATCTCGACGCCGGGCTTCAGCGACGAAAGCGGCGTGACGCACGAGCGCGTCGGCTGTCCGTCGATGTGCACGGTGCACGCGCCGCACAGCGCCATGCCGCAGCCGTACTTGGTGCCGGTGAGATTCAGGTTGTCGCGCAGGATCCAGAGGAGCGGCGTGTCGCCCGCCACGTTCGGCGAGATGTCGACGCGCTCCTTGTTGACGAAGAAGGTGGGCATTGCGGAAATCTCCGGAAGGCGAGCCCGCCATTGTAGCGGTGGATCCGCGTCGCAGTCGGCTCGACAAACACCTCGCCGCGTATAATTTCCCCATCACGAACGAGGACATGATCATGGAAGCCGACGAAATCAACGTCATCGCCAACACGCTCGCGGACATCGCGCAACGCACCGCCGAGCTCCGGAGGTATCTTTGACTTCGAAGTGAAGTCGGAGCGGCTCGCGGTCGTCTCGCGCGAGCTCGAGGATCCGAAGATCTGGGATTCGCCCGAGCGCGCCCAGGCGCTCGGCAAGGAGAAGAAGGACCTCGACGGCATCGTCGGCACCATCACCGAGCTCGAGAAGGGTCTTGCCGACAGCAAGGAGCTGTTCGAACTCGCGCGCGCCGAGGGCGACGACGACACGATGCGCGCCGTGAAGGAGGACGTCGACCGGCTCGCGAAGATCGTCGGCGGACTCGAGTTCCGCCGGATGTTCAACAATCCGCTCGACCCCGCGAACTGCTTCATCGACATCCAGGCGGGCAGCGGCGGCACGGAAGCGCAGGACTGGGCGTCGATGCTGATGCGGATGTACCTGCGCTACTGCGAGCGCCGCGGATACCGCACGGAGATCCTCGAGGAATCCGCAGGCGAGGTCGCCGGCATCAAGAGCGCGTCGATCAAGGTCGAGGGCGACTATGCCTACGGCTACCTGCGCACCGAGGTCGGCGTGCATCGGCTGGTGCGCAAGAGCCCGTTCGATTCCAACGCGCGCCGGCACACGTCGTTCGCGAGCGTGTTCGTGTATCCGGAGGTGGACGACTCCATCGAGGTCGACATCAACCCGGCCGACTTGCGCATCGACACGTATCGCGCGTCGGGTGCAGGCGGCCAGCACGTCAACAAGACCGACTCGGCGGTGCGCATCACGCACTTGCCGACGAACATCGTCGTGCAGTGCCAGAACGACCGCTCGCAGCATCGCAACCGCGCCGAGGCGATGCAGATGCTGAAGTCGAAGCTGTACGAGCTCGAGGTGCGCAAGCGCCAGGAGGAGCAGCAGAAGCTCGAGGACTCGAAGACCGACATCGGCTGGGGACACCAGATCCGCTCGTACGTGCTCGACCAGTCGCGCATCAAGGACCTGCGCACCAATTACGAAGTCGGCAATACGCAGGCGATCCTCGACGGCGATCTCGACGACTTCATCGCCGCGAGCCTGAAGCAGGGGGTATAGAAGGCGTTCATGGACCGACGCACGACCGTTCTGGCGATCATCGCGTTCAGCTTCGCGGCGACGAAGCGCGCCGGCGCGCAGTCCGCGCGAGCCGGGCTGCCGCGCATCGCGTTCGTCAGCAATCGCACTGCGGCGGAGGCCGATCCGTTCATGCGGCGCTTCGAGGCGGGCATGCGCCAACTCGGTTACGTCGAGAACCGCAATTACATTCTCGACATGCGCTACGCCAACAATGAGCAGTCGATGATCGCCCCCGCGGTGAGGGAAGCGGTCGCGAGCCGACCGGACGTCCTGGTCGTGACCGGCCTGTACGCTGCGCGCGAGGCGCGTAACGCCACGACGGCCACACCCGTCATCGTCGCCACCGGAAGCGATCTCGTCGACTCGGGGATCGTGCGAAGCTACGCGCATCCCGGCGGCAACATCACCGGCATCGCGGACCTGACCGACGAGACCTCGGTCAAGCGGCTCGAGCTCCTGAAGTCGGTTCTGCCCAAGGCGACCCGCATCGGACTCGTCACGAATCCCGATTTCCCGGCAACGCCCAAGATAGAGAGAGTGCTGGGCGCCGCGGCGCAGAACCTCGGGATCGCGCTCGTCACCGTGCACGCGAACGATCGCAGCTCGCTCGTCGCGGCATTTGACTCGCTGGCCAAGGCGCGCGTGGATGCAGTGCTCGTCGGTGGCGACAACAACACGACCTCCAACGCCGCGGTCGCGATCGGACAGGCGACCGCGCTGCGCTTGCCGGTCGCCTACTTCTGGCCGGGTACTGCCGAAATGGGCGCGCTCTTCAGCTACCAGGCCGACGTCCTCGGCAACTTCGAGCGGGCCGCATGGTACGCCGATCGTATTCTGAAGGGCGCGAAGCCGGGCGACCTGCCGATCGAGCTTCCCAAGCGCTACGAGCTCATCGTCAACCGGAAGGCGGCCGCCGATCTGGGCATCACGCTCCCCAGCGCCTTCCTGCAGCGCGCGGACCAGGTCGTCGATTCAATCTCCCGAGGGTCTCGTTGAGCGACATGTCGCCAGGGTCGCCGTGGCGCTGACCCCGCTCTCGGGACGCGACATGCCGGCGTCGGGCGATCTCGACCGGCTCGTCGACGACGTCTGGTCGCGCATCAATGGCGGGATCAACGGGCGATGGCCGCCTTGGGGACTGCCCGTGCTGGCGACCCAAGGCAAGGAAGGCCCGAGCGCGCGCGTGCTTGCCTTGCGCGCTGTGGAGCCCGCCGTGCGGACGTTCCTGTTTCACTGCGACGCGCGCTCGGAGAAGGTGGACGAGATCAACACCGACGCCCGCGTGAGCGTCGTGTTCTGGGACCCGGCCGACGGCATCGAGGCACGCTTCAGGGGAACGGCGGTCGTGCACCGGCAGGAAGACGAGACGCATGCCGCATGGCAAGGCGTATCGCGGTTGCGCCGGCTCGCATCGCGTACGGCGAAGCCGCCGGGCGCGGTGCTCGATGCGGCCGCACGCCTCGATGCGCTGCCTCAGGCGTCGTACACCGACGGCTACGAGCACTTCGCCGTCATCCACGTCGAGGTGACGAGGCTCGACTGGCTGTGGGTGGGCGCCGAGGACCTGCGCCGCGCGAGCTTCGCCTGGAACGGATCGGCGTGGGCGGGCGCCTGGACGGTGCCGTAGCAATTCTGTTAACCGTATTGGCAATAATTAACCAAATGTGAAACAATAAGATCCGTCGTCAACGAAACGAGGATCCTATGAATCCCCCACCCCCAGGCTGGCCCCGGCTGTCGAGCTGTCTCTATTACGAGGATGCCGCCAAGGCGATCGATTGGCTGTGCGACGCGTTCGGCTTCGAGGTTCGCCTGCGCGTCGAGGACGATGCCGGGCGCATCGTGCACAGCGAGCTCACCTATGGCGACGGCGTGATCATGGTGAGCCAGCAGCAGGACGATCCCGCCGTCAAGCCCGAATGGAAGCGCGCGATGAAGAGCCCGCGTGCGCTCGGGAACGCCAACACGCAGATGCTGATGCTCTACGTCGACGATGTCGAGGCGCACTGCGCGCATGCGCGGACGCACGGCGCGACGATCCACGAGGAGCCCGGCACGCACGACTACGGCGACGATTACTGGACCGACCGCAGCTACGGTGCGATCGACCTCGGCGGCCACCAGTGGTGGATCACCCAGCGCCTGCGCAGCGGCGCCAAGGCGTGACGTCGGGCAAGGCAGCGCGCCTGTCCGCGTCGCTTGCGGCACTCGCCGACGACAAGCGACGCGCGGTCATCCGCGCACTGCTCGAGCAGCCGCGCCGCGCCGGTGATCTCGCCAAGGCGGTGGCCCTGTCGCCGCCCGCGTTGTCGCGGCACCTGCGCATCCTCCGGCGGGCGGGGCTCGTGGTCGAGCAAGGCGACGACGACGATGCGCGCGCGCGCATCTACAGCGTTCGCGCGCCGGGCTTCACGCCCCTGCGCGAGTGGCTCGACGACGTCGAGTCGTACTGGACGGAGCAGCTCGAAGCCTTCAAGGCGCACGCGGAAGGCAAGCGCCGATGACCGGCGATCGCGCGCGCGTCAGCGTGGCCGTCGCGGTGGATGCGCCGGCGGCCTTCGCCATCTTCACGCAGGAGATCGACGTGTGGTGGCGGCGCGGCGCGCGGTTTCGCAATGCGGGAGAGCGGCGCGGCATCGTCTGCATCGAGCCGCGTGTCGGCGGCCGGCTCTTCGAGTCGATCGAGGGCGACGTTGTGCCGCACGTCGTCGAGATGGGCCGCGTGAGCGTATGGGATCCGCCGCGGCGCGTCGCCTTCACGTGGCGCGCGTCCAACTTCGCGCCTCACGAGTCCACCGACGTCGACGTCGAATTCACTCCGCAGCGCAGCGGAACGCTGGTGACCGTCACGCACAGCGGCTTCGCGGCGCTGCGCGACGATCACCCCGTGCGCCACGGCCTGCTGGGCAGCGCGTTCTGTGCGGAAATGGGTCGATGGTGGGGCGACCAGATGGCGTCGCTTCGCGAGTCGGCTATGCTTGCGGGTCGAACGACACGATAAGCAGCCGACGCCCATGCCCGACGCGATACCGCAGGACGAGAACCAGATCATCGCCGAGCGCCGCGCGAAGCTTGCGGCGCTGCGTGCGGGCGGCCAGGCGTTCCCGAACGACTTTCGCCGCGACGCGCTCGCCGGCGACCTGCATGCGAAGCACGGCGGCGAGTCCAACGAAGCGCTGGAGTCGCTCGCGATCCCGGTCAACGTCGCCGGCCGCATGATGCTGAAGCGCGTCATGGGCAAGGCGTGCTTCGCGACACTGCAGGACATGTCCGGGCGCATCCAGCTCTACGTCACGATCGACGGCGTCGGCGCCGACGCGCTCGAGTCGTTCAAGCACTGGGACCTGGGCGACATCGTCGCGGCCACCGGCACGCTCTTCAAGACGCGCACGGGCGAGCTGTCCGTCAAGGCGACGAGCGTGCGGCTTCTCACGAAGTCGCTGCGACCGCTGCCCGAGAAGTTCCACGGCATGACGGACACCGAGCAGCGCTATCGCCAGCGCTACGTCGACCTCATCACCAACCCGCAGGCGCGCGACGTGTTCGTCAAGCGCTCGCAGATCGTGCAGGCGATGCGCGAGTTCTTCGTGAGCCGCGGCTACCTCGAGGTCGAGACGCCGATGATGCATCCGATCCCGGGCGGCGCCGCGGCGCGCCCGTTCGTCACGCATCACAACGCGCTCGACATGGAGCTCTTCCTGCGCATCGCACCGGAGCTCTACCTCAAGCGGCTGGTGGTCGGGGGCCTCGAGAAGGTGTTCGAGATCAATCGCAGCTTTCGCAACGAAGGCATCTCGACGCGCCACAATCCCGAGTTCACGATGCTCGAGTTCTACGAGGCGTATCGCGACTACGACTACCTCATGGACCTCACCGAAGCGCTGCTGCGCGAAATCGCGACCAAGGTGCTCGGCACGACGACGATCAGCTACCAGGGCAATGCGATCGACCTCGCGCCCGTTTTCGATCGACTGACGATGGCGCAGGCGATCCACCAGTACAACCCGGAGCACGCGCCAGGCGACCTCGCCAATCCCGATTACCTGCGCAGCACGCTGTCGCGCTTCGACGTCGACGTGTTCGCCACCGACGGGCTCGGCCTGCTGCAGCTCAAGCTGTTCGAGGAGACGACCGAAGCGAAGCTCGTGCGGCCCACGTTCATCGTCGCGCATCCGACGGACGTGTCGCCGCTCGCGCGCGCCAACGACGCGGACCCCTCCGTCACGGACCGCTTCGAGCTCTTCATCACCGGGCGCGAGTTCGCCAACGGCTTCTCCGAGCTCAACGATCCCGAGGACCAGGCGGCGCGCTTCCAGGCGCAGGTCGACGCGCGCGCAGCCGGCGACGAGGAAGCGATGTACTACGACGCCGACTACATCCGCGCGATGGAGTACGGCCTGCCGCCGACGGCAGGCGAGGGCATCGGCATCGACCGCCTGGTCATGCTGCTCACCGACTCGCCGTCGATCCGCGACGTGATCCTGTTCCCGCAGCTCAAGAAGGAATGACGCAAGGCTTCGGCTCCTTCCGGGAGTTCTATCCCTTCTACCTCGCGGAGCATGCCAACCGCACCTGCCGCCGGTTGCACGTCGTGGGATCGACGCTGGTGATCGCATGCCTCGCCACGTTCGCGGCCACGGGCAACGCGTGGTGGATCGGCGGCGCGTTCCTAAGCGGCTACGGCTTCGCGTGGGTCGGCCACTTCTTCTTCGAGCACAACCAGCCGGCGACGTTCCGCCATCCGCTGTACAGCCTCGTCGGCGACTGGGTCATGTACGTGCAGGTGATCACGGGCCGCATCCCGTTCTGAGCGATACCCGGTAGGGGTATCTTGATCTCGACCCGCGCCGGGTATATATAGGGAGCATGGGAAGCCCGGCCGCCGCACCCGAACGCATCGAGCTCGGCGTCACCGGCATGACCTGCGCCGCGTGCGCCGCGCGCGTCGAGAAGACGCTCAACCGCGTCCCCGGGGTCTCGGCGAACGTCAACTTCGCGACCGAGACGGCGAGCGTCGGGTTCGACCCTGCGCAGGCGTCGGCCGAGCAATTGCTGGCGGCGGTCGCACGTGCAGGATACGGCGCGACGGTGCGCCGCGATCCGCAGGAAGACCGCAAGCGCGACGACGCGCGCAGGGAGCACGAGCTTCGCGCGCTGACCCGCGAGGTCGTAGTCGCCGCGCTCCTGTCGGCGCCGCTGTTGCTGCAGATGATCCCCATGATGCTGTCCGGCGGCCACGATTGGCTGCCGCGCTGGTGGCAGCTCGCGCTCGCCACACCCGTCCAGCTCTGGATCGGACGGCGCTTCTACGTGGGCGCGTGGCACGCGCTGCGCGGCGGCGGCGCCAACATGGACGTGCTGGTCGTGCTGGGCACGTCGATGGCGTACGCATGGAGCGCCGCCGTGACCGTGCTCGGCCTGCACGAACGCCACGTGTACTTCGAAGCGGCAGCGGCGGTCATCACGCTCGTGCTGCTCGGCAAGCTCCTGGAAGCGCGGGCGAAGGCCGGCGCGTCGGCGGCGATGCAGGGGCTCCTGCGGCTTGCGCCGCGCGCCGCGCACGTCATTCGCGGCGGCACCACGGTCGAGATCGCGGTCGAGGACATCGCCGTCGGCGATCGTGTCGCGGTGCGCGCGGGCGAGAGCGTCCCGGTGGACGGCATCGTCCGCGAAGGCTCGTCCGCAGTGGACGAGAGCATGCTGACCGGCGAATCGCGCCCGGTCGCGAAGCAGCCCGGCGATCCCGTGTATGCGGGCACCGTGAACCAGGACGGGCTCCTTGCGTGTGAAGCGACGAAGACCGCGAGCGCCACGCTTCTCGCGGGCATCGTGCGCCTCGTTGCGCAGGCGCAAGGGTCGAAGGCGCCCATCCAGCGCACCGCGGACCGCGTCTCTGGCATCTTCGTGCCGATCGTCCTCGCCATTGCGGTCGTCACGTTCTTCGCGACGTGGTGGATCGCTGGCGACGCGGCGACCGCGCTCGTGCACGCGGTCGCGGTCCTGGTGATCGCGTGCCCGTGCGCGCTGGGGCTCGCCACGCCCACTGCGATCATGGTCGGCACCGGCCGCGGCGCGCAATCCGGCATCCTCATCCGCAACGCAACCGCGCTCGAGCAGGCGGGCCGCTTGCAGACGCTCGTCGTCGACAAGACGGGCACGCTCACGGAAGGACGCCCGCGCGTCACCGACGTCGTCGCCTTCGGTGACGCGAAACGCGCCGATGTGCTGCAAGCGGCGGCAAGCCTCGAGCAGGGATCGACGCATCCGCTCGCACGCGCGATCGTCGCCGCCGCCAAGGAGGAGGGCATCGCGTCGCTGCCGATCGCGGACTTCGAATCGATTCCTGGCCGCGGCGTGTCCGCGCGCGTCGGCGCGAGTCTCGAGCCCACGACGCTCGGTGCACTTGCATTCGTCGCGCAACGGGGATTCGATCCGCCGACGGCCGCGATTCTCGACCTCGAAGCCCAGGGCAAGTCGATCGTCGGCGTCGTGCGCGGAGGCCGGGCGCTCGGCGTCATCGCGCTGGCCGACACGATCCGGCCCACTTCACGCGACGCCGTGCGGCGCCTCGCGGACATCGGTGTGGACGTCGTCATGCTCACCGGCGACAACGGCGCCGCGGCGCAGGCCGTCGCGTTCGCTGTCGGCATCACGAAATTCGAATCCGGCGTGCTGCCCTCGGCCAAGGCGGATGCGGTGCGCGAGATCGCAGGCACCGGCGTCGTCGTCGGCATGGTCGGCGACGGCGTCAACGACGCGCCGGCCCTCGCGGCGGCCGACGTGAGCTTCGCGATCGGCGCCGGCGCCGATATCGCGATCGAGGCCGCCGACGTCACGCTCGTGCGCAACGACCTCGCGGCAGTCGTCGACGCGATCCTCCTGTCGCGGGCCACACTGTCGAAGATTCGCCAGAACCTGTTCTTTGCGTTCGCCTACAACGTGCTCGGCATCCCGCTCGCCGCGATCGGCATGCTGAACCCCGTGATTGCCGGCGCCGCCATGGCGTTGAGCTCGGTCTCGGTCGTGACGAACGCGCTATTGCTTCGGCGCTGGACCGCGCCGCATTGAGGAGACGACGATGGAAACGATCACGATGAACGTGAAGGGCATGTCGTGCGGCGGCTGCGTCGCCAGCGTCACGCGCGTGCTGAAATCCGTGCCCGGCGTCACCGACGTCGCGGTGACGCTGACACCCGGCACCGCCAGGGTGACGTTCGACCCGGCGCAGACCGGCGCGCCCGCGCTGCGCAGCGCGGTCGAGGACGCGGGCTATGACGTCGTCGCCTAAGCGCGTCGCGCGCGCCGACGCAGCGGCGCTCGGCAAGCGCATCGCCCGCATCGAAGGCCAGGTGCGCGGCATCGGCAAGATGATCGCGGAGGATCGCTACTGCATCGACGTGCTGACGCAGGTGAGCGCGGTGCAGGCGGCGCTCGATGCGCTGGCGCTCGAGCTCCTCGAGGATCACCTGCACGGCTGCGTGCACAACGCCGTCAAGTCGGGCGACGGCAAGCGCGCCATCGACGAGGCGCTCACCGTCGTGCGCAAGTTCGCGCGCTAGCGCTGCGCGCCGTTACGCTCGATCCAGTGCTCGAATGCCTGCAGGAACTTGCGCAGGAAATCGACCGTGGACTCGTTGGTGAGCTTGCCGTCGTCGCCGAATAGGGTACCGGCCTGGCCGATGAACGCTTCCGGTCCCGCCATGGTGGCGACGTTCACCGCAACCAGCGTCTGGCGAAGCGCGAGATTGGCGGCCATCGCGCCAAGCGCACCCGGCGTGACGCTGATCACCGCCGCGGGCTTTCGGCTCCAGACGCCTTTGCCGCTCGGTCGCGAACCCACGTCGATGGCGTTCTTGAGCCCGCCGGGAAGCGAGCGGTTGTACTCGGGCGTCACGAACAGCAGCGCATCGACGCCACGGATCGCATCGCGGAAAGCGGTCCACTGAACCGGCGGCGACTCCGTCTCCAGGTCCTGGTTGTACAGCGGCAGGTCGCCGATCGGCACGATGGTCATCGCGAGCGTGTCGGGGGCAATGGCGATCACCGCGTTGGCGAGCTTGCGGTTGAACGACTCCTTGCGAAGGCTGCCGACGATGACGGCGACGTTTCGAGCACTCATGGCGGCGATCTCGTTATTCGTGAGTCTTCCATGGTAAGCCGTTTGCGGGCGGACCTCGCCCAATGGCATGATGCCGGCGCCCGTGCAGGAACCACCATCACCGAACGAGACGGCGTGAGCGAAATCAGCACCGCGGCCCTGGTATGCCTCGCGATCCTCGCGGGAGCGCTCATCGGCGCGAGCCTGCGCCGCGTGCTGCCTTCCGAGCACATGAGCGAGCAGTCGCGCAACATCGTGAACATCGCGATCGGCCTCATCGCGACGCTCTCCGCCATCGTCCTCGGCTTGCTCGTGGCTTCCGCGAAGGGAGCCTTCGACGCGCGCAACGACGAGATCAAGCAGAGCGCGGCGCGGCTCGTGCTGCTCGACCGTACGCTGCGTCAATACGGCCGCGAAACGAGCGACATACGCGCGCTTCTGCAGGAGCTCACACAGCGACGCATCGACCACACCTGGGACAAGGCGCAGCCGCGCGAGCACATGCGAATCGTGACCGAGGATGCCACGAGCAGCGAGCTGATTCGCGAGCGATTGTGGCAGCTCACCCCGACGAACGAGGCCCAACGCTGGCTGCACGCCCGCGCGCTCACGTTGACGGCGGAGATCGAGCACGGCGGTGGCTGCTCGTCGAAGGCGATCAATGCTCGATTCCTCGACCGTTCCTGGTGATCCTGGCCTCGTGGATCGCCGTGATATTTACAGGTCTCGGCCTCTTCTCGCCGCG
>Ga0207691_10003693_pt1 | contig 14845 bp, 15 predicted proteins | sample KBSM13metaG_FD_184327 | JGI IMG/M metagenome (GOLD analysis project Ga0207691, IMG submission 184327) | Miscanthus rhizosphere microbial communities from Kellogg Biological Station, Michigan, USA - KBS M1-3 metaG (SPAdes) (version 2) | ecosystem: Host-associated > Plants > Roots > Rhizosphere >... | reverse complement strand
CGGCCGCGTCGTCGTGCACCCCACGAACCCCGACGTCGCGTACGTGGCCGCCCTCGGCCATCTCTGGGGACCGAACAAGGAGCGCGGCCTCTTCCGCACCACGGACGGCGGCAAGACGTGGGTCAACACGAAGTTCATCGACGAGGACACGGGCTTCGTGGACGTGGCCATGGACCCCGAGAGCCCGCAGACCCTGTACGCCGCCTCCTACCAGCGGCGGCGCACGCCGTTCGGGTACAACGGGGGCGGACCGGGCAGCGCGCTCTGGAAGACCACCAACGGCGGCGAGACCTGGACGAAGCTGAGCGACGGGCTTCCGACCTCCGGCGACGTGGGCCGCATCGGCATCGGCATCTACCGGCGCGATCCGCGCATCGTGTACGCGCTCGTCGAGCACGCCAAGGAGGGGGGCATCTTCCGCTCCGAGGACAAGGGCGCCACCTGGAAGAAGATGTCCGACACGAACCCGCGCCCCTCCTACTACAGCCAGGTCCAAGTGGACCCGAGCAACGACCAGCGCGTGTGGGTGCTGGGCGCCCCGCTCTTCCTTTCCGAAGACGGCGGGAAGACGTTCCGCCAGGACGTCGGACAGAAGATCCACGGCGACTACCACGCGCTCTGGATCGATCCTGCCGACTCGAACCACCTCCTGGCCGGGTCGGACGGCGGCGTGCACATCACCTACGACCGCGCGCGGACGTGGGACTTCGTCAACACCGTGCCCCTCGCCCAGCTCTACGAGATCTCCTTCGACATGCAGAGGCCGTATCGCGTCTGCGGAGGCCTCCAGGACAACGGGAGCTGGTGCGGCCCCAGCCGCACGCTCTTTCAGCAGGGCATCTCGAACGAGGACTGGTCGCGGGTGGGCGGAGGCGACGGGTTCTACAACGTGATCGATCCGAGCGAGCCCGACATCGTCTACACCGAGAGCCAGGACGGCAACCTGTCCCGCTTCGACGCGCGCACGAACGAGCGGCGCAGCATCCGCCCCGAGCCCCCGGAAGGCGAACGTTACCGCTTCAACTGGAACTCGCCGATCGTGGTCTCCCGCTACGACACGGACACCGTGTATTACGGCGGCAATCGCTTCTTCGCGTCCCGCGACCGCGGCGAGAGCTGGACGGTCGTGAGCCCCGACCTCACCGCCGGCGCCGAGCGCGACAAGATGAGCATCTTCGGCAGGACGGCGAAGGACATGTTGTCGCGCAACGACGGTGTCGTGCACTTCGGCACCATCACGACCCTGGCGGAGTCACCGGTCAAGGCCGGCGTCGTGTGGGCCGGGACGGACGACGGCAACGTGCAGGTCTCGCGCGACGGCGGCGCGACCTGGACGCGGCTGAAGCTGCCCGCGGGCGTGCCCGCCGGGACGTACGTGGGCCGCGTGGAGCCCAGCCGCGCCGGCGAAGGCGCCGCCTTCGTGGCCTTCGACGGCCATCGGGCCGACGACTACACGCCCTACCTCTTCCGGACCGACGACTTCGGTCAGACCTGGCACGCCCTGGCGGGCGATCTTCCCAAGGGCCAGGTGGTTCACGTCGTGCGCGAGCACCCGAAGAACCCGCGCCTCCTCTTCGTGGGCACGGAGTTCGGACTCTTCGCGAGCTGGAACGGCGGAGGGAGCTGGACCCGCCTGCGCGGCAAGCTGCCGACCGTGCCCGTCTTCGACCTCCAGGTCCATCCGCGCGACAACGACTTGATCGTCGCCACCCACGGGCGTGGCGTCTACATCCTCGACGACCTGGGCGCCCTGGCCCAGGCCGACCCCGCGGCCGCGGACGCGGACCTTCGCGTGTTCGAGGTCGAGCCCGCCACCGCCTACCGGGTCTACGGGCACAAGGGGAACACCGGGCACAAGTTCATGGCGGGGGCGAATCCGCCGGAGGGGGCGACGATCACGTATCTCCTCAAGGCCAAGCCGGGCGAGAAGGAGGACGTGAAGATCACGATCACCGACGCCGCGGGCGCGCTCGTGCGCGAGATCAAGGGGCCGAAGGAGAAGGGCCTCAACCAGGCGAGCTGGGACCTGCGCGTCGAGCCGCCGGTGCCGCCCCCGCCTCCGAGCGGAGGCGAGTCCTTCTTCGGGCCGCCGCGCGGACCCCTCGTCGCCCCCGGCACCTACACCGCGAAGGTGACCCTGGGCTCGGCCTCCGGCACGCGTCCGATCGTCGTGGAGGAGGACCCGCGCATCACGATCGGCGCCTCCGAGCGCAAGGAATGGGAGCAGGCCTCGCGCCAGGCGGCCAAGCTCTGGGGCCGCGCCGAAGCCGCGAACCGGTCGGTCACGGCCCTCAAGAAGCAGCTCGCGGACGTCCAGGAGTCACAGAAGTCCGCTCCGGAGGACGTCAAGGCCGCGATCAAGACGCTCGTGGATACGGTGGACGGGCTGGCGCGGCAGATCAACCGCCAGGAGCCCCTCGGATTCGCGGGCGCGCCCCTGGCCGAGGACCCCGACCCCTTGATGCCGCGCGCGCGCACCCTCTACCTGGCCATCAGCGGCATCACCGCCGCCCCCACCGCACCGCAGCGGCAGTCGCTCTCCCGCGTCCAGAAGCAGGTGGACGAGACGGTGGCCGCCGTGAACGCGGTCGTCGAGAAGAACGTGCCCGAGCTCAATCGCCTGCTCGGGGAGCGCGGGGTGGGCCGGATCGACGGCGGCAAGCCGATCCCTTGAGCGAAGCGGTCGTCTACGGAGCCGGCGTATTGAGGACGTGCATCAGCGCCATCGCCAGCAGCACGAGCCCGAGGCAGACGACGATCACGAGCGCCGTGCGCCACATCGGCGGCCGCTCCCGCCGCGGCCCGGACGACGGGAGAGCCGTGGTAAGGAGGCGCCGCTGGCAGCGCATGCAGCCGGCCAGATGGGCGGCCAGATCGGGGGGCGCCTGTCCCGGCGGAGCCGCCGAGATCTGAGCAAAGCCCTGCGGGCTCAGGCAACCCTGGGCGTCGAAGAGCGCGGCCGCCATGTGCGTCGCCATCCTCCGCCGCGAATATACTCCGGGGAATGAACTTCGAGGAGACGGCGGTGCGTCTGTGGAAGCGGCTGGAGCGAGAGGAGAAGATCGCCGCCGCCGGGCGTTTCTTCGCGGAGCCGCCCCAGGAGGTCTATGGCAGCGCCCTCGGCGCCATCATCAAGGCCCGCCACCTGCGCCCGCAGGTGGCCCGATCGATGTCTCCGGAGGAGCAGGGACGCGCGCTCGCGTCCGTCCTCGATCCCGGGGAGCCGGTGGCGGCCGCCCTCCTCGTCGCCCTCCATCTCGGCGCCCGGCGCGAGATGCTGGCCGTCTTCCTCGACGCGCTGGGCCTGCCCCACGAGGACGGCATCCTGAAGGACGAGGCGGACGCGGCCACCCTGGACGACGCGCGGCTGCGCAAGGGGCTCGAGGCCTTGAAGGCGCGGTTCAGCGCGCACGAGATCCGCACGTACCTCAACACGCTCTGGCTGCAGGATCCCGATCGCTGGAACGGGCTGCGCGGCTTGCCCGAGCCCGCCTAGCCTTTCCTAGCCCGCGCGCGCGGGCAGCGGCTCGTCCACGTCGGGCACGGTCGTGATGCCGCCTTCTTCGCGCGGCGGCAGCAGCAGCCAGAAGCGCTCGGCGTGCTCGCTCCCGCCCAGGCGGCGCGCATAGGCGGCCGAGAGGCGGGCGACGCGCTTGGCGGCGCCGCTCGTCGGTGCGAGCGCGGCTTGGAGCTGTCGCACGCTCTCGAGCAGCGCGGGATCGGTAGGCTGGACCATGGGCTGCAGACGCGGCCCGAATCCCTTCTGCGGGTGCCAGGCCTTTCCCTGCCGCCACTGACGGGCGGCCAGCCCCGCCGAACGGAGGCGCTCGGTAAAGCCCTTGAGGTCGCCGCGCAAGGTCGGCGCGAGATGGAATCGCCAGAGGAAAGGGGCGAGCCGGGCGCGGTCGGCAGCGTGGATGGCGGCCGGAGGCAGCCGCGCCCCCACCTGGCCCAGGCGGACGCGCACGGCGCCGCGCACGAAAGCCTCCGGGCGCTCCTCGTAGAGGAAGACGTTCCGGCCCTCTCCACCCTGGAAGCCGCGCAGGCAGGCCTCGTGGGAGAGGCGATGGTCGATGTGGCTGCCCACGCCGAGGGGCATGTACACCTGGGAAGCCTTGGAGCGGTGTGCGATCTCTCCCAGGGCCTGCGCGATCTGGCTCACCCAGCGGTCGTCGTCGTCACGCCGCCCTTCCACGAGGGCCTGGAACGACGAGTAGTAGTCGGTGCGCTGCCTTGCGTCGGGAAGGCCCAGGGAAACGCGGCGCACGTCCGCCGAGGCCAGCGCGCCGACCTCCGGCCAGGGGCGCCCACCCTCGCCGAACACGGTGACCACGAGGATGCGCAGCCCGCGCCCGGCGTCGGCCAGGAGGCGAGCTCCGCAAGAGAGAATGACGTCGTCGTGGTGCGGCGACACGTAGAGACTGTCGCAAGGCGAGAAGGCCTGGGGATCGACGGCGATGGTCATGGGAGGAACGGCACCGTGGTCACCCACGAGAGCCTGTCCTACAGTCTACCGCCAGTCGTGGACGCCGCGGGCCCTCTTTCTGATCGCTTGACCGTGCGCGCGGACGGCGGCTAGTGTCAAGGGTCCCCTTGTCACGCCCCATCGCCCGCTTCGCCTTCGCCGCGCTCGCCCTTCTTCCCGCCTGCCATGGCGCGCAGACCACGATCAGCGCGGAGCAGGCCGTGCTCGACCGGAGGCGCGAGGGTCTGGCCGGCCTGATGGCGGCGGCGCACCGAGGAGCGCTGCTGCCGTTCGACAAGCTGCTCGTGGTCGCGGACGAGGGCCTGGTCCGGCAGGTCGTCGCGGCCAGCCTTCCCTTCGAGCGCGTGATCGTCGGCCGTTATCGCATCCGCGTCTCGCGCGCGGACGTGCATTTCGAGGACGGCTTCGGGCTCGTGCGCCTGGACGGCGAGGCGAGCTTCGCCGACCGTGCGGAGACGGAAGGTCATGCCGAGGTGACCGTCTTCGGCGGGCTCGACGTGGTGGCGCTGGATCCCGAATCGGGGACCCTGCGCGGCTCGGTGAAGATCATCGCCCTGGACGCGCGGCGCGTGAACGTCTACGGCGTCAAGTCCTCCATCGTCGAGGACCTCGTCGAGCAGCTCGGACGCGAGAAGCTGGACTCCTTCAGCGCCCTCGCCTCCGCCATCGAGATCCCGGTCCGGCTCGAGCGCAGCGTCACCCTTCCGGCGGTCGGACCGGGCGAGGTGCGCATCGACGCCGCGACCATCCCCGTCCGCGCGTCCGTGGCCGACGTGAAGGCCTTCGGCGGGAAGCTCTGGGTCTCCGTGGACGTCTCGACCGACACGGCCTCGCCCGCGCCGGGCCCGGCGTCAACGAAGCCGAGCCCCACTCCGGAAGCAGGGCCCCGGTGAAGGCGGCGCTCCTCGTGACCGCGAGCCTGGCCGCGGCCGTCCTCGCCGCCTGCCGCCCACGATCCGGGGCGGAGTACTTCGAAGGCCAGCGCGCGGAGCACGAGCGACGGCGCGCGGAGTTCGCGAAGATCGTGGCCGCCGATCCCGTCGTGACCGAAGCCCTGGCCCAGGGGGGCGACATCATCCTGGGGATCCGGCCCGCCCTGGTCGAGGACGTGGTGCAGGAGGTCGCCGCGCGCTACCTCGATCGCGTCGCGCTGGACCTCCCCCTCGAGAAGCAGGTCCACGACGCCCACGCGCTCACGGTGGGGACATTCCTCGGCAAGGTGACCGCGGGGACATGGACGCTCGACGTGACCATCCATCGTGTGCGAGGTCTCCTCCGCGCGCGGCCGCCGAAAGTGGCCACCGCTCCCGACAACACCCTCACGGTGAGCCTCCCCGTCGTTCTGGAGGAAGGTCACGGCTCGGCCACCGTCCACTTCAACTGGGACAGCCGATCGCTCGCCTCCGTGGTGTGCAAGGACTTCGACGTCACGAAGCGTCTCGACGGCGAGGTGATCTCGCGGGAGTACCCGGTGGCGGGGGCGTTCCAGCTCTCCGCCGGCCCGGAGCGGCTGCGCGCCGAGCCCCAGTTTCCGCCGCGCGAGTTCCGCATCGGAGTCGACATGACGGACAAGTCCTGGGCCGAGGTACGCGCGGCCATCCAGGAGCAGGACGACGTCACGAAGTGCGGCCTGGGCCTGGATCCGGACAAGCTGCTGGAGAAGATCCGGGAGCGTCTGCACGAGGGCTTCGACGTCAAGCTGCCGCGGTCCCTCTTCCGGCCCGTGGACTTCCCGGCGGCCGTGCGCCAGGACGTGATGATCCAGGACCGGCGCGTCGACCTCGCCGTCCAGACGCGCGCCCTCCACATCACGCCTGTGGCCGTCTGGTACGGCGCGGACGTCCACACGCGCATCCAGGCCGAAGCGGGGGCGACGCCGAGCGCGGCCATCCCGCCGGTGAAGTGAGCAACCCTTTTCGCCGCGGCCAGGAACTCCTGGGCCGAGTGGCCCTCGTCGTGGGCTCCCTTCTCGCGGTGGCCCTCGCGGCCGAGGGCGCGCTGCGCCTGGCCGGGTACACCCCCGCGCGGTCGCAGGGACCGGGCGAGCTCTACGGCGCCCGCGAGCGCCTCTTCCTGGACTGCTATCCGAGCAATCCACGCCGCTACTTCGACGTCGACCTGCGCCAGCCGGCGGTGCGCGACGCCTACACCGCGCGAGGCGTGGCGGGCGTGGACGCGGTCGCGGCGCGCGCGCCCTACGCGGTCGAGTTCCGGTACAACGCGCTCTTCTTCCGCGAACGTGACCTCGCTGCGAAGGCTCCGGGAGTCATCCGCGTGGTGCTCTTGGGCGACTCGTTCACGGAGGGCCAGGGCGTCAAGGAGAACGACACCACCGCGCGCCGGCTCGAAGCCCTCCTGAACGCTTCCGGTGACCGCCGCTGGGAAGTCCTCAACTGCGCGCGCCGCGGCGCCGACTTCCCCTCCCTCCACAAGATGTTCGAGAAAATCCTGCCCTTCGAGCCGGACGTGGTCGTGTACGCGATGGTCCTCAACGACCCGGAACGACCTGCGGAGTTGGAGGCGCGGCACGGTGCCATGGACGACTGGATCCTCGACCACCGCCGGCGCCTGGGCGGGCCGGATTCCGCGCCTCCGCGTTTCGTGTCGTCACGACTGGCGGACTTCGTGGGCGACCGCGTGCAAGCCTGGCGCGTCGGGCGCGAGACGACACAGTGGTACCTCGACCTCTACGGCCCGGCGAACCGGGAAGGCTGGGCGCGGACCCAGGAAGCGGTCCGCGACATGGACCGCCAGATGCGCGAGCGCGGCGGCCGCTTCCTCCTCGCCTCCTGGCCGCTGCTCGTGGACCTCGAGGACTATCCGTTCGCGGCCGCGGACGAAGCGGTCGCCCGCTTCTGCGCGGACGCGGGCATCCCGCGCGTGGACCTGCGAGCGTCGCTGAAAGGGCACACCGCCGAATCCCTCTGGGTCCACCCCGTGGACCACCATCCCAACGAGGTCGCCCACCGCCTGGCCGCGGAGGCCCTGGCGCCGCGCGTCCGAGGGCTGGCGGTCCGTTGACCGCGGGTGTACCGTCGAGTCGAGAGGTAGTCTGGCGCGACTGGGGGCGGACCCTCCGCGCCGCGGAGAACGTCGTGCCTCACGACATCACGATCGACGACACGGTCCCCGTCTCGATCCGTCCATCCATCAAGGGCCTCGTGGCACGGCTCATGCCTGCCTATCCGCACGTCCGCCGCGTGCACGTCTCCTTCGACGACAGCTGGATCGTCACCGCCTGGGACGGGATGGGAACGGCCGTCGTGGACCACGAGCTGGTCGCGGCCATAAGGCGGGCGCTCTCCACGGCCGAGCACCACTGAACGACCCCGTCATCTCGGTCTCCCATCTCGGCAAGCGCTACGGCCGGACGGTGGCCGTGGACGACGTGTCGCTCCAGGTTCTGGAGGGAGAGATCTTCGGCCTGATCGGTCCGAACGGCGCGGGAAAGACGACGACGATGGAATGCGTGCAGGGCCACCGCGTTCCCGACCAGGGCACCATTTCGGTGCTCGGCCTCGATCCCCGCCGCGACGCCGGCGCGCTCCGCCAGCGGATCGGCGTGCAGCACCAGGAGGCGCAGCTCCAGAAGCGCATCAAGGTCTGGGAAGCCGTGGATCTCTGGGGGGCGCTCTACTCCCGCGTCACCGAGGCGGACGCGCTCCTGGCCCGGCTCGGACTCGAGGGCAAGCGCAACGCCTGGTTCATGACGCTCTCCGGGGGCCAGAAGCAGCGGCTCTTCATTGCGCTCGCGCTGATCCACGAGCCCGAGGTCGTGTTCCTCGACGAGCTGACCACCGGCCTCGATCCGCAGGCCCGCCACGCGATCTGGGGACTCGTGACCGGCATCCGGGAGCGGGGCACGACGGTATTCCTCACGACCCACTTGATGGAAGAGGCGGAGCGGCTTTGCGACCGCGTCGCCATCATCGAGCACGGGCGGATCATCGAAGTGGGCACGCCCGACGCCCTGGTCCGGAAGCACTGCCCTCAGCGGGCGGTCGTGTTCACGAGCGACGATGTCAACCTGGCCGAGCGAATGCACCGGCTCGGCGCCATCGAGCGCGGTGAGGGCCGCGAGGCGACGCACACGATTCGCGGCGAGGGCGACGACTTCGTGACCGAAGTCATCCACCACATCGCCGGCGAGGGCCTCCGCGTGCGCGATTTCCGCACCGTGATCCCGACCCTCGAGGACGTGTTCCTCAAGCTCACCGGCCACGGGATCCGGGACTGATGACGCGCCCCGGTTTCCTTCGCGGGTTCTGGAAGCTCAGCTGGGTGGAGACCAAGATCTTCGTCCGCGAGCCGATGGGATTCATCGGGGCGCTCGTGGTTCCGGTCGTGGTCTTCATCGTGCTCGGGGGCGTCCTGGGCGCGGGCAAGCCTCGAGCGGCTCCGCGCCTCGACATGCCTTTCAACCCGGCCATCGTTGCCGCGGTCTTCATCGCCCTCGGCGCCGTCCAGTCCCTCGTGGCGATCATGGCCATCTATCGCGAGGGAGGCATCCTCAAGCGGCTCCGCGCCACGCCTCTCTCGCCGGTGACGATCCTCGGCGCGCACGTCGTGGTGAAACTCGGCTTCACCGTGTGCAGCCTCGGGCTCCTCGTGCTCGCGGGCAAGCGCCTGTTTCCGGGCGTGATGCAGGTGAACGTGCTCAGCTTCACGATGGCCGTGCTGCTCGGCACCCTCGGCATCCTGTCGCTCGGCTTCGTGATCGCCAGCCTCGTCCCGACCGCGCGCTTCGCGCAACCGATCGGGGCGGTCGTTCTATACCCCATGCTCGTCGTGTCCGGCTTGTTCTTTCCCTTGAGCCAGTTACCGACCGCGCTGCGGGCCGTCGCCTACCTCCTTCCGACGACACACGCCGTCGCACTGCTTCAAGGCGTATGGGACGGATCGGGCTGGGGCGCGCACTGGATCAACGCCGCGGCGCTGCTCACGCTTTTCCTGGCGTATTGCGCCCTCTCGACGAGAGTCTTTCGCTGGGAGTGAAGCAAGACAAGGCGAAATGAAAAAGGGCGGCCACGCGGGCCGCCCTTGCTGTATTTCCCTGAATCCAGGGGATATTAGGTTTGGTAGCGGGGGGTGGATTTGAACCACCGACCTTTGGGTTATGAGCCCAACGAGCTACCTGGCTGCTCTACCCCGCGACAGATGAAACCCCAGTCTAGAAGAAGGACGTCCGCGGTGTCAACCCTTCGTGATCCTGCGCACGTACGTGATGGGCCGCACGACGGGCTGTCACAGGATGTGGGACAACTGTGAAACGGGTGAGGAGCACCACCCGGGACTGAACCTTTCCCCCCCAGTCCGCGTCCAATGTGTTGAGGGCGCCACACTCCGCGAGGCGGAGTGGTGGCTGGCCCGGGGGAGGTTCATCATGGCCGCATACGTCGTCGGCGTGGACGCGCGGTGCCCGCTCTGCGGGTGCTCCATCCTGTCGATCGGTCGTGGCGGGCACGTGACGGCTGAGGATCTGCATCCCGTCCCGCTCCACAAGCGAGGCGGCTCCGGCGAAGGCTACATGCTCTGCGACGATTGCGGGGTCCTGGCCGAGCTTCCCTCCGACATCACGCTGAATTAGCGCCACCGCCGGGGGCGCATCCGCTCGGATGCGCCCCCCGAAAAGCCGTCCCCAACCCTTTCCCGCCTCGTTTCTGCTCCGTGAGCGCGCGTGCTTGACGCGCACGCCGCGCGGGAGCATAGTCTCGCCGTTTCCATACGACGAGCCTCGACGCGCAGAAACGCGCGGGCTCATTCCCGCTCCTGGAGGTTGAGACATGGACGACAACACCCCGACCGGGTCTCCGGAGCCGCTGGACTCCGGGACGACTCCCGCGTCGCCATCGCCGTCGCCGCAACCGGCCGACACGGGCCTCGGCTCGGGCGCCCCCGCGGCACCCAAGCGGAGCGCGAGTCGGAGCGCGCGCAAGCCCGCCAGGAAGAAGGCGGCGAAGAAGAGCGCCAGCCGGAAGCCTGCGAAGAAGACCGCGAAGAAGAAGGTCGCGAAGAAGAAGAGCGCCGCCCGCAAGCCCGCTCGCAAGAAGACCGCGAAGAAGGCCAAGGCACGGGCCGGGGCGCGCAAGAAGGCCGGCCGCCGCAAGAAGTAGCCGACACGGCCGCGGGATCGAAGGGCGCACGCGCACCGTGCGCCCTTCTTCTTTTCTAGGGCAGGATCGCCGTCTTCAGGCCGTCTCCGCCGCGCGCCATGTGCCCCAGCACCTGGGGCAGGTCGTCCAGCGACGCGTCCGCCGTGATGAACGCGTTCGGGTCGATGTGGCCGTCCGCGATCAGCCGGAAGGCCTTGCGCACGCTCTCCGGCGTGTGATGGAAGGTCGACTTGATGGTGAGCTCCTGGTAGTGGAGGAGCTGCGAGTCGATCCCGATCTTGGTGTCGGTCGGACAGCCGCCGAAGAGCTGGACGACGCCCCCCTTGCGCACGGCGCGCACCGCGGCCTCCGAGGTCCCGGGCAGGCCGACGGCCTCGATGACGACGTCCATCCCGCGCCCGTCGGGGCTGCGCTGGCGCAGCAGCTCCGCGAGGTCCACGCCTTCGCGCGCCGCCACCACGCCCTCCGCCCCCATCTCGAGCGCCTTGTCCAGCCGGGAGCGGCGGCGGCCGGCCGCGGTCACGTGGGCCCCGCGCATGCGCGCGAGGGCGACGAACATGAGGCCGATGGGCCCCGTACCGATGACGGCCACGGACTGGCCGCGCCCGATCCAGCTCTCCTCGACGCCCCGGATCACGCAGGCCAGGGGCTCCACCATCGCCGCTTCGCGGAACTCGAGCCCTTCGTCGAGGGGGAGCAGGTTCTTCTTGACCACCCGCGCGGGGATGCGCGCGAACTCGGCGTAGGCCCCGTTCCAGAAGAGGAGGTCGTCGCACAGGCTCGGCATCTCGTGGCGGCAGTAGTAGCAGTCCCCGCAGGGCGCGGAGTTGGCGGCCACGACGGCCATGCCCGGCTCGAAGGATTCGACTCCGGGCGCGACCTCTTCCACGATGCCCGCCATCTCGTGCCCGAACACGGCCGGCGGCACGATCATCTTCGCGTGGTAGCCGCGCCGGAAGACCTTGGCGTCCGTGCCGCAGGTGAGGGCCACCCGCGTCCGGAGCAGGACGTCGCCCGGCTCCAGCGTCGGCACCTCCACCTGCTCGATGCGCACGTCCTCACGCCCGTAGAGCACGGCCGCCTTCATCTTAGGTCGCACGAATACTCACCTCGCTGTCACACCGGTGCGGTCAACATCACCTTCAGCACGCCCGGCGCGGGATGGGCCGCCATCTCGACCGCGCGCGGCGCGTCGTCCAGGGAGAAGCGATGCGTCACCAGCTCGCGCACGCGGATTTCGCGCGCGAAGACGAGCTGGGCGGCCAGGTCCTGGACGTCCACGGATGCGCTGTACGACGTGAGGATCTCCTTCTCGGCGGCGCTCAACGCCCCCAAGTCGATCTGGACCGTCTCTCCAGGGGATGTGGCGGCGAACACGATGATACGGCCACCGGGCCTCGTCGCGTCAACCGCCTGTGCGAATGGGGCCTGGCCGAATGCGGCCAGGACGGCCAGGTCGGCCCCCCGGCCCCCGGTCAGGGCGCGGACCTCCCGAGGTACGTCCACCGACGTCGCATCGAGGGCCACCGAGGCGCCCAGGCGCCGCGCCATCTCGAGGCGATCGGGGAACGTGTCGCTGACCAGGACGTCGGCGCCCGCCCAGCGGCAGAGCTGCATCAGCAGCAGGCCAATCGGGCCCTGGCCGACCACGAGCACGGTCTGTCCCTGGGTCACCCCCGCCTTGCGCACGGCCTTCAGGCAGGTGTTCACGGGCTCCACGAAGGCCGCCTCTTCCGGAAGCACGCCGTCCGGGACGGGAATCGCTCCGCGCTCGACGATCCAGTCCATCGCCTTCACGTACTCCGCGAAGCCCCCGCCCGCGGCCTCGAACCCGGCGGTCGTCCCGTTGCGCTTGTAGACCTCGCACTGGGCATAGGCCTGGATCGAGCAGTAGAAGCAGCGGCCGCAGGGCACGTGATGGTGCACGACGACGCGATCGCCCTCGTGGAATCGCGTGACCCCCGCGCCCGTGCGGGCGACCGTCCCGCAGATCTCGTGGCCGAAGACCCGCGGCCCGGGCAGGAGGCCCTTCAGGATCTTCTTGATGTCGGTCCCGCAGACGCCGCAGGCGTCGACACGGACGAGCATCTCGCCGCCGCCCACCTCCGGGACGGGGATCTCCTCGACACGCAGGTCACCCTTCCCCCTGTAGACCGCGGCACGCATGGGCACAAGGATCGATCTTACCGCGGCTGTCAATGCCGCCCGAGCCGACGACTCCTCGCTAACCTACCGCCCCTCATCAAGTTGCGCCCATAGGTCAGCCGCCGAGGAGGTTGCGCAGGACGAAGTAGATGTTCTCGCGGCGCTCGCGGAGGCGGCGATAGAAATACGGGAACCAGTGCGTGCCGTAGGGGACGTAGACCCGCACGCGATGACCGCCGGCCACCAGCTCGTCCCAGCGGCGCGGGCGGAGGCCGTAGAGCATCTGGAACTCGAACCGGTCGGGGGGGATCTTCTGGACGGCGGCGTACCCGAGGGTGTCCCGGACCAGGATCTCGTCATGGGTCGCGATCGCCGGGTAGTTCCCGTGGTCGAGGAGCTGGTGGGCCAGCTCGCGGTAGGCCTTGCGGATGTGCTCCATGTCCTGGTGCGCGACGTCGGGCGGCTCCTTGTAGGCCCCTTTGCACAGCCGGACGCGGTCGCCGCGGGCGATCGCCTCCTTCACGTCGGCGGGCGTGCGGTGCAGGTAGGCCTGGAGGACGATCCCCACGTTGTCGTAGGTCTCGCGCAGGCGGTGGAAGAGGTCCAGCGTCCGCTGCGTGTGCTTCGAGCCTTCCATGTCGATGCGCACGAACCCGCCGACCTCACGCGCGACGTCGAGCAGGGAACCCACGTTCTCCCGGCAGAACTCCTCCGAGATGTCGAGGCCGAACATCGTGAGCTTGATCGAGATGTTGCGCTCGATCTCGGTGGGGATCTGACGCAGGAGCTGCTTGTTGGCCTCGGCGCTGCGCAGGGCGGCCTCGCGATCGAGCACGTCTTCGCCCAGGAGGTCGAAGGTGGCGCGGATGCCGCGGGCGTGGAGCTGGCGGCCGGCGGCGATGGCCGACCCCGGGTCGGGTCCGGCCACGAAGCGGCGGGCGAGGATGAACGGCGGCGAGATCATCGCCGGGGCGGGCGCGGACGGCGACCCGCGGCCGGGCGGGCGCGGACGCGCGCCGGCGCCTCGTATTCCGCCCGCACCACCGTCGAGATCCCGCCCCGGACGCGGAAGTCGCCTTCCACCGTCATCCGCCGCGGCTTCATCGCCGCCACCAGGTCGTCGAGGATCACGTTCGTCACGTGCTCGTAGTAGATGCCGCGATTGCGGTAGGCCTGGAGGTACAGCTTCAGGCTCTTCAGCTCCACGCAATCGCGGTCGGGAACGTACGTGATGCGGATGGTCCCGAAGTCCGGCTGCCCCGTCTTGGGGCAGACGGCCGTGAACTCCGGGCAGGTGTGGACGATGGTGTACTCGCGGCCGGGATGGCGATTGGGGAAGGTCTCGATGTCGGCCATCTCCGGGATCATACCGGAGGGCACGCGTATAATCCGCCGCGGTGTTGTGTACGTTCTGCGGGCGGCCGCTCGCGGCCGGGGCGCGCTTCTGTGGCGCCTGCGGACGGCCTGCCTCCGCGCCTCCGCCCTCGGGAGGCCTCGATTACATCGAGGAGGCCATGGGCGCCTCCCTGCGCGAGGCCGTCCTCCTCGACAAGATCACGGGCAGCGAGATCATCCGCAGCCCCGTCTTCCGCTTCCTCGTCTTCGTCGCCGTCGTGCCCCTGGCCATCGAGATCCTGCAGGGGAACCACGCGATCCTCTACGGGCTGGCCCTGTGGTCGATGGCGCTCTGGTCCCTGCTCCTCTACCGGCTCTTCGCCGACCGTGACCTCAGCTTCCGGCTCGCCTTCGGGACGGTGCTGTTCACCTGCTTCATCGGCCTCCCCATCCTCGAGCTGTGGCTGTTCACTCCGGTCGACATCACGGGCTGGCTCATCACGCGCAACTTCCTGGCCTTCCGCCTCAGCGGCTACGTGTTCGGCGTCGGCGTGCGCGAGGAGCTGACCAAGGCGATTCCGCTCATCGCGCTCGCCCTCTTCACGACGAAGATGCGCAAGCCGATCAACGGGCTCCTCCTCGGGATGATGTCGGGCATCGGGTTCGCGGGGGCGGAGAACGTCTACTACGTCTTCCGCACCCTCGAGGAGTCGCTGCGGGCCATGAAGGAGACGGGCAAGGCCGGGTACCTGGTCATGCCCGTCTA
>Ga0207691_10003691_pt1 | contig 14848 bp, 17 predicted proteins | sample KBSM13metaG_FD_184327 | JGI IMG/M metagenome (GOLD analysis project Ga0207691, IMG submission 184327) | Miscanthus rhizosphere microbial communities from Kellogg Biological Station, Michigan, USA - KBS M1-3 metaG (SPAdes) (version 2) | ecosystem: Host-associated > Plants > Roots > Rhizosphere >... | reverse complement strand
GCGCCATGCCATTCGACCAGGTGAGGCTGTGGGCGGGAGGCAGCCGCCGGATGTCGCGAAACGATGTGGTGTCGATCTCCTGGTTGACACCGAATAGCAGGAAGTCGGCGATCGCCGCATCGTTCAGTTCGCGCGACACCCCCGGGTGCAGGCGGATGCAGTCGAGTGTGTTGCTGAAGAGAACCGTCTGCCCGAGCTTCGCATAGAAGAACGGCTTGACGCCGAGCTGATCCCGCGCGCAGAACAAACGCTGTCGCGGCTCGTCCCAGACGGCAAACGTGAAGTCGCCGAGCAGCCGGCTCACGCAATCCTCACCCCAGACAGCGTAGGCGCGGAGAATCAGTTCGACGTCCGTCGCGTCGAAGGCGACGTCCTGCTGGCCCCGCGTCCTGAGGTCGGCGATGAGACCCTGTCGGGCATCGATCCGCGCGTCGGCGACGATCCATCGTTGGTCGTCGAGCGTGAATGGCTGCGCCTCGCGCGCCGTCTCCTCGGTGACATGTAGCAGGGCATGACCCAGGCCGGCGTTTTCCCTGGCCCAGGCGCGCTGGCCGTCTGGACCTCGAAAGCCCAGGTACGCTGTCATTCGCCCGAGCAGACCGCCATCGACTGGCGATCCGTCCAGATTCAGAATGCCGACGATGCCGCTCATGCCGGCTCGTGCGATGCCTCTGTGACAGGACCAGCCACGATCAGCTTCTGGCCGAGCAGCCGCTGGATGAATTCTTCGAGGTCCGTGCGCAGCTGCGCCGGTTCCACCTCGTACTCTGCGAGCAGAGTGTCGTAGGCTGCCTGGATCGAGCTGGCGCTGGTCAGCGCATTCCACATCCGCGTGCCCACCGGATTCAAGCCAAGGTACATCGTCGTGTTCAGATTCAGCAGTACGCCTTCGTCGCCCACCAGACGAAACAGCACGTCCGGAGCCACGGTCAGACGCTCCGAAAAAGAGACCATCGTCGTCGCCCCTCAGTCGAGAAACCCGGTCTGGATGTTCAGCGCCGGGCGCGCATCCTGCGCGCGATCGGCCCGCACGGCCTCGCGGACCTCCGGCAGCCGATCGATCGCCCGCGGATAGGTCAGTTTCTTGACCGCGACGAGGTCTGTCATCCTGGCCGCGAAGCCGAATTGTCGCGCCAAACGCGGCTGATTCGTGAGACGACGGTTGAAGGTGCCCTTGAGCAGTTCCAGAAAGGCCTCGCGCGGCGACAGGCTCTCGACCTTCACGCAGGGCGTGCGGCACGCATCACGCGGTGCAGCGAGCGCGTAGATGGCGTCGAGCGCGACCGGCCGGCCTTGTCGCCGATGTTCCTCGATCGGCAGAATCAGTTTGTCCGTATCCGGGTTCATGTGAACACGGTTCGCGGCGTCCTGGCCGAGAAACCGCCGGGCGATTTTGGGGAACAGCTTGAGGCGCGGAGGCCCCGGGTACGCGAGGATGCGGTTGCCCGATTCACGCAGGATGAGCAGGTCGTCGGTCAGCAGGCGGCCGCCGGCCTCCAGGAAACATGCGGCCAGACTCGACTTGCCGAATGCATTGCTGCCCAGAAACGCGACCGCGCGACGGTCCACGACGACGGCCGTGGCGTGCAGAGGCTCGACGCCTTGCCGGACCAACGCGAAAGACAGCGCCTGCCCCAACAGATAGACCTGGAACGATTCGAGCGACGCCCGATCGAACCGCCGGAACATGATGCGGCGGCCGTCCGCGGCGACGAGAAACTCGCCGATCGTGCGCCACCGGACATACGTCGAGCCGTCTCGAAGAACGACGTACCGGTACCAGCTGTCTGTGTCCCCTTCGTCGCCGTCCGTCTCCGTCGCTGCGAGGAACGCCATGGCGGGAGCGCTGACACACTCCACCCGGGCCACGCCGCCGTCCGTGTCTGGCGGCAAGTCGAGTGGCGTGTCGCTCGAGATCACCATCCCGTAGACGCCGTATCGATAGCGCGACCCGGCTCCAGACTCGAAGCTGGAGGAGCCATTCGTCGCGGTCTCGAGAACATCCGTCACGCCCGTCATTGTAAAGAACGCGCATCCGCGGCACGCAACGAAATCGATTCGGTCACGAACGCGAGGCGGACGGGCGCGTCCAGTCGACCAGCGGCAAGTACTCGTCGGCCGGCGCACCGATGAGCACGCGGCCGTTGCGCGCGAGCCAGGCGTGCGCTTCGAGCGTATCCGCGGTCCGCCTGACGCCGATCGTGAGGCAGATGGTGCCGTTCCCGGTGTCGAGCAACAGTTCGGCGACAAGCGCTCGGACCAGGCAGCTGCTCAAGCGGCCGAGCCGTTGCCCGGTCGCCTCGATCGCCCAGATGATGCGCTCGTCGGTTCCACGGACGAGGAACTGCGCAGGCCGGCGCAGGCGGCCGGCGCGGGTTCGCAACGCCGGCAACGGCATCGCGCGCAACGCGACCGCTGCCGCGACCTGCGCGAGAGCCGCTGCGACCAGCAGCCACCAATCCGCCGGCGTCAGCCGGAAGAACCGCGAACGTGGACGACTCCTCATGCCTCGCCCGCGTACAATCGCGCGAATGTCGAGCTCACGACAGGACGCTCTCTGTCTTTGGCTCGCGCTCGTCCTGCCATCGTCCTTCGTCGTCCACAGATGAATCTATGGTACGCGCGCGACGGTGCGTTCTTCGCGTGGTTCGCGCTCATCGCCCTGGTGGCGGACCCGTCCCGAACGCCCGCTCACCGCGGCCGCTGCACGAGCTCGATCTTCGTCCCTGCGGGTCCCTCGACATACGCGAACTGAATCGTCGTCTTGTCCGCGAGCGTAAGTGGACGCGGTTCGGTCAGCACCTTCACGCCGGCGGCCTTCAGTGCCGCAACCTTCTCGACCAGGTTGGTGGCGCGCCAGCCGATGTGATCGATGGCGTGCCCGTCGCTCGGCGTCGACTCGCCGCGCTGCACCAGCACCCACATGTCGCTGAAGCCGGCGGCGCTGTACTTGACCGCGTCGATCTGTCCCTTCAACTTCGTGCGTTCGCCGCCGAACTTGGCGAGCAGCCACGTGAACATCTCGGCGGGATCCGGGGCGCGCAGGTGGATGTGGTGGAGTCCCAGCAGGCCGGTGTCCTGCACGACTTCGATCTTCGTCCCCCACGGATCCTCGACGAATCCGAGCTTGAACAGGTTGGGGACGTCGCGAACCGGGGTGACGACTTTCACGCCCGCGGCTTCGAGCGCCTTCATCTTCGCGTCGAGATCGGCGAACGAAAAGCCGATGTGATCGATCGAGCTGCCGGCGCTCGGCTGCCCGTTGGCATTTTTCAGGAAGATCAGCCGTGTCGTGCCGAACATCAGCCGGTCGGGCGCCTCCGCGGTCGGCGTCCCGCCGAAGTTCTTCTGATACCACTCGACCGCTGTCGCCTGATCCGGGACGTTCAAGTGAACGTGGTCGTAGGGCAGCGTCGGCGGCTGCGCCAGGGCGCCGAGCGCGGCGCACAGCACAAAAGCGCAGGACAGCGGAATGGCAGACATGGTCGATCGCATGGCGTTTCCTCGAAGACTGAAGCCTGAACGTAGATTTGCGGATACCTTATCAGAAATTCGCTATGCTCCGATCGTGCCCACCGCGCGTCCGCGATCGCTCCTCGCCGTCTCGCTCGTCGCGATCGCGGCCGCCGCGGCGCTCGCGCAGGTCGGCGGCGGCTTCGGGTTCGGCGGGCGCGTCCGGCTACAGGTGCAGCCGAATGCCCGCTACGACGGCCGGTTCACGTTCGTCCGGGTGAACTACGAATCGGCTCCTGGCGGCTATTGGTACCGCGGGCTGCCGGCATGGGCGCACGGCTATCCGATGGCCGAGCAGAACCTGATGAAGATCATGAACGAGCTCAGCTACCTTGGCGCCAACGAGGAAGAGATCAATACGCTGGCGCTCGACGATCCCGAGTTGTTCAAGTACCCGGTGGCCTACATCATCGAGGTGAGCTGGTGGACGCTCACCGATACCCAGGCCGCGGCGCTGCGCACGTACATGCAGAAAGGCGGCTTCGTCATCGTCGACGACTTCAAGGCGACCGGCGATTTCGGCAGCCCGGGATGGGAACCGTTCGAGCGGAACATGCAGCGCGTGCTGCCGGGCGCCCGCTTCGTCGAGATGCAGGCCTCTCATCCGATCTTCCACTGCTTCTTTGAAATCGAGACGCTGGCGAATTTCCCGCAGGCCTACAACGCCGGTCCGCCGGTGTTTCGCGGCGTCTACGAGGACAACGATCCCGCAAAGCGGCTGCAGATGATCGTCAACTACAACACGGACATTTCACAGTACTGGGAGTGGTCCGGCCGCGGTTTGCGGCCGTTCGACGAGACCAACGAGGCCTACAAGCTCGGCGTGAACTACATCATTTACGGACTGACGCATTGATGCGTTCAGGCATCGGCGGCTCGACGGGCACCACCGCGGTTGTCATCAGCGTCCGCGTGATTCCCCGAGCGGGACGGTCCGGTGTTGCCGGCAGGCGCGGGGACGCCTGGCTGGTGCGACTGCACGCGCCGCCAGTCGATGGCGCGGCGAACGACGAGCTGATCGACATCATCGCCAGAGTCCTCGCGGTTCCGAAGCGAGCGGTGTCGATCGCGTCCGGCGAGCGATCGCGTCAGAAGAGCGTCCGCGTGTCCGGTATCGACGCCGCGACCGCTGCGGCGCGCCTCGCGTCAGCGCAGTCGCGCAAGGACTGATTTTTCCACAAGGCAGCGGATCGTCCGGCTGCTGCCGGCCAGCTCGAGGGTGATGTCGCCGGTCGGGGCGAACGCCGCGAAGTCGAAGATGAACCGCCCGCCGGGGGCGTCGAGCGCCTGGGTGGCCGGTTTGATGACGCGGCCGGCGCGCGCGATCGAGACCGCCGTGATGACGTTTTTCGCGCCCTTGGTCGGCGTGATGCCGACGGTAATTCTGGTTTTCTGCGCGTCGCCGTAGCTCGTGGCGAGCGGCTCCTGGCGTTTGCGCGTCGCCTGCCACGTCTCGTAGGCGACGAGCTTGTACGGCGTGAAGAGCGCGATCGCGAAATCGTCGTTCTTGCAGAAGTCAGTGTCGTAAAAGACGCACGCGGGCCGATCGCCGCCCTGTTTTCCGCATTCGACCGCGTTCCAGTAATTGTCGCGGCTGATCGGCTGAATGCCTTTCTCCCAGGCGGGCATGATGCCTGGTGCCACCTGTCCCTTGACCTGTGCGAGCGCAGAGCCCGGCGCCAGCGCGACCAGCATCGCGCACAACGGCAGGCGCCGAATGCTTCGAAGCATGCGTCCGTGGATCACGGCGCGTAGCATATCGCGCATCAACGCGCCCCGGCGTGCTCAGCGATTCCAGGGCACTGTGACATCGTAGCTCTTGGCCAGCGTGTCCCTGGCGGTAATCGCCACTTGAGCCGGATGGACGGCGGACGGATCGAGCATCGTCCCGTCTTCGCTCCTGAACCCCGTCAGCGGCTGCTCGGACGTCGCGCCGATCTCGAGCGTCGGCACCACGAGAATGAACGGCTTCGCCGCATCCGGCGCCGTGATCGTGATGCGCACGTTCAGCAGCGCACGGCCGGCATGGTTTTCGACGACGACCGCCGATTCCGATGTGCGCACGACAATCGGCGTGGCGCCATCCGCCCCCGTGCCGACCGCCTTCGAGACCGCGGGACTGGTGCACGACACCGCCAGCAACGCTCCCAACAACATCATGATGATCTTCGTCACTCGCGACTCCCGGCGGCATGTCGCCGCAACACCACCTGCACCGCCTCGCTGCCGAAATCTGTGGAGGACAGCCGCGCTCCGGCTTGCAGCAACGCCTCTGCGCAGGCCGGATAGTCTCCCTCCCGGTGCCGGAAATTCAGCGAGCCCCATTGGCAGCTGCCGAGCGCGGTGCCGCCATAGTCGTTGCGAATCTCCAGATCGGCGCCGTGCGCGATCAGTGCGCGGACCACGCCGACCAGGCCGCGGAGCGCCGCGCTCGCGACCGGCGTGAAGCCCTCGCCGCCGCGAACGTTGACGTCGAATCCGACGTTCAACATTAGCAGGACCGCTGGCAAGGCATTCGCCGCGGCGGCTTCGTTCAACTGACCGTGATCCTCGCGCCCGAGTTCCTTCACCAGCTCTGGTTGCGCCGCCAGCGCCTTCGACGCGCCCGCGCCATCTGCGTTCATGCAGGCGGCGAGAAACCGCTCCTTGACCGGGCTGCGGCTGAAGAGCAGGTCGTACACCGCTCGTCCGCCGTACTTGGCGGCAACCAGCAGGACTGACGGTCCCGCGTCGCCGAGTTTCCATTGGTAGATATGACCGGGCGGCACCGGCGCGTATCCCGCGTGGCCGATGCGCGCCGAGATGGCGGCTGGATTCTCAGCCAGCGCACGCTCGACGAGCGCCGGGTCGCCAAGGGCGGCTGCCATGAAGATGTCGATGTCCGCGCCTCGCCCGACAAGGTGCCGGCACAGCCCGCTGTCGCGCACTCGGTACTGTGCGGCGGTCGATTGGTGATCGACGTCGCGGGCGTTGATGTCGGCGCCGTGCTCGAGGAGCAGATCGATGATCGCGGTGGTGCTTGCGAAGTGGAGCGGCCGCTGGCCGTCCCCGCCGCGAGCGTGCACGAGCGCGGGATCCGCCGCGAGCATCGCTCGCACCTCTTCGAATCGGCCCAGCGCGGCCGCGGCGTGGATGTCGACGCGCGCGCCGCGGTCGATGAGCCAGGCGGCCTGATCGGGATTGGTGTTGTCGAGCACGCCGAATCCGCCCGCCCACCAATCGCTGCGCGCGTTGATGTCCGCGCCGAACTCGAGCAGCGTGTCGACCATGAGGCGATCGTCTTTGGCGGTCACGATCGCTTGAGCGCCGAAATGAAAGAGCGGCCGATCGATGAACGTCCGCAAGGCAGGCGTCGCTGTCAGGAGCGACCGCACGCGTGTTGCGTCCTTCGCCTTGACCGCGGCCACGAAGTCGCCGATCTCGGGCAGCGCCCCGCGCGACATGAGGTAGGCGCGCATGTCGTCCGTATTGTCGTCGAGCACACCCACGGTCCGGCCCCAGAACTGGCTGCGGCTGTTGATATCGGCGCCGAAGTCGAGCAGCGTATCGACCATTGCTCGATTGTGCCGGCTGAAAACGATGGCGGGCGCAGTGTCGAAGGCGGGGCGGTCGATCGCGGCGCGCAGTTCGGGCTGCTTCGTCAGCAGAGCCCGAACCGCCGCCGCGTCGCCTGTCCGGACGGCTTCCTCGAACGGCTCCATCCGCCGTTCATTCTAGAACTCATTTCATAAACGCGCCGGCGCTCACCCCTGCTTCCGCGCTGACACGCTGGCGGGCGGTTCGGCCTCGCGGCCGGCTCGTCCCCTGCGCCGCGACGTGATCGAGACGTTGTTCTGGACATCCTGTAGACCGGGAAGCGCCCACGCGATTTCGCCGATGTCCCGCTTGGTGCGTTTGTGCTGCACGACGCCGGTCAGCGTGACACGGCCGTTCTCAGAACGGACTTCCACATCGGTGGTGCCCGGGAGCAAGTCGAGCGCGTCGTAGATGAATTCCTCGACTTCGTGATCGTTGACCGGCCCTTGCGGCTGTCCGCGGCGCTGGGCGACGGCCGTGAGCAGCGAAGATGCGGTCACCCATCCGTTCGTATCGTGGCCGGGCAGCACCGGCGCGGGACTCGGGGCGAATGGATAAGGCGCCACATACCCGGACCCCGCCAGATTCTGCTGGGCGGGCAGGCCTGCGCCACTCAACGCACCGCCGATACCGCCGGGGATCGCCGTCGAGCTGAAAAACGGCGCCGCGATCGGGCGATTGCTGACACTCATCGGCTGATACGCCAGCCCGATCGACGGCAGCCCCGTCCACACCGGCGTTCCCGAAGCAAAGATCGTCTCGTTCATTCGGAACTCTCCTGTTCTCGTTAGGTGTCGAGTTACCGTTCCGTCTGGCGGCCTGCGGCCATCCTCAACGCGGCCGCAGGCCGATTGGATCGCGTCAGCCGACCTACATCACGTGGCCGCTTTGTCCGCCGCCGAACGCCTGTGGCGCCAGCCCAAACCCCAGCGGGCCCGAGAGTCCGGCACCAAACGGTTGATAGGGCTGCTGCAGCTGCTGGACCTGATGGGGAACGACCTGGATGAGTTGCTGAAGCTGCTGGAGCTGCGAGGGGACGATGGACAACAGTTGCTGAAGCAGCGCGAACTGCTGCTGCTGAAGGGCCTGTACCTGCTGAAGCTGTTGCGGCACGATCTGCAACAGCTGCGTGATTTGTTGAGTGGACGTCTGGCCGCCGAATCCCGCGCCGATGTACGGAGCGAAGCCCCAGGGATTCTGTGCCATCGGATAGATGGCTGGCGTTCCGATTCCAAACCCGGTTCCTGCGAACTGACTCATTTGACCTCCTCAGTGACGGTGGATCGCACTGCTCTTCATGCGACAGCCCGAGCGTTGTTACGTTGTCGTCTTCGCGATGACGCAGTGCGCTGAGCGCGTGAACGCCGCTTCGCCGGACGCGAGCGCTGATGCGTTCGAGTGATCGTTCGCGAAGTTCACGAGGACGCGACAGACGTTCTGATCTCGCGGGAAGAAGAACAGCTTCGTACGACGTGTGCTCGTTCGTGAATGTCGGTCACGGTCGCAACTGTCGTACCAATCGAGACACCGCGCCCAGTACGCTTCCTCCGCGATGCGCGATCGCGCAGCGTGTAATCCGAACACGCTGCTGTGTACGGCTTCGCATCAGAACCGTTCGCCGCTACGGCTCCGTTCGATGCAAAGAGCAGATGAAGTATTCGTGTCCGATCCGTAAACGACTCGCGGCTGTGATCCGCGCGTGTCGGACTCACGTCTCGACGCCGACCTCGTGTGGAGGACCTGGATCACTCAGTGGTGATGGCCCACTGCATCGACTTGGGGTCTGCCTCGAGAATTCTGTAACGTTCCCGATCGACGAACTCCATCACAGCACGGTAGACACCGTAGTGCTTGTGAGACGGATCCTGGTGCCAGTCATCACCGGCGATCACGCCGCCCGCCCTGACCTTCGTTTTTAGTAGTGCAAGCTCCTTGACGGTCTGCTCATAACGATGGTTGGTGTCGAGATACACCCAGTCCAGGTGTCCGTCCGGCATCTCCGCCAGGGCCGTCAGGTCGTCTTTGATCACCAGCACCAGTTTTCCGGCAATGAGATCGTCTTCCATTTCCCGAAGGACGCGACAGAGCGCGTCGACGATGTTGCGGTTGCCCTTGCCCCATTGCCACGCCTTGCCCTGCAGGAACCACGGATCGATCAAGTAGAGCTTCCGCGGCGCCAAGTGCGACAGGAGCAGTGGCGAAAAGTAACCCTTGTGGACGCCGAGCTCCGCTCCGATTCCGTTTGCGGGAATATAGCGCTCGAGCCACGCGATTCTCTCGAGATGTCTGGCGTGTTCTTGCCGACATTCGAGCACATCGCCAGGCGCGTCGCGGAGGCGCCGGAGTGCGCGTTGCCAACTGAGGCGCAACCTGAGCATCCTATCCGCTTCCTGGCATCCGGCGCGCGTCTTCAGGGTTTTTCGGTACTCGACGACGCCGAACGACGGCTGGCCATCATCTCGGCCGCGCGCGAGCTTGCGTGGGGAAGAGTTGCGTCCGCCTAGATCTTGGAGTCGCGGACGCGGGCGAGGATGAGATGCGCGATCGCCGGCGCCTCTGGTGGCAGGTGTGCCTTCCAGGTCATCGCGTCGAGTGTCACGACGTGCACGTCGCGCTCGCCACGTGACGACACCGGACGAGCATTCGAATTCGGCTGCGGCTCGATCGCAAGCGGTCCGACGACCAGATCGACGATCACGATCGCGCCGTCGACGCCGGATACCATGGGTCGAATGCGCGGCGCGCGCTGACCCTCCACGGTCATGCCGCCGGCGGGCGCTCGCAACAGAACGCCTTCAATCGGGCGCCGTTTCAGAAGGCCTCGCCAATCTGCTCGCGTCTTCCAGGCCCCCGAAAACCCCGGCACTGTGAATTCGTCCGCGCGCGGCAGCGTCAACCTCACCGCTTGCGACACGCGATCGATGGCCGCGGTCAGGATGAGTGACGGGCATCCCGCGGCCACTGCCTGCCAGCTCGTCATGCGATTCACGGGTGGAGGCGTCGAGACATCCTCGACACGAGGCTCTTCGCGTGGCGTGGCAGTGGGCGACGCCACGTCGTCGATCCGCTCGTCCGATCCGTTGGCCTCGAGCAGCCGACGGTACACCTCCGTCAGCTGTGCACTTTTCTCAGCCGCGAGCGCCTGGAACTCCTCGCCGAGGTGGTGGACCTTGTCCGGATGGTATCGGGAGATCTGCCGGCGATAGGCGCGCTTCACCTCGTCGATCGAGGCCGGCAGGGCGATACCGAGCAGCGCTTCAGCGGAGGTCATGTCCTTGCCCGCTTCGACCCTGCCTCGAGCCGCAGCAGCTCGTGCGACTCGTGCTGCGGCGGCAGACTGTCCGTCATGGCACAGGTGCCGCGATTCGATCGGCGGGCGGCGCACGGCCGGTTGACGACCCTGAGCAGCTCTTCGATCGACGTGATCCCGAGCAGCACCTTCGAGAGGCCGTCTTCGGGCATCCCGACCATGCCTTCGTCGAGCGCAACCTCTCGCAGGCCGTCGTCGTCGCGGATGCCTTGTACGATGCGCGATCGCAACGCGCGGGTTGTGACGAGGATTTCGTAGATGCCGACGCGGCCGCGGTATCCGGTGTAATGACAGTGTGAGCAGCCGCCGGGGCCAAAGATCTTCGCGCCCGCGATTTCGGCATCGTCCAGTCCGAATTCAGCCAGCAGGCGGGCCGAGCTGGCGCTGGGCTTGCGGCAATGCAGGCACAGCTTGCGGACCAGCCGCTGGGCGACGACGCCGAGCAGCGTCGACGAGATCGTGTACGACTCGACGCCCATGTCCATCAATCGTGTGACCGCGGACGGCGCGTCGTTGGTGTGGAGTGTGGAGAGCACGAGGTGTCCGGTCTGACTCGCCCACATGGCGGTTTTGGCCGTCTCGCCGTCGCGAATCTCACCCAGCATGATGACGTCAGGATCCTGACGGAGCGCCGCGCGCAGCGCGGCGGCGAAGGTCAGGTCGGCCTTGTCGTTGATTTGCGTCTGGTTGACACAGGGGAGCGGATACTCGATCGGATCCTCGAGCGTGATGATGTTCATCTCGCCCGATTGCAGCGACGACAGCGCGGAGGCGAGCGTCGTCGTCTTTCCGCTTCCAGTCGGGCCGACGACCAGAATCATGCCGTGGTGATGGCGGAGCAGTCCCTTGAGGCGCGCCAGATTGACGTCCGACAGGCCCAGCGAGTCGAGCGACGGCACGATGGTGTGCTCGTGAAGCAGACGCATCACCACTTTTTCGCCGTACTGCGTGGGAAGCGTCGACACCCGGAAGACGATGTCGCCGGACTCGCCCTTGATCGCGAGCCGGCCGTCCTGCGGCCGCCGCTTGTCCGCGATATCCATGCCCGCCAGCACTTTGACCCGGCTCGTCAGGGCAGCATCCATCCATTTCGGGAGGTGGGTGATGGCGGTCAGCAGGCCGTCGAGCCGGTAGCGGACCGTGACATGATCGTGCCGCGGCTCGATGTGGACATCGCTCGCATGGCACTGAGCGGCGGTGACCGCGAGCAGGTTGACGAGATCGACCACCGGCACCGAGCGGCAGAGTTGCTGCAACGCCGTGACCGGATTGCTGTCGGTTGTCGTCGCCAGCGCGGCGGCAGCGCCGGACGCGAGGCTCAGAACGTTTTTTCGCTTGTCGAGAATAGCCCGGCCGGTCGGTGTGGAGTCCATCTGTCCGCCGTGTAGAGCAGCTTGAATGCCCACGCCGCCGCGGGCAGCCTCGTGCAGATTTGTTGAGTTTCTGCGCGATCAGGCAGACTGTAGACTGCCAATCAAGACCCGGCAGGCTGTTCGATCAACATGACACCTTTCGGCCAGCTCGTCCGGCGACTCCGCTACGGAAAGCCGATCGTGATCGTCTCCGGCCTTCCCCGGTCCGGCACTTCGATGGCCATGAAAATGCTGGAGGGGGGCGGTATCCCGATTCTTGCGGATGGCGTCCGTACCGCCGATATCAGCAATCCAAAGGGGTATTACGAATACGAGCCGGTCAAGGAGCTGGACAAGGGCGCCGAACCCGCCTGGCTCGCTGAGGCGCGCGGCAAAGCTGTTAAGATCATCTCGTTCCTCCTCACCTGGCTGCCCGAGACCTACGACTACCGCGTCATCTTCATGCAGCGTGATTTACGGGAGGTCCTGGCGTCGCAGAACGCGATGCTCGCCCGCCGCGGCGAGGCGCCGGGTGCTGCAGACGACGAGCAGATGCTGCGAATGTACGAAGATCATCTCCAGAAAGTCGCGCGATTCATGGCGAATCGGTCCTGCTTTTCCACGTTGAGCGTCGACTATCGCGACGTCGTCCAGCACCCGCGCGACGCCGCCGGGCGAATCAATCAGTTTCTCGGTGGCAGGCTCGATGTGGAACGGATGGCGGCAATCGCCGATCCGGCTCTCTACCGAAATCGCAGGAAAACGGAGATCTGAGTGGGTCGGCGTCAGGTCGTATTGGCGTGGACGCTCGCGCTCGTGCTGGCGGCAACCGTTCCCACCGAGGCCTACATCGGTCCCGGCGCCGGGTTTGCGCTCCTGTCGTCCTTCTTCGTTCTGCTGACGACGGTTGTCGTCGCAATCGCATCGCTGCTCTTCTGGCCGTTTCGTGCGCTGTTCCGGGTGCTCCGCGGCAAGACTGCTCCGCGCGCGCACATCAAGCGGTTGATTGTCGTCGGCCTCGACGGCCAGGATCCGAAACTCACCGATCGCTTCATGCAGGAAGGGCTGCTGCCGAACTTCGATCGGTTGGCACGCATGGGCTGTTATCGCCGGCTTCGCACGACGTTCCCGTCATTGTCGCCGGTGGCCTGGTCGTCATTCAGCACCGGCACCAATCCCGGCCGGCACAACATCTTCGATTTCCTCGATCGCGATCGGCGGACGTACATGCCGGTGCTGTCTTCGACGCGCGTCGGCAAGGTGCCGCGGTTTCTCAAGCTTGGCCGCTACCGGCTGCCGCTCGGCAAACCATCGCTGCGGTTGTTGAGGCGCTCGAAGCCGTTCTGGACCATCCTCGGTGAACATCGGATCTGGAGCACGATTCTGCGCGTCCCGATCACGTTTCCTCCCGACAACTTTCATGGAGCGGAACTGAGCGCGATGTCCGCGCCCGATCTGCTGGGCACCCAGGGGACGTTTCTGCTGTTCACGACGCGTCCGTCCGCAGGCCGGTTCAAGGAGGGCGGGATTCGGGTGCCGGTGACGCTCGCCGGCGATCGCATCGAGACAACCGTACAGGGTCCAGAGAACGTGTTTCTCGAAGGCGAACCCCCTTTGGAGCTGGCGTTACACCTTTCGCTCGATCGCGCGACGCGGATCGTCCACGCCGACATTGGAGGAGTGCGCGTTGATCTCGAGCCTGGCCGATTGAGCGACTGGGTCAGGCTGCGGTTTCGCGCCGTGCCCGGTATCGACGTGACCGGTCTCTCGCGCCTGCTCGTGACCGAGATGGACGAGCACTTCTCGCTGTACATGTCGCCGATCTGCATCGACCCCGAGAAGCCGGCGATGCCGATCGCCCACCCGTCGTACTACGCGACCTATCTTGCCAAGCGAATCGGTCCGTATTCGACACTCGGACTTGCCGAAGACACGTGGGCATTGAATGAAGGGGTCATCGACGACGGCATCTTTCTGCAGCAGACGTATGACATCGATCGCGAGCGGGAGTCGATGTTCTTCGCGGCGCTGGATCGGCTGAAATGTGGCAGCCTGGTCTGTGTCTTCGACGCGACCGACCGCATTCAGCACATGTTCTGGCGGTACACGGAGCAGGGGCATCCGGCCGCCGCCGGCCGTGAAGGCGCGGAGCACCGCGACGCGATCCAGAAGCTGTATCAACACAACGATGCGCTGGTCGGACGCGTGATCGAGCGGCTCCGCGATGGGGACGTGCTGATGGTCATCTCCGACCATGGGTTCAGCTCGTTTCGTCGAGGGGTCAATCTGAACAGCTGGCTGCGGCGTGAAGGCTACTTGACGCTGAAGGACGGCGCTGACGGCAGCGGCGAATGGCTGCGCGATGTCGACTGGCAGGCGACGAAAGCGTTTTGTCTCGGGCTCAGCGGCATGTTTCTGAATCTGCGCGGTCGCGAACGCGAAGGCATCGTCGCACCGGGTGCGGAGGCGTCCGCGCTGAAAGCCGAAATCATCGCCAAGCTCAACGGCCTGCGCGATGGCGATCGAGGCGACATCGGAATCAGAGAGGTCTTCGATACCGCGACACTTTACGAAGGGCCGTACGTCGACAACGCACCGGAGCTGCTCATCGGCTACAACGCGGGATACCGCACGTCGTGGGATTGCGCGACCGGCGTCGTCGCCGGGCCGGTCTTCGAAGACAACGCCAGGCCTTGGAGCGGCGATCACGGCATCGATCCGCGGCTGGTTCCGGGCGTGTTCTTCTGCAATCGCGCGATCGACAGCGACCAGCCGTCGCTGATCGACATCGCGCCGACAGCGCTGCGCCTCTTCGGAATCGAGCCACCGAGCTACATGGACGGCCGGCCGCTCGCCGGACTGGTATGAAGCGGATTGCGTGGCTTGCGCTGGCGGCGCTGACCGTCAGTCTTGTCGCGTGCGCCGGCGGTCACAAAACGATTGGCCGGCGCGTCATCGTCCTGGGATTCGACGGTCTCGACTACGGCCTGACCAAGGAGCTGATGGCGAGCGGACGCTTGCCGAACTTTTCACGACTCGCCGAGCGCGGCACCTTCACCGCGTTGGGAACGTCGATTCCTCCCCAGAGTCCGGTCGC
>Ga0207691_10003689_pt1 | contig 14851 bp, 12 predicted proteins | sample KBSM13metaG_FD_184327 | JGI IMG/M metagenome (GOLD analysis project Ga0207691, IMG submission 184327) | Miscanthus rhizosphere microbial communities from Kellogg Biological Station, Michigan, USA - KBS M1-3 metaG (SPAdes) (version 2) | ecosystem: Host-associated > Plants > Roots > Rhizosphere >... | reverse complement strand
CGAACATCGGATACGCATGCGTGCCGTCGTGATCACCCGGCCCGGCGGGCCGGAGGTGCTGGAGCTGCAGGAGCGTCCGACGCCGGAACCGGGCCTCGCGCAGGTGCGTGTGCGCGTGCGAGCGTCGGCCCTCAATCGGGCGGACCTGAGCCAGCGAATGGGGAACTACCCCGCCCCGCCCGGATCGCCGGCGGACATTCCGGGGATGGAGTACGCCGGCGAGGTCGACGCGATCGGGCCGGCGTCGACGATGTGGCCGGTGGGCTCACGCGTGATGGGAATCATCGGCGGTGGCGGGCACGCGGAGCACGTGTGCGTGCACGAGCGCGAGGTGCTGCCGATCCCGAGCGAGCTGTCGTTCGAGGAAGCGGCGGCGATCCCGGAGGTGTTCCTCACGGCCTACGACGCGCTGTTCCGCCAGCTCGACGTGCGGATCGGAGAGCGCATCCTCGTGCACGCGATCGGCAGCGGCGTCGGCACGGCCGCGCTGCAGCTGGCGTGGCTGGCCGGCGTGACGGTGTACGGCACCTCGCGCTCCGTGGCGAAGCTCGAGCGGGCGAAAGGGCTCGGCCTCGTGCACGCGATCGACGCGTCGTCGAAGGAATGGGCGGCGCGGGTCGAGGCACTCGCCGGCACCAACGGCGTGCACGCGGTGGTGGATCTCGTCGGCGGCGACTACCTGCGCGACAATCTGCGGGTACTCGCGCCGCGAGGCCGGCTGCTCGTCGTCGGGCTGACGGCGGGGACGAGATCGGAGCTCGATCTGAGCGTCGTGCTGCGGAAGCGGCTCAAGATCATCGGCACCGCGCTGCGATCGCGTTCACTGGAGGAGAAGATCGCGCTGGCCCGCGAGTTCTCGCAGCGCATCATCCCCTTCTTCGCGTCGCGCCAGCTCCGGCCGGTGATCGAGCGCGTGGTGCCGTTCGCGCGAATCGCCGACGCACACTCCGAGATGGCGTCGAACACGAACTTCGGCAAGCTGGTGCTGAAGTGGTGAGCGCGGCGCGCTCCGCATCGGAGCGCGCCGCGGCCACGATCACTTCACGCTGAACTGTTTGACCATCCCGTGCGCGAGGTGCGGCTTGCCGTCCTTGGCGTCGGGGACGAAGCAGATGAGCGCGTAGTCTCCGGCCGTGAACGACGTGGGGATGTCGACGGTGCGGCCCTTCGCGATGCCAGTGATGCCACCGATCAGCGCGCCCGGGGGCGGACCCTGCGGCTTCTCCATCGCGCCGAGGAACTGCTCCACCGTGGTGCCCGGGTTCAGCTTCACGATGATCGCCTCGTGCGTCTGCTCGGCGACGTTGCGCAGACGGATCGTCTTCGTGGCGCGCGTGATCGGAGTGGAGACGCGGAAGTCGTAGTCGTCGAGGGTCATGACGACGTCGGCGGCCGGGGCGGCGGTGGTGCCGGCCTGGAGGACTCCACGGCGCGGCGTGACCGTGAGCGCCTTCACCATGCCCTTCATGAAATGCGGCTGGCCGTCCTTCATCGCCGGGATGACGCAGGCCAGGACGTAGTTCCCGGCCTCGAGCTCCAGCGTGGCCGAGGCCTCCCCACCGGGCATCGGCGTGTTCGGTCCGCCGACGTCGACTGCCCACTTCGGCAGCGGCCCCGGCGTCTTCGTGGCCTCGACCAGGTCCTTCAGCGTCTTCCCCTGCTCCAGCTTGACGAGCCAGATGTGGTGGAAGTCGGGACCCTTGTTCACGAGATGGAACGTCGTGCGGCCCGCGGCGATCGTATCGGGCGCCTGGAAGGCGTAGTCGGTGGCCGTGACGGTCACGACGTTGGCCTTGGCGGACCTCGGGTCGTCCGCGGAAACGCGGGCGTGCACGGCGCCGGCGGCGGTCGCGGTCGCCGCGACGGCGAGCAGGGCGGAAGTGATCGACTTGCGCATGGAGTTCTCCTGTAGGGCACGAGCGCCGAGCGCCGGCGTGCCGGGGGTGCGTGATCGTGTGGACGCCGGCGGGAGCCGCTCGGCCGTCACGCGGAGGAGAATAGGGCGGTGGTATTACCAGGGGCTTACAGGGCGCTTACGGAGAGCGTTGGTCAGGTGGAGGTGCGGTCCCGAGTCGATGCCTCACCGACCGACAGTGGGAGGCCCCCGCGCACCGGCGGTGGGTGAGGTGCGCGTGGGCATCGATCGTCACGGGATCGACTTTCTCAGCAGCTGGATCGTCGCGTCCTTCTTGTCGGTGAAGGCCTGGCCCGCCGTGCCGTACATCGTCTCGACGATGTACAGGCGATCGCCGGAGACCGCGGATGCTACGGCGCCGGAGGGAGTGTCATAGGCCATGGCGCGCTGACCTATCTGGAGTGCATCGGGCTCCGCGGCGGGGCCCCTCGCGATGCGCATGGCGCGCGTGAGGCGATCGAACGTCGCGTCGGCCTCGGTAGCGGAAGCGACCGTCAGCTGGACGCTCACACCGGGAACCGCAGTCGCATTGGCCGGCACGTAACCGCAGTTCCAGAATTCGCCGAATTTGTGCATTCCGTTCGTGAGATCGACCACGTCGATTCCCATCGCGCTCTTCACGTCGGCGGCGGTGAAGCACTTCGGCGCATCGCCGTCTGCCGACGGCGCAGCCGCGCTCGACGCGCTGCCGGAGGCGACGTACTCGGAGATCTGGCTGGAGTCGGCGGCGGCGTCCCCTGCTCCGCATCCGGACAGCAGTGCCGCGGCAATGGTCGCGATGCCGATCATGGGTCGCATGAGATGAGCTCCGTATATGTGTGTGTGAGGCGAGCGGCGATCAGGGACGGAGCCGCGGTGCGCCGAGCCTGCCGAGCTTGATGAGCGCGGCGCGCCACTGCGGCGTCAGCTCTCCGCTCACGCTGAAGACGAGCTGTCGTCCGTTGTTCAGGACGTAGAGCGTTGCGTTGTAGAGGAAGGCTGACTCGCCGATGCCGGCCAGCGGCTCGGCGTGCTCGCCGATCGCGATGCGGAACTCGTCGAATGCGGCGCGTGTCATCTTCTCGCCGGCACGGATGCTGATCGTACCCGTTTTAATGCTGTAGAACATGCACGTCGGACCGAGGAAGGTGCTGCTCCGCTTCGGCGGCCCGTACGGATGTCCGAACGCCGATTCGATCTCGGCCTTCGAGAAGAAGGTGCACGGGTCGACGTCGGCGCGGTTGCCGTTCGGCTGAACAACGAAGCCACTCGCGCCAAGTACGAGCGTGATGATGGCCGATCGCATTGTCATGATGTTCTCCGTGAGTGTCATTGCCGTGTGACCTCCCAGTAGCCTTTAATCTCGAACTCCAGCTGTGCACCGCCGCCCGGCGCCTGCGAGCGGCGGACGAACGCCTCGCCGTTCTTCGGCCCCGGGTACTTCGTGAGATCGAAGCCCATGGCGAGCGAGTTCCACTCTTGAATCGCAGTCCTGCCCGGCGGGCGATTCGGTCGCGAACAGGTGAGCTTGGGCATGAATATCGATCCGCCGAGGATGTCGCTGTCGTCCTCGATCCCCTCGACGAGCAGCACGAACAGGTCGGGCACCTCGGCGACACTCTTCAGATCGACGACGACCCATTGCTTGCCGTCGCCCATGCTCACCGGCTCCGCATCCTTTCCCGTGATCAGGAAGTTCGGGATCGAGCGAGTGCAAGGATGGAAAAGGAATTTCAACTCGCCGTCCGAGCCCGCGTCGCCATCGTTGATCAGGTTGATTTCGGAGATGTGGATCGTGACCCGCTGGCCGAGCGTCTTGAACGTCCCGCTCGTGCTGTTCTGGCGCGCATTGCCAGTGGCTGATGCGAGGATTCCGAAGTTGTAGCGCATGTTGCGCGGGAGCCCCGTCGCGTTCGTCGCCACGTAGCGCATCATGCCGCCGCTCCCCGGATAGCTCGCGACCTTCAGGTTGAGCGTGGCACCGACGGAGGCTGGCGTGATCGACACAGTGGGATTGCTGTTCGCCGCCGCCTCGAACCTGATCGTCACGCCCTCGAGCGCCGGAGTGACGCTGACGTTCCGGATGTCGAACAGCGTGCTCACGCGCGACGACGCACCGCCGGTGCCCGGCGTGTACGGCTGACTGACAGTCGTCGGCTGCGCGCGCGTCGTCGACGTCGCCGTCGTCCGCGTGCCCGACACGAGGCTGGTGAGATCGCGCTTCCACGGCCCGTTCGTGAGCGCCGAGTCGGGGTCGCGGCTCATCACGCCGAACGTCCAGTAGTGCGCCGGATCCTTCATGTACTCCGGGATGGTGCGCACGTCCGGATACCGCTCGGCTGCGGTCGCTGAACGATCCACCGTGCCGCCGCTCTGCATCTGCTTGAGCTGTGCGTTGCTCGCGGTGATGAACCAGATCTTCCCCGGCTCGGATGGCATCGCGGTGCGATCGCTCCACGCGCAGGAGCCGGCCGTTAGCCCGGTGCCGGCGGGACCTGGCACGTTCGTGCTGACGCGATACGTGAGCTGCACCTTGGCGAGGTTGCTGCCGGCCGTCGTGCCGCCACCGTACAGAAGCCCCGACGTGCCGCCGCGGCAGACCAGATCCCGCCTCACGTCGTTCGCGAACTTCACCGGTCCCGTGATGTTCACGTACGTCGGCAACCCGTCGTCGAACATCGAGGTGTAGCTGTACGCGAGGCTGGTCGCGTCGTTGACGTAGAATTTCCAGTAGTGTGCCGGGTCTCCCAGGTAGCGCGGCAGCGTGATCGGATCGGGGAAGAACCGCGCGGCTCCCACCGTGGTGTCCATCATGCGAGTTCCCGTGCCGGACCACGGCTGGCCTTGTCGGCGCACGTCGAACCGCACGCGGCCCGGCTCGACGGGGACGCCCGGGAAGTTGTACGGGTTCCATGTGCAGGTGCCCGGCTCAAGCTTGCGCAGGTCGCTCACCGGCAGAGTGGGCGGACGCTTGTAGTCGAGCGACATGACGACGTTCGCCGTGTCGCGCGGGCTCGGGTCCAGATCGACCTTGAGCGGCAGGGCCGTATTGCCGCGGCAGAAGAGCTCCCGCGTGTTGCCCTGCGCGTCGGCGCGTACGCTCGCCGCAACGAGGCCCAGCACGACTCCCAGCAGAGCGAGCCAAGCTCGCGGCGGGTACGGATGCATGAGACGTCTCCGAGTGGTCATGGCAGGAGCCCTCTCGTCTGGCCAGGCTCGAGGCGGAGCATGATGTCGGTGGCCACCGTGCCCCGTCGGTCGCGGCGCAGGTAGCGAATGCGCGGCTCTCCCGCGCTCTCGGCGCACGGCTCATAGGAGGCGAGCAGCACCTGCGGCGTGATCACATAGACCGCAGCGGGCTCGGAGCCAGCTCGCATCGGTGCACCGGCGGTTGCGCTCGACGCGCGGAAGGGCGGCAGGAGCGCGAGGGTCACCGACGCGGTGTCGGTCGCCAGTCGAAGGGAATCGTGCGCGGTCAGCACCTCGAGGGTCTCGACCCGGCGGGTGATCCTCGCCCGATCGCCGTCGGTCGAGGCGGGGCCGATGAGCGCGGCCACACGGGTGCGCGACGCCGGCCGCTCGCCTATCCACAGTCCGCCCGCCGGTGCCGCCGCCACAGGCCGCAACGAATCGGCGGCGCAGGCCGCCACCATCGCGGCGAGGGCCGCTCCTCGCTCGATGGACGCTGCCGGCGTGGAGTCATCCTGCCGGCAGCCCGCCGCGAGCAGGGTCAACATCCCCATCCTTCGCCTGTTCGACACGTCGATCGCGATGGTCACGCGCCGAAGCTGCGAACGGCGCGTCGTCTGGCTGTCTCGCGGGGGCGTTACCGGCCGGAGACGCCTCGTTGCAACCGTCTAGCCGACCTGCAAGCTGGCCCGTAGTCTTGCTTTGACTCGCCGACGCGACGCGTGCGGCCAACTTCCGACGACCGCTCTCCGCCTCCGATGAGCCAACTCCTCACCCTTGGTCGCGTGCGCCTGATCGCGGCGGAGGGCGCCGAGGCGGGGGCGACGCAGCCAAAGCGGATGGCGCTGCTGGCGTACCTGGCACTCTCGTCGGCGCGCGGGGCCGTGCGTCGCGACGCACTGCTCGCGCTGTTCTGGCCCGAGCTCGGCGACGAGGAGGCGCGCCGCGCGCTCCGGCAGGGCCTCTACCTTCTGCGGCGCGTGCTCGGCCAGGACGTGTTTCTCGCCGAGGGGGACGAGATTCGCGTTCGCGAGGGCGCGCTCGGCTGCGACGCCGTCGACTTCGAGCGGATGCTCGACGACGGGCGACCCGAGCAGGCGCTCGCGCTCTATCGCGGCGATTTCCTGAACGGTTTCCACGTGGACGACGTGGCGCCGGAGTACGAGGAGTGGGTGGAGCGCACCCGATCCCGACTACGTCGCCGGGCGGCGAGCGCCGCGTGGGAATCCGCCGACGCGGCCGAAGCGGGGGGACACAGCGACCGCGCGCTCGAGCTCGCGCGTCGTGGCTGCGAGCTCGAGCCCGATCAGGAGCGCGGATGGCGGCGGCTGATGGCGCTGCACGAGCGCGTCGGCGACCGCGCCGGCGCGATGCGCGCGTACGACGAGCTCGTCGCGCGACTGGAACGCCAGTTCGACGCGCGGCCCGCCCCCGAGACCTCGGCCCTCGCCGAAGCGATCCGGATGTCGGATCCGGCCTCACGGGAGGGCACCTCTATCGAAGGTGAGCATGCTGCCGCGCCCAGCGTGACGTCAGGCGCTGACCCGGCGGCCGCGCATCCCACCGCACCAGGCGAAGAGAGCGTTCACGCACCGGCACCAGCGTCCGCGCGCGTCCCGACGCGCGCCCTGCTCCTCGCCACGCTCGCGGCGGCGATCGTGCTCGGCGCCGGCGCCGTCGCCTACTTCCTCCAACGCGACGCGCGAGCGGAGCCATCACTGCTCAGCGCGGGCACGCTCGTGCGGAAGGATCGGCTTCTCGTCGCCGACTTCGCCAATCAGGCCGCGGATTCGACCCTCGCCGCCGCTGTCACTGAGGTCCTGCGCGTCGATCTGAGCCAGTCGCCGTTCGTGACCGTGCTGACGCCGCGTCAGGTGCGCACAACGCTCGTACGGATGGAGCGCCAGCCGGACATCGCCGTCGACGACGCGGTGGCGCGCGAAGTCGCCCTGCGAATGGGGGTGAAGGCGTTCGTCAGCGGCAGCGTCGCGCGCGCCGCCGACGCGTACGCCGTGACCGTGCGGCTCGTCGGCGCGCGGTCGGGTGAGGTGCTCGCCGTGTATCGAGAGAGCTCGGCGGATTCGACGCAGCTGATCGATGCGGTCGATCGCGCGAGCAAGCAGCTGCGCTATCGCATCGGCGAGTCGCTGCGCGCGTTGCGCGACCTTCCGCCACTGAGCACGGAGATGACCGCGTCGCTCGCGGCGCTTCGGAAGTACACCGAGGGGCAGCAGCTCACCCTCGCGGGACGACGTTCCGACGCGATCCAGCGGTACGAGGAGGCGATCGCCATCGATTCGGCGTTCGCCGGCGCATGGTCCGGGATGGCGATGGCATACGAGTCGATGGGAAGCATCGGCCAGGCGCGCATGGCGGCGCAGCACGCCATCCGTCACAAGGACCGCCTTCCGTTCATCGAGCGCTCGTTCATGCAGGCAAGCTACGCGTACAGCCGCGGTGATTACGACACGTCGATCGAGACCTACCGACGGCTGCTCGAGCGCTACCCCGACAATTACAAGGCGCTCAACAATCTCGCGCTCGTGTACCAGCAACGCCGGCAGTTCGCTACCGCCGAGAGCCTGTTCACACGCGCGACGGCGATCGACTCGACGATCGCGAACCTCTACTTCGGCATCGAAGGCAATCAGATGCTGCAGGGCAAGTTCGCCGAGGCGCGCCGAACGCTGGACCTCATCGCGCGTCGCTTTCCCGACAATCCGATCCTGCTGAACGTCGAGATGCAGTGGGCATCGGCACAGCATCGGTGGGAGGAGGCCGAGCGCCGCGCAGAGGCGCAGATCGCCGTGGCGAAGAGCGACACGTCCGCTCTCGTCGATCCGTTCGAGGCGCTCGCGCTCATGGCGTCGGCGCAAGGGCGCCTCCAGGCGTCGGAGCGGCTGTGGCGTACGCAGCAGCGACTGAGCGCGGCGTCGGGCGCGATGGGGCGACACATGTTCGGCGTGATCAGACGTGCCGGCATCGAGCTGCGCTATCGCAACCGCGCCACGCGAGCGCTGGAGATCGTCGATTCGGCGGCGGCGCGCACACGGCTCGACAGTCTCCTCCCCGGCGACCGGCCTTACGACGAGCTGGCGCGCTTCAACGCCATCGCGCGTCGTCTCGATCGCGCGCGACAGTTCGCGGCGGCCGCCGACGCGAACGACCTGGAGCTTCAGCGACAGCAGCTGGCGGAGCGCACCTGGACCCGTGGGGTGATCGCGCTCGCCGAAGGGCGTGCCGCGGCAGCGGAAGGGATGCTGCGCACTGCAGCGGAGCTGCACAGCTGCACGATCTGCGTGCTCCCCGATCTGGGGCGCGCCTACGAGGCCGTGGGGAAGGCGGACGCCGCGATCGGCGTGTACGAACGCTATGTCGCGACGCCGTGGTTCTGGCGATACGAGACCGATGCGCTCGAGCTGGGACCGGCACTGGAGCGGCTCGCAGCGCTGTACGACGCGGCAGGGGAGCGTGAGAAGGCGAACGGAGCACGCACGCGGTTGGTGCGGCTCTGGCGGAGCGCGGACGCCGAGCTGCAGCCGGCCGTCGCGAGAGCGCGCGCCGGTGCCGGGAGCGAAGCGCGATAGCTCCGATTCGCCCCGCGCGTCACCAACTCACCGGGTCACCGAACCACCGTCCCCATCTTCACCACCTCGAACGCGCTCGACGGCACCTGCTTCAGCGCACCGAGCCGGTCGTCGTCCCAGCGGGGATCGGGAGCGCCGGTGACGTACCACCCGGTGCCGTTGTCGGCGAGGATCATCCCGTACTTCTTGAGCGCGCGCAGGATGACCTGGACCTCGGCGGGATAGGAGCCGACGTCGAACGACGCCTTGAGGCGCACGCGCATGCCCATCGGCGGGAGCGCCGACGAGGTGTCGCTGCTGGCGTAGTGACGCGCGGGGGAGACGAAGGCGCGGCGCGTGCGCGGGCAGGTGAAGCGCACGGCGTGGTCGATCGCCCCCTTCGTGACCGCCTCGTCGTACCGCACGAGGCCGGGGAAGATCGGCAGCCCCGCCGCGTCGGCCGAGGTCCAGTACATCGGCCGCAGCGCGTTCGAGCCGAGATCGAACACCGCGCCCGCGCCGGCGGTCCAGCTCGTGCCGCCGTTCAGTGGATGCGCGTCGGCGAGCTCGTACAGCTTCCATGCGACCGTGTCGACGACGAGCACGTGCCGGTCGCCGGTGCTCGACGCGCCGCCCTCGATCGGCGCGCCATCGGGGATGGGGTACGGGCCCGGATCGCTCTCGTCATCGTAGTAGAAGGTGACGGGCCGTCGCGGCGTCGCGCTTCCGGCGAGCACGTACGGAATTCCGTAGACCGACCCGAAATCGGGATGGAGATTGCGAACGCCGCACGACGTGATGAGGGTCTCCGACGCCGGATCCACCGGCTGCGCCGAGATGTCGCTGTTCCACGGATTATCGGCGGGGAAGACGCGACGCGAGCCGAGCGCCGGATTGGACGCCGTGTCCGGCGCGGTACCCGCGTCGGGATCGGTGAGCGACGATGCCGCGCCGCCGCACGCGCCGAGCGCGAGCAGCGTGAGCGAGAGAAGTGACCGAGTGCCGAGGCGCATGGCGAGGGATGGCGGTTCCCAAGTAGGACGGCTCTCGGCGTGGTCAGGATACCGGGCCGCCGTCGTCACTCGATGCGACATGCATCACCGCCGATCTGGCCGGACCCTCTGCCAGGGTGCATGTTGCGTCATCCCGTGCAGGTTGCGGTTCCTGCCTTCGCGCTCTCTCTCCGCGTTCACCGATGCGACGTCGCCTCCTCGCGGCCCTCCCGATCCTCATCGCGTGCGCCGCATCGAGCGCCGCCGCGCAACAGCCGGCGCGCATTGCGAACATCGGATGGCTGGCCGGATGCCTCGAGATGCGCGGCGCGAACCGCGTCGTGGAGGAGCAGCGGATGGCCGAACGCGCCGGCACGATGCTCGGCATGGGACGCACGGTCGGCGCGAAGGGGCTCGGCGACTACGAGCTGACGCTGATCAAGGAAGAGGATGGACGGCTGCTGTTCAAAGCGCATCCCAGCGGCCAACCGGTCGCCACGTTCACGGCACGCGTGGCGACGCAGGACAGCGTCCTGTTCGAGCTTCCGGAGCACGACTTCCCACAACGAGTCGGCTACCGTCGCATCGGATCGGATTCGGTGCTGGCGTGGGTGGAGGGAACGATGAACGGGAAGCAGCGCCGCATCGAGTTTCCGTACGCGCGAGTTCCCTGCCCTGCGGCTCGGTAGGCTGACCGATGTCGCTCGTCTTTCCGTTCGACCCGAACATCGAGCGCGCCTCGACGGTGCCGGCGCGCGTGTACAACGATCCCGTGTTCCTCGAGCTGGAGCGCGAGCGGATCTTCGCGCGCACCTGGCAGCTCGTCGGGCGGGTGGACGACGTGCGCGAGCACGGGCAGTTCTTCACGGCGCAGGTCGGGAACGATCCGATCGTCGTGCTGCGCGACGGCGAGACGCTGCGCGGCTTCTACAACGTCTGCCTGCACCGCGCCGGCCCGGTCGCGCAGGGCTGTGGGAAGCGGAACACGCTCCAGTGCCGCTACCATGGCTGGACGTACTCGCTGGACGGCACGCTGAAGCGCGCACCGGAGATGGAAGGGGTGCAGCGCTTCTCGCCGGACGAGATGCACCTCGTCCCCGTGCAGGTGGCGACGTGGGGCCCGCTCGTGCTGGTGAACGTCGACGGCAAGGCACCGCCACTGCTCGACGTGCTGGAGGATCTCCCGGGCCGGCTCGCGCCCTTCCACTGCGAGTCGATGCGCTGGGTGATGCGCAAGGAGTGGGAGATCGCCTGCAACTGGAAGATCTACGTCGACAACTACCTCGAGGGATACCACGTCCCGGTCGTGCATCCCGGCCTGCACAAGGAGCTCGACTACGACAACTACGTCGTCGAGCCGCGACGGTACTTCTCCATCCAGCACGCGCCGCTGCGCGCGGTCGATGGCGCCGCGGCCGAGCGCCGGTACGATCCCTCGGCCGCGAAGGTGCCGGAAGCAGTGTACGCGTGGCTGTTCCCGAACACGATGCTCAACGTCTACCTCGGTCAGATGCAGACGAACGTCGTACTGCCGCTCGGCCACGACCGGTGCAAGGTGGTGTTCGAGTGGTACGCCGAGCATCCGCCGGAGGACGCCGCACGCGATGAGTCGTGGACGAAGCTCCTCGCGTTCAGCGACGAGATCCAGGACGAGGACATCGAGATCTGCGAGATCGTGCAGCGCAACCTGCGGTCGCGCGTGTACGACCGCGGACGGTACTCGGCGAAGCGTGAGAACGGCGTGCACCACTTCCACTCGCTGCTGCACGAGTTTCTCACGTGACGGTCACGGCGGCCGCGGTCGAAGTGCCCGCCACGCGCAACCGGTTGCATCGGTCGCTCGGCGTGTGGTTCGGGATCGCGGTCGGTGTCGGCGGGATGATCGGCGCGGGGATCCTGCGTGCGCCGGCCGACGTCGCGGCGCGACTGCCGTCGCCGGCGCTGTTTCTCGGCGCCTGGGTCATCGGCGGGATCTACGCGTTGCTCGGTGCCAACGCGATCGCCGAGCTCGCGACGATCCGGCCGCGGTCCGGCGGACAGTACGTGTTCGTGCGCGAGGCGCTCGGGCCATACTCGGGGTTCATCGTCGGATGGAACGACTGGCTGTCGTCGTGCGCATCGGTATCGGCGGTGGCGATCGTCGAGAGCGAGGCGATCGCGGCCCTCGTGCCGTCGCTGGCCGGCCAGGTCGTAGTCATCGCACTGGCCGGTGTGGCGCTCACGACCGTGGTGCTCGTGCGCGGCATCCGCGAGAGCGATCGGGCGCAGCGCTGGACGAGCGCGATCAAGGCGCTCGCGCTGCTGGTGCTGATCGTGGCATGCTTCGCGTGGCGCGCGGCGCACCGCGATCAGGGGTCCACGGGGACCGTGCCGCTGGCCGTGCCGGGCGGACTGGCACTGGTCGCGGCGCTCGCGGCGGCGCTCCAGGGCGTCATCTTCGCGTACGACGGCTGGACGGGCATCGTGTACTACTCCGGCGAAGTGAAGGATCCGGGTCGCGAGATCCCGCGCGCGCTCGCCGGCGGGCTCGTCTCGACGCTGGTGCTGTATCTGTTGATCAACGCGGCGTTCCTCGCCGTCCTGTCGCTCCCCTCGATCGCCGCCTCGCCACTCGCGGCGGCGAGCGCGGCGTCCGTGGTGTTCGGCGGGTACGGAGGGACCCTCGTCCAGCTCCTGATCGCCCTCGCACTCCCCAGCGCCATCGTCGCGAACACACTGAACGCGTCGCGCGTGATCTTCGCGATGGGCGAGGATCGGCTCGCGCCGGCGTGGTGCGCCCGCGTGAACCGCAGCGGCACTCCGGGAACCGCGCTGCTGGCGTCTTCGGCCGTCGCCGCGCTGTTCCTCCTCACCGGCACGTTCGAGCGACTGATCGCGATCTGTACCTTCCTGTTCGTCGCGAGCTACGCACTGTCGTTCGCGTCCGTGTTCGTGTTGCGCCGCCGGGAGCCGGACACGCCGCGACCGTATCGGGCGTGGGGACATCCGTGGACCACGGCCGCGGTGTTCGTCGGCTCGCTCGCATTCCTGACCGCGACGCTGGTCGCCGATCCGCGCGGCGCGGCGATCGCCGCCGGCGCGCTCGTGGTGAGCTACCCGATGTTCCGCGTCATCACGCGCCGCCGTGACTGACACGCCGCTCCGCCTCGACGTCGTCCCGTGTCGATCGCGAGCGGGCGAACGGCGCGTTTGACATCAAACACCGGGATGCGTCTATTCGCTCGGCGCACGACGCGGTGCGCAGTCGTTCGGTCGCTCGATCGATCGTCCTCTGCAGCATGGACGCACCGTGATTCGCTCTCCCCACAGCGTTCTCGCCGCGACGGCAGCGCTCGCGCTCGCCACCGTTCCGGCCCTGAGTCAGCCTCCGTCACGCAACCCCGTGATCTCGACCGCCGGATCGATGCAGGTGCGTGTCGATTCGAGCGCGGTGCGTCGGACCCGGGCGGTGGTGACACAACCGCAATCGGCGGTGACGGCGGCATCTCGAGCGGCGTCGCAATCGGCGACTCCACCGCAGGGAGCCGCGCCTCCACCCGCACCGCCGCAGAGCGCCGGCTCCGCAACGATCAGCCACGAGCGGCTTCACGAGGTGCTGGGCAGCTCGCAGCGGCTGCGAATCGTGCGGGCGTCCGGCGTCTCCGACGTCTCGCCCACCGCAGCGGCGGTGACGGTGAGGCCCGGTGAATTCCTGTTCCGAAAGCTCTCGGACACGGCACAACGGATACGCGCGGCAGCGGGCAGCGCTCCAACCGGGAACCCGCAAGTCCGACCCGACACCACGCCGGGGCCGCTGACTCCGTCCCTGCTGCCGTCGGCGCTTCCGGCGACCGCGGCCGCGTTCGCGATGCCGTATCGCTGGATGACGGTCGACTCCGCGGGAGTGCAGCGCGTCCTCGTGCCCTACTTCGTTCTCCTCGGTGGCGGCCTCTCGTACGACGTCGAATCCAGGCTGTACAAGGGGCGCGCGCTTATCGGCGTGGAGGACACGCTGAACCAGAGTGCCGGTCCAGTCACGCTGGCGCGGCCGCTGAGGATGCTGCTGTCGACGACGAAGGGTGGACGCATCTCGCCCGAGCAGATCGCGATCGCGCACACGAGCCTCGACTACGATTCGGTGCACATCGAGTCGCCCGACTCGAACCTCGTGCACATCAGCACGGGCGCCGATCGGACGGGGATCTTCATTCCGATCCCCGTGCTCAGCATGACGGTGTCGATGACGCCGCAGCAGCCGACGATTCAGGGATTCGGGCTCGGTACGACCGACATCGGCGTGACGCTGCCGCGAGGAATGCGGCGCACGGACACGGCTGTCGTGAGCTTCTCGGCGCCGGGATCGTTCGTGAGCCCGAACAAGGTGCGCGTGTCCGGCGCCGAGGGCGCGACCGTGCGCCTTCGCTCCGGACTTCCGGGGCGCCACGCGATCAGTGCGTTCATCGACGGCGTGGAGGTCGGGCAGACCCAGGTGGTGTCGGAGACGCCCATCTCGTTTCTCGTCGCGACCCTGCTCGGCATCCTGCTCGGCGGTGCGGCGCGCTTCGTGAGCGCCAAGCGGCGCAAGCGCGTGAAATCCCTGCAGTGGGACATCATCAAGGGCGCGCCGTTCGGCGTGCTCGCCGCGATCGCCGGTGCCGTGGGTCTCGACCTGGCGCAGCTCAAGCTCGGTGAGCCGGGAGCGCTTCCCGCGATCATGGTGACCGCGGCGATCGGCGCGTGGCTCGGCGCGAAGCTGCTCGACCGCGGCGGTGCATCGGCGCCTTCGACCACGTAGCGACCCTCGACGCCCGGCGCGGATCCCGATGCTTCGCGCATCGGGGTCCGCTCGAGCTTCGCCCTAGCGCTCTCCCTTCTCCTCCACCTCGTCGCGATCCTCGTCGGCGATGCTGATCGACATCGGGAAGAAGAGAGACGATTTCACCGCCGGGTACGGATTGCGCCATCCCCGCGCGTCGTGCCAGAGGATGCGGTTGAGGCGCTCGCTCGGCGCCGCGTCGGGCACGTCGAACCGCATGCGGGCCGACGCGCGCGCCGCCACCCGGCGCTCGGCCGCGTGCGGTCCCGTGATCTCGCCGACGCGCTGGTTGACGTCGTAGAGCGACTGCGGCGGCACGATCGCGGTGTACGGAGTGAAGTCCGGCGCCTGCCCCGCCTCCAGGAAGCTCGCGCGCATGTCGGTGGCGACGAGATCGAACGCGCTCATGGCGGGA
>Ga0207691_10003688_pt1 | contig 14858 bp, 5 predicted proteins | sample KBSM13metaG_FD_184327 | JGI IMG/M metagenome (GOLD analysis project Ga0207691, IMG submission 184327) | Miscanthus rhizosphere microbial communities from Kellogg Biological Station, Michigan, USA - KBS M1-3 metaG (SPAdes) (version 2) | ecosystem: Host-associated > Plants > Roots > Rhizosphere >... | reverse complement strand
AGGTGGTCGCGAAGGCTCTTGAGGTCGCGCGCCAGATCCTTGGTCGAGGCGTAGCGCTCCTCGGGATCTTTCTGCAGGCACCGCTCGACGATCCAGCGCACGGGAGCGGGGGACTTCGGCGCCACCTGCGACAGCGGCGCGGGCTCCTCGCGGATGACCGCGACCAACGTTTCCGGCCCGGTTTTCCTCTGGAACGCCCGCTGGCCCGTCGCCATCTCGTAGAGGATCGTGCCGAGCGAGAACTGATCGGAGCGGAAGTCGACCGGCTGTCCGCTCGCCTGCTCCGGCGACATGTAGCCGGCCGTGCCCATCACGGTGCCGGGCTCCGTGGGAGCGGCGATGGCGGTTGGCAGTACCGAGGCGTCCGACGTCGTCGGCTCCACGAGCTTCGCCAGACCGAAGTCGAGGATCTTGACGAACCCGTCCTTCGAGACCATGAGGTTCTCGGGCTTGAGATCCCGGTGGACGATGCCGGCGGAATGGGCCTTGGCGAGCCCTTCGGCGGTCTGCGTCGCGACGTCGAGGAGCTTGCGGGTCGGCAGCGGCTCGCCCGAGGCCACGAGCTCACGAAGCGTGCGCCCTTCGATGAGCTCCATCGCGATGTACGTCCGTCCGTCCGCCGCGTCGATGTCGTAGATCGTGAGGATGTTGGGATGGTTCAGGGCCGAAGCCGAGCGGGCTTCCTGCTCGAAGCGCTGCCGGCGTCCGGCATCTGCGGCCACGGCCTCCGGCAGGACTTTCACCGCGACGTCCCGGCCCAGCTTGGCGTCCCTCGCCCGGTAGACCTCACCCATGCCGCCCGCGCCGATCGGCGCGACGATCTCGTACGGGCCGAGCTTCGTTCCGGCGGCGAGCGTCATGCCAGGGCTTCCAGAGTGAGGAACCCCATGAGACCTTCCCTCTCTCGTCCGTTGGCCCGCGAAGCGGGCCGCTCAGAATCTGTGTCCACGGATTGTATGCTGCGCCCAAGAGCGCGTGATCGGCCGGGTTCTCTCTCACTATCGGATCGAGAGGCCTCTCGGCGCGGGAGGCATGGGGGAGGTCTTTCTCGCCCGGGACCTCGCTCTCGGGCGGGCCGCGGCGGTCAAGGTCCTTTCCTCCGCTCTGACGGCCGAAGCGCGCGCGAGGCTCTTCCGCGAAGCGGCGGCCTGCGCCCGGCTGCAGCATCCCGCGATCGCGACCTTCTACGAGTCCGGAGACTCCGACGGAGTCGCGTTCCTGGCGATGGAGTACGTCGCGGGAGAGACTCTCCGCGATCGCCTGCGCCGCGGCCCGCTGCCGTTTCCGCTGGCGCTCTCGATCGCCGGAGCCCTTCTGGAAGCGCTCGGGCACGCTCACGAGGCCGGAGTCCTCCATCGGGACATCAAGCCCGAAAACGTGATGGTCACGGGCGACAATCTCGGAAAGCTTCTCGACTTCGGCATCGCGCGCGTCCATGAGACCAGCGACGCCGATACCGATCCGGAGACCGAGGCGGCGACGGAAGTCGCGCTCACGGAGCCGGGCGCCGTGATCGGCACCCTCGGCTACATGTCTCCCGAGCAGCTGAAGGGGCATGCCCTCGACGAGCGGTCGGACCTCTTCTCGCTGGGGGCCGTCCTCTACGAGATGCTCTGCGGCAGCCCGGCGTTTCCGGGCGCGTCGGCCGCCGACCGCATCGCCGCGATTCTCCTGTCGGATGTGCCTCCGATTCGCGGGGAAGGAGTGTCGGCCGAGACCTCCGTTCTCCTGGCGCGCGCCCTCGCGCGGGATCCCGAGAAGCGATATCCGAGCGCGGGCGCCTTCCTCTCGGATCTGCGCGCGCTCGCTTCCGGCGAGCTGTCGGTGGCGGCCCTTCCCGACACGCTCGCCATCGTCGACTTCGTCAACCTCTCGAGGAATCCGGACGATGAGTGGATCGGCAGCGGTTTCGCCGAGAGCCTGGCGACGGACCTCGCGCGGCTTCCGGGCGTCACACTCGTCCCGCGCGAACGGGTTCGCCAGGCCCGCGCCGGCGGGACGGAGGACGCGGGGCTCGGCCGCGCTCTCGGCTGCCGCTGGGTGCTGTCCGGAGGATTTCAGCGCGTCGGCCCGCGGCTCCGCGTGACGGCGAAGCTCGGCGACGGCGCGACGGGCGACACCGTGTTCTCCGAAAAGTTCGACGGAACGCTCGAAGAGATGTTCGCCCTCCAGGACCGGCTGGCCGCCCGTGCCGCCGGGGCGTTGCAGACCGGCGTCGAGCCTCGCGCGTCCCGGCCCGCGCCCCGCATCGACGCCTACGAGAGGCACGCTCGCGGGCGCCGCTTCTTTCACCGCCTCGAGAAGGGAACGATGGATCAGGCCCGCATCCTCTTCGAGGAAGCGATCGGGGTGGACCCGGATTACGCGCCCGCGCTCGCCGGTCTCGCGGCCGTGCACGCGATGCGATTTCCGTTTCACACCGACCGCCGCGAGCTCGAGATCTCCGAGAGATACGCCCGGCGCGCGATCGCGGCGGATCCCGAGCTCGCCGAGCCGCGGGTCTGGCTCGGATACAGCCTGTGTCGCCTCGGGCGGCACGACGAGACGATTTCCCAGGAGAACCGCGCGATGGAGCTCGATCCCACGAGCGTCTTCGCCCCCTATTTCGCGGCGTTCTGCCTGGTCAACCTCGGGCGCCGCGACGAGGGCGTGCGCCTCTTTCAAAGGACCGTGGAGCTCGATCCGCGCCACGGTTTCGCATGGCTCGGGCTCGGATGGAGCCACCTCGATCTGGGCCGGCCGGCCGAAGCGCTGTGGTGCCTCGAGACGGCCGTCGCGATCGAGGGCGAGTCCGGAATGGGTCCGACGGCCGGAGTTGCGGGCTATCTCGGAGAGTGTCTGCGCCGCTCCGGGGAGCTCGAGCGAGCGCGCGCTGCCTGCCTGCGCGGACTCCTCGCCGTGGAGCGCTCGGACAACATGTACCGCGACACGTTTCGGGGTGTCTCCTTGTGCGCACTCGGTCGGACCGCGCTCGAGCAGGCGGACGCGGACGCGGCCCGCGCGGCGTTCACGCAGGCGGTCGCCCATCTGCGAGGCCGGCCGCGCGCACTCGGCGGCGGCCACCTCCTGGTCCAGGCGCTGGCCGGGCTCTCCCGAGCGGGAGACGGCGCCGGAACGCTCGACGAAGCCTTCGGGCTCTTCGAACGCCGCCAGGGCTACAGCTTCGACGTCATGTGGGTTTGCACCGAGGGCGTCACGCTCCTCGAGCTGTCGCGCGCGGCGGCCACCGCCGGACGGGACGCAGAGGCGCAGGAGCTTCGGGCGCGCGCCGTCGCCGCGGGCTCGGGCGAAGCGACGCTCGCGGATTAGGGCAGGAGTTTCCTCGCGAGCGTGGCCGCGTGCTGCCGGAGCTCCGGCACGGCGGTCGCCTCCCAGAATCGCGACTTCAGGAGCGGTCCGACCAGGAAGATCGAAGCGGACGCCTGGCCGTCGGCGTCGAGGAGCGCGAGGTCGTCCGACACGTCGAGGCCCAGGCTCAGGGCGTCGGGCACGGCGAGGCCTCGCCTGCAGAGAGCGTCCAGGAACCGGTCGCCCAGGTGCCGCACGTCGCTCGAGGGCCCGGTGCAGTTGACGACCCGCTCGACGAAGAGCGCCTCGGTGCTCGATGCGCCGCGCGGTCGGATGACGACGCGCACTCCGTCGGGCGTCGGCTCGTAGCGAATCACGCGCGCGGCGCGGGTCTGAAGCTCTCCGTCTTCCCGCATCCGCTGGATCGCGTTCCAGGTCGTCGGCGCGGCCCGGTGCCGGTGCACGTCCCAGTACGGGCGCACGTGGCGCAGGAACCGCGAACGTTCCGCGAGGTAGAGCTCCTGCCAGATCCCGGGGGTGGCGTCGCGCAGGGCGCCCACGACCCCGCGCCAGTTGTTGCCGGGGGTGCTCGCCGCCTTCCGGACGGCCCGCATCAGTCCGCGGGCGTTCAGGGGGAGGGACAAGAGCTCCGGCGGGGGCGGAGCCGAGATCTGGGCGGGCGCATGCGGATGCGGCAGCAGGCCGTGGCGCGAGACCGCCCGCAGCGGCCGCGCCGCTCCGCGGCCGGCCAGATCGAGCGCAATGTCGAGGGCGGTCAGGCCCGTTCCGAGCATCAGCACGGACTCGCCGGGACGGACGACGTCGAGAGAGCCGCGGATCCAGGGGTCGCGGACGTATCGGTCCGAGGAGTAGAACTCGGCGCCCTGGGCGTTCGGGTTCGCGGGGGAATAGTTGCCGAGCGCCAGCACCACCTTCTCGAAGTGTCGCCGCGTCCGGTCGGCGAAGGTCAGCCAGACTCCGCTTCCGTCGGGCTCGGCGTCGGTGATCTCTCCGACGACGCGTTCGAGGGAAGCGTCACGCGCTGCGCTTTCGGACTCCCGGAGGAGAAACTCCAGGTACTCGCCGTAGAGCCTCCGGGACACGAACGTGTCTGCGGCGATCTCGCTGCTGCGACCTCGGGCCCACCGCAGGAAATGATCGGGATCCTCGGGCAGCGCGCTCATCCCGCCGGCGGGGACGTTCAGGACGTGCGTCTCGATCCGCGTGCGGTAGGCGACTCCACGGCCGATCGGGCCGAAGCGGTTGACGAGGGTGACCCGGGCCGGACGTTCGCGGCGGAGGAGATGTGCGGCGACCGCGACGCCGCTGAAGCCGCCGCCGACGACGGCAATGGAAAGAGGCGCGCGAGCTTCCTCGCGACCGACCAGGGTCAGGGAATGCCGCGGCCCCGAGCCGTCAGACGGGCGCTTGCTCGACACTCAGCTGAGACTTTCGGGCCCGCCGACAGACTTCGCCATTCCGGCCTCCGGCCGGAACTCTACTTCACGAGTGCTTACTGAAGATTGAACGTCTTCGTCAAAAACACCGCCATTTGACCGCGGGTGTTGGGATTCAGCGGGCAGTAGTTGGGGCCGCCGCAACCGGTCGTGATCTGTTCCTCCGCGAGCTGCTCGATCCAGTCGGCGAAGAGCGACGGGCACGCGACGTCGTCGAAGTCTCCGCCGCACGGCGGCGGCGCGTAAGACGAGCCGTACTTGGTCCTCAACAGAAAGGCGGCCATCTGGTCGCGGCGCACCGGATTCTGCGGGCAGTAGTTGCCGCTCCCGCAACCTCCGGTGATGCCCTGGTCGGCGAGGTCCTCGATCCAGGCCGCGAAGGTCGAAGGACACGGCACGTCGGGAAAAACGCCCTGACAGTTCGGCGGTACGTAGCAAACGCCGTACTTGGCCTTCAGGAGGAAGACCGCCATCTGCTGGCGCAGCGTGGGTTGGGTGACGCCGTAGAGGCCCCCGCCGACGCCGGCGGTGATGCCGTTGCGCACGAGCGTCGTCACGTAGACGTGAAACACGCTGAAGTCGGGAACGTCGAAAAAGTTCGAGACAAAGGCCTTCGGGAGCGTCCCGGTCGTCCCGTCGAGGTTGGTCACGTCGAGGTCGTTGACCGTTCCGGCGGGAAGCAGCGGAGACTGCGCCGTGATCTGCGTCGAGCTGCCGACGACGACGTTCGCGGCGGCCACGCCGCCGACCGTGACGGTCGCGCCGCTCGCGAAGTCGGTGCCATGGATCGTGATGGCCGTGCCTCCCGCCGAGTCCCCCGACACGGGGAACACGCTGAAGGGAAGACGCTGCGAGAACTCCGACGTGTTCCCGTCCGGGTCGGTGGCCGTGGCCGAAACGAAGTCGCCCTGGGCGATCTGGACCGGGACTGTCACGTCGAAGTTCCCGACGCCGGACGCGTCCGTCGTAACCTGGCCGAAGCCGAGGTACGTCTGGCCCTCCAGAAAGTCCTGGGGCCGCGGCATGCAGCCGGGGTTGCCGTAGAAGTCCAGCGTGTACTGTGTGCTGGCTTCGCTGCGGAGGATCCCGACCACGCGCGTCCCGGTTCCCTCGCTCACCGAGAGGATCTCGACGCTCGTGAGGAGCGGGAAGTTCTGTCCGTCGTTGGCGCCTCCATCGGCGTCGTTGGGGTCGTTCGGGTTGACGCCGATCGGGTCGATGTCGAAGGCGAGCCCGGCGTTGTCGTGGATCCGGTTGCCCCGGACCGTCACGCGCTGGCCGAAGCTCTGGATCCCGTGCGCCTGGTTGCCGCCGGCCTGATTGGACACGATGAGGTTGCCCTCGCCGGGATTCGGACCGCCGATGAAGATGTCGGTCGCGGTCTGTATGTTGACCATGATGGCGAGGCTGTTGGGGAGAGGCAGCGTGCCCGTGATGTCCGTGCCGAGATAGTTGTTCTGGATCGTGGCGCCGTGGGCGGCGCTGTTGAGGCGAATCCCCGTGCTGTTCCCGGAGATGATGTTGCGGGCCGCCGGCGCGGTCCCGCCGATCGTGATGCTCGGAACGTTGTCGATTTCCATCCCGAAGATGTTGGGCATGGGCTGCGTGCCGGTGATGTCGGTTCCGATGAGGTTGCCTGCGATCAGCGCGTTTGCCGAGCCGGTGACGTAGATCCCGTTGACGTCGGAGCCGGAGACGAGGTTCCCCATGCCCGCGACGGTGCCGCCGATGACGACGTCGTCGGAGTTGGTGATCGAGATGCCCCCGCCGTTGCCCAGCTCCACCGTTCCGGTCGGGTCGGAACCGATGAGGTTGCCGCGGATGATCGTCCGGTCCGAAGTGACGACCTGGATCCCATTGCTGGTGTTTCCGGAGATCACGTTGCCGGCCGAACCGTCGGTTCCGCCGATCGTGGTGTCCGGAGAGTTCTGGATCTGAATGCCCAGACCCGTAAACGTCGCGGTCGCCGTCGCGTTCGTCCCGATGTAGCAGGCTTCCACGGTGTTGCCGCCGTTGCTGGTCAGCGTCAGCTGGGTGCCGAAGTCGAAGATCGCGAGGCCGCGGACGGTGCTGCCGCCGGCGCTGATGCGAAGGCCCTGAGTCGAGGTCGACTCGGTGAGCTCGATGAGTGGCGAGCCGGCGTAGCCCGGCTGGGTCGTGCCGTCGATGATCACCGGGTCGGTCGCGGCGGGCAGGTCCGTCGAGACGACGATCGTGTGAACTCCGGCGCCGGGAATGGCGAAGGCGATCGTGTCCAGGACCCCGACCGAGGTGTTGGAATCGAGGAGCGCCTGATGCAGCGTCCCCGGGCCGCTGTCGGCGGTGCTCGTGACGGTGATCGTGGCGGCGGCGGCCGAGCCGAGGCCGAGCAGGACGGCGGCGAGCAGGGCGAGCGTGCGCATGCGTGTCCTCACGGGTGTTCGAACATTTACTGCAGGTTGAACGCCTTGACGATGAACACCGCCATCTGGCCTCGAGTGTTCGGATTCGTGGGGCAGTAGTTGTTGCCGCCACAACCGCCGGTGATCTGCTCCAGGGCGAGCTCCTCGATCCAGTCGGCGAATTGCGAGGGGCAGGCGACGTCGGGAAAGACACCCGTGCAGGGCGGTGGCGCATAGCCCGATCCGTACTTGGTCTTCAGCAGGAATGCGGCCATCTGGTCGCGACGCACCGGGTTCTGCGGGCAGTAGTTGCCGCCACCACAGCCTCCCGTGATGCCGAGATCGGCGAGCGCCTCGATCCACGGCGCGAAGCTGGAGGAGCACGGGACGTCGTTGAAGACGCCCGTGCAGGGAGGGGGCGTGTAGCAGAGCCCGAACTTGCCCTTCAGGAGGAACACGGCCATCTGCTGGCGCAGCGTATCGTCGTTGACGCCGTACAGACCGCCGCCGATGCCGACCGTGATCGCGTTGCGGACGAGCGTGGTGACGTACGAGTAGAAGGTGTTCGAGAAAGCGACGTCGAGAAAGTCGGCCACCCAGGCCTTCGGCAGCGTGCCTTCCGAGCCGTCCGGGTTGGAGACCGTCAGGTCGTTGACCGTGCCCGCGGAGAGCAGAGGCGAGGTCGCGTTGATGGAGTTGGAGTTGTTGAACACGACGTTGCCCGCCGCGATGCCGCCGATCGTGACCGTCGCGCCCGCCTGGAAGTCCGTCCCGGTGATCGAGAGGTTCGTTCCGCCCGCCGGCGTCCCGGACGTCGGAAAGACGAAGAGCGGGAGGCGTTGGGAGAACTCCGAGGTGTTCCCGAGCGGGTCGGTGGCGGTCGCCGACACGGGATCGTTCGCGGCGACGTCGACGGGCAGCGTGACGTCGATGGCCGCGAACCCGGCGCCGTCCGTCGTCACCGAGGACGACCCGAGGTAGCGATGGCCCTCGAGAAACTCCTGCGGCCGGTCGGCGCAGGCGTCGTTGGAGAAGAAATCGAGCTCGAGCTGCGTCGCCGCCGCGCCGCGGATGAAGCCGCGGATCCGCGTCGAGGCGCCCTGAGGTCCCGAGGTGAGCGCCGGCTCGACGGATGTGACGATCGGGAAGTTCTGCAGGAGGTTGGCCCCGGTGTCGGGGTCTCCCGGATCGTTCGGCGTGACGCCGTTCGAGCCGAGGTCGATGCCGAGGCCGTCGTTCGAAAAGATCGAGTTTCCCCGGATCGCGTTTCTCACGCCGTCGTTCATGTTGATCCCGTTGTCGTTGAACGCGATCACGTTGCCCTCGCCCGGCGCCGTGCCTCCGATGGTCTCGTCGCTCGCCTGCAATCCGATCTGGATTCCGTCCGTGCCATTGGGCAGCGGAGAAGCGCAGTCGATCTTCGTGCCGATGCAGTTGCCCTGCACGACGTCGTGGTCCTGGCCGATGCTGCTGCCGCCGGTTCCCAGCACGATCCCGAATCCCGAGTTGCCGGAGATCAGGTTGCACGGGAAGACGCACGGCGTTCCCGCCGCGCCGGCCGCGCCGCCGATCTGCGCGCCGTCGCCGCCGTTGAATGTCCCGACGCCGCCGAACTCGTTCGGAATCGCGGCGAGGCCCGCGGCATCCGTCCCGATGAAGTTGCCCTGGATGATGACGGCGGGCCCGGCGTTCATGCCCACACCGACAAAATTGCCGGAGACGACGTTCGACGCGATGAAGTGTCCATTTCCGTTGAAGATCACGATGCCGTAGTTCCCGTTGCCGAGGGGGGCGAGGCCCGTCACGTCGGTCCCGACAAAGTTGCCCTGGACGGTGCTGGAGTTCCCCGCCTGCGAGAGGTTGATCCCGTGGCCTGTGTTTCCGGAGACGAGGTTGCAGGTGTCGTCGCAGGGACCCGAGGCCGGCAGCGTCAAGGGCCCGCCGATCGTATTGCCGCCCGTCCCGTCCTGGATGCCCGTGCCGTTGGGCACCGCCGCGAGGCCGGAGACGTCGGTTCCGATGCGGTTTCCGAGGACCGCGTTGTCCTCCGAGTTCAGGACGACGCCCGTGCCGTTACCGGAGATCAGGTTTCGGTCCTCCGGCGTTGTCCCGCCCACGGTGTTGCCGTTCGAAGGGGCGAACAGATAGACGCCGTTGCCGTTGGCGAGAGCGGCCGTGCCCGCGGGATTGGTACCGATGTAGTTCCCGACGATCGTGTTCCCGCCGACCGTGAAGCAGATGATCCCGGAGCCGCCGAACCGGTTGATGGCCAGGGCGCGCACGGTGCTGCCGCCGGCCGTGATGTTGAGGCCGTGCGTGAATCCGCCCGCGCTTGTGCCGTCGAGCTCGATCAACGGAGCGCCGGCGAACCCGGGCTGCGTCGACCCGTCGATCACGACCGGATCGGTGATCGTCGGAAGCCCCGAGGCCGGGACGATCGTATGGACCCCGGCCCCCGGGATGACGAACTCGATCGTGTCCAGGGTGCCCGCGGACGCGTTCGAGTCGAGGATCGCCTGTCGGAGCGATCCGGGGCCGGAGTCGGCGGTCGTGGTCACCGTGAGGGTGGCGGCGGAGATCCCCTGGGGCAGGCCGAGGGCGAGGACGAGAAGCGAAAACGGATTGAGAGCCTTCCGACGAGGGCGCATGGGACACCTCGTATTGCTACGCGAAATCCAGCAGTTTTTCGGTTCGCTCGGGCCCGCCCGACCCCCGGGATCTACTCGAGCGCGAAGGCCTTGACAATGAACACGGCCATCTGCCCGCGCGTGTTGAGGTTGAGGGGACAGTAGTTGCCGCCTCCGCACCCCCCAGTGATCTGCTCGACGGCGAGCCGTTCGATCCAATCCGCGAAGGTCGAAGGGCACGCCACGTCGCCGAACGCCCCTCCACAGGGCGGCGGCAGGTAGGTGGACCCGTGCATCGCCTTGAGCAGGAAGACGGCCATTTGATCGCGCCGCACGGGGCTTTGCGGGCAGTAGTTGCCGCCTCCACAACCGCCCGTGATCCCCTCGGCGGCGAGAGCTTCGATCCAGTCGGCGAAGAAGTCGCCGGGTGCGACGTCCGCGAAGACCGCCCCCGTGGCGGCGGGCGGAACGAAACACAAGCCGTGCTTGCCCTTGAGAAGGAAGACGGCCATTTGCGCGCGGGTCACGGCCGTGTCGACGCAGTAGTTGCCGCCGCCGCAGCCGGCCGCGACGCCGTTCAGGACGAGCGACTCGACGAAGGCATGGAAAACGTGGTCCGCCGGCACGTCCGAGAAATCGGCTAGCCATGCGAATGGCAGATCACCGACCGTTCCGTCCGGGTTGTCGACCACCATCGCGTTGATCGATCCGGGGGCGAGGGCTGGCGTCTCGGCCGTGAGCTCGCTTTCGCTCGAAACGACCACACTCGTCGCGCCCTCGCCGCCGATCTGGACGGTGGCTCCGGCGACAAAACGCGTTCCACTCGCGGTCACCGAGGTCCCGCCGGCGGCGGGCCCGGAGCGCGGCACGATGCCCAGGACGAGGCGCTGGGAGAGCTCGGACGTGTTGCCTCCCGGATCCGTCGCGGTCGCGTTGAGGATCTGCGTCGGATCGAGCGCGACCGGCAGGACGAGGGAGAAGCTCCCGATCCCCGACCCGTCCGTGGTCACGGTCCCGGACCCGACGTAGTTCCGGGCCTGTAGCGGATCGCGCGGCCGCGGGGCGCATGGGGGATTGGCATAGATGTCCAGGTCGAAGAGGGTGTTCGGGGAGCTGTCGAGGAAGCCTTCCACGGTCGTCGTCGACGCCTCGAAAGTCACCGCCGTGAGGACTGGGAAGTTCTGGAGGTTGTTCGCGCCCGAGTCGCCGTCGCCGGGATCGTTGGGGTTGGTGCCGCCTGGGGAGAGATTGATCCCGAGCTCGCCGTTCGAGAAGATCGAGTTGCCGCGAATCGTGTTTCCTGTACCGCTGAGCACCAGGATCGCGTCGTCGGCTGCGAATGCGATGACGTTGCCGGCTCCAGCGTCGATTCCCCCGATGACGTTCCCGTCTCCCGAGACAGAGATCGCTCTGCTCCAGGCTCCCAGAGACAAGGTTCCGGCGGCGTCGGTCCCGATGAGGTTCCCCCGAAGCGTGGCGCCACCCGAAACGCTGATTCCGGCTCCGGAGATGACGTTGCCTTCGCCGGGCTCGACACCGCCGATCGTCACGCCCTCCCCGAACACGAGGATGTTGGACGTGGGAGTTCCCACGACCGTCGTTCCCGAGGCATCGAGGCCGATGTAGTTGCCCTGGACGAGCGTGCCGGCGATCCCGCCTGGTTCGTTCGTCGAGAGGTACAGGTTCGCGGCAAACACGCCTTGGGTGCCCGAGATGATGTTGCGGTCGGCCGGGTTCGGTCCGCCGATCGTCACGCCGGGCGAGGTCGAGAGAACACCGTTTCCGAGGTTGCCGCGGCTCAGGGTTCCTGTGGGATCCGTTCCAATGAAGTTGCCCCGGACGATGTGCCCTCCGTTAGTTCCATCCCCCTCGAGGTAGAGCGATCCACCGAGAATGAGCCCCCGGATCGTCGTGGCATCCGTATGCACCTGCAGGGTACCGACGATCGGATACAGCTCCACGAGCAGTACCGCGTCGTTGCCCACGGCGAGCGTGTTGGGGCTCGCACCCGGCTGGGTGTAGCCGTCGATCGTAACGGGGTCGGTGATTACCGGAAACGGTGAAAGGGACTCGATCGTATGCACCCCCTCGCCCGGGATGTCGAAAGCGATCGTGTCGAAGATGCCGACGCTGGCGTTCGAATCCAGGATGGCCTGGCGTAGCGAACCGGCTCCGGAGTCGTCGGCGTTGGTCACCGTGAGCGTGGCTCCCGGGAGGGTCAGGGCCACGAGCCAGGCGCCCAGCCCAAAACGGGTCCTGCGCAGCACAGAAACGTTCACGAAGTGACCTCCGATTTTGCGGAAAACTCTACACCGTTCCGCCCGTCGGGCCCCAGCCCGGGGGCCGCATTCCCGGCCCGACCCGTGCATAATTGCCGGTTCCATGGCGAAGACCCCGACCGGCCCGGACCAGCAGCAGCGCGCCGAGGCGCTCTACGAGCTCCTCGCGGAGCGCATCCTCATCCTCGATGGGGCCACCGGAACATGGCTCCAGGGGCAGGAGCTGACGGCGGAGGACTTCGGGGGCGGAGAGCTCGAGGGCTGCAACGAGAACCTCGTCCTGACCCGGCCGGACGTCATCCTCCGGATGCACCGCGACTACCTGGCCGCCGGCGCGGACATGGTCGAGACGGATACCTTCGGGGCCACGCCCCTCGTGCTCGCCGAGTACGACCTGGCGGACAAGGCCCTGGAGATCAACCGCCGGGCGGCCGAGATCGCGCGCGAAGCCGCAGCCGCGGCCTCCACCTCCTCGCGCCTCCGTTTCGTTGCCGGATCGATGGGCCCGACGACCAAGGCCATGACCGTCACGGGCGGAGTGACCTTCGACGAGCTGGTCGTCCACTACCGCACGCAGGCCCTCGGCCTGCTCCAGGGGGGCTCGGACGTTCTGCTTCTCGAGACGACGCAGGACACGCGGAACCTCAAGGCGGGGCTGATCGGGATCGAGCAGGCCTTCGCCGAGATCGGCTGGCGGACGCCGGTGATGGTCTCCGTGACGATCGAGCCGATGGGGACCATGCTCGCCGGCCAGGACGTGGACGCGCTTTACGCCTCCGTGATGCACGCGCCCCTGCTCTCGGTGGGGATCAACTGCGCGACGGGCCCGGAGTTCATGCGCGACCACATCCGCAGCCTCTCGGCGATCTCCAAGACGCTGACCTCCTGCTACCCGAACGCCGGGCTTCCGGACGTGCTCGGCCAGTATTCGGAGACGCCCGAGTCGATCTCCCGCGAGCTCGGCCATTTCATGCAGGAAGGCTGGGTCAACATCGTGGGCGGCTGCTGCGGCACGACGCCCGCCCACATCCGTGCCATCGCGGCGGCGGCCGAGGGCAAGAAGCCCCGCCGCCCGGCGATCCACTCGAAAACCCTGTTCTCGGGGATCGAGCTCATGGAAGCGGACGTCGACAACCGGCCGGTCCTCGTGGGCGAGCGGACGAACGTGCTCGGCAGCCGCAAGTTCAAGCGGCTCGTGGCCGCCGGGGACTGGGACGCCGCGGCCGAGATCGCCCGGGCCCAGATCAAGAACGGCGCGCAGATCATCGACGTCTGCCTCCAGGACCCCGACCGCGAGGAGACGGCCGACGCCAACGCGTTTCTCTCCAAGGCCATCCGCATGGTCAAGGCGCCGCTCATGCTCGACTCGACGGACGCGAAGGTCCTGGAGCTCGGCCTGAAGTGGAGCCAGGGCAAGGCGATCCTCAACTCCATCAACCTCGAAGATGGCGAGGAGCGCTTCAAGTCGGTTGTGCCCCTGGCGCAGCGCTACGGCGCGGCGCTGGTCGTCGGAACGATCGACGAGGACCCCGAGCACGGCATGGCGGTCACCCGGCAGCGCAAGCTCGAGGTGGCGCGGCGCAGCTACACGCTGCTGACCGAGAAGTACGGCGTGCCCGCCGAGGACATCCTCTTCGACCCGCTCGTCTTCCCGTGCGGCACGGGCGACGAGAAGTACGTCGGGAGCGCCGAGGAGACGGTCGAGGGGATCCGCCTCATCAAGAACGAGTTTCCGGAGTCGAAGACCATCCTCGGCATCTCCAACGTGTCCTTCGGGCTGCCGGAGTCCGGGCGCGAAGTCCTCAACTCGGTCTTCCTCTACCACGCGACGAAGGCCGGGCTGGATCTCGCGATCGTGAACACCGAGAAGATCGTCCGTTACCCGTCCATCCCCGAGGAGGAGCGGCGGCTCTCCGAGGATCTGATCTACAACCGGGGGGCGGATCCCGTCGCGGCGTTCGCGAACTATTTCAAGGCCAAGGGCGCCGCTCCGAAAGTCCCCCAGGCCCGCGCGGGAACGCCGATCGAGCGGCTTCCGCGCTACATCCTGGACGGCTCCAAGGAGGGCCTCATCGACGACCTCGAGGCCGTCCGCACGGGAGGCATGACGCCGCTCGACATGATCAACGGACCCTTGATGGAGGGGATGCGCGAGGTCGGCCGCCTCTTCAACGCGAACGAGCTGATCGTCGCGGAAGTCCTCCAGTCTGCCGAGGCGATGAAGGCGGCGGTCTCGCACCTCGAGAAATTCATGGAGAAGACCGAAGGCTCGCGCAAGGGCAAGGTCATCCTCGCGACCGTGAAGGGCGACGTCCACGACATCGGCAAGAACCTCGTCGAGATCATCCTGTCGAACAACGGCTACGAGGTGATCAACCTCGGGATCAAAGTTCCGCCCGAAAAGCTGGTCGAGGCTTACGCGATGCACGCGCCCGATCTGATCGGCCTCTCTGGGCTGCTCGTGAAGAGCGCGCAGCAGATGGTGACGACCGCGCAGGACCTGACGGCTGCGGGCGTCACGGCGCCGATGCTCGTCGGCGGCGCGGCGCTCTCCCAGAAGTTCACGGATCACCGGATCGCGCCGGCCTACGCCGGGCTCGCCGTCTACGCCGAGGATGCGATGCGCGGCCTCGCTCTCGCCGATCGCATTCTCTCGAGCGAGGAGGCGCGCGGCGCTCTCGCCGCAGAGTCGGAGAAGCGGCGGGAAGCCGTCAAGATGGACGTCCGGTCGGACCAGGAGATCCCGCTCTCGGCGCCGGCCGTCCGGAGTACGGAGGTGGCGGTCGTCGAAGCGCAGCCCGTGCCGCCGCAGCATGCCGAGGAGCG
>Ga0207691_10003687_pt1 | contig 14860 bp, 16 predicted proteins | sample KBSM13metaG_FD_184327 | JGI IMG/M metagenome (GOLD analysis project Ga0207691, IMG submission 184327) | Miscanthus rhizosphere microbial communities from Kellogg Biological Station, Michigan, USA - KBS M1-3 metaG (SPAdes) (version 2) | ecosystem: Host-associated > Plants > Roots > Rhizosphere >... | reverse complement strand
CGCTCACCGCATTATGGGTGGCGGCTGGCGCGGACAGATCCTCAAGAAGCTGACGGAAACGTTGGCCCAGATCGGGGAGTAAGGACTCGTCAGGTTGAGGCGCTGGCTCTGAACACGGCGCTGGACGGGAGCCTGACGCCGGGGAGTCCTCGGCTAGCTCCCGGCGGGGAGGATCCGGCTGTGGCGCTTCTCGGCCACCGCCGGATCGAATCTCGTATCTTCCAGGGTCCCTCCGTCGTCGAGCCAACGGCGGTTGGTGTAGAAGTTGATAGCCCGATCGTTGCCTTTCTCCACCCAGAGAAATGCCCGGTCATAGCCGAGTTCGATCAACCGTTGTTCCGCGGCCGCGAACAGGACGGAGCCTACGCCCTGCGCCCACCAGTCCGGATGCACGTTGATCGCGTGGAGCTGACCGGTTCCCGGGTCCGGGTCGCCGGCAGCAGGGCCGAGGATGGCGAACCCGGCAACCGCATCGGCGCTTTGGACGACGAGGTGAATGGTCCCTTGCCTGGGTTCAAGGATGTTTCGGCGCCAGGCGGATGCCGCGCGGTCGACGTCAAGACCGTCCAGGTACTCATCGGTCATGACGCCGCGGTAAGTGGCCCGCCAGGCCGCGATGTGGATCTCGGCCAGCCGTGCGGCGTCGGGCACGGTTGCGGCCCTGACACTGATGTCCGGAGTGGTCATGGTCCAGAATCTATCAACTGCGGTCACCGGTGCCGGGCGGCGCGCGCGAGGCGGCGGGCAAGGTAGCCGATGACGAGGACGCTGGCTGCGGCGAGGAGCCACGTGCCCGCGGATCCAAGGGCCGAACCGCTCGTGCAGGTGCTGGCGGCGCCGGATTCCGCCGTGTAGTCGATGCACTCGCCTGTTCGAAAGCCGAGAAGCAAGGCGTCGACGGCGATCACTAACAGGATGGCACACACCCAGGGCCACATCGGACGCCGGCCGGGCCGAGGCGTTTCTTCCACGGCCCTCCTCCGCATCTCCGTAAATGGGCTAGCCCTTGGGACTCCTGGCAGACATCACACTAGGGCCGATTCCGTCAGCGCGGTACCCTGCATTAACACCGTGTCGGCCTCCACCGGCCACGTCGACCGCTGCGGACCGGGCCGGCCGAACGGAACCGTTTTCTGGAAAGGTCTACGCAATGTCAGAATCTGATCTTTCAGCACTCCGGGAGCGGGCTGCCCGCGGTGACAACGACGCCATCGGCGAGCTCATCGAGCTGGCCGCGGAGCGGGAAGACTTCGAGGAACTGCGACAACTTGCCGACGGCGGCAGCCGCGACGCTGAGGATCAGCTGGTTGAACTCGCAGCTGAGAAGGAAGACCTGGATGAGCTTCGGCGTCTGGCAGCTGCGGGCAATACAGACGCGGCCGAAGTTCTGGCCGAGCTCACTGAGTAGGCACTCCCGTATTTCGGCCGGGTTACCGCAGCTGAAATTGACTATGTCAATAGTCGCTGCAGCCTCTATGCTGCGCTGAGTCGCAAACGCGGCATCAACTCTGGGGGTTTGAAATTGGACCTTGGTCTGCTTGTCGCGGTTCTTTACTGGGCCTTTCCGGTGGCGGCGGTCTTCGTCCTGGCGCGAACCGTATTCCGGCTGAACACGTATCTGAAGCTGCGGATCGCACAGCTTCGCGCAGAGGCCGCGGCCGCTGACCCGGCAGAGCCACGACCCCAATTCCGTCCACAGGATTGATCAAATGTCGGCGATGATTCAAGGGAAAGTGCCCACGTGACGCCGAAAGGGCTGGTGGTGCGCGCAGCGAGGCCGGAAGACGCGGCCGAGGTGCGCCGGTTGTCCATTGCCTTCACTCCAGCCGCACAGGAGGTTCCGCCGGAGGTTTTCGATAGCCGTTTCGCCCGGTTCCTGGCCGACGCCTCATGGTGCCTCCCGGTGGCTCTGGCACGCACCAGGCTGCTCGGCTATGGCCTCGCTCAGGATTTCGGGCCAGGCCTGCGGGCTGACTTCACGACGGGCCGGGTCCATGACGTCTTTGTAGACCCCGACACGCGGCTGGCCGGCACCGGCCGGGCCCTCATGAACTTCATCTTCGACTGGTCACGGGCCAGGCCACAGCCAATGATCCTGGACTGGCAGGCAAGTCCCTCCGCCAGCGCACGCCGTGTGAGGCCTCGGGAGTTCAGACCGAGCGGTACCGGAGCGAGCCGGGAATCTCTCCGCGTGATCCGAGGCCTTCCCCGTAGGCGAACCGTGCCCACAGCGCCCGCATCGCCCGGCCGTGGGCATTGACCTCGTCCCACGTCGCCCCCGCCAGGAGTCCGGCACCTTCCCACGTGCTCTGGTGGCCGAAGAGCAGGGGCAGGTCAACTGTGTGCGCGGCGCCATAGAGGTTTCCCGGTGCGCGCCAGGACAGCACGTACCTGTGGGCCCGCCCGCCCGCCCGCACATGCCGCCTGGCAAACCGTCTGGCCGCTTTGCCGTACACCAATTCCGTAACCACCCATGTGACCGCCTTGAGCACTGCGCTGCCGACCACGGGAATCCTCGCCACCCGGCCCAGGCGCGGGCTGCGCGGCAGAAACAGCCGGGCTTCCTCCGCTGTGTAGCCGATCAGGATGTCGATCGCCGGGGCAGCGGCATTCCAGGCCCGGTCAAGCCCGGATTCCTCGGGCAGGGGTGAATGCCCGTACTGGATCCCGAACGGCATGGCAGCCATCAGACCGAACTTCCTCGCCGCCCGCACCACGTCCTCTTCAATAGCGACGACGTCCATCGCCGGAGTCGCGGCGGTAACGGCCTCCGCGGCCACCCCCATGGCGGCGGTCATCCTTTCCCGCCCCCTGGTAATGCCCAGCGGCGCACTTTGAATGATGGCGCGCTGGAAGAGCGACGCCGCGTCAGGGGTCGCCATGAGGTGCGCGACGGCGTCGCCGCCCGCGGATTGCCCGAACGCGGTGACGCGGCCCGGATCGCCGCCGAAGGATGCGATGTTGCGCTGCACCCACCGGAACGCCTCGATCTGGTCGAGCAGGCCCAGATTGGCGGGACGGCCGGTGCTGGTGGACAAATATCCGAAGAGGCCCAGCCGGTAGGTCACCGAAACGACGATCACCCGGGTTTCGGCAACCAGCGCTGCGGGGTCGAAGATCGCCAGATCCCCGGAACCGGACGTGTAGGACCCGCCGTGCAGCCACACCATTACCGGCAGCCGTTCACCGTCGTGGAGATCGGCCGGCAGGGTGATGGTCAGGCGCTGGCAATCCTCGCTGCCCGGAAGTTCGCCGTAGCGGGTGCCGAGCACGTCATCCAGGAAGGGCACCGGCGCCTGCGGGCACGCCGGAGACAGGGATGTCGCCTCGAGCGTCTCGGACCAGTCGGGTGCCGGCGCGGGCGGCTGAAAGCGTTCCGCGGTGGCGTAGGGAATGCCGGCGGCACGCACGACGGCGCCGTCGCGCCATCCGGTGATCGGGCCACACGGCGGATCGAAGGAAAGGTTCACGTTTGTTCCGGTCTAGCTGTTCTTCAGGAGGGCAACGTCGGAGACAAGATCAATGTGCTCCAGCATCGCCGCCGCGGCGGCCGCCGAGTCCCGGGACCTGATCGCGTCGGCGATCTTGCGGTGGGAGGCGAGCGACTGCTCCGGCCGGCCGGGCTGTCCGAGCGATTCGAGGCGCGTTTCCAGGACCATGCCGGCAATGAAGGTCATGAGCTGGGCCAGGACCGCCGAGTGGGCCGCGGCGGTGACGGCCTGGTGGAACAGCTCGTCGCCGCGTGCGCCGCGGTCTCCCGAGGCGACCTCTGCCGCCATGGCTTCGAGGGCGTGATCGATCGCGTCCATGTCCTGCTCCGTGCGGCGGGCCGCGGCCAGTTCGGCCAGCTTGACCTCCAGCGTGCTCCGCGCCTCAACGATCTCGGGCAGACGGCTCCGGTGTTCGCGGAGGCCTTTGATCACGGATGGAACGTTCGGCCGGTAGACCAGCACCGCTCCGGTGCCGTGCTGGACGTCGATCACGCCAAGCACCTCGAGGGCCACCAAGGCCTGCGCCAGGGTGGCACGCGAAACACCCAGCCGCTCGGCAAGTTCCCGTTCGGCCGGCAATGTGTCCCCGGGGCCCAGCTCGGCGGACTCGATGAAGTCCATGATCTGCTCCACCAGCTGCTCGTAAAGCCGGGGCCGCGAAACGCGGGAAATCTGATGCGTTGCCGCCTGCTTTGCCATGCGCGTCCTTCCAGCCTGTCCTGACCCCTAAGACTACCGGAGAACTATTGACAAAGACACCTAGTGTCTAGGAGGCTAGGCCACTAAGCCAGTAACGACCCACTTCGATCCGGAGGAACAACGATGTCCGCTCCCGTCCTGTCCATCATCATCCTGGCGGTGATGTTCCTTCTGGCCACGGTGCTGCCGCTCAACATGGGTGCCTTGGCCTTCGTCGGCGCCTTCCTGCTGGGCTCCGTGGTGCTGGGGATGTCCACCAACGACATCCTGGCCAACTTCCCCGGCGGCCTGTTCCTGACCATCGTCGGGGTTACCTACCTGTTCGCCATCGCGCAAAACAACGGCACCATCGACCTGCTGGTCCGGGGCGCCGTCCGGCTGGTCGGCAGCAAGGTCGCCCTGATCCCGTGGGTCATGTTCGCCATCACCGCGGTGATTACCGCCGTCGGCGCCCTCTCCCCGGCCGCCGTGGCCATCATCGCGCCGATCGCCCTCAGCTTCGCCGCCAAACACAAAATCAATCCGCTCATGATGGGCATGATGGTGATCCACGGCGCGCAGGCCGGCGGCTTCTCCCCCATCGCCGTTTATGGCGTCACCGTCAACAGCATCATTGCCAGGACGGAGCTGGACGCCAACCCGATGGCGATCTTCCTGGCGAGTTTTCTCTTCAACCTGGCCATCGCGCTGGTGCTGTTTGTCGTCCTCGGCGGCGGCAAACTGCTGTCCACCCCGGGCGGGCGGCTGGTGGAACAGGCCGCAGAAAAGCGCCTGTCCGTCAGCGTGGGTGCCCGCGCGGCCGGCGTCACGCTGCAGGGATCCGGATCCGACATCTCGGCCGCCGGCGTCTCGGCCAAGGGCACCTCAGGCTCCGGAACATCCTCGGCCGCCGGTCCCGCCCCGGCCGGGGCACCTCCGGCCAGCGGCGCCCGTGCATCCATGCCCCAGCTCATCACCATCCTTGGCCTGATCGCCCTGGCCGTCATCTCGCTCGGATTCAAGGTGGACGTCGGCTTCGTTTCAATCACCATCGCGATCGTCCTCGCCCTCGTGTCTCCCGCAGCGCAGAAGGGCGCCGTCAACAAGATCAGCTGGTCCACGGTCCTGCTCATCTGCGGCATGCTCACGTTCGTGGGCGTCCTCGAAGAAGCCGGCACCATCGCATTCGTGTCCGGCGGAGTGGCGGATCTCGGCATGCCCCTGCTCGCCGCCCTGCTGATCTGCTACATCGGTGCCATCGTCTCGGCCTTCGCCTCCTCCACTGCCATCCTCGCGGCCCTCATTCCACTGGCGGTGCCGTTTCTGGCCACCGGCGAGGTCGGCGCCGTCGGCGTGATCGCCGCCCTGGCCGTGGCCTCCACGATCGTGGATGTGTCCCCGTTCTCCACCAACGGCGCCCTGGTCCTGGCCAACGCGCCCGAGGACGTGGACAAGGACAGGTTCTACAAGCAGATCCTGGCCTACAGCGGCATCGTCGTCGCCGTCGGACCGGCCGTCGCCTGGCTGGTCATGGTAGTCCCGGGCTGGATGTGACCGCTGGATGTAGCCGACAAATCAACCAACCGCGCAAGCCCACCGCGCACCCGCCACGACCGACCAAAGAAGGAACACGTCCATGAGCACCGAACCCATGCCCGACGCCGAAGGCCCCCTCACCGGCTATCTCGTAGTGGACCTGAGCCGCGCCCTCGCCGGCCCGCATGCCGGGATGATGCTGGCTGACCTCGGCGCGCGGGTAATCAAGGTGGAGAACCCCGGCACCGGCGACGACACCCGCGGCTGGGGGCCGCCATTCGTGGGCCCCGAGGATGATCCGCAGGCCACGTATTTCCTGTCCTGCAACCGCAACAAGGAATCCATTGCCCTGGACTTGAAGAGCGACGACGGGCGGGCAGTGCTGCGGGAGCTGCTGGAACGCGCCGACGTGGTCATCGAGAACTTCCGTCCCGGCGTCCTGGACCGGCTCGGATTCTCCGCCGCGCAGATGCACACCCTGAATCCGGCACTGGTGGTCCTCTCCATCACAGGATTCGGGCACGACGGGCCCGAATCCCAGCGCAGCGGCTACGACCAGATCCTCCAGGGCGAGGCCGGGCTGATGTCCCTGACCGGATCCGGGCCGGACGATCCGCAGCGGGTCGGGGTCCCCATCGCCGACCTCCTCTCCGGCATGTACGGGGCGTTCGGCACCCTCGCGGCGCTGCTCCAGCGTGAGCGGACCGGCCAGGGCCAGATCGTCCGCACCTCATTGCTCGCGGCCCTGATCGGGGTCCATGCCTTCCAGGGCACCCGGGCCACGGTTGCGGGCGAAGTGCCGCAGGCGCAGGGCAACCACCACCCGTCCATTGCCCCCTACGGACTGTTCCACTGCCGGCAGGGCAGGGTGCAGATCAGCGTGGGAAGCGAGAAGCTCTGGAAAACGTTCGCCTCGACGTTCGGGATCGACGCCGCGCGGCCGGAGTTCGCCACCAATGCGGACCGCGTGCGCAACCGCGAGAAAGTCATCGAAGAAGTGGAGCAGGTTTTCTCCGATTTCGAGGCCGAGCCGCTGCTCACCAAACTCAACGACGCCGGCATCCCGGCCGGCAAGGTCAGAACCCTGGACGAAGTCTACGAATGGGAACAGGTCCACTCGCAGGGTCTGGTGATCGACGTCGAGCATAAGATCCTCGGCACCGTGAGCCTGCCCGGCCCGCCGCTGCGGTTCTTCAGCGCCGCCGGCACCACCGAAACCACGTTGACATCCCACACCGCACCGCCGCTGCTGGACCAGGATGGGGAGCAGATCCGGCGGTGGCTGGGGCTGACACCCGGCACCCCAGCCGGCGCCCGAGCAGGCGCGGCCACAGTCGCCGGCCAGGAAGGCCCCCGGGCATGCTGACCCGGCAGAAGGTCCGGCACCTGGACGCCACCGAACTCATCGCCGCGGTCCTCGATCCCGGGTCCTACCGCAGCTGGGACGCGCCCGTGGTGGACCCCGATCCCGGCCCCGAGTACCGGCAGGAACTGGCCGCCGCCCGGGCCAGGACCGGCGTGGACGAATCCGTCCTTACCGGCGAAGGCCTGATCCGGGGCCGCCGGGTGGCCGTCATCGTCAGCGAGTTCCGGTTCCTCGCCGGCTCCATCGGCCAGGCCGCCGCGGAACGGATCGTCACCGCCGTCGAACGCGCCACCCGCGAGGGCCTGCCCCTTCTCGCCGGCCCCGCGTCGGGCGGGACCCGCATGCAGGAAGGGACCATCGCGTTCCTCTCCATGGTCAAGATCAGCGCCGCCGTCCGCACCCACCGCAAGGCCGGGCTGCCCTACCTGGTCTACCTGCGTCATCCCACCACGGGAGGCGTCATGGCCTCGTGGGGGTCCCTCGGCCATATCACCGCCGCCGAGCCCGGCGCCCTGCTCGGCTTCCTCGGACCCCGGGTCTACGAGGCCCTCCACGCCACCCCGTTCCCGGAGAACGTCCAGACGGCCGAGAACCTTTTCGACAAAGGGCTGATTGACGCGGTGGTCCCGCCCTCGCAGCTGTCCGACGTCGTCGACCGCGCCTTGGGCATCCTGGTCACCGGGCCCCGCCCGCCGGTCGCCGCGCCCGCCACACTGTCCGTGAAGCCGTCCGGCGCCGGCGCCTGGGAGTCGATCGGTATTTCCCGCGACCCCCGCCGGCCGGATGTCCGGCAGTTGCTGGCGCACGGGGCCCGGGACGTTCTTCCGCTCAACGGCACCGGCCAGGGCGAAAAGGACCCCGGCCTCCAACTGGCCCTGGCCCGTTTCGGCAGGGAATCCTGCGTCGTGATCGGCCACACCCGGCCCCGGGCGACGCGGCCGACGGGCATGGGACAGACGGCATTGGGACAGACCGCGATGGGGCCGGCGTCCCTCCGGGAGGCCCGGCGCGGCATGCGCCTCGCCGAGGAACTCGGGCTCCCGCTGGTCACCATCATCGACACCGCCGGTGCTGCCCTGTCCCAGGAGGCCGAGGAAGGCGGCCTGGCCGGCGAGATCGCCCGCTCCCTGCACGACCTCATCGGACTCAACGCACCCACGCTGTCCGTACTGCTCGGACAGGGATCCGGCGGCGGGGCACTGGCCCTCTTGCCCGCGGACCGCACCATCGCCGCCCAGCACGCCTGGCTGTCTCCTTTGCCGCCCGAAGGCGCCAGCGCCATCGTCCACCGGAACACGGGCTTCGCCCCGGCCATGTCCGAGGCCCAAGGCGTCAACGTCGCATCCCTGCACGCCAACGGACTCGTGGAGCACATCGTGGACGAGCGGCCCGATGCCGCCGACGAGGCGCAGGCCTTCTGCCGGCGCCTCGGCCGGGCCATCGAGTACGAACTCGCCACGCTCACCGGCGCCGGAGTCAACGAACTGCTCCCCCGGCGTCTGGCGAAGTACCGCAATCTGGGCAGCGTCTTTGCGCCAGTGGCGGGACGCCGCCCGGCGGGGTCACCGCTGGATGAGGCTCAGAGCAGGCTCGAGAACTCCGCGTAGCTGAGCGGGGCGTAGCGTCCGTAGGCGGCGATCACCGCGGCCTCGACCGCATCGACGTCGAGGCCCGGCACCAGGTCATCGGCCGCGCCGGCCGTCGCGGGGTCCCATTCGAGGCCAAGGGCGGCGTAGCTGGCCGCCAGGACCGCGCGGATCGGGGCGGAGTCCGCCACCACGATCACGGAGCTGAAGAGCCAGCCGCCGGCGACCACCCGCTGGGCGGTGCCGACCAGCTTGATCCGGTGTTCGGGGACCTCCGGGTCGCTGCCGTGCACGCTGAACTCCCCGGGGCAGTACTCCCCCGGGATCTCGCCGACGCCGGCATCCACGCCGGCGTCGCGCAGTGCCCCGGCGAGCAGCTCGCCGAACCGCGAAAACCTCCCCTTGGCCCCGGCAATCGCGTCCGCATCGGGTTCCAGGTGGTCGATGACGAGCGTTCGTTCGTGGTAGGCCGCCGCGCGGCCTCCGGCCTTGCGGACCAGCGGCTCGAAGCCCAGCTGCCGGCAGGCGTTGGCGGCGGCCTCGAAGCCGGGCAGGTGCGTGTCGCGCTGGCCGAAGGCGACCGTGGGGACCGGCCGGTACAGCCGCAAGGTGGGACCGAGTGAGCCGGTCTTGACCTTCTGGAGGAGCCCGAGCGCGAAGTCGAGGTCGGCCGCGGCGCCAAGTGATTCCTGCTGCCGCACCACCGTCAGTGTCCGGGACCCGGCTGGCGCCTGCGGCATGTTGTTATGCTCCCTTATGGTCATTCTGCAATTCCTCGTCGTAGCCGCCGCATTCGCCGTCATCGACGCCATCTGGCTCAAGACGATGAACCCGTTCTACCGCCGCCAGATTGGTGACCTGATGGCCGACAAGCCCAATCTAGGTTACGCGGTGGTGTTCTACGTGATCTACATTGCCGGGATCGTGTTCTTTGCCCTGACGCCGGCGCTCGACGGCGGCAGCTGGCTCAGCGCTGTGGGCTACGGTGCCGCGCTGGGCGTGTTTGGCTACGCCACCTACGATCTGACAAATGCCGCCACGCTCAAGACGTGGCCGTGGCAGCTGATCGTCGTGGACATCCTGTGGGGTGCCGTGTTGACGGCGCTGGCCACGTTGGCCGGCTGGCTCGTCTTCCACTGAGCTAGGACCTGCGCAGCGTCAGGATCTGTTCCGCGCGTCCGAACGGGCCTGTGAGGTCATGCAGCACCGTGGAGGTGAGCCCGATCCCGTCCGTACCGAACGTGACTTCGTTGTCCAGCCCCAGCCACTCCCCCTCCGGCTGCCGGTACATGTGGATCTGCAGGTCCAGGTTGGGGAAGGCGTAGCTGCCCTTGCCCGGCGGGACCCGGGCGGCAATGCCGTTCGCCGTGTCCACGAGGCCGACGAGCCGGGCGAGGTCGCCGCTGTCCGCCCGGTCTGTCAGCGGGTAGTCGGTGCGCAGCCAGACGGTTCCCGAGCCCGCCCGGTGGCCCTCGGCGATCCGCATGTGCAGGGAGGCGATGTAGCCGCCGGGCCAGACGGCCGCGGCGTCGTACGGCTCGCAGTCCTCCGGCGCCGGAATCCTGGGATCCTCGAAGGCCGCGATGGCGGACGTGTCAGAGGTGATCATCCGCCAGGCCGTGGCGCGAATGGCCGTGCGCCCGCCGGAAACGAGCTCGGCCTGCACCAGTTCGATGGTCCGGCCCGGGCGCAGGGTGGAGGTCACGATCTCGAACTCACCGCCGGGGATCAGCCCGAGGATTTCGTAGCTGAGCCGCGCCATGCGCATATCTTCGCGGGGCTCGTGCCGGGCCAGGCGGTCGGCCATGATGCCGGACGCGGGGGCCATGTGCTGCTCGTGTTCGTTCCAGGCGCCTTGGGCGTGGATGGTGGAGCGGAACCGCCCGTCCCCCAGGACCTCGTAGTAGAAATCGCCCTCGGCAAGTTCCGGTAGTGCAGCAGTCAACGTCCGCCCTTTCGCATGGCTGGTGATTCCAGAACACACTATCCTGCTGCGCTTTCAGTGTTCCCGGCCGCTGTGTTTCCGGCTCCGATCCGGCGCGGACCCCGGACGCGCGCTGCGCTTGTTCCCAACCGATCCGCTCGGACTGGGTAGACTCGGGTGAGGTTTTAACGACTATTCACCGAAGAGGTGCTCCCCCTGCTTAGAGTCATCAGCTACAACCTCCGCAAGCACGCGGCCAGCGGCGAGCTGGTCGATCTGGCACGTGATTTCGAGATTGATGCTTTGTGCCTCCAGGAGTGCGATACGGACGATCTGCCGGAGACCATCGGGGATCTGCACCTGGCCGATTCCACCAAGGGCAACCGGCTGGGCCTGGCGATCTATTACCGCATGAGCCGTTTCACGGCCTACGAGACCAAGACCTTCGCCCTTAAGAAATCCATGCACGACCGTGTCCTCTCCCCCGCGCACGAGCGGCTCATCGGCACTCGTGTGACCGACAACGAGACTGACCACGAACTCGTCATCGCGTCCTTCCACGCGGCGCCGCTGACGGCGTCGAACTCTCTGCGGCGGAACCAGATCCATGCCGCCCACGCCGAGCTGCTCAGCATGGGTGGCGGGCTGATGTCACTGATGGTGGGCGACTTCAACTATCCGTTCTTCACCAAGTCCCTGACCGAGAAGATGAAGGACGCCGGCTACGACCTCACGATGAGTGACCGCCGGACCTATACCCGGTACAAGGTCTTCAAGGGCCATTTCGATTTTGCCACTTCCCAGGGGCTGGAGATCGAAAGCGTGGAGACGCTGCCCCGCGGCGCCTCGGACCACCTGCCCATCCTGATCTCGGCCGAATACGGCCAGGAGGCGCCCCCCAACGGTTCGGGACCCGCGGAGCATTAGCGGCCGCTCCTGCCGGGTCGGTGCTGACCGCCGGCGCTGCTGCAAGGAGACCGGTGACGCGCTAGGACCCCGCATTGAAGACGTCCCCGCCGAAACTGTCCAGGCCCGGCGCCCCGGCGTATCCGAGGCGCGGGAGCGAGAAGGCGTCTTCGATGCTGGCCAGGAGGCTGAAGTGGTTGTACGGCCGGTCCGACGTCGTGCCGCCCTTGGTGAGCGGCGAGAGGACCAGTGCACCAATCCTGCCGCCGGCAGTTCCTCCGGGCAGCAGCCCTGAGGGCCCAACTGTCTTGCCCTCGGACTCGTCGAAGGTGATCACCAGCATCCCGTCCTGTTTGAAGGCCGGGGAGTCCAGGATGGCCGGGACCTGCTGGCTCAGCCAAGTGTCGGCGGTGGCCAGTCCGCCTGCACTGCCGTCGACGCAGGGGTTGTCGTGGCCGTCATTGCAAAGATTGGGTGAGATGTAGGACAGGTTGGGGGTGGTGGCTACGGACTGGAGGTCACCGCGGAGTTCGCTGAAGTCCACCACGTTGCTCTGGCAGTCCGGTGACGAGGTGATGGCCTGGAAATACACGAACGGGTTGTGCCGCGTTGCGTACTGGTCACCCACCTTGGCGCCCTGGCTGGTGTCATGCCCGCCGAGTTCGGGATGACGGCACGGCGTGCCCATGTCTTCCATGTAGCCCTTCCAGGTCTTGCCTGCGGCACTGAGCTGCCCGGCGACCGTGGGGACCGAGGCCGGATAGACGCAGCCGGCGCCCTCCGCCAGGCCGAGCGCGCCCGTCCCCGTCAGCTCAAACGCGGCGTAGGTGGGGCAGTCCTCCCTCGTCATGGCGTTGGACGGCTGACCGGAGATCTGGGCCAGGTAGTTCGGGTTCGAATTGTGGGCGATCCCGTAGTACTTGGAAAGCAGGACGCCCTGGCTGCGGAGCGTCTGCGACAGGTAGGGGGCCTCCGAGCCTGCGCCCCACACCTTGTTGTAGCCCTTGTTCTCGAGATTGATGACGAACACGTGCCCGGGCTTCGACGCCGCCCCCGCGGTGGCGGTGCCCCCGGCAGTGGGACCCGGATTGCCGCCCGGCGGCCCCGGCTCGCATGCCGCCGCCGATGCCACCAGGACTGCTGCAACAAGCAGACGCGCGGCGATTCGTCGATGATTTTTCGTGGCAGTCCGGCTCATGGATTCCGGCTTTCTGATTGACCTGTCAGCGTGGCCTTGGCGGCTTCAGTGTCTGCACTCTTTCACACCGCGGTCAAGAAAACCCGCGAGGACCCTGCACAGTTGCTGGGAATGAGTTCAGTAGTGAATGCTGTGGTGGTAGTTTGCACTCATGGGCGCACCATCGGATTCCATTCCGCTCCTGGACCTGAGTACCGCCAGGGGGCGGGACGGCACGTTTGACCCGGCGTTTATTGACGCCCTGCGCGACGCCACGCACCGGGTGGGCTTCTTCCAGCTGACGGGTTACGGGGCCCCTGCCGCCAAGGTGGATGAGCTCTTCGACGTCACGCGGCGCTTCTTCGAGCTTCCGCTTGAATCACGGCTGGAACTGGACAACCGGCTCTCGCCCCATTTCCGCGGTTACACGCGGCTGGGCCACGAAATCACCCAGGGGCGGCCGGACGCGCGGGAGCAGCTGGATTTTGGACCGGAGCGCCCCGCCGTCGAGGACTACCCGCCGGATCAGCCGTATTGGCTGGTCCAGGGGCCGAACCTGATGCCGGACCGGGCGTTGCCCGAGCTGCGCACCGTGTGCATGGCCTGGGCGGAACGGATGTCCGGCGTCGGGGCCGAATTGCTCAGCGCCATCGCCGTGTCGCTGGAACTGCCCGAAGGATACTTCGATGAACCCTTCCGGGACTCACCGGCCTGGATGGCCAAGTTGGTCCACTACGTCGGCGGCGTCGTCGCTGATGCCGGTCCGCAGGGTGTCGGCGCGCACGCGGACTACGGCTTCGTCACCTTGTTGCTCCAGGACCAGGTCGGCGGCCTGCAGGTACTCCCGCCGGGCACGGACAGCTGGATTCCGGTCGAACCCATTCCGGGGGCCCTGGTCATCAACCTGGGCGAAATGCTCGAAGTCGCGACCCAGGGTTACCTGGCCGCCACCATCCACCGCGTCGAGGCGCCCCCGGCCGGCGTCGACCGCTACACGGTCCCCTTCTTCTTCTCGCCCCGGCTTGACGCCGTCATTGAGCCAGTGCCCCTGCCTCCCGCACTCGCGGCCCGGTCCCGGGGGGTCACCGATGATCCGGACAATCCGATGCTCGCGTCCTACGGCGCAAACGTGCTCAAGGGCTGGCTGCGGGCCCACCCCGAGGTCGCCCGGATTCATCACCCGGAACTGGTCCGGACCACCGGGCAGGCCTGAACGGCAGCAGCACACCGGCCAACGTGCCGGGAATGACGAGCCGCCCGGCCCGAACGGCCCGCCCGGCGGCGTCCCCCCGCTCAGGCCTGTCGCTGTTTCACGGCGCCGGCCAGCGCGGCCAGGCCCTTTTCGAAGTCGGCGCCGACCATTTTGTCCATGTTCATGAACAGGGCGAACACTTTGCCGATGCCCTTGTTCTCCCCGGTCATCGTCCAGGTGACCTGGGTGCCGTCACCGGAGGGCGTGAACGTGAAGGAGGTGGGGTTGACCGCTTTGAAGGGCTTGGTGAATTCCAGACGGATCTTGATGTTGCGCGGCTCGGCCGTGTCCACGATTTCCATGGTGCCGGAGCCGGCCTTGCGGTTTCCGCTCCAGGTGTACTTGGCACCGACGCCGGAGTCGCTGCCGGAGTAGCTCCGTTCCATGGCCGGATCAACGGCCTCCCAAGGGGACCATTTGGTCCATTCGTGGAAGCTGTTGACCAGCGGAAAGATGTCCTGCGCCGGGGCTGGAATGACTGCGCTGCGGGTAACTTCATAAGTAGACATGCGGCAATCCTAGGCGGTGACCGGCCCAACCGGACGCGTGCCCTGCGGGTTCACCCCTTCTCAGCGGTTGCCTCCGTCAGATCGACCACCGGCGAGGCCGCGTTCTTCTTGACGGACTCGACCCCGCCCATGGCACTCGCCTTGGTCTTGTAGCTCTCCGAGGAGGCGATCACCTCGCCGTTGGAGGCCTTAAGCCGGAACCGGAATCCGCCGGACTTGTCTTTGTAGACCTCATACTTGCCAGCCATGGTGCATCCCTGATTTCTCCGTTGTTGTGGCCGGCCGGGGAGCCGGCACGGATCAGATTAGCGCCGCCGCAACCGGCTGACCAGAGTCCTTCGGTTGCCTGGCCCGACCAGGCTCAGGACAGGCCGGTCAGCCCTGCGAGCAGGTAGGCACCTGCCAGGTAGAGACCCCAGCCGATGGCGGACCGCT
>Ga0207691_10003686_pt1 | contig 14861 bp, 12 predicted proteins | sample KBSM13metaG_FD_184327 | JGI IMG/M metagenome (GOLD analysis project Ga0207691, IMG submission 184327) | Miscanthus rhizosphere microbial communities from Kellogg Biological Station, Michigan, USA - KBS M1-3 metaG (SPAdes) (version 2) | ecosystem: Host-associated > Plants > Roots > Rhizosphere >... | reverse complement strand
CTAGCAAGCTAGCCGTCCGCGCTTCATGGCGCTTCTTAACGGTCCCCACCGTTAAGTGCGCTCACGGGCCCCTCCCTTCGTCCATCTCTTCCCGCGTGCCTGTAGGTATAGCACGATGCGTGCCCGAACCGCGGTGCGTGCGGGGATGCGGGGATGAGGATATGCGGGAATGCGAATCGGCGTTGTCATCCCGAGCGAGCGCAGCGAGTCGAGGGATCTGCACCTTCTGTCAACGCGAAACAGCCTCGGCAAGCAGGAGCCTCCGAGGCCGCTCCTCACTGTCCACTCACCAGCTCACGCGTGTCCTGAGATGGGAACGTCTCCGAAGCAGGAACGTCACTGCGTTCACGCCGCAGTGTCAGAATCAGCAGCCCCGCGAGGGCGAGTGACGCGGCGAGGTACAGCATCGCGCCCGTGAACGATCCGCTGCGCTGCTGCATCCAGCCCGTGATGTAGGGGCCGACGAAGCCGCCCAGGTTCCCCACCGAATTGATCAGACCCACCGCGCCTGCCGCCGCGGCGCCGGATAAGAATGTCGTCGGGTATGACCACCACACCGACATCGGTGCGTACGTGCCGATCGCCGCGAGAACGAGAAAGGCGTAGTACGGCCACGGTGCGTGAACGAAGCCGCCGGCACCGACGCCGATCGCCGCAAGGAACATGTGCGTCGCGGCATGCCAGCGCTTCTCGTTGTGCTTCGACGAGGAATGGCCGGTGTACACCGACGCCGCGAGCGAGATGAGCATCGCGACGGCGAACAGCTCGCCGATGACGACGTTCGACCAGCCGGACACCTGCTTGAAGATCGTCGGCATCCAGAAGTTGAAGCCCCAGAAGCCCGTCACCCACAGGAAGTAGGTGAGACAGAGCTTGAGCACCTCCCGGTCCTTCAACGCTTCCGAGATGGTGTAGCGGCGGACCGCGGCTTTCGCGGCGACCTCGCGCTCGTACTGCTCCGTCAACAGCTCCTTCTCGGCGCTGGTGAGCCAGCGCGCGTCGCGCGGCCAGTCGGCCAACCAGTAGATGACCCCTACACCCAACACGACGGCCGGCACGGATTCGATCAGGAACAGCGCCCGCCAGCCGGCGAGACCGAAGAGCGGAATGTCGATCAGCCACCCAGCGAGTGGTGCACCGATGATCCCTGCGACCTGCAATGACGTGAGGAGGACGGCGATGGCACGCGCCCGGTCGCGCGAGGGAAACCAGCGCGGAATGCAGGAGGCGTAGATCACCGGATAGAGGCTCGCTTCCGCTGCGCCGAGCAGAAAGCGAAGCAGGTAGAACTGCCAGGCCGTCTGCATGAACGCCATCAGCGCCGAAACGAGGCCCCACGAGATCATGATCCTCGCCAGCCAGAGCCTCGGGCTGTACCGCTCCGCGATCAGTGCGCCGGGAATCTCGAAGAGGAAGTAGCCGGCGAAGAAGACGCCGGCGCCGAATCCGAACACGCGCGCGTCGAACCCGAGATCCTTGTTCATCGTCAACGCCGCATACCCGATGTTGACTCGATCGATGTACGCGATGACCGAGATCAGGAACAGCGGCAGCACGACGTTGAGGTAGGCCTTGCGACGCGCGCTCGCGGCGACGTCGCTCACTTGTCAGGCTGGCCCGAGTTGCGACGGAGTGTCGGCAGGCCGACTCCGGTGGCATCGAAGCCGCCGTCCACGGCGAGCACCTGGCCGTTGACGTAGCTCGCGGCGTCGCTGCACAGATAGCCGATCGCGTCGGCGATCTCCTGCGGCGTGCCGTAGCGGTTCAGCGGGATGACGTCGTGGTAGTCGCTGCGGATGGCCACGCTGTGGACGAGCTTCGCCATCTCCGTGTCGACCGGTCCGGGCGCCACGCAATTGACGCGGATCCCCACCGTGCCCAGCTCGACGGCCTGTTGCTTCGTCAGCTGGATCAACGCCGCCTTGCTCGTGCCGTACGCCACGCGCAGGGTGCTGGCGCGCAGTCCGGAGATCGACGCGATGTTGACGATCGCGCCACCGCCGGAGCGCAGCATCAACGGCACGCACGCCTGCGTGCACAGGAACGGACCATTCAGGTTCGTGCCGAGGACGTGGCTCCACTCCTCGAACGTCGTCGCGCCGATCGGCTTGAACACCGCCACACCGGCGTTGTTGACGAGCGCGTCGAGCCGGCCGAAGCGATCCCACGTGCGAGTGGCGGCGGCGGCTACGTCTTCCGCCTTCGATACATCACAGTGAACACCCAGCACGCGCGCCGAGTCGTTCAGCTCCGCCACCGTCCGGTCCAGCGTCGCGGCATCGATGTCCCAGAGCGCGACGCTGTATCCATGACTCAAGAACCACTCGGCCGCCGCTCGGCCGATTCCCCGCGCGCCGCCCGTGACGACCGCTACCTCGAGCGCGCTCACTACCGACTCAGGACTTCGTTTCCGGCTTGCGAGGCCACGCCTCCACGATCGCGCGTCCCATCTTCGCCATCGTCACCTGCGCTTCGTTGTCGATCAGCCAGCGCTGGTCGACGTTCTCCTTCGTCAGCACGCACGCCACGACGCGCGACTGGAGCGGGAAGAGCGCGCACTCGGTGCGCACCTGGTCCGTCGCTCCCGTCTTGTGCGGCACGGTGAGGCTGTCGACGTAGCGCTGCACGCCGGCGTAGTCCTCGTTGTGCGCCAGGATGTCGAGCATGGAGCTATCGGCTTTCGGGCTCACCGCCTTTCCGTCTGCGAGCAATGCGAACAGACGCGACATCTCGTTCGGTGTCGTCACGCCGAGGCCGTACTTCACCGAGCTGTCCATGGCGACGCTCGCCATGCGCAGGTACACCTTCGAGTGCACCTTCGTGTGCGGGAGGCCGAGCTTCTCCATCTTCTCCCACACGCGGCGAATGACGATGCGGTCGAGGAGGAGGTTCGTCGCCGTGTTGTCGCTCGTCGTGGTCATGAGCCACGCCGCGTCGCGCACGGTCAGGGTCGCGCCGTCGTGCATGAATTGCAGGTTCCCGGAGCCCGGGACCTTGTCGATGGCGAGCAGCGTGAGCGGATCGTCGAGCGAGAGCTTCTTCTGCTCGACGAGATCGTACACGGTGACGAGGATCGGCACCTTGATCAGGCTCGCCGTCGGGAACGTCTCGTCGCCACGGCGCTCGAGCCGCTCGCCGGTGTCCACGTTGAGGACCGTGTAACCGACGGTTCCATGATGCGCGCCGGCGAGCGAATCGAGCGTGCGATGGAGCTTCGCCGTGTCCGCGCGGGCGAAGTTGACCGGCGCGGGACGATTCGCGCCCTGCCCGCCGGCGCAACCCGCCGCCGCGAGCTGCGCCATCAAGGGAAGCGCGATGCGCCAGATCCGTGTCATCGGGACTCGTGCGGCTCGGCGTCCGGGAGATCCTCGGCGCGGACCGACTCGAGCAGGTCGCGCTCCTTCGCCGACGCGTCGAACACGGCGACGACCTTGATCACCTCGCCCGTGTAGGCGTCGAAGGTCTTCACCTTTCCCTTGGCGATGCGGATCTCGTGGCCGTCCTCGAAGCGGAGGACGACGAAGGGATACTCCAGATTGACGTAGGCTTTGCGAAGCTTCGTGCCGGCGATTGGCATATGCGTTCTCGAGTTGAGTGCTCGGTAGGTCGTTCGGAGGGACATGAACCCTGACGCGCAGCGCAGCCGGGGAGTTTCGAGGCGCGGAGGCGGTCAGGTGACGACTTGCACTGAATCAGTGTACCGCCGTCACCGCTCGCGCGCGAGACGGCTCGCCGTGGAATCGTTACGTGGCCGAGTCGCGGCCGTTGCGCCAGTGCTCGCGCCGGCACCGCCCTGCCCCTACATTCCGCGCCTTCGCCGGCCCGCCTTCGCCGGCTCCGATGCACTCCTGTGCCGCGCGACGATGCGCGGCGAAGCATCGAAGGCCCCCCGATTCAGAGTCTGATGCGATTCCCTCGTGTACGCGTTCCCCTCGCGCTACTCGTCGTTTCCGTCGTCATGTCGTGCACCGATACGACGACCGCTCCCCACCCCATCTCCCCGACGGCGCCGCGCCGATCGAATGGGATCACCCCTCCCGCTCTCGTCATCAGTCAGGTGTACGGCGGCGGCGGAAACTCCGGCGCCACGCTGAAGAACGACTTCATCGAGCTGTTCAACCCCGGCGGCGCGAGCGTCTCGCTCACCGGATACAGTGTGCAGTACGCTTCGGCCGCGGGGACGACGTGGCAGGTCACCGCGCTGAGCGGATCGATCCCGCCCGGCGGCTACTACCTCGTCCAGGAGTCACAGGGCACCGGCGGCACTGTTGCACTGCCCACGCCCGACGCGATCGGCACGATCGCGATGAGCGCCACGGCGGGTAAGGTGGCGCTGGCATCGTCCACGACGGCGCTCTCCGGCGCGTGTCCGGCCGGCGTCGTCGATGCCGTGAGCTTCAACACCACGGCGAGCGATTGTGGAGCGAAGACGACGGCCGCGCTGACCAACTCCACCGCCGCGATTCGGCTCGACGCGGGCTGTGCGTACACGAAGGACCTGTCAGTCGATTTCTCGACGGGCGCGCCGGCGCCGCGGAACAGCGCGTCCCCGCTCCACGTCTGTCCCGGTGCGCTCCCCGTCGGTGATCTCGACCACGTCACCGTCGCCGGCACCGCGAACACCTTCGTCGGCGGTACGACGCAGCTCTCCGCAACACCGCAGGACGCGAACGGCCAGACCGTGACGACGGCGACGACGACCTGGTCGTCGAGCGACGACGCGGTCGCCACCGTGGACGCGACCGGTCTCGTGACTGGCGTGGCCGCGAGCCCGAGCCCCGTCACGATCACCGCGACGTCGATCGACAACGGCATCACGGTGACCGGATCCCTCGCCATCACCGTGACGACGCCGACGATCAACTGGCTCGACGTGGGCTGGAACACGACGAGCCTGCCGCCGGGCTTCCAGGCGAACATGTTCCTCACGGCGCGCACCGCTAACCAGGGCACGATCATTCCCGCGACGTTCACCGTCGAAGCGCTCGACCCGGCGATCGCCGACGTGCTCCCGGTTCCGAATGCCGTCATGATCCAGGCGATCGCGGCATCGGCGACAAAGCCGCGCTTCAGAATCACGGCAACCCCGATCGCCGGCGGCACGCCGTACGTCTTCACAACGGGCGCGTCGACGTCGATCACGATCGAGACGCCGGTCAGCGGACCGCTCACGGACTACTCGCCGAACGACGAGTTCGGCGATCCGACTCCCGCGAACGCGTCGACGCCGAACGATTTCCTGATCACCCGGCCGCAGTACGTGATCTCGTACAATCAGTCGCGCGGCACGCCCAACTGGGTCGCCTACGAGCTGGATAACCGTCAGTTCGGTCCCGAGGATCGCTGCAACTGCTTCACGGCCGATCCGAATCTCCCGTCGGACAAGCAGATCTTCACCTCGGACTACACCAACGGCGGATACGACCGTGGCCACATGGCCCGCTCGGCCGACCGCACCGTGGCGAACGTGGACAACGCGGCGACGTACTACCTCACCAACATCGTCCCGCAGAAGGCCGATCTGAATCAGGGCGTGTGGGCACAGTTCGAGAACGCGCTCGGCGACTCGGCGAAGGCCGGTCGCGCCGTCTACATCGTCACCGGTCCGATCTACTCGTCATCGCACCCGCTCGTCTTCCTCAAGAACGAAGGCAAGGTCGCGGTGCCCGACAGCACGTGGAAGGTCGCGCTGATCGGTCCGATGAACGGCGGCGCGCCTTTTGGCCGCGGCAACGTGCAGAGCTGGAACGACGTCTCGGGACTCACCGTGCTCGCCGTCAACATGCCGAACGACAGCGGCGTGCGGAACGATCCGTGGCTGAAGTACCTCACCACGGTCGACAGGATCGAGCAGTCGACCGGCTACGACGTCCTCTCGCTGCTCCAAACCAACTTCCAGGGCGCGCTCGAGGCAGGCGATCGGTCGCCCACCGCTGCGTTCTCATTCAGTGGAACGCAGCAGGAAGGCTCGGCGATCGCGTTCGACGCCTCGGCGAGCACCGATCCCGATCTCGGCCGCACCGACCTCGGTCGCACGGAGAGCCTGAGCTACGCGTGGCAGTTCGGCGACGGCACCACCGCGACCGGACAGACGCCGAGCCACACCTTCTCCAACGACGGCAACTTCACGGTGACGCTCACCGTGAGCGACGCGTTCGGGTGGCAGAAGACGCTGACGCGGACCGTCACGATCGCCAACGTCGCGCCCTCCGTGACGCTGAGCGCGACGTCGCCGGTTTCGATCCTGTCGGGTGACGCCGTGAGCGTCGCGGGGAGCTTCACCGATCCGGGGAACGACGCGCCGTGGCAATCCGTCATCGCCTGGGGAAATGGCACCTCCACGTCCGCGACCCAGGCGCAGTCGGGCGCGTCGATCACCGGCACGAAGACCTACCTCGCCGTCGGCGCATACACCGTCTCGCTCACCGTCACCGACAACGACGGTGCGAGCGGCGCGCAGTCCCTCTCGGTGGATGTGGCTCGCCGGCCCGTGACCGGCACCGCCACACCGAGCTCGATCTTCATGACCGATCTCGCCGGCGACATCAAGATCACACTCTACTCCGACAACCGTACGGACGTGACCAGGCTCGACCTCTCCAGCGTCCGCATCGGCAACGTCGTCGCGAACGCGAAGAAGGTGCAGCTCAAGGCCGACGCGACCGGTACGAACATCACACTGCGCTTCTCCAGGCAGGCGCTGGTCGATGCGGGCGTGCTCACGCCGACGACGACACAGCTCGACGTCATCGGCGATCTGACGACGGGAATGCAGATCGTGTCGCAGGTGCCGTTCAGCGTGAAGTGAACGACACGATGAGGTAGGAGGGTGGACGGCCGAGCCGCGAGGGCACCGAACCTCGCGGCCGGTCGACTTCACCGCGCAATCAGGTGACGACGTGCACTTCGTCGGCGTACTTGCGCCACCGCTCCTGCGCGAGGATGTCGTCGATCAGCGTCACCGCCGCCTCGAGCTCCTCGTCGCTCGTGTAGAAGTGCGGCGCGACGCGGATCCCCGCGCCTGGCCGATAATCCACGATCACGTTGTCCGCGAGCAAGGCCAGCGCCACCTCCCGCGCGTGCGGGACGTCGAACGCCACGGTCCCGCCGCGGCGCGCCGGATCGCGCGGCGCGGTGACGGGATAGCCGCGCGCATCCGCCAGCTCGATCAGCCGCGACGTCTGCCGCACGCTCTTCGCCCGCACGGCGTCGATCCCGACACTCCGTAGAATCCGCGGACCTTCCGTCGCGGCGAACAGCGCGGGAATCACCGGCGTCCCGCCGAGCCATCGCCACGCCGCATCGGCGTACTCCATCTCCGGCTCGAAGGCGAACGGGTGGCGATGCGCCTGCCAGCCGGTGAGCGCGGGCGCGATCGTCGCACCGACCTCGGGCCGGACCCAGAGGAAGCAGCCGCCCGGCCCGCCGCATAGCCACTTGAGCACTCCCCCCGTGAGGAAGTCGGCGCCGAGTGCGTGCACGTCCACCGGCAGAACACCCACAGAGTGATAGGCGTCGAGCGACACGAGCGCGCCGACCGAGTGGGCGTGCGCGGCGATGCGCGCCACGTCCAGCACATACGCGCTGCGAAAGAGCACGTGCGAGATCGCGACGAGCCGCGTCCGCTCGTCGATCGCCTCGAGCAACCGCTCCTCGCTCACGCCGACGCCGTCGTCGCTCGGCACGACGACGATCCGCGCGCCGAGTCGGGCCGCGAGCTCGTCGTAGACGTAGCGCACGGAGGGAAAGTCCAGCGCCGTCATCACGATCGTGTCGCGGCCGCCGCCATAGTCGAGTGCGGAGAGCACCTGCGCCTGCCCCACCGACACGTTCGGCACCATCGCCACTTCGCCGGCGCCGGCGCCGATCAGCGGCGCGATCTCGTCCCCGACGGACACCGGCATCTCCCACCAGCCCTGCGCCCACGCCCGGACGCCGAGCGTCGCCCACTGCTGTGCGTACTCCGCGAGCCGCTCGGGAACCGTGCGCGGCATCGCGCCGAGCGAGTTGCTCACCAGGTACGTCGACGTGGCGAGGATCGGGAACTCGTCGCGATAACGGAGCAGCGGATCGCTCATCGGCTCACACGACTTCCGCTACGCGTCGACGGCGAGCGGCGGCGGTCGCGACGTACAGCCCCATCGCCACGAGGATGACGAGTCCCGCTGCGTACCATTCCTCGCGTCGCAGGCCCCACAGCATCCATCCGATCACGGCAACGGCCAGCCACGGAACGATCGCTCCACCGGGCACGACGAAGGGAACGCCACCCGCTCGCACGTCGCGCCGGCGCAGCTCACCCGCCGCGAGGCAGCACACCGCGTAGACGGCGAGCCCCGTCGCGTTCGCCGCCACGGCGAGAACCTCGAATTTTGCGAAGAGCGCCACTGCCGCGACGATTACCGCCTGTGCGGCGATCGCGACGTACGGTGTGCGCCACGCGGGATGCACGCGCGCCAGCGCTGCTGGCAGGAAGCCGTCGCGCGCGAACGCGAACAGCATGCGCGGGACGTTGAGCATCATCCCACTCACGTACGCGAACATCGACAGCGACGACCCGACCAGGATCAGCGTGCGCCCCGCCGGCCCGAGTGCGACGGCGGCAGCCGATGCGAGCGGCGTGGGATCGTTCGCCAGCCTGTCACCGAGCAGTCCCTGCGCCACGAGCTGGATCGTCAGGTACAGCACCGCCACCGCCGCCATCGCGAGGAAGATCGCGCGCGGCACGGTGCGCGCCGGATCCTGCACCTCGCCGCTCGGCACCAGCGCGCTCTCGATGCCGAGAAAGGCGAAGATGAGCAGCACCGAGGCACGCGACACCGAGCCCGCACTCGGCACGCCGTGCCAGGCGAGATTCGACCAGTTCATCGCGATGAGCCCCGCGAGCACGAGCAGCACGAGCGGCAACAGCTTCGCGACCGTCGCGAGCGCGTTGAATCGCGTCACGCCGCCCACGCCACGCATGTTCGCCGCCGCGAGCACCGCCAGCACGACGACGAGCGCGACACGCCGACCCGTCGCGCCGAGGCCCGGCACGAGCGCGAGCAGCGAATCACCGAAGAACGTCGTGACCGCGGAGAGCGCCAGCGTGATGCAGACCCAGAGCAGCACGCCGGAAACGAATCCGACGAACGGACCGAAGGCGGTCTCGATGTACGCGTACGGCCCGCCCGTCATCGACACGCGGCTCCCCGCCTCGGCAAAACAGAGGACTATCAACCCCATGGCGAGCGTGCACGCGAGGTAGGCGAGCGGCGCCGCCGGTCCGACCGCGGCCGCGACTCCCGCCGGGAGTCGGAAGATCCCGCCCCCAACCGTCACGTTCACGATCCCCGCCGCGAGCCCCCATACTCCGATCACGCGCGCGAGACCGCGCTCGCCACTGGATGCGGTGGGTGCTGCGACTTCCGTCATGGCTGCGGCGGCGCCGAACGGTGGAACTCCGCGTCGGCGTTCCACGTCGGCAACCCAGGCGCGTCCGCGACGCGGCGCGCGAAGCGATAGATGACGTCGGTCATCTGCACCGCGCCGGCGAGATTGAGGTCGGGGCGATACTCGTCGGACGGCTGGTGGTAGCGATGCGCGTCGTAGTCGTCCACCTGCGCCAGCCCCCACTCCTTCGGCCGGCCGACGAAGTCGAGCCCCTTCTCGATCGTGATGGCCGGAACGCCGGCCTTCGCGAGCGAGAAGTGATCGGAGCGATAGAAGTGTCCTGCCTCGGGGTGCTCCTTCGGCGTGAGGTGCATCCCTTCCGTCCGCAGCATCGCCCCGAGCTGCGGGCCGAGTGAGCTCTTGTTCTCGCCGAGCGCGACGAGGTCGCGCGTGCGTCCGCTGAAGTTCGTCTCGTCCACGTTGATGTTCGCCGCGATCTGCGAGAGCGGCACCGTCGGGTTCTGCGCGAAGTAGGCCGACCCGAGCAGCCCCGACTCCTCACCCGTCACGAGGAGGAAGAGGAACGACCGCTTCGCCGGCGGCTGCGCGGCGGCGGAGCGCGCAATGGCGAGCACCGACGCCACGCCGGACGCGTTGTCGAACGCTCCGTTGTAGATCGAGTCGCCGTTCACCGGCGTGCCGATGCCGAGATGGTCCCAGTGCGCGGTCAGCGCGACGTATTGCTTCGAGAGCTGGGGATCGCGGCCACGCACGACGCCGACGACGTTCTCCGAGGAGACGCGCTGCACCGTGCTCTCGAGCCCGAGATCCATCGTGATCCCCGTCGCGACGGGACGGAACTCGCGCGTCGCCGCCTGCGCGCGCAACGCCGCCATGTCGAGACCGGCCTGGCGCAGCAGCGCAGACGCCGCGCTGTCGGTGATCCAGCCGCGCACGCCCACCGGCGGGGGCAGCTTGGGATCGCGCGGCAGCAACCGCTGGCCGGTGGAGTTCGAGCCGACGAGCACCTGGAAGGGATAGCCCGCCTGGTCGGTGCGATGGACGATGAGCACTCCCGCCGCGCCGCGGCGCTCCGCCTCCTCGTACTTGTAGGTCCACCGGCCGTAGTACGTCATCGCGATGCCGCCGAAGAGATTCGGCTCGGCGGCCGAAGCGGGCGGATCGTTCACGAGGACGAGCAGGATCTTCCCCTTCAGGTCCACGCCCTTGAAGTCGTCCCACTTGTACTCGGGCGCCACGGCACCGTACCCGATGAACACCAACTCCCCGTGCGCCGCGGATCGCGGCGTGGCACTCCCCGCCGAGAGAACGACGTCCTGGCCGGGCCGAAGCGTCGCCGTCGCCTTGCCCGACGCGGACGCGTGGACCGACGACTGCTGCGTCGTCAGCACGTCGATCGGCACGGGCTGGAAGTAGGAGCCGTTGACGCCCGGCTCGACGCCGAACGAGCGAAGCTGGCTGGCGATGTACTCGGCGGCGAGCCTGCCGCCGCGCGTGCCCGGCGCCCGCCCCTCGAGGAGATCGGAGCTGAGAAAGCGCAGATAGCCGTCGATCTCGGCGTTGGTGATCGGGGACACACTGCCCGTCTGCGCGACGAGCGTGGCGGGAAGCGCGAGCAGCGCTACAACAGCCCAGCGGACGTGTCGATACATAGATTGTGCGCCGAAGGATTTCGCGGCCCGATCTTAGCAACGTTTGCAACGGACACGCGTCTCAAGAGTAGACCGGGCGCCGACGAGGCGCCACCACGCCCGCGCGTCATCCAGCCCGGCGCGCCGACCCAAACTTCGACCTCTCAACACATGCACGTACGTTCTCGTCACGCTCTCCGCGCCACGCTCGTGGCCGGACTGGTGCTCTTCGCGGCGCGGCCCGCGCACGCGCAGGCCCTCGCCCCGCAAACGCCCCGCGCCGACGTCGCCGCCCCGAAGAAGGCGGAGTCCGGCCCGACGATGACCTCGGCCAGCGTCGCCGTTCGCCCGGTCGAGACGAAGGAGTTGAAGCTCAACGCGGCTGCCGCGCCTCGGAAAGGCTACGGTCAGCCGGTCGCGCTCATGGTCGTCGGTGGCGCCGCGCTGCTCACCGGATTGATCATCGGCAACGATGCCGGCACGGTGATCGCCATTGGCGGAACCGCCATGGGCCTGTACGGGCTGTACGAGTACCTGCAGTAGCGTTCGATCGTCTCTGGGGTATCAGGAAGGGCGGACATCCTCCGGTGTCCGCCCTTCGACTCATTGACACAGTGTTCCGCTCTTCTGCTTTGCCCGAGTCGCCAGCCGGGCACGGCATTTGACCTTGAGGGAGGACATGCCGACGCCGCGTCAGCCCCTGCGAACACACGGAGCACCCGTGAGCCGGCGCATCGCGCTCGTCCTGGGCGGTGGGGGCCTCAAGGGGTTCGCGCACATCGGCGTTCTCCGTGCGTTGGCCGAGCGCAGCATCGTGCCGGACATCTACGCCGGCACGAGCATCGGCGCGCTGATCAGCGCCGCTCACATCAGCGGCACGACGATCGAGGAGCTCACCTCGCGTGCCGAGGCGCTGCGCAAGCGCGACCTGTTCCGCATCAATCACATGGGGATGCTGCTCGAACGGATGCGCTCCCCGTCGATCTATCTGGAAGAGCCGCTCCGCGCGCTCGTCGGGGACGCGGTCCCGGACGTCACCTTCGCCGAGCTGCCGAAGCGGCTGCTCGTCAATACGGTGGACCTCGATCGTGGAGCACGCGTCGTCTGGGGGCTGCCGGGACTCGAGGACGTTTCGGTGCGCGATGCGATCTACGCATCGTGCGCCCTGCCCGGCTTCTTCCCGCCCGGCCGCGTCGCCGAGCGGATGTGCATCGATGGTGGTGTCGTCGACAACCTGCCCGTCTCCGTCGCGTCGAACTTCGCCGACCTGGTCATCGCGGTGGACGTCGGCAGCTCGGATCAGTCGCGCGCCGACGCCGCCTCGTCGGGATTCGCCGGCACCTATATGCGCGCGGCGACGATGATGATGCACGCGCTGCAGCAGTTCCCCCTCCAGCACTGGCACGGCCCGCCGATGGTGCTGATCCGTCCGCGCGTCGACGACGCCAACTGGCTGAGCTTCAGCGACACCGCGGCGAACATCGCCGAAGGGTATCGCTCCGCGACGCGCGCGCTGGAGCGCTTCGAGTCGTACTGGGACCAGCCGAACTGCGTCTTCCCTCGCCGGCGCGTGCAGATCGACGTGATACGCGACCGGTGCACCGGCTGCGGCACCTGCGTCTCGCTCGCGCCGTCCATCATGGGGCTCGACGGCAGCGGCAAGGCGTTTGCCCGCACGCACATCGTGGAGTGGTCGCCGGCCGAGGGTGGCTTCGTGCACGAGTGCCCGACGGCGGCCATCACCGCGACGAACGTCGATCGCCGCTCCACGAGCGTGGACGTGCATACGATCCACGACCCGACCCCGAGCGGCGGCGGCTCGGGCGGCGAAGCGGCGGCGGACGACGAGGAAAGCTCGGCGGCCTAGCCGAAGCGAGCGATCAACGCCACCCCGCTGCTCACGAGCAGCGCACCCGTGATGCGATGCGAGCCACCCCGCTCGCGCAGCACGAGCACGCCGACCGTCGTCGCGATCAGGATGCTCGTCGAGACGACGGCCATCACGTAGCCCGCCTGCGCACGGCGCAGCGCGTTGTGCAGCCCGACCTGCTGCACGGCGAAGGACACGGCAATCGCCAGCACCACGAGTGTCCACGGAAGTCTGTTCTCTGCACTCGGTGGTCCGAGCCCGCCCGGCGTGCGCGCGACGAATGGCAGCGCGAGGGCGAGCACGAGTCCGGAGCCGAGTGTGAGCGTGGTCGCCCACGGCATCGGACCCACCTGGCCGATCCCTACCTTGTGCGTCAGCGAGGTCACCGTCCAGAACAACGCCGCGAGCAGCCCGTACCAGCTCGCGCGCTGTGTCGCGAAGGCGCGGAGAGGATCCCACGCGGAGCCGCCGCGCCGCAGGCCGACGAAGTACAGCCCGAACACGATGAGCAAGACCCCCACGACGGCGATCGGACTCGGCAGCTCGTGCAGGAAGAACGCGCCTCCGATCATCGTGAACAACGGGATGAACCCCATGATCGGCTGCACGACGGAGACGTCGCCGAGGCTCAGCGCCAGCGAGAGGCAGAGCATCCCGCCGATCTCGTTCGGGATGACGACGGCGGTGGCGCGCCAGTAGGTGGGCGTGAGCGCGTGCCACGCCTCGGCGCGCAGGCATGACAGCAGGAGAATCACGCCGGCGACGACACGGAACGCCACCGTGGAGACGACGACGCCCGCCACACTGACCGCCCGTTTGAGCAGAAGGCTGGTGGCGGCGGAGGCGGAGGCAGCGAGGAGGGCGAGGACGATCCACATCGAGCACCAAAGAAAACGGGGCGGCGGGCGAGAAGGAACCTCGCCGCCGCCCCGATTTCATTGCGCCGTCAGGGAACCGTGACCGACTGCGACGTGCTGTTCTGCTGCCCCTTGGTGTCCGTCACCGTGAGCGTGACCGTGTAGACGCCCGATGCCGCCCACGTGTTCTTCCCCGTGGGTGTGGTGTGCGTCTCGCTCCGTCCGTTGCCCCAGTCCCACTTGTACGACACGATGCCGAAGTCGTCCGACGACGTGCTTCCGTCGACCGCACACTGGCGCGGCAGCAGGCCGGCGCAGGTGTAGGTGAACCTCGCCGTCGGCGGCAGATCGGTCTGCGGCGGCGGCGCGGTGACCGTCACCTGCTTCGTGATGCTGTTCGACAGCGAGCCGCCGTCGTACACGGTCAGCGTGACGCTGTACGTGCCGGCGGACGCGTAGCTGTGATTCGGCGAGACGACATTGCCCGCCGAGCTGCCGTCGCCGAAGGTCCACGTGCGGTTCGTGATCCCGACGTCGTCGGTGGACCCGCTCGAGTCGAAGGTGCACGCGAGGTTCGTGCAGCTCGAGCCGAACGCTGCCACCGGCGCCTGATTCGGCGGCGGCGTCACGACGCCCACGGACACCTGCTTCGACGTGCTGTTCGACAGCCCGCCGCCGTCGGTGACGGTGAGCGTCACGGTGTACACGCCCGCCGTCTGCCAGGTGTTCTTCGCCGTCGTTCCGGTGCGCGTCTCGCTGCGGCCGTTCCCCCAATCCCACTTGTACGACACGATGCCCTTGTCGTCCGTCGACCCCGAGGCGTCGAAGGTGCACTGCATCGCGGGGCACGTGTACGTGTAGCTCGCCACCGGCGGATTGTTCGGCCCGCTTCCGCGCAAATTCAAAAAGGTGATTGGTTCGAACCGCCACCTCCGTTAATTGACCAAAATCAACGAATCTCCTCAACGGCGACCACGCTTTTTCGATATCACAAAGCCATTCACCAATCTCGTCCAGCAGACGATCATCCAAAACACCTCGTGGTTGCCAGGTCACGAGATCGTAAGCGGGATATGTTCGCAGGTGATCCGGCCCAGGCAAAATTCTGGA
>Ga0207691_10003685_pt1 | contig 14862 bp, 10 predicted proteins | sample KBSM13metaG_FD_184327 | JGI IMG/M metagenome (GOLD analysis project Ga0207691, IMG submission 184327) | Miscanthus rhizosphere microbial communities from Kellogg Biological Station, Michigan, USA - KBS M1-3 metaG (SPAdes) (version 2) | ecosystem: Host-associated > Plants > Roots > Rhizosphere >... | reverse complement strand
AAGTTCGAAAAGATTTTTTGCTGGTGAACCGGGCCGAGTTTCCATTCTCAAAATCGGGGATATTTCGAATACTCACGGAGCGCGGTACGATTTACCCAGCACCGATCTTCCCCGGAGCGGTCAATTGAGCATACTGATCTTCAGTTTCCGCCTTCGCAATCTGGTGACACGCGAAGAGGGCCAGGATTTCGTTGAGTACGCCCTGGTCGTATCGTTGATTGCCTTTGGCGCGATCGCCGGCCTGGGAATGCTCGCCGACAGCATCAACAGCGCATTCTCGCAAATCGCCCTCACTCTAACCTCAAACGTTACCTAGTTTGAGCGGTCGACTCTTCAGCTCTGACCTGAGAGATGGCCGCTCTGATCGGCGGCCTCTTTTCTTGCTCCATTGAGTCAGATTTGTGAAGGTGGCGTTGGCAAGTGGGGGTGACAAAGCAGCGGCGCAGAGCCGGAAGACTCTGCGCCGTCGATGTTCCAGGTCGCTTGAATCTGGTTACGGACGCGCCGGGATGACGCCGGGCGCGAACAGGTCGGAGAGGTCGTTCGCGTTGGCAGCGTCGCCGAGATACGGTGAGGATCCTCCGGTTGCCTTTACGTGGAAGATGTTCTGCATGGTGCGCAGATCGGAGGAATGCGTCATGTCGACCGGGCTGGCATAAGGCAGTCCCCCCTCATTGGGGTGCGCAAGATCGGAGATGACGATCTCGGGGATGGTGTGGCTGAAGTCGTCGGGATTGTCACCGGACTCGCCGTCGCCTTCGCTTTCATCCCACCAGAGAATGATGACGCCGCCATCCTTATACGCCTTCGATGACATGATCATCGGCACAAGGCGAGCCAGCGCGTTATCACCGACCTTGAGCTGTGCTGAGTCGCCAGTGAGGCCTGCGAAACCGGCGCTCAAGCCACTGTGTTGGTCGTTGTACTGGTTGGGAGTGATCCAGGTGTAGTTGGCGACGTTGTTATTGGCCAGGTCAACGGCCAGTTGCTGGAGCGGGGCGTAGTTACCGGCCAACGGATTTGAAGTGGTCGTGTTGTTGCCGCCGTTGGTGTCGTTGAAGAACACCATGGGATTGTGCTTGGCAGCATAGTTGTACTGGAGGGAGTCGTTATAGGCGTTCAGCAGACTGTTTGAGTCGAAGACACCATTGAAGCTGACCAGCGGAACCGTCCATTGACTCTGGGGCAGCGGTACGTTGGTGAGTTTGCCATTGACGACGGCGAGATCGGTGTCCTCCTGATACGACTTCCAGGTTCTGCCCACCTTCTGCAGCAGGCCGGTAAGGTGCTGGGTGGTGTTCTGTGCGTTCGGTGGATTGTCCCGGAAAGGATCGTCGTCGTTGGCGATGCCGAAGTTGGTACCCGCTTCTGCCCAGATGTAGTTGGGTTCCGAGGGGTGAATATGCGGATTGCTGCCACTCTGCGTGGCCAGAACGTTGTGGTACGACGCGGCATAGGCCGTATGTTCGCTGATGTTCACCGGTTTGCCGTTGATCCACGCGACGGCCGTTCCGTTTACCAGGCTGTTGATGAATGGCGCATTCGGGTTTTGAAAGATCGGCTGAATCTTGCCGGGGAGACTCGCCGGCTGAGTCCAGTTGTGATTCTCCATTGCAATAACGAAAACGTGTTTGATTTCCCGGTTGTTTTGATCGTCCTGGGCAACGGCGCTCGCGCAAGAGAGAGCAGCCATGAGTGCGAGCCCTGCGAGAGGGCGGAGGGGTACGAAACTTTGCATGCAAACCTCAAGTATTGGGGAATTGCGGCATAAGTGGAAGGCAAGGCTGGTCGTCGAGCATGGTGCCCGAACCCTCAACCTGCCGCATGGAGATTCGTAGCAGGCGGATGTTGCGGAGAGATGACGCACGCGTTAAAGAAGGGGAAGTCGGCGTGTCACAGATGTAATTAGAATGTCTCCGCGCCGGAGGCGCGAGGCGGCCCGAATTTTTGCTCCATAGCCGCAGCAGTCAAAATGACAGATCACATTTGTGCGACGTGAGGGAGGCGGACTCGCAGCTTTGATTGGTTTGAGCGCGGCTAGCGCCGCGCTGACTGATTTCAGTTTGGGATGCGAATTATGTACGGGCTGAAGCCCGTACCCTTCGATGACACTTCTGTTTGGGTTAGTAGATTTTTGGGTCGCTGGGAGGGCGGGTTTTCCAGCGACGGTGAATCCAGAGCCACTGGTCGGGGTAGCGGCGAATCCATGATTCGAGAACATCGTTGCACTGTTGCGTGGCGGAGAGAATATCGGCTTCGTTGTCGTCGGTTTCAGCGAAGACAAGTTCAGGGCCGAAGTGGAGCACGTATTTCTGCTCTGCGAGTTCCCAGAGCATGAACCCAGGCACGACGGCGGCCCCTGTCTTGAGGGCCACGCGTGCGAGGCCCGAGGCTGTGCACGCGGCTACGCCGAAGAAATTCACGAACACACCCTGCGGCGGAGTCATGTTCGTATCCATCAGGATGCCAACGGTGTCTCCGGCGCGCATGGCGGTGAGCAGACCGCGAGCAAAATCATCCTTGTGGAGTACGCGATTTCCATGGAGGCATCGGATGTCATTCACAAACTCGTCGAGGGTGCGATTGTCGAGGCGGCGAATGACGAGGCCCATGGGGTGGCCCATGAGCGAATGGTAGAAGCTGGAAAGCTCCCACGCGCCGAGGTGGCCGGTGAGGACGAGGACGCCTTTGCCCTTTTCCTGGGCTGCGAGATAGTGTTCGAGGCCTTCGGTGCGAATCCAGCCCTCGGTATTGCGGACGGTATATCGGGGCATTCGGCAAAATTCAACCAGTTGCCAACCGAGATGGCGATAGACGCCGCGAAGAATCTCGGCTTTCTTAGTTTCGGAGTTAAGTGTGGGGAGCGCGAGGTCGAGATTGCGTTCGCCCACTCGGCGCAATCTGCCAAGCACGTGATAGGCCGACCACGCCAGAGCACCCGAAAACAGGCGCGCCATGCTTCGCGGCATGAAGCCCAAAGTGCGTGCCACGGCCAGCACGAGCCAATACTCTAACTTCTCCCGCATGTCGGAATGCAAATTCAAGTGTATGGCATCGATGGGCGGGGGAGTCTGAGTATCAGGGATCAGGAACCTGACGTGAACAGGGCGGCCTTCATGGGGCCGCCTTTTTTCGATCTCATCGAGCAAATGAATTGCTGACGAGATGCGTTATTTACTCGCCGGCCTTTGCCATTGTGAAGTGATGCGCGACGCCGCGAACGAAAGGAACCGCTCCGGGGGGAACCGGAACGTTGCCTTTGAGCACGTTTTCGAAGTTCTGGCGGGTGCCGTAGTAGGTCTGAGTGTCGTCGCCGTTCTGGGAAACGCTGGTGCCGTCAAGGCTGATGCCGGCGAAGAGGCCCTTGTTGCGGGAGTAGCTCAGCAGTTCCGCACTCATCTTCCAGTCGGTCGATGCCTGCCCCGCGCGCCCTACGGGGCCTGCCGCGGCAGAGGCGTCTCCACCAATCTTGAACTTGTTTTTGAGCAGAGCCTGCATCCCACGGTCGTTGACGGCGACGAGGATCAGATCAGTCGCCTGGCCGCCGATTTGGAAGCCCCATGAGCCGCCAGCCATGCGGATAAAGACCGGCGCGCTCCAGCCATGACCCGTCTTGCAGGTGACCACGCCTTGCCCATATTGTCCGCCGAACACGAAAGCGCCCTTGATCATGCTTGGGACGATGGCGACGCAAGTGGCCTGCTCAAGGATGTTCATGGGGATGGTGTGGTCTTTCGCTGCCATGATCTGGTCGAGAACGGTTCTGGCGGCATCCATACGATCTTGGAGATCGGCCCGCGAGGATGTCGCGAACGCACTGCATGTGGCTATAAGACATAGAGATAGCGAAGCAATTAGCTTTTTCATACTTCTTGATCCTCTCACTCACCGCGTCAAGGGAAGCGCGGGCGGTTGTTAGTTTCTAACCCAAAGACGAGTTCCTGGTTGCGAAGTAATACTGGGGAAAATGGAATCTGCAGCTCCAGGTATAAAACTGCGCAACAGCGTCCTAGTTAAGCGTAACGCATATGCAAACAGGCGCACATGAGTTAGGAAGCAGGAAGGATTGAATCCGTACCCGCAAAAGCAATGGCATTGGGTCGATTTATGTGGAAAAGTGGGAGGAATTGGGATAGGGAAGACCAGCGCCGGGACAAAAAAAGAGGAGTTCCAAGGCACCATGTTTGACATGCTGCCTGGGAACTCCTTCCCCAGATCTGCGTTGTTTCTGAAAGCAGTGTGATTGATGTGACGAAATAACACAACAGTACTTAGGTTTTACGATTTTAGTAACCAGTCTTTTGGTGACTTGAGAGCTACGCGAGAGCTTCTTCCGGCAAGTGCGGACCGCCATCTCTGGGTTGATCGTACGATCCGCTCAATGCCCTCATTGAAAGCTCGATGCGGTTTTCGGCGCCGATCTTGCGCATCAGTTTGCCGACGTGGGCTTTCACGGTACGTTCCTCGATGCCGAGTTCGGTGGCGATTTCCCGGTTGGAGCGGGCCATGAGAAGGAGCTTTAAAACCTGGTCCTCGCGGATTGTGAGATGAGGGCGAGGGTTGGTGAGGCTGGCGTCATCGCCGGAAAGCAGCCGATCGATGAGCTTGGAGAGCAGCTTTCGAGGCGCCCAGATTGAACCAGCCATCACTACGTCGAGGGCCTGCCGCACCATACGCGGGCCGGCTCCGAGATCGAGGTAGGCACGAGCGCCTGCAATGATGGTGTTCATGACTACGTCATCGCTGTTTTCAGGACCGATGACGACCATTCGGAGGCTGGGGCGCTTGCGCCGGATACCTTCAAGAATTCCAAGTCTTCTGGATGAATCCCAATCGATGATCAAATATTCAATTTCGTTATTATCGAGATGTTCTTCAAGTGCTCCCACCACTGGAACCAGTGGCGGATGTTCGGTTGAGGCAGTGCGTTCAAAGATACTTACCAGGCCTTCGAGGCGCATTGGCTCACTGGCTACTACGCCAATCTGGATCGGAACTTCATTTTCCACGATGGACATCGGGTCCCCTTACTTGAGACGGTTCAACGAGCATGTGGACACCGGAGGTGGCGAATCCCTACCTCGAACCAGCCCGGCGCACCGCTTGTTGGGGCGTCTAGAGCTTGGGTAGAACTATGCCCTGTTGTTTCTGGTATTTGCCTTTGCGATCTGCGTAACTGACTTCGCAAGGCTCATTACCATGAAAGAACAGTATCTGGCATAAACCCTCATTCGCATACACTTTAGCGGGCAACGGAGTGGTGTTGGATATCTCCAAAGTCACAAAGCCCTCCCATTCCGGCTCGAAGGGCGTGACATTTACGATGATCCCGCAGCGGGCGTAGGTTGACTTGCCGACGCAAATCGTCAGGATGTCCCTCGGAATGCGGAAATACTCAACCGAGCGGGCGAGGGCGAACGAGTTTGGCGGAACGATGACCGATTCCGCCTGGACCGAGACGAATGAGCGCTCGTCAAAGGCTTTGGGGTCGATGATGGCGCTGTTGACGTTGGTGAATATCTTGAATTCGTCGGAGACCCTGAGGTCGTAGCCATAGGAGGAAAGGCCGTAGGAGATGACTCCTTCGCGAACCTGCTTCTCACTAAACGGCTCGATCATCTTGTGTTTAATGGCCTGTTCTCTAATCCAGCGATCACTTTGAATCGACATGCGTCTCCTGTTTTTCGACGAAATTCAGCCTGGTTGCGAAGGAAGTCCCGTTCTGGCGGCTCGTTCTGCCGCATTGGGCAAAACCAGTCATGGGTGACGGGAAAAGCCGTGCGGCCGGAGCGTTTTCAGGCGAGATCCACCGTTGTTCTGTTGTAGGTCGCTTGAAAGCTCATCTTACGAAAGGCAGGCAGACGATGACAACCGGGATCGGGTCGACGTGAGCGGAAACACCCTCAAGGGCGCCTGCCGAGGAGAGCCGGGGGCAGGTTTTCCTCATCACAAATATTGAAAAAGGTGCGATCCGGTGTTTTACAAATGAGGCAAAACCTGTAACATCAACCGGGTAGCGCGTGGTACAGTCGAAAACAGTTCGCGCCAGCGAGGTGACCGCTTTGATTAAACAGGATATCGTCCACCATGTGATCGAGCGCACAGGCCTGCCCCGCACGAAAGCCGAGGCGGCGGTCGATACTGTGTTTGAGGGCCTGAAAGAGGCCCTGGCAGCCGGTGAGCGCATAGAACTGCGCGGGTTTGGCGTTTTCAGCGTTCGGGCACGCAAGACCGGGATCGGCCGCAATCCCCGCACCGGCACGGAGGTAAGTATCACGCCGGGCAAAGCAGTACGGTTCAAGCCGGGCAAGGAACTGCATACGCTGACGGACGGCTCGGCACCGAAGACTGACAAGTAGCCCGAAAGCTCCCCCGCTCCCAAGGCAATGAGTTGGAGTTACATCAGGCGCTGCGCATCCACATCTATCACGATGTTTCTGCGCGGGATGGCGGAGGATTCTGCGTGAGCGAGAGCAGCGCGCAGAGCGGCGTTGAGCGACTTGCGCGACGCTGCCTTCAGAATCAGGTGAAAGCGATAGATTCCCTTGATACGCGCGATGGGCGCGGTACACGGGCCTAGTACGCGCACGCCTTCAGGAGCGGCTTTCTGGAACCATTTGCCAATTTCGGCGGACCAGCCGGCAGCTTCTTCGAGTTTCTCTGATTGCACAAGGATGTTGGCGAGCACACCGAAGGGTGGGTAATGCATCCATCGACGGTACTTCAGCTCGCGTTCGGCGAACGAAGCGTAGTTATGCGTGCTGGCGGCAACGATTGCATAGTGATCGGGATAGTAGGTTTGCACAACGACGCGGCCGGTCAGGTCGCCGCGGCCAGCGCGGCCTGAGACCTGAGTCATTAACTGGAAGACTCGTTCGGCGGCGCGGAAGTCAGGCATGGAAAGCGCATGGTCGCAGCCTACGACGCCGACAAGAGTGACTCCATGAATGTCGTGGCCCTTGGCGATCATTTGCGTGCCAACGAGCAGGTTGATTTCGCCGGAGTGAAGTCGGGACAGAAGGTGTTCTAGATCATGTCGGCCACGCACGGTGTCGCGATCCATGCGGCCGATGCGAGCGCCGGGAAAAATCTCAGCCAGCCGTTCCTCGCCCTGCTGTGAGCCTGCTCCCAAATAGTAGAGGTGCTCACTGTCGCATTTGGGACAACGGGGAGGGACGGTGCGACGAAATCCACAGTAGTGACACTCGAGACGCTGCCCGGCGCGGGCGATTCCCGCGTCTTCGGCAGGCGGCTTGTGATGGGTGAGAGCGATGGCGCAGTTCTGGCATTCAAGCTTTTCGCCGCACGCCCGACAGATGACTGCAAAGGAGTAGCCGCGACGGTTGAGGAGAATGAGCGCCTGCTCGCCGCGATCCAGTGCCTGGCGAGTCTGGTCGACGAGAGAGCGGGAGAAAAGCTGCTCCTTCCCTGTCTGCTGGAATTCGCTGCGCATGTCTATGAGTTCGACCTCAGGCAACGGACGGCTTTTGACGCGGTCGTTCATCTCGATGCGCGTGTATTTGCCCTGGACGGAGTTTTGCCAGCTTTCGAGAGACGGCGTCGCTGAGCCGAGCACCACGACCGCGTTGGCTAGCTTTGCGCGCATCACCGCTACGTCGCGCGCGTTGTAGCGTGGTGTCTCCTCCTGTTTGTAGCTTTGGTCGTGCTCTTCGTCGACGAGGATAAGGCCGAGATTCGGCACAGGAGCAAAGATTGCAGATCGCGTGCCGACAACGATGGGAGCATCGCCGCGATGGATGCGGCGCCACTGCTCTGTGCGCTCCTCGGGTGTCAGCGCGGAGTGCAGGAGCGCGACACGCGCGCCAAATGCGGCGTCAAGCAATCCAGCCATTTGAGGGGTCAGGCCGATCTCGGGCACAAGCAGAATTGAAGCCTGCCCTCGGTCAAGCGCCCGCTGCATGGCGGCGAGATAGACTGCTGTCTTTCCGGAGCCCGTTACGCCGTGGAGCAGGAATGAATGGAAATCGCCGAGCTTTGAAACGATGGATGCGAGAGCTTCCATCTGGGACTCGTTGAGCGAGAGCGGCCCGGATGGAGGCTCGATGCCGCCGAGGCGAAACACAGCGGGACGTTCGTCGATGCGCACGAGGCCGCGGCGGACGAGAGTTTGGAGAGTCGATGAGGACAAGTCTTTTTGGCGCAGATCTGCAAGGGGCAGCTGGCCGCCACGCGCGGTGAGCTCTGCGAGAATTGCCTGCTGATTCTCGGTCAACTTTGGCAACCGCGCCTCGGGAATGAGAACTGCGAAGCGCTCCGTGCGCCTGGCGTCTCGTTCGACGGCTGCGGTTTCGCGAGCGATCCATTTCTTCCGGGTCAGCGACGCGAGTACAGAGAGCGGGGCTTCAGTAGCGGCGCGCAGGACGGAGACTTTAACGGGCTGACCTGCGGAGAGGCGCTCGAGAACGCGGCGCTCCATTTCATACGTGTCAGGTTTCTGCGCGTTGAATTCCGGCGTGTCGGGATTCACGTTCGATGGATTTGTGCTCCGTTTTGAAGAATGTTTACGTGGCTTGCTATTCGATGAGTCGCCATCAAGACTGCGGGCGAGGATATCCCGGCCGAGGTCGGTGATGCGGTAAAGCACGGTCCGCCGCACCTCAGCCATGAGCGGCAACATGCCGCGCAGGACTTCGCCGAGCGGCGCCAGGTAATACTGCGCGATCCACTCAGCCAACGAGAGCAGATGGTCGCTGAGCAGCGGCTCCTCATCGAGCACTGCATCGAGAAATTTTGCTTCGAAGTCAACTGGAGCGACGGAGTCTGCAACGGTGACGACCCCGATGAGCTTTTCATTACGAAAAGGCACGATGACGCGTGCGCCACGCGCGGGCTGCCATGCATCGCGCACCGCGTAAGTAAACGTGCGATCCAGCGGCACGGGCAGCGCGACTTCGCAAAAGGCAGGCATGGGAGACAACTCCCAGTGTACCGGGATGGGCTGGAGAAGGCTCTGAGTCTAATTGGGAGCCGGGGTCAAAGGCATTGGTCGCTTGACGGCGACACTTCGTCCCAAATCACACACGGAAACAATTTCAATCGAGTATGATTTCAACCGATGAGCACATTCAAGATTCCTGCAATCGTACTTGCCCTTTTCCTTCCTTTTTCGGCCGGCGCCCAAACCAACAAAACAACGCAATCGAAAACAGACCCGCTGCACGAGTGGGTGCAGGGGAACGACCCGGCAGCGCTGGAGGCGTGGGTAAATCAGCGGCTGGAAGAGGAAAAGGCCGACCTGGAGAAGCTGCTCGCGGTGAAAGGTCCGCGCACAGTTGAGAATACTTTGCGGCCTTTCGATGACGCTGAAAATCAGCTCTCTCTCGCTGGCAACAACGCTTTCATGCTTTACTCCCTGGCCGATGCTGCTGCCTTGCGAGACAAGGGTCAGGCTATGTCGGCAAAGATCTCGACCGCGAACACGGAACTGAGCTTGAACCAGGGGGTCTATAAGGCGCTGGCGGCGATTCCGCTGCCGACGGACGATCCCGCAACCCGGCATTATCTGGAGCGGACCTTGCTCGAATATCGGCTTGCGGGAGTCGACAAAGACGAGGCGACACGCGCGAAGATTCGCGGATTGCAGGACAAGGTCACTGACTTATCTCTGAAGTTTGGCCGCAACGTGGCGGATGGGACATTGAAGATTACGGCTACCAAGGCCGAGTTGGAGGGGCTGCCCGCAGACTATATTGCGCGACATAAGCCGGCTGCAGATGGCACTTATACCCTGACGACGGAACAGCCGGATGTGATGCCGGTGATGAGTTTCGCAAAGAGCCCGGATCTTCGACGCAGAATGTTCCTGGCGTACTCAACACGCGCTTATCCCCAAAACACCCAGGTGCTGCGGGACCTGTTGGCAACAAGGCAGGAATTGGCGACGACGCTTGGCTATGCGCATTACGCAAATCTTGCTACGGCAGACCAGATGATTGGATCGCCCGCGAAGCTGGAGCAGTTGATTCAACAAGTCGACGAGGTTTCGCGCCCCGCTGCGACCAAAGAGTATGCGCTGCTGCTTGCTTTCGCGCAAAAACAGCAACCGGGGCTTCAAAGTATCAGCGAATCTGACGCGGGCTATTGGGGAGAACAGTACCGGCGCGCCACCTTCTCGTTTGACGCACAGAGCGTGCGTCCCTACTTCCCTTATGACGCGGTGCAGGCGGGGATTCTGCAAACCGCGTCGCGTCTGTTCCATGTGACTTTCAAACCGGTGAAGGACGCGGTGGTGTGGGACAAGTCGGTAGACACTTTCGACGTTGTCGATGCGGCCGAGGGTTCGCAGGGCAAATTGCTGGGCCGCATCTACCTCGACATGCATCCGCGCGAAGGAAAGGATAAGTGGTTTTCTTCAGGATCGGTCACGCCGGGTATCAAGGGAAAACAACTGCCCGAGGGAATGCTGATTTGCAACTTCTCAGGCGGTGAGGCGGGCGATCCTGGGCTGATGCAGTACAGCGAAGTGGTGACGTTCTTCCATGAATTCGGGCACCTCATGCACCACATTCTCGGGAGCCAGGGACAGTGGTCGGCAGCGGGCGGATTCAATGTTGAAGGAGACTTCGTGGAATCGCCTTCGGAGATGCTGGAGGAGATGTTCCACGACACGGCGATCCTGCAGTCGTTTGGCAAGCACTATCAGACGGGAGAAGTGCTGCCCGCAAGCCTCATTGCGAAGATGAATGCAGCGAGTGCATATGGACGCGGACGGTGGCTGCAAGGGCAGCTGATTTATTCCTCGTTCGCTCTGCAGGTACATAACCAGGCGCCTGCCGGACTCGATTTCGATGCGTTGTGGACTGCGGATACTGAGAAGTTCAGCCCTTTCAAACCGGTAGAGGGAGCACACAGCTTCGCTGCATTCACTCATATCTGCGGGTATGCCTCGAACTACTACACGTACGTTCTGGACAAGGTGATTGCGATCGACTTCTTCTCGCAGTTTGACAAGAAAAACCTGCTGGACGGACCGACGGCGATGCGCTATCGGCGGAACGTGCTTGACCCGGGAGCGAGCAAGCCAGCGACGGAACTTGTGAAGGATTTCCTGGGGCGTCCGCAACAGATGGATGCGCTTCGCAACTGGATGAATGAACAGTTTCAACCAGCGGAGACAGGCGGCAAATAGAGGCCGGTTTTGCGGCCCGTTGCAAAGCGGGCCGCAGGCATTACAATTCCTGCTGATGACCACTCAAATCCGTAAGGCTTCGTCTTCCGCTCCCCGCGCAGTGAAGAAAACATCCAACCCCATCACGATGAGCATCGACATCGGCGGATCGGGACTCAAAGCCATGCTGCTTGACGGCGCCGGCAAGCCGGTGAGCGAGCGAGTGCGCCTGGCAACGCCCGCCGTGCCGACGCCAAGAAGTGTATTGCGCGGACTCGAAGAGCTACGGAAGACGATTCCGGCATTCGATCGCGTCTCGGTGGGATTCCCGGGAGTGATCAAGCGCGGCACAACGTGGACGGCGGCCAATCTGCATCCGGCGTGGATCGGCTATCCGCTGCAGGCGGAACTGGAAAAGATCTGGAAGAAGCCGGTGCGCGTGGCCAATGATGCCGCGGTGCAGGGATACGGGGCGATCAAGGGCGATGGTGTGGAACTGGCTCTTACGCTGGGGACCGGGCTGGGTTCGTCTCTGTTCACCAACGGGCGTCTGTGCCCGGGACTTGAGCTGGCCCATCATCCGTGGAAGAAGGATCGGGAGTACGAAGACTATCTCGGCCGTCGCGGACTCGACAAATACGGCAAGAAGCGCTGGAACAGGCTCTTGGAAGAGGCCATCGAGCAGACAGCGAAGCTGTTCAACTGGGACCACCTCTATCTCGGCGGCGGCAACACGAAGAAGATCGACTTCAAGCCCGGGAAGAATGTCGAGATCGTTTCGAATGAGGCGGGCCTGCTGGGCGGCGTAGCGTTGTGGCGGGAGTGGCAGTAGGCTCTGAATCAATCGGGCAGTGCGTTGAGGTCCTCATCTTTGGTTTCGCGAATCATGAGCAAGCCGATAAAGCTGAGGATTGCAGAGGCCGTGAGGTAGTAGCCGACGTATTGCAGACCGTAGGTCTTCGCGAGCCAGGTGGCGATGTAGGGAGCCAGCGAGGCGCCTAGAATTCCAGCGAGGTTGAAGGCGAGCGAACTGCCTGTGTATCGAACGGCGGTCGGAAACAGCTCAGACACGACTGTTCCGAGCGGACCGTAGGTAAGACCCATCAGGGCAAGACCGAGGATCGTCATCAGGAGGGCTCCCGTGGCCCCGGCGGTAAAGAGCGGGGCCAGAACCAGGCCGAAGATTGCGATCAGGATTGTGACGGCGAACATGACGGGGCGGCGGCCTCGCTCGGCGAGCAGTGCGGAGATGGGGATGGTGAGCGCGAAGAACAGAATTCCGACCAGCTGGATGATGAGGAAGTTGCCCCGGTCGTAGTGGAGCTCGGTGGTTCCCCAGGAGAGCGCAAACACTGTCATCAGGTAGTAGAGGACAAAGGTTGCGAGGCAGACGAACATGCCGGCGATAAGTTGGTGCGTGTGCCGTCGAAAGACCACGAAGATTGGAACGCCGACGTGATGGGAGCGCTGGAGCGATGCCTGAAAGACGGGTGTTTCCGTAATGGTGAGTCGAACGTAAAGGCCCAGCAGCACTAGTACCGCGCTGGCAAGGAAAGGCAATCGCCAACCGAAGGCGAAGAACTGTTCGTCGGTGAGCGAGCGCGAAAGCAGCAGAAAGATGCCGCCGGAGAGCAGGAAGCCGATGGGCGCCCCGAGTTGCGGGAACATACCGTAGAGGGCGCGTTTCTTCGGGGGAGCATTTTCGACCGCAAGGAGCACTGCGCCGCCCCATTCTCCACCGAGGCCAATTCCCTGCCCGAATCTACAGAGGGCAAGCATCAATGGAGCCGCGATTCCGATCGCGTTGTATCCGGGCAACGCGCCGATTACGAAGGTTGAGAGGCCCATGGTAGAGAGAGCCAGTACCAGCGTTCGCTTGCGGCCGATGCGATCCCCGAAGTGGCCAAAGATTGCGGATCCGATGGGGCGCGCGAGGAAGGCGATGCCGAAAGTTGCGAGCGATGCCAGCGTTGACGTGGCTTGATCGGAAGACGGAAAAAAGAGGCGCGGAAACACCAGGACCGCAGCCGTGGCGTAGATGTAAAAGTCAAAGAACTCAACCGCTGTTCCAACCAGGCTGGCGAACAAGACCTGGCGGGCAGTGTTGATTTTCCTGGGGGACCCGTCATTTTTCATCGGCCACTTCGAATTGTACCGGCTCTGACGAAACCCGACGGAATTTGAAATAGCAGATTGAACCGACGATGATAGGCGCGGCTCGACCTATTCTGCTCGCAATGCCTCACTGGGACTCACGGAGACAGCGCGCGCGGCTGGAATACTTACAGCCATTGTCGCTACGGCGGTGAGCGCGGCGGCTGCAATCCAAATTGAGAGCGGATCAACCGTGCTGACATGGAAAAGCAAGCCGTTGATGAGGCGCGCAGCAAGCAATCCGACCGTCAGTCCAACTGCCACTCCAACCGCGGTAAATGTGCCGGCCTGACGCAAGACCAGTTTGAGGACATCGCCTCGATTTGCTCCAACGGCGATTCGTACGCCGATTTCGCGGGTGCGCTGGGCAACGGAATAGGAGAGCACTCCATAGATCCCAATGGCAGCAAGTACCAATGCGACGATCGCAAAGATGCCGAGCAAGGTCGCGGTCATCCGCTGGCGGGCCATTGAGTCGGACAACAAGGCGTCGACCATTTCAACGTTGTAGATCGGCTGATTTGCATCGACTGCGTGCACGGCATTTTTCACTATCGGCGCGATGGCTTGTTCATCCAAAGTGGAGCGCACTAGAAGCACCTCGTGGAGTCCATAACCTGGGAGGTAGATTTCAGGCTGTGGGTCGGCTTCGACTCCCAGATCGCGAGCATTGGCGACTACGCCAATCACGGGTATCTTCTGCGGCTGCTGAGTCATGACGCCGAGAAGGATGTTGGAGCCTAGTGGGCGCCGGGCTGTGAGGTAGCGGTGAGCGAATGCTTCGTTGACCACAGCGCGGGTTGAGTTACTCTCGATGTCTTCGGTATGGAACGCTCTGCCCTCAAGAACGCCAAGGCCCATCGTCTGAAAGAAGGCAGGGCTGACATAACGGATCTGTGCCAGGGGGAAAGAGCCCGGAGCCAATGGCGGCGCGCCCTCGATAAGGAAACGCGTCATCACCTGCGAAGGCTTGAGCGGAACGATGGTCGTGGTACCGGCGGAGACAACGCCAGGCGATTGCGAGATATTGTCGAGGACCTGTTCAAAGAAGTGATTCGTCGCGGGGCTCGTGTCTCCATATCGCGGCTCAGGCAAAGTGACTTCGACTGTGAGCAGATGGTCAGTACGAAATCCGGGATCGACGGCAACGAGATTTTGAAAGCTGCGAATCACAAGTGTGCCGAGAAAAACGACCATGACCGCGACCGCGATTTCCCCGGCCACAAACGCTCCTCGGCTGCGGCGGTGTTGATCGCTGCTGCCACGATCTCCGGCGCGCAGCGTCTCGGACATGCGCTGAGAGATTTTCAGAGTGGGCAGCATGCCGAACAGGATGGCGGTGATGGTGCAGACACAGAGCGAAAACATAAGCACGGGAATGCTGAGGCGAATGGATCCGATCAATGCCGCGTCGAGCCCGTTGGTATGAGCGAGAACCACGCGCAGGAGAGGAAGTGCACCGGCTGCGAGTGCGATGCCGAGGGCTCCGCCCGCGAAACAAAGGAGCAGGGTTTGCGTCAGAAACTGGGAAAACAAACGCCTGCGATCTGCGCCAAGCGCCTGACGAATCGCGACCTCTC
>Ga0207691_10003684_pt1 | contig 14863 bp, 15 predicted proteins | sample KBSM13metaG_FD_184327 | JGI IMG/M metagenome (GOLD analysis project Ga0207691, IMG submission 184327) | Miscanthus rhizosphere microbial communities from Kellogg Biological Station, Michigan, USA - KBS M1-3 metaG (SPAdes) (version 2) | ecosystem: Host-associated > Plants > Roots > Rhizosphere >... | reverse complement strand
GGTCGGCGCGGTTCTTGAAGTTGAGCCAGGTGCCGCGATCGGACAGGACGTAGGCGCCGGTCGAGCCGGCGATGTTGAGCGCCGGGCCCATGCCGCAGCCGCACGCCTGATACCTGGCGACATTGCCAACCGGATCATCGACGCCGGCGAGCTTCCAGTAACGCAGCTCGGCCGCGTGCGTGCCGCTCTTGTCCCCTCGCGAGATGAACGGCGAAGGCGACGCCGCCAGCTTCGCGAGTGCGGCGACGATGTCGTTTCCGCGCAAGCCGGCCGGGTCGCCTTTCGGCCCGATCAGGACGAAGTCGTTGTACATCACGTCCCGTCGCGGCAGCCCGTAGCCCTCGGCGACGAATTTCTCCTCGGCGGCGGTGTCATGGACGAAGAGCACGTCGGCGTCGCCGCGCCGGCCGATGTCGATCGCCTGGCCGGTTCCGACCGCAACGACGCGCACGTCGGTGCCCGTCGCCTTCGTGAACGCCGGCAGCAAGTGCGGAAAGAGCCCGGACTGCTCGGTGCTCGTCGTCGACGCCACGACGATGAACTTTTCCTGCGACCGTGCCGGCACCGGGAGGAGGGGCAGCGTGACCAGCAGGGCGAGCGCCGAACGCCGCGCAAGGCTGGTCAGAGGAAACCGAATCATGATGTTCCTGGTCGCAAAGGGGGGGGCGGAGTCGCATCGACAATCGGGGTCACGCCATGGCCTGCTGTCGGCCCACGTGCTGCGTCCCGGCTCGTCGGGGAGGTCGCATTCTCGGTGTCGTGGAAGGCGACGGCGATATGAACGCGCATGCATAGGGTCGAGCTCACGTACGCGCTGCGCGCCGCCGGTGAGGCGAGACGAGAGCTGCACCATCCCTTGATCGCGTTGCTGGGCGCGATCCATCACCAGGGCTCCATTTCGGCTGCGGCGCGCCACCTGGGACTGTCGTACCGCCACGTGTGGGGCGAACTCAAGCGCTGGGAGCGCGAGCTCGGCCACACGCTGGTTCTGTGGACCAAGGGGCAGCCCGCTCGACTCGCGCCCTTCGGCAGCAAGCTGCTCTGGGCCGAGCGGCGCGCGCAGGCGCGGCTCGCGCCGCAGTTCGACGCCATTCGCGCCGAGCTCGAGCGCGCGTTCGGCGTGGCATTCGACGATGGCGCCGAGGTCATCGAGGTCGCAGCCAGCCACGATGAGGGACTGCGCTCCCTGAGCACGTGGGCCGCCACGCACTGGAAGCTGCATCTCGACATCCGCTTCAGCGGCAGCGTGGACGCATTGAGCGCGTTGAACGAAGGCCGGGCCATCGTTGCCGGCTTTCACGCCTTGAAGCACGCGCGCGCACGATCGATCACGGCGCGTGCCTATCGGCCGATGCTTCGACCGGGGCACCACAAGCTGATCGGGTTCGCGACGCGCCAGCAGGGGCTGATGGTGGCGTCCGGCAACCCGCTCGCGATCACCGGGCTGCGCGACCTTGCACGGGGTGGGGTGCGTTTCGTCAACCGCGAACCGGGCACGGGGACGCGCCTCGTGCTCGAGGAGCTGCTCGCAGACGCGGGCGTGGACCTTCGGGCGATCGACGGCCAGGAACACGTGGAGCCGTCGCACCGCGCCGTGGCCGAGGCCGTCGCGAGCGGCAGGGCCGACGCGGCGTTCGGCATCGAGGCCGCGGCCCGGGCACGCGGGCTCGATTTCCTGCCGCTGGCGGAAGAGCACTATTACCTGGCGACCCTCGCCGATCATCTCGAGCGCTCGCCGCTGTTGGCCCTGCGCGCTTCCCTCGCTTCGCCGCAGTGGCAAATGGCACTCTCCGCGCTGCCCGGCTACGCGCCCCACCGCAGCGGCGAAGTACTCTCACTCACGGAGACGCTGCCTTGGTGGCACTGGAAGACACAGAAGCGGTGAGTGGGGCCATGCCCGCGCGCAGGTCCCGAAGCGCTCAGCCCGCGCGCCGCTCCCAGCGATCGATCCTGCGCTGGGTCACCATCGCCTTCGTCGCCGCCGCAAAGGACTGGTAATGCGGCGAGGCAAGGTGCGCGTCGAAAGCCGCGGCGTTGTCGTAGAGCTCGTACAGGAAGACCAGCCCGCGCCGCCCGGCGTCGGTGCAGACGTCGAACTGGCGACAACCCGGCTCGTCGTCGCGCGAGCGCGCCGCGTTCTCGAGCATCAGGGGCATGAAGTCGTCCCAGCGCGCGGGATCGATGGTGAACTCGACCGTCACGACGTACATCGGCGCGCGAGCTGACAAGTCGTGCGTCACGTTCTCAACCGCGCCGACCGAGGGCCTGCGGATTGACGACATACGGCGGCGTGCGGTCGGCAGCGACATCAAGCGCGGCGCGAAAGGCGCTCTCGGCCAGGCGGCGCATGCACTCGTCGGTGAAGCAGATGCCGTGCGGCGTGACGATGACGTTGTCGAGCTGCAGCAGTGGATTCGACGTCGGTGTCGGCTCTTCCTCGAACACGTCGAGGCCGGCGCCGGCGAGCCGGCCAGCGACGAGCGCATCGTGGAGCGCGCGCTCGTCGACGATCGGTCCGCGCGCCGTGTTGATCAGGTAGGCGCTCGGCTTCATCAGGCCGAGCAGCGGGGCACTGACGAGACCGCGAGTCGCCTCGTTGAGCGGGCAGTTCACGGCGAGGAAGTCGGATTCGCGAAAGAGCGTCTCGAGGTCGACCAGGCGCACGCCGAGCTCCGCGGCGAGGGCCGGATCCGCGACCGGGTCGTGAGCGATGCCGTTCATCTCGAGCGGGCGGGCGAGGCGGAACAGCTCGGCGCCGATGTTGCCAAGGCCGATCGAGCCCAGCGTGCGGCCGGTGAGGCCGGTGCCGATGTGATCGAGCTTCTCGCTCCAGCGGCCGCTGCGGGTGAGCCGGTCCTTGATGAGCACCTTCTGCGCCAGCATCAGCACGAAGGTCAGCGCCGAGGTCGCGACCGGCCGCCGCACGCCGTCGGGAGCGATCGTCAGCAGCACGCCCGCGGCCGTGCACGCGGGCACGTCGATCGTGTCGTAGCCGACGCCGAAGCGGGCGATCAGCTTCAGCCGGCGATCCGGCCCCGCGAGGCTCGCTGCGGTCACCCGAGTCAGCATCGCGCAGATCGCGTCGTAGCGCGCCGCCTGCGCGGCGGTAACTCCGTCCGGCGCGTGCGTCATGAATTCCCAGGCGATGCCGGCTGCCTCGAAGAGGCCGAAGACCTCGCGACCGAAGATCGGCTCGCCGCCGGAGCCGAGGACGTCGGCGGTGATGCCGACCCGAAATTCGCTCATCGAAGCAATCTCCCGCTCACATCGCGGCCGTGAAGCCCCCGTCGACCGCCATCACCAGGCCGGTGACGTACGAGGCCTCGTCCGAGGCGAGGAACACCGCCGCCGGGCCGATCTCCTGCAGGCTGCCCCATCGCCCGGCTGGCGTCCGCTTGCAGACCCAATCGTTGAACACCTTGTCGGCCAGCAACGGCGTGTTCATCTCGGTGGCGAAGAAGCCCGGCGCGATGCAGTTGACGGTGATCCGGTCGGGCGCCAGCTCGACCGCCAGCTGCCGCGTCAAGGCGTGCACCGCCCCTTTGCTGGCGACGTACGCCGAGATCGTCGGGCGTGCCGCGATGGCGGTGATCGAGCCGGTGATGATGATGCGGCCGGCCCGCCGCGGCGCCATGACGCCCGTCGCCGCCTTGCACAGCAGCCAGACCGACGTGAGATTGGTGCCGATGACGCGCTCGAAGTCGGCGCGCTCGAAGGTGCCGATCGGCGCGCGGTGGTTGATGCCGGCGTTGGCGACCAGGATGTCGAGGCGGCCATGGCGCGAGACGATGCCGGCGACGCAGGCCTCGGCGGCGGCAGCGTCATTGACGTCGAACGGCGCCGTCTCGCCGGAGAGTCCTTGCGCGCGCAGCTCGGCGGCCCGCGCATCGAGCGCGGCGCCGTCGCGGGCGTTGAGCACGACATGGGCACCGGCGCTCGCGAGCGACTGCGCCATCGCCCAGCCGAGCCCGCGCGAGGCGCCGGTGACGAGCGCGATCTTGTGCTTGAGATCGAACATCGGGTCTCCTCAGCGGCTGGCGCCGTCTATCCGCTCGACCAGGCCGGCGTAGGCCTGCTGCAGCAGGCCGCTGTCGGTGCCGGCGGCGATCATCGTATAGCCCATGCCGCGCGCGCGTTCGATCCAGGCGCTGTCGGTCGCCATGAAGCCGGCCGCCTTGCCGTGGCGGCGGCCCACTTCCGCGACCCTGCGCATCGCGGCGTCGAAGCGCGGATCGTCGAACTTCCCGGGGATACCCAGGAAATTGGAGAGGTCGAAGTGGCCGACCCAGAGCACGTCGACGCCGTCGACCGCGGCGATCGCCTCGACCTGCTCGAGCCCGCGCTCGGTCTCGATCTGGGCGATGACCATGGTGCGAGCGGTCGCCTCGGCGATCTTGTGGCCGACGTCGCCGCCGAGGTAGTCGCACTGGGCGAAGCCGAACGCGGCCCCGCGCCGGCCGAGCGGCGGATAGCGGCACGCCTCGACGATCGAGCGCGCCTGGTCGGCGGACTCGACCATCGGGATCATCACGCCGCGCGCGCCGAGGTCGAGCGCCCGGGCGAGCCACGTGTATCCGCCCCTGGGCACGCGCACCATCGGCTCGATCGGCAGGCCGCGGCACGAGGCGAACAGCCATTTCAGCGTCTCGTAGCCGAGGCCCGTGTGCTCCATGTCGTAGAGCACGAACCTGCAGCCCGCGTTGGCCAGGATGCTGCTCATGCCGGGGGAGAAGAACTCGAAGACCATCGCACCGGCGACCGTGTGGCCGGCGCGGATGTCGTTCTTGATGGCGTTGGGTGTCATGGCGAGGCCTCTTCGATGCGCCGCGTCGGGGCGGAAGCGAGCGTGCGGGCACAAGTGATTCGACGACACGGGAGAAATCCGCGTTGACACCTCTTTGACGGGGCGGAAAGATCAGCCTGCTCAACCCTTTACCGGCCCGCAGAGGCCGACGCGGGTGCCACCCAGGAGACACGCATGCAAGTATCGATTCGCCCGCTGCGGCGCGGCCTGATGGTTCTGGCGCTGGCGCTGCCGGCGCTCGCCTTTGCCCAGGCGCCGATCACGCTGCACGGCGCCGTGCAGTTCAACGACGACCACGCCTTCAACAAGTCGCTGCTCAAGTTCGAGGAGCTGGTCAAGAAGTACTACGGCAAGCCGGTCAACTTCGTCCTTCATCGCAACAGCGAGCTCGGCCTCGAGAAGGACTACTTCGCCTACATGAACCAGGGCATCTCGGTCGACTACGGCATCGTCTCGCCGGCACACATGTCGACGTTCGCGAAGGCCGCGCCGCTGCTCGACATGCCGTTCCTGTTCCGCGACCTCGACCACTGGAACAAGGTGCTCGACTCCGATGCCTTCCAGCCGATCGTCGAAGAGGTGAGCAAGAAGGCCGACGTGATGATCATCGGCTACGCCGGCGGCGGCACGCGCAACATCTTCTCGAAGAACCCGGTTCGCAACATGGCCGAGCTGAACGGCCTGACGATGCGAGTGATGGGCGCGCCGATCCAGACCAAGATGTTCGACGCCGTGACCGCCAAGCCGAGCGTGATCGCCTACAACGAGATCTACAACGCGATCCAGTCGGGTGTGATCCAGGGTGCCGAGAACGAGGCCGCGGGCATCGAGCAGATGAAGTTCTACGAAGTCGCCCCCGCCCTGTCGCTGACCCAGCACGCGATCACCGTGCGTCCGATCGCCTTCTCCGGCAAGACTTTCAAGAAGCTGCCTCCTGACCTGCAGGCGGCCGTGATCCGCGCCGGCAAGGAAGCAGGCAAATTCGGCCGCGACCTCGAGTCGGGCGAGGATGCCGGCAAGATCGCCGCGCTCGAAAAGGCAGGCAGACTGAAGACCTACGCCTTCACCGAGCGGCCCAAGCTGCTGCAGCTGGCTGAGCCGGTGAAGCAGGCGTACGCCAAGGAGGTGGACGCGACTCCCATCCTCAATCGAGTCAACGCGATCAAGTAGCGCATCCCAGCACGAGCCCCGGCGCCGAACGCTGGGGCTTTCTCATGCCCGTCAGGAGGCGCACTTGAGCAAGCTGATCGATGCCTGGTACCGGTTGCTGAACGCGCTGATCGTCGTCACGGTGGTGATCCTGATCATCCCGGTGATGCTGCAGATCCTGTCGCGATTCACCGGCCTGATCCCGCGCTACATCTGGACCGAGGAGATGGCGCGCTTCTTCTTCATCTGGATGGTGATGCTCGGGGCGATGGTGGCGGTGCGCGACGGCACCCACTTCGACGTCGACGTCTGGCCCGAGCTGAAGCCGCGCGCCAACGCGATCCTGCGCCTGGTGTCGTCCCTGTTCATGCTGCTGACGGCGATCGTGTTCCTGTGGTGGGGGGCGCAGTTCACCTCGTTCGGCTGGAACCAGACCTCCGAGATCGCCGACCTGCCGATGTGGCTCATCTTCATCGCCTGGCCGCTGCTCGGCGCGACCTGGCTGCTGTTCATCTGGCAGGGCTGGGTCCGCGACGTGCAGGCGCTCAGACAGGAGCAAGCGCCATGATGTCGGCCAGCCTGACCCCGGGGGTGGCGGCGATCGTGCTGTTCGGCAGCTTCTTCGTGCTCCTCGTACTGCGCGTTCCGGTCGCGGTTTCGCTGGCGCTGGCGTGCCTGCCCGTGCTGCTGTTCGAGGACCGGCTGTCGCCGATGGTTCTCTTCAACGAGATGTTCAAGGCCTACAACTCGTTCATCCTGCTCGCGGTGCCGTTCTTCCTGCTCACGGCCAACCTGATGAACGTCGGCGGCATCACCGACCGGCTGGTGACGCTGTCGCGAACCATGGTCGGCAATTTTCCCGGCTCGCTGGCGCAGATCAATGTCCTGCTCTCGGTCTTCTTCGCCGGCATCTCGGGATCGTCGACGGCCGATGCGGCGAGCCAGGGCAAGATCTTCATCGAGGCGCAGGTCAAGGAAGGCTACGACCTCAGCTTCTCGATCGCGATCACCGCGGTCTCGGCCGTGCTGGCGGTGATCATCCCGCCTTCGATCCTGATGGTCGTCTGGGGCGGCGTGCTGTCGGTGTCGATCGGCGCGCTCTACCTGGCCGGCGTGATTCCCGGGCTCCTGATCGGCGGCGCCCAGATGCTCACGGTTCACGTCTACGCGAAGATCCGCAAGTACCCGACCTACCGACGCGCGACGCTGCGCGAGTTCATCGCCGCCGCCGCGATCTCGGTGCCGGCGCTGATGACGCCGTTCATCATCGTCGGCGGCATCCTGCTCGGCTGGTTCACGCCCACCGAATCGGCCGCGGTCGCGGTCTGCTACGCCGCCGCCCTGTCGCTGCTGTTCTACCGCGAGATGAGCTCGCGCCAGCTGCGGGACGCGCTGCTCGACACCGGCAAGCTCGCCGGAGTCGCGCTCTTCTGCGTCGGCACCGCGTCGGTGTTCGGCTGGCTCCTGGCGTACTACCAGATCCCGAGAGCGCTGCTCGCGAACGTGCAGTCGTGGGGGCTCGGCCTCGTCGGCGTCGGCTTCTTCGTCGCCTTCGTGTTCCTGGTCGTCGGCTGCTTCCTCGACGCGATCCCGGCGATCATCATCGTCGGCACGACGCTGCAGCCGCTGACCGAAGCGGTGCACATGCACCCGGTCTCGTTCGCGATCATCGGCATCGTCGGCCTCGCCTTCGGGCTGGTCACGCCTCCCTACGGCCTATGCCTGATGATTTCGTGTGCCATCGCCAAGGTCCGGCTGCGCTACGCGCTCAAAGACACGATGATCATGCTGGTGCCGATGCTGCTGGTGCTGGCGATGCTGATCATCTGGCCCGACATCGCGCTCATCCTGCCCAAGATCGTCTCGCCCGAATTCCTCAAGTGATCCGCCTCTCGCCCCTCGCCGGTTTCGGCATCGAGGCCGAAGGCGTCGACCTGGCCGCGCCGCTGGCCGACGCCGCGTTCGCCGAGCTCGAGCGCGCGTTCTACGAGCACCACGTGCTCGCCCTGCGAGCACAGTCGCTGACTGCGGCGCAGTTCCTCGCCTTCGCGCGTCGCCTCGGGCCGCCCCAACCGCACGTGATCGACCAGTTCCACCATCCCGAAGACGCCAACATCCTGATCCTCTCCAACGTGAAGATCGACGGTCGGCCGACCGGACTGCAGGACGCCGGCTCCTATTTCCACACCGACTATTCCTACCTGCAGGTGCCCGCGCGCGCGACCACGCTGTATTCGCGCGTCGTGCCGAAGGTCGGAGGCGATACCCTGTTCGCCGACCAGCAGGCCGCCTACGACGATCTGCCCGAAGCGATGAAGCGGCGCATCGAGCCCTTGCTCGCGATCCACCACTACGGCAACCGCCACGACCTCGACGAGCAGAGCCGCACCGTCGCCTCGGTCCTCACCGCCGAGCAGAAGGCAAGGATGCCGGTGATCACGCACCGCATCGCGCGGCCGCATCCGGTCACCGGCAAGAAGGCGCTCTACGCCGTGTCGGGCAGCTCGTTCGGGATCGTCGGCCTGCCGGACGACGAAGCGCGCGACCTGCTCGACGAGCTCGCCGCCCATTCGACGCAACCGCGCTACCGGCTGAGCTTTCGCTACGGCCCGGGCGACGTCGTCGTCTGGGACAACGCCGCGCTGCTGCACTCGGCAACCCTCGTCGACCCCGACGACGCGCGTACCTTGTGGCGGGTGACGGTGCTAGAGCCGGCGCCGCACGCGCTCGCGCCGGAGGTTCTCGCTCAGTCGTTCGCCGCGCCGCGCTAGACGTGCGGCAACCCTGACCACGAAGGAGCTCGCAATGCATCGGATCTTCACCTCCCTCGCCGCGGTCGCATGCGTCGCCGCCGCGAGCACGACGTCGCTCGCGCAACCCGCCGCGCCCGAGGTTTCGCTGACCCGCCTCGATTGCGGAACCAGCGCGCCGCCGGCCGACGTCGGTCGCTTTTCCGACGTGCTCGCCCACCAGGGGCTCGTCCTTCAGCTCGTCTACAGCTGCTACCTGATTCGGCACGGCGACGACTACATGTTGTGGGACAGCGGCCAGTCGATGAGTGCCGGCGCGCTGGCGCCGAAGACGAGCGTCGTCGACCAGTTGGCGCAGCTCGCGGTCAAGCCGGAACAGGTGCGGTTCGTCGCGATCAGCCACTACCACCCTGACCACACCGGCCAGGCGGCCTCCTTCCCGCAGGCGACCCTGCTCATCGGCAAGGGCGACTGGGACGTCCTGACGAGTCCGAAGCCGCCGGCCAACGCCAACCCCGCCCCGCTGGCCCACTGGATCGGCGGTGGCGGCAAGATCGAGCCGGTGCCGCTCGACAAGGACGTGTTCGACGACGGCACGGTGATCATGCTCGCCACCCCCGGCCACACCCCCGGCCACCACAGCATGCTGATCAAGCTGCGCCAGGCCGGCAGCGTTCTCGTCAGCGGCGACGCGGCCCACTTCCACGAAAACTACGACAGCAACGGCGTGCCTCCCTTCAACACCGGACGCGCCGAGTCGCTGGCGTCGCTCGACCGCATCAAGAAGATCGCGGCGAACACGAAGGCCACGGTGATCATCCAGCACGACGCACGCGACGTCGCCAAGCTCCCGGCGTTTCCGGCATCGGCGAAGTAGCCGCGCGAGCCCGCGCCTATCGCGCAGGCTGCGCTCGTCTCAAGCCGACGAACTCCAGCTCCGCGAAGGCGAGGACGGTCACGACCTGCACTGCCAGGAACGCCTTGCCGTAGGCGGTCGGGTTGAAATCGCCGAAGGCCACCAGCACGCAGTCCGCGGCCCACACGACATTCAGGACGATGGGGGCCCAAAGCGCCAGGCGCGGAACCTCCGCCCGGGTCGCGATCCAGATCAGATAGACCGCATAAGGGAAGAGCGCGAGTCCCGCCGACAACAGCAAGGTGGCGGGCAGGCCGGTCAGGCGTTGCAGGGGCGCGGCGGCGACGGCCATCAGCGCGCCGACCGCCGCACTGGTGGCCGCGTCGGCGAGCAAGGTACGGCGCAGGAAGAGACCGGGGTGGATGTAGCTGGACATGACAGGCTCCTTTCACGAGCGGCGCCGGCCCTGCCCCATCGGCAGCGCAGCAGCGCGTCCTGGCATCGTTGTCCGCGTCGTGCGCAGCGTCGATTACCTTGCAGGTCATGGAACGGCGCGCCTCGCTTCGCTATCGTGTCCGTCATGAAGACTGCCAGCAGCGCCCTTCCGGTCGGCACCCTGCTGCGCGACTGGCGCCTGCGTCGCCATCTCAGCCAGCTCGATCTTGCGGGCGAGGCGGCGGTGTCGACACGGCATCTCAGCTTCGTCGAGAGCGGTCGGTCGGTGCCGAGCCGGGCCATGCTGCTTCGGCTCGCGAGCCGGCTCGACGTGCCGCTGCGCGAACGCAACCGACTGCTGATCGCCGCCGGCTATGCGCCGATGTACGGCGAGCGAGGCCTCGACGATCCGGCCATGGGCGCGGTGCGCAAGGCGGTCGAGTCGGTGCTCGAGGGGCACGAGCCTTACCCCGCGCTGGCCGTCGACCGCCACTGGACGCTGGTCTCGTACAACCGCGCCGTGCCGATGCTGATGTCGGGCGCCGACGCGGAGCTGCTGCGACCTCCGGTCAACGTGCTCCGCCTGAGCCTGCATCCTGCCGGGATCGCGCCGCGCATCCTCAACCTCGGCGCGTGGCGATCGCACGTGCTGGAGCGGCTGCGCCGCCAAGTCGCCGCCAGCGCCGATCCCGTGCTGGCCGCGCTGGCGGACGAGCTCCGGAGCTACCCCGGCCCTCCCGACGAGGAACGGGCGTGCGAACAGGATGTCGTCGTGCCTTTGCTGCTCGCGACGCCGGACGGCCCGCTTTCCTTCATCAGCACGACGACGGTGTTCGGCACGCCGACCGATGTGACCCTGTCCGAGCTGGCGCTCGAGACCTTCTTCCCTGCCGATGCGGCCACCGCCGAGCGCTTGCGCCGCGCCGAAGCCGCGAGAGCCACGGCGTCATGACTGTCGCACGCTCGCATCCAGGGTGACGAGAAGGTCGTCCAGTCGCGCCAACGACTCGGGCATCCCCCTCCGTGCCGACGATGGCAGCGTCGGGAGCTTTGTTCGAGGGATAGTTCGCGCAAGACCAGCAGGTCTTGCCACCCCTTTTCGCGAAGGTCAGCGTGCTGACGGGACCATCGTCACTCTCGTCATGGGTCGCCAGCTAACGTCGCGCAGGCAGGCCGCTCAGGGCGGCCGTCAATAGCAGCCCGGCGACGGAGCAGGCGCCCGTGGCGACCCACGTCCACTGCCATCCGCCCGCGACGCTCGCCACCGCGGCGACGAGCGGCGGCCCGGCGAACTGGCCGAGCGCCGACCACTGCTGGACCCAGCCGATCGTCGTCGCCAACGTGCCTTCGCTCGGCGCCAGCTGCACCGCCAATGCGAACAACGTCGCCGGGATCAGGCCGCCCACGCCCGAGAACAGCAGCACCGCTCCGTAGCGCAGCGCGGGCGCCAGGCCGGCATCGCCGCTGCCGGCAAAGCTGGCCGTCGCGGCCAGGCCCATCGTGGCGAAGCCGATGGTCAACAGGCGAGATGGTGCGACACCGCGCTGCAGCAGTCGGCCCGAGCCGATGTTGCCGGCCATGTTGGCGGCCGCGACGGCGGCCGTGAGGACCCCGGCGGCCGCACCCCCGATACCGCTCTGGAGATAGATCGACGGCAAGAAGCCGATCACCGCCAGCCATTGTCCCGAGTACATCGCGAACGCAACGGCGACCAGCCACGGCCCGCGCGCGGCCAGTGTCAGGCGCAGCCGTGCGAGTGAAGACAATGCCAGCGTTGACGCAACGGCGACCGTGCGAACGTCCGGCGGCACGGCGCGCCAGAGCCACACCGCCATGGCGGCGGACAACGCCGCCAGCGCTTCCCACCAGCCGCGCCAGCCGATCGTTGCGATCGCCAACGGGCCGCACAGCAGGGCCAATGCCGTCGCCAGCGGCATGTAGGCGCCCCACAGGCCCATCATCGCGCTGGCCCGGTGCGGCTCGACCAGCGAGCGCACCAGGCCCGGCGCCGGCAGCACGACGAGCAGGAAGCCGAAGCCTTCCGCAGCGCGCAACAGCATCAACGCCGCCACGCCGGGCGACAGGCCGCCGAGTGCGCTCACGAGCGCCAGAAGCACGAGTCCGAGCGTCATGCTGCGACGACTGCCCAGCGTGTCGGCGACGACGCCGAACACGACGCCGAGCGTCATGCCGGCGAGCTGAACCAGCGACAGCAGGAAGCCGGCCTGCACCAGCGTCAGGCCGAGCGCGTCGCGCAGGACCGGGATGGCAGGTGGCAGCTTGCCGATATGCAGCGCCGCGACAACGCCGGCGAGGATCACCAGGAGCGCCGGCTCGACTCGACGCGAGGAAGCGGTCGTCATGCCTGCGAGTATCGCGAGGCCTGACAGGCCCTCCGTGCTGGGGCCCTATCGATGAGCCCTGATCGATTCGCCAGGGCTCGACTTCGCCGCGTACATCGCGGCGTCGGCGTTGCGGAGCAACGAGTCCACATCGGTCGCGGGTCCGGGGAACCTGGCGATGCCGATGGATGCCCCGACCTGCAGGCGCAGCGACTCGACCTCCATCGGCTCGGAGATGCTCGCCAGGACGCGTGCGGCGAGTCCGAGCGCCGCGTCGAGATGTCCCACGTCGTATTGCAGGATGGCGAACTCGTCGCCGCCCATGCGAGCGACCACGTCCTTGCCGCGTGCTGCGCAGCGCATCCGCTCGGCAACGATGGTCAGTACCTTGTCGCCGACCCCATGCCCGTGGCAGTCGTTGATCGGCTTGAAGCGATCCAGATCGATGTAGTGAACCGCGAATGGAGCGCTCGTCGGCGCATCTGGCGTCCGGAATGCCTCGGCCAGGTGCTCGAGGAACACGTCGCGGTTGGCGAGCGACGTCAGGCTGTCATGGCGCGCGACGTGGCGGATTCGTTCCTCGACACGTCTGCGCTCGGTGATGTCGGTGTAGGTGCGAAGCACCCCGCCGCCCGCGATCGGCACGCTCTGCACCTCGATGACTCGCCCGTCGGGGCGCTTGCGGTCGTAACACTGCGGCTGGTCGGTGATGCCCCCAGCCTTGATGAAGTCCTTCAGGCTGTCGCTGGTATGCCGGAACTCGTTCGTGGACCATTGATACGCCAGCACCGCCTCGAACGACGGCTTCGAGTTCATCAGCGACTCAGGCAAGCCAAGCAACTCGATCGCACGCTTGTTGCACACCTCCACGATCCGATCGCTGTTCACCATCATCACGCCCTGCTGCATCCGCTCCAGCGTCGCTTCCAGGAGTGCGTTGGTGGTGGACGCCTTTCGCTCGGCGGCACGCAGCTCTTCCTGCTGGAGCTTGAGCATCGTGATGTCGACATGGGTGGAGAAGACCTTGCCGTCGGGGCTTCGTTGATGCGTGATCCGCGTCCAGCGTCGGTTCGGCAAGGGAAGCTCGAACGGCGCGCCGACGAAGCGCAGGTTGTCCGACAGCACGGCAAGCCCCGCCTCGAACCGGCTCTTGTCGTCGGAAGAAAGTCCTCTCCACGCCCGCTTGTAGATGCTCTCGAACGTCTGGCCGATCGCGGTCTCGGCGTCATGCAGTCGATACATGATCTGGAACGCCTCGTTGGTCCAGGCGACACGCTCGTCCGGCCCGGTCACGAGGATGCTGTCGGCCAGATGGCCGAACAAGGCGGCGTCGTCCCTGAAGCCGTCTCCGGCTCGACTCAGCCCGGGAATGGCCGGCTCGATCTCGCCGGCTGCCTCGTCGCTGTCGCGTCTCCAGATCCGGATTCGGCCGATCCCGCTCAACGGCAGCGAGGACACCTTGATCTTCGTGCCCGCGTGCTCGAATGAAAATGGGCGTTGCTGCTGCCGGTGCCTCTGGATCCCCTCCTCGATGTACCTCTCGATGAAGGGCATCTCTTCGTCGCTCAGTCGTCCCTGGTAGAACCGGCGCAGATTGCAGTGATACGGTTCGCCGTGGCGCAGCTCTCGCGCATGCTCGGGAAAGAGTCGGAGGAAGGCGCGATTCCAGAGAAGGGTGCGATCTTGCTCGTCGAACACGCAGACGGCGATGTCGAGACCGTCAAGAGTCTCGGAGATCGCACCCAGCAACAGCAGAAGCTCGGCCACCGGCGCGCTCATCGAAGACTACCGTGCGTCGAAGCGATGATCGGTCAGGAAAGGCTGCTGCGAGGCCGGCCTCACAGCCCACCCATCACCGTGTCGGGGTGCAGGATCTCGAGAAAGCGAGACGCCTCGTCTGCGGAGACATCGGCCTGGGTCGCGAGCTGCTCGAGTTGATCGACGACCAGGCTGTTGTGCAGATATCCCATCGACCAGTCGCCGTAGCGCCGGCTCGGCGAAGTGCTCTCGAGCAGACAGCGAACCTGCTGATGCCTTCGATCCGAGCCGATGGTTTTCAGGAGCCCGGCGACCTCGTCCGGCCTGCCCTCGAGCACTTGGGCGAAGTGACGGCCCGAGAACATCAGAAGGCCGGTCACATCGCGCCGCCAGTTGTTGACGCGCGACTGAGCCAAGATGGCCTGAACGAGCTGTAGGTTGACGCCCGCCGAAGCTTGGCTCACATAGAAGACTTGGTGAATCATCGGGCGGGAATCCGCGTTCCGCATTTGGATTCGCGGCTGATTGCATTGCGGCGGTTCGCGCGCGAACCTAAGCTGACTTCGCCCTACGGATCACCAAAAGCCAGGACATCGTGAGCTTTGTCGCGACTGTCGGAAGGGTCTGTCCCATGTCAAAAAAAGAGGCCGCGACGGCGGCCTCCGAGGTGGTTCTGGTGGAGCTGGGGGGAATCGAACCCCCGTCCGAAAGCCTTTGTCAGGCAGATCTACACGCTTAGCTGGCTGATTTGTTTTTAATGCCTCGGGTC